>SXGS01181945.1_pt1 | contig 10742 bp, 10 predicted proteins | sample 3174681 | NCBI WGS metagenome assembly SXGS01 (sample SAMN11356861, study PRJNA531348) | freshwater metagenome | isolation source: freshwater sample F1-80 | place: China: Fuxian Lake, Yuxi | collected 2017-12-25 | reverse complement strand
CTGCTGGCCTGCAGGCCGCGGGGGTGGCAGGTGGCGGGGGTGGAGTTGGGCGGACCGGCCTGCGCCCGGGCCCGGGACCAGGGCCTGGAGGTATTCTGCGGCACCCTGGCGCAGGCCGCCTATCCCGAGGAGAGTTTCGACGCGGTGACCTTGTGGAACGTGCTCGACCACCTGGTCGATCCGCTGGCGGAGGTCCGCCAGGTGCTGCGGGTGCTCCGGCCGGGTGGAGTCATCTGCTTCCGGGTGCCCAACGCCGCCTTCCACCTGCGGGCCAGGCAGGTGCTGGGCCCGCTGCAGCGCCTGGGGGTGCGGGACGTCACCACCTTTCACCTGATCAGCCTGACCCCCCGCACCGCGCGCCTCCTCCTGGAGGAGGCCGGCTTTGCCTGGGTCCAGGTGGAGAACAGCCCGCTCAGCGCCGTGAATCCCTGGTCGGCGCAGCGCGCCCACCGCGCCCCCCTGATCGCCATGCTCAAGGGGGCCGTCCAACTGGGCGTGCGGGCCGGGGCGCTGGTCTCGGCCGGCCGCTGGCTTTGGGCCCCGGCCATCGAGGTATATGCGAGAAAGGCGGGCACACCTTGAAGTTGGGCATCGACATCCGCGAACTGGCAAGCGGCCGGGCCACCGGAATCGGCCGCTTCGTGCGCGACTTTGTGTCTTTTGCCAGCCAGGCCAGACCCGACCACCGTTTTTTCCTCTACGGCAACCAGCACACCGTGGCACCGGGCGCCTGGCCCAACGTCGAGACGCGTCTGGTTCCCGAGCGGTTGACCCAGTGGTGGGACCAGCGGGTGCTGCCGGGACTGGCCGCCGAGGACCGGGTCGAGGTGTTGCTCTCGCCCTATGTCAAAGGCCCCCTGCGCTGTCCCTGCCCCCTGGTGATCACCATCCACGATCTGCTCTTTCTAGTGCTGCCCGAGGGGGGGTGGCAGGGGCGGGTGCGCAACCTGTTCTACCAGCGCATGGCCCGCCAGGTGGCGCGGCGGGCTACCCTCGCCTTTGCCGATTCCCGCCATTCCAGCCTCGATGCCCAGCGTTTCCTGGGCCTGGCCGCCGACAAGATCCTGGTGCTGCCCCTGGCGCTGAGCGAAGGGTACCAGCCTGTGCGCGACCCCCAACGCCTCGGGGAGGTGTGGAGGCGTTATGGGGTACAGCCGCCCTATGTCTTTTATCTGGGGCATTTCCGGCCCCATAAAAACGTGCCGGCCTTGTTGCGGGCCTTTGCCGCCCTCGACCCGGCCCAGCGCCAGCAATACCAGCTGGTGTTGGGGGGCCGGCCCGACCACTGGCAGGCCCAGTGCCAGGACCTGGCCCGCGGCCTGGGCATCGCCGGGCGGGTGTGTTTCACCGGCATGGTCGCCGAGGAGGACATGCCGGCCCTGTACAGCGGCGCCGAGTTATTTGTCTTCCCCTCCCTCTACGAAGGTTTTGGCCTGCCACCCCTGGAGGCCATGGCCTGCGGCACGGCCGTGGTGGCTGCCAACCGCACCTCCCTGCCCGAGGTGGTAGGGGAGGCCGGGGTGCTGGTGGACCCCGAGGATCTCGATGGGCTGGCAGGGGCCATCGGGCGTATCTTAGGGGACACAAGGGAGCGAACACGCCTGGAAGCAGCCGGCCTGGAGCGCGCCGCCCTCTTCAGTCCCTCCCTGGTCTACGGGCGCCAGTTGGCGATTCTAGAGGAGCTGGCCCGGAGATGAACACGCCCGGGGTGTTGCTGCTGGTTTCAAGCGATTTCCCCCCGGTGCCAGGGGGGCAGTCCCGCTACCTGTACGATCTGTGGTCGTGCCTGCCCGGCGCTCAGGTCGTGGTGCTGGCCCCGGCGCTGCCCGGCGCCCCGGCACTCGACGCCAGCCTGGGTTGCCGCGTGGTCCGGGTGTGGTTGCCTTTGGGCCTGGGCCTGGGCAGCAAGCTGCTCAAGCCCTTTTTCCTGCTTTGGCACAGCTGGCGCCTGTGCCGCCATCTGCGGGTGCGGGCCATACATTGCGGGCAGGTGTTCTCGGCCGGTTTTGCCGGGTACTGGTGCCGGCGCCTGCTGGGGGTGCCCTACCTGGTCTACGTGTACGGGGCCGATCTGCTGGAGTTCAGGGACCGGTTCCTCTGGGGACCGCTGTTGCGGTCCATTCTAGGAGGCGCCCAGCGGGTGATCGCCATCAGCCGCTTCACGGCCCAGGCGGTGGAGGCGGCCGGGGTGGTTCCAGAGCGGGTGGCGCTGGTGCCGCCGGCCATCGATCTGGAGCGTTTTGTGGGCCTGCCGCCCGCAGCACAGGAGCGGCGGAGGCGCGGTTGGGAGGGGTCCTCGGTGATCCTCTCGGTGGGCCGGCTGGTGGAGCGCAAGGGCCAGGACATGGTGATCCGCGCCTTGCCGGCGGTGGCCCTCCGGGTGCCTGGGGTGCGCTATGTGGTCGGCGGCTCCGGTCCTTCCAGGGTCGCCCTCGAGGCGCTGGCGGCCGAACTCGGGGTGGCGGACCGCGTCGAGTTCCTGGGTTTTGTTCCCGAAGCGGAGTTGCCGGGCCTGTACGCGGCGGCCGACCTTTTTGCCATGCCCAGCCGCGAGTTGCCCGCCGCCGGCGACGTCGAGGGTTTCGGCATCGTTTTCATCGAGGCCAACGCGGCCGGGCTGGCGGTGTTGGGGGGCCGCTCGGGCGGGGTGGCCGACGCCGTGGAGGAGGGGCAGACCGGGGTGCTGGTCGATCCGGACGACCCCGCCGCCGTGGCCGAGGGGCTGATTCACCTGCTGGAGGACGGACCATGGCGCAGCCAGCTGGCCGCCCGCGGGCAGCAGCGGGCCCGCGCCGATTTCGACCGCCGGAGCCGGGCGCTTCGCCTCTGGGAGCTGAATGGTTGAAAAGACCCGCCGTGTTACACGTCATCACCCGCCTGGACCGCGGGGGTTCGGCGGAGAACACCCTGCTGAGTGCGGCGCTGATGACCGGGTACGACACCGTGGTGGCGGTGGGCCCCACCCAAGGGGAGCGCAGCCCCACCGAGGTGCTGGCCCGGGAGCGGGGGGTAGAGTTCGCCGAGGTGCCCCACCTGGTCCGCCCCATCCAGCCCTTCGCGGATCTGCGGGCGTTATGGGAGCTGTGGCGGCTGATGCGCCGGCGGCGTTTCGACCTGGTGCACACCCACACCTCCAAAGCCGGGCTCTTGGGCAGGGTGGCAGCGCGCTTGGCCGGAGTGCCCTGCCTGATCCACACGGCCCATGGCCACGTGTTCTACGGCTACCATGGGCCGGCCCTGTCGCGGGTGTTTGTCTGGCTGGAGCGCTGGGCGGCCCGTTTCACCGGCCGCCTCGTGGCCCTGACCAGGGCCGAACAGGAGGACCAGTTGCGCTTTGGGGTGGCGCCGGCCGAAAAATTTGCCGTCGTCCACAGCGGGGTCGATTTTGGGCCCTTTGCCCGGCCCGGTGCCGACCCCGACATCACCAGGCGGGTCCTGGGCCTGTCACTCGACGGATTGGTGATCGGCACCCTGGGCCGCCTCACCCCCATCAAGGCCCAGGCGGATCTGGTGCGGGCCTTTGCCCAGGTGCGGGCGCAGGTGCCGGATGCCTGGTTGCTGCTGGTAGGGGACGGGGAGGAGCGGCCTGCCCTGGCCTCGCTGGCGGAGGAGTTGGGCACGGCGGACAGGGTGGTTTTCGCCGGCTGGTGCGAGGAGGTGGCCGATACCCTGCGGGCCATGGATATCTTTGCGCTGCCCTCGCTCAACGAGGGCATGGGCAAGGCCCTGGTGGAGGCGATGTACGTGGGGCTGCCGGTGGTCGCCACCCGGGTGGGAGGGGTGCCTGAGGTGGTCGCCGAAGGCCGGGCCGGGTTGCTGGTTCCCCCAGCCCAGCCCGCCGCCCTGGCCGAGGCGCTGCTGGAACTGGCCGCCGACCCGGCGCGGCGCCGGAGTCTGGGGGCGGCAGCGGCGCAGTGTGCCCGCGCCTACAGCGTGGAGAGTATGATCGAGAAACTGGACAGGTTGTACCGGTCCCTCTTGGAGGAGAGCAAGTGATGTGCTTGGTACGGCGGCTCGGGGCCGCCTGGTTCGGCGCGGCGCTCGGGTTGGTGTTGGCCGCCGGGGCTGTCGGTGCCCAAGAAGACTATTTCGAGCTGCGCGGCGCGGTACACGTACACAGCAACTTCAGCACCGGCAGGGAGAGTATAGAGCAGATCGCCAAGCTGGCGGTGGACCACGGGGTGGAGGTGCTGGTGATCGCCGACGACGACATCCTCAGGGTTAGATACGGATTTCCCTTCTTGCGCGACCTGCTCGCCTATACCCGCACCGAGCCGGCGCCTTTCACCGAGGGCACCCTGAGCGAGTATTTCGCCGAGATCAAACGCGTAGGGGAGAAATACCCGCAGCTGGTGCTGATCGGCGGCCTGGAATCCAATCCCTTCTACTATTGGGGTGTCGACCTGGGCGCGCGCACCTGGACCATGCACTCCTTCGACCGCCACATCATCGCCCTGGGGCTCGATGAGGCCGCCTACGCCCAGCTGCCGGTGATGCACGGGCCGGGCAACGAGTACTGGGACTGGACCAGCCTGCTGCTGCTCTGGCCCCTGGTCGGGGTGGCCTACGGGCTGGTGCTGGGCGGCCGCCATCCGCGCGCTTTGCGCCTGGGGGTGCTGGGGATCTCGGTGCTGTGCCTGATCAACAACTTCCCCTTCAAGGTCACCTACATGGACGCCTACAACGGCGATCCCGGACCGGGTCCGTACCAGCGCTACATCGACTACGTCAACAGCCACGGCGGCATGGTGCTCTGGCCCCACACTGAGGCCAAATCGGGCATCCCGCCCATGGACATCCTCGGCGGCTTGGCGCATTTTGTCAGCTCCACCCCGCCCCACGCCGAGGACCTGGTGGACACCTATGATTATACGGCCTTTGCGGCCCTCTACGCCGACAACATCACCGCCACCGAGCCGGGAAGGCACTGGGACACCATCCTGGCCCAGTACGTGGCCGGCCAGCGGCCAAAGCCGATCTGGGGCGAGGGGGAGATCGACTATCACTGGGACCAGAAAGGCAACCAGATCCACGACATCCTCACCGTTTTCCTGGTCAAGGAGCGGTCCGAGCAGGCGGTGCTGGACGCCTTGCGCCAGGGGCGTATGTACGCGGTGCGCGGCGGCGACGAGCAGCTGGTGCTCGACACCTTCGAGGTCGAAAGCGATATCAGCCGCGGGATCGCCGGGGAGGAGATCCCCAGCCAGGGCCTGGCCCGGATCTCCCTGCGTATCGACAAACTGAACGGCAAACAGGAGGAGGTCAAACTGCGGCTGATCAAATCGGGCCAGGTCATCGCCCAGTTCAGCGGTTTGACACCCTTGGAGTTTCAGCAGGTGGATGCCGGCATCAGGCCAGGGGAAAAGGTATATTACCGCCTCCTGGCCCAGAGCCGCAGCTCCCGGCTGACCTCCAATCCCATCTTTGTCGCCGGGGTGGGGGGATCGCCGTGATCGCCGCCATCCACCAGCCGCAATACCTGCCCTGGCTGGGTTTTTTCGACAAGATGGACCAGGCCGGCTGCTTCGTGTTGCTCGACAACGTCCAGTACAAACGCCGCGAGTGGCAAAACCGCAACCGCATCAAGACCCCGCAGGGGGTGCAATGGCTGACGGTGCCGGTGAGCGGGGAGTACCTGGCCCTGATCAACGCCGTGACCGTGGACCAGGGGGAGAACTGGCGGCACAAACACCTGCAGACCCTGCGCCACGCCTACCACCGGGCGCCCCATTGGCCCGCGGCCGCTTCCTCGCTCGAAGCCCTTTACGCGGGGTCGTGGTCCCTGTTGGGCCAGGTCAACGGCGCTTCGATCAGCTGGCTGCGGGAACAGCTCGGCATCCACACCCCCCTGCGCTGGGCCTCGCAGCTGCCGGGCCTCAGCGAGGACCCCACTGGCAGGCTGGTGGACATCTGCCGCGCCGTGGGGGCCCGCACCTACCTGTCCGGGGTGGACGGGGCGAAGTATATGGACCTTGAACAGTTTGCCGCCGCCGGCATCGAGGTTATTTTTCAGCATTACGAACACCCGGTCTACAGCCAGCAACACGGCGATTTCGCCTCGCACCTCTCGGCGCTGGACCTGGTGCTCAACAGCGGGCCGCAGAGCCTGGAAATCCTTAGAAGCGGAAGGAGAAGTGATAGGTGAATATCCTCGCCATCGGCGCCCACCCCGACGACCTGGAGTACTGTTGCGCCGGCACCCTCATCCAGCACGCCAACCGGGGCGACGCGGTGTATCTGATGATCATCACCGATGGCGAACAGGGCGGAGACCCGGCGCTGCGCCGCCGCGAGCAGTTGGACGCGGCCAAGATCATCGGGGCCCGCGACGTCTTCTTCGCCGGCTTCCCGGACACCCGCTTCGAGTGCAACCGCGAATCCATCATCCGCATCGAGGAAATCATCAAGCAGGTGAAAGCCGACACCGTGTACACCCACTTCAGCGTCGACACCCACCAGGACCACCGGGCCATCTCGCAGGCGGTGGTGCCGGCCGCCCGCTCGGTGCCCAACCTGCTTTTCTTCGAGGGGCACTCGTCCCAGGAGTTTATCCCCACCGTCTTCGTGGATATCGGCAAGGTCATCAACCAGAAGATGGCCGCCCTGGAGGCCCATTCTTCCCAGGTACACAAGACCAATATCCAGAACATGTCGATCCTGGATATCTCCCGCTCGATGGCCAATTTCCGCGGCATCCAGGGGCGGGTGACCTACGCGGAGGGTTTTGTGGCGCTGCGCTACTTCATCCAGATGTGAAAGGCCGGCCCCGATGAAAGTGCCGATGAACGACCTGCGCCTGCAGCACGCCTCGATCCAGGGCCAACTGGAAGGGGCGCTGGCCGAGGTGGTGGCCGAGTGCTCCTTTATCCTGGGGCCCTCGGTTACGGCCTTCGAAAGGGCCTTCGCCAGCTACTGCGGGACCACTCACTGCGTGGGGCTGAGCAACGGCACCGACGCACTCAAGCTGGCCCTGCGGGCCGCCGGGGTGGGCCGGGGCGACGAGGTGATCACCACCCCGCATACCTTTGCCGCCACCATCGAGGCCATCTGCGAGCTGGGGGCCAAACCGGTGCTGGCCGACATCGAAGCCCGGCACTTCAGCATCGATACCGCCCAGGTGGCCGAGTTGCTGACCCCGCGCACCCGGGCCCTGCTGCCGGTCCATATCTACGGGCACCCCGCCGATATGGACCCCCTGGCGGAACTGGCAGCCAGACACGGTCTGGCCCTCATCGAGGACGCAGCCCAGGCCCAGGGCGCCCGCTACAAGGGGCGCCTGGCAGGGTCGCTGGGCCAGGCGGCCGGCTTCAGCGTTTAACCCGGCCAGAACCGGGGGGCCAACGGGGACGCTGGGGGCCTCACCACCAGCGACGCCGGGTTGGCGGCCAAGGTGCGGCTCCTGCGCAACCACGGCCAGGATCCGGCAAAAAAATTCTTCTACCAGGAGCCGGGCTACAATCACCGCATGGACGGGCTCCAGGGGGCAGTCCTGGGGGTCAAATTGCCCCACCTTGACCAATGGAACGAGCGCCGCCGCCAATTGGCGGACCGCTACCGGCAGGGGTTGCAGGGGGTGGCAGAACTGATTCTTCCCAGCGAGGCCGAATACGCCCACCACGTCTATCATCTCTACGTGGTCCGGGCCCGCGACCGCGACCGGCTGGCCGCCGCCCTCAAGCAGGCCGGCGTCGACACCGCCGTGCAGTATCCACACCCGCTGCACCTGACGGCCGCCTACGAGTCTCTGGGTTACCGCAAGGGATCCTTGCCCCAGAGTGAACAGGCCTGCGCCCAGATCCTCTCCCTGCCGATCTTCCCCGAACTGGAGGAGGCGCAGGTGGACTATGTAGCCGAACAGATACGGCGTCACTACCAGGGCTGAGACGATGAGCGGTCAGTCTCCGGAGATACAGCCGCAGCGGGTGCCTTTCTCCTTCAATTTCGACAAGGTCATCATCCTGCTCTTTGTGGCCTTCCTCTTCAGCGAGGAGGCGCGCAATCTGCTCAGCGCCTCCGGCCTGAAGTGGGCTTATCTGCTCTTGCTGGCCTTTGGCATCGGCTACGTGCTCACCCCGGTGGTATGCTGGCTCGCCCACTGGCTGGGGGTGGTGGACGTGCCGCGGGGTCGCAAGGCCCACCAGGTGCCCACCGCTCTGCTGGGGGGCGCGGTGGTCTATCTGGCCTTTGCCATCACCGTGTTGTGGAACTTCAGCTTCAGCACCCAGCTCAAGGGGGTGGCCCTGGCCGGCACCCTGATCTTCCTGATGGGCCTGGTCGACGACTGGCGGGGCCTGGCCGCCCCGGTGAAACTGGTTTGCCAGCTGGGCGCGGTGGCCATCCTCATCCAATACGGGGTGGTCATCAGTTTCTTCCCCCACGGCCCCTGGGGCGACGCGGGAGAGTGGCTGCTGACGGCGGTGTGGGTGGTGGGGATCACCAACGCGGTGAACTACCTGGATGGCATGGATGGCCTGGCGACGGGCAGCTGCGCCATCAATGCCGTTTTTTTCAGTCTGGTCGCCCTGCAGAGCCACCACGACTTTATGGTCTACCTGGCGCTGCCCCTGCTGGGCTCCTGCCTGAGCTTCCTGCCCTACAATTTCCGCCCCCGCCAGCCGGCGCAGATCTTCCTGGGCGACGCCGGCAGCAATTTCCTCGGCTTCATGATGGCTTCGCTGGGCATCATGGGGGACTGGGCCGGAGACGAGTTGGTAAAACTCATCGTGCCGGTGCTGGTGATCTATGCAGTCACCACTTGGCTGGGGCTTTCGGCGCTGGTATTAAAAAACGCCAGCGGCCTCAACGCCCTCCTCCAGGTGGCCCAGTCGGTGATCGTCTTCCTGCTCCTGGGTTTCTTCATGGTATTCGTCGAAAGGCAGTACTCCGCCATCGAGCAGGAGGCCCTGGACCCCAAAGGCAAGTAGCGGCCGCAGAAAGGGCTGGACCCGGTGGCCGCCCCTGCCGATATGGGAGATACCGGGGCCGGAGAGGAACGTCGATCCGCTGGGGAGTGGGGCTGATTGCGCCGCGCCGTCCCACCGTGTTATATTTGCATCCCCGCTGCTCCCCGGCCACACCCCGTTAGCCTAGTTCGATTCCATGCTGCGATTCGCCATCTACCTGCTCGTGCTCTGCTGCGCGCCCGCTGTGGTGATGGGCAAAAACACGCCCACCCACGTGGTCAAACGCGGCGACACCCTGATCAATATCGCCGCCCGCTACCAACTCAGCGTCCGCCAGCTGCGGCAGTGGAACAATCTGCGCGGCGACCGCCTCGCCGTGGGGCAGCGCCTGGCCCTGGTCAGGCAGGAGCAGCACGAGGCCGCCGAGGAACTGCGGCCCAAGGCGGTGAAGAAAAAGGCGGCCAAAGCCAAAGCCAAGGCCCAAAGGCCGGTTTCCCGCGCCCATTCCCGGGATGGCGAACTGGCGGCGCGTTTTAGTGCCTGGAGCGATTCGGCCGTTGCCCTGTCGCGGCGCCGGGGCGGGTACGCCCTGGTGGTCAACAAGCAGGAACGGCAAATGGACGTGTACCTCGCGGGTGAACGCATCTCCAGCCTGCCGGTGGCCATCGGCCACACCGATGCCGAGGACCTGGTGGACCGCCGCCGGGCCAACGACCACCACACCAAGGAGGGGCTTTTCCATCTCTCCGAGGTGTCCTGGTCGCGGCGCATCGCCAAATGGGATTGCGTCTGGATGCGTATCCACACCGTGGAGTCTTCCAAGCGGGACTATGCCGAGGTCTACGGGGCAGAGGGCCGCCGGCGCCTCGAGGCCTGGGAAAACACCCACGGCACCATTAGCAGCGACGCCGAGGTGCAGGCCTTCAACCGGGCCCATCCGGGGGCGCATATCTGGCGGGGGCTGGGGGTACACGGCGGCGGGGCCGACTACGACTGGACCGAGGGCTGTGTGGCGCTGGACCGCAAGAACGTGCGCTGGCTCTACGACCGGCTCAACAAGATGCCAGGCCGCGGCGTGGGGACCCCGATCGCCGTGGTGAGGTACTGAGCTTGGCCCAAGTCAATACACGACCTCCTGGCCCGGAGCCGGGGGGTTTTTTTGTGAGGAGGTCCAGATGAGACTGGCCATCGGCGGTGACCACGCGGGATTTCCGATGAAAGGCCCGGTGGTGGAGGTGCTGCTGGGTTGGGGGCACCTGGTGGAGGATCTGGGCACCCATTCGGAGGAGCCGGTGGATTTCCCCGACATTGCCCGGGCAGTATGCACCGCCATCAAGGATGGGCGGGCTGATCGGGGGGTGCTGGTGTGCGGCACTGGGGTGGGGGCCTGCATCGCCGGCAATAAGATCCCCGGTATACGCGCGGCCCTGTGCCACGACGCCTATTCCGGCCACCAGTGCGTCGAACACGACGACGTCAACCTGCTCTGCATGGGGGCGCAGATCATCGGCATCAAATTGGCCGAGGAGATATTGCGGGCTTTCCTGGGAGCCCGGTTCAGCACCGAGGAGCACTTCCGCCGGCGGGTGGCCAAACTGGCCGAACTCGAGCGCCTGGCCGCCCGGGAACTGGGCAGCTGAGGCCCCGAAGCCCAAGCGCTGGCCCCGGTGCCAAGGGCAAGCGCGGGGCAGCATACCCTGTGTTGACACTGCCTGCCCATCCGTTTAATTAATGGCATCCGCCTGGGTGGGGGAGATCCCATGAAAAAAATCGAAGCCTTCATCAAACCCTTTCGCCTCGACGACGTCAAAAGCGCCCTGGCCGAGGTGCAGATCCTCG
>SXGS01125054.1_pt1 | contig 10742 bp, 9 predicted proteins | sample 3174681 | NCBI WGS metagenome assembly SXGS01 (sample SAMN11356861, study PRJNA531348) | freshwater metagenome | isolation source: freshwater sample F1-80 | place: China: Fuxian Lake, Yuxi | collected 2017-12-25 | reverse complement strand
GGATCCGGATAGGTCCTCGCTTCGTCGCCGTGCTCGCGATAGTCGCCCAGGTCGATCCGGTAGACGTCCTCGATCACGTAGATCCCGGTCGGCTCGAGGTGCGGGCGCAGCGCCCGGTAGGTGCGGAGCTGGGCCTCCGGCGTGTGCAGCCCATCGTCGATGATGATGTGGAAGCGCAGATTTCCGAGCGCGGCACGCACCCGTTCCTGGTCCCGCGAGTCGAGGACGAGCACCTTGATGTCCATGCCCGACGCGAGCATTCGCGAAAGGCTCTGGAAACCGATGTCCATCATCGCGCCGTCGCCGCCGAGAACCCACAGGCGCTTATCGCGGAGCCCCTGCTGATCCCATCGGGCCCGAATTCCCATGGCATCCGCCGGAGCGTTCTCGAAGAGCGAGTTGGTCCAGGGGATGAGATACGGGTTGAAGGGGTAGGTGGAGGTGTAGACCGTGTTGCAGCCGGTCGCCGCAACCATCCCGAAGTTCTCGGGACCGTACTGAAAGCCGGTTGCCGCGCAGAGCATTCGGATGGCGGTGCCCTCGCCGCAGCCGGCGCAGGAACCGGCGCCGCCCACATAGAGGAGCGAGCGCTCGGCCAGCATCATGTCGGCGAGCACTTTTTCCTGAATGTATTGCTTCGGAGTTTCCGGCGTCTTGCGGTAGAACGAGAAGCTCTTCCGATAGTGCGCCATGTTCTGCGGGGTCTTGGTAATCATCTTCAGCGCATTGTGATCGCCGCAGACTTCCACGCACTCCGCGCAGCCCTTGCACTTGGTGGGGTCGATGAAGATCCCGAAGAGCGCGCCCTCGTGGCCCTGTCGCTTGGGGACATCAAAGTACTTGCGAGTCTTCGACCAGTTCGCGGACTGTCGCTCGCGCTCGGCCTCGTCTCCGATCAGGTCCAGTTCGGAGTTGACCTGGGTCTCCGGCAGCGCCTTCGCCAGAATGGCGGTATCGGGGCACTCGGTGACGCACTCCATGCAGCCGACGCAGTTGTCGGGATCGAATTCCGGAATCTCCGGCGCGATGTAGCTGAAGTCTCGGAGGGCGGCGGTGCCGGCTGGGATCAGACTTCGGGCGACGAAGATGTCGGCGGGGAGGCCCTTCTCGGCCGTTCCGTGATTGTACGACCCGACAATCCGATCCATGAAGTCCTGGATGTCGATAAAGTCGTTCGGCTTCTCAATGAGTTCCATGCGGTTGACTTTCTGGCCGGGTAAGAGCGAGAGCGGGTCCCTTCGGATCCGCCCTCACCCACCTGTTCGTTGATTAGTGGCCCGCCGGCGCGACGGGGGAAGCAGCGTTCGGGATTTCGCTCTCGTCGATGAGGCTGCGCGGCACTTCGATGACTTCGGTGAAGCCTCGCTTGACGCAGCTCAGGTTGGCCTGAACCACGGCCTCGCCCTTGCGGCCCCATGCCTTTCGAATCGCCTTCTCAACAAACTCGAAGAGCTGTTCGTCCGTGGTCTCTTCCAGGTTCTTCAGCGGCATGATCTTGAGGAACACGCCGAGGAGCACGATTCCCTGCATGCGCATCTGCAGGTCCTGGGTCGGAGCGTATTCACGTGCGACCTTCACCGTGTCGAGCGCGAGCAGACGAGCCTTCTTCTCTCGAAGGATCCGCTTGGCCCAATCGGGGAGAGTATCCCACACGTCTTCGGCGGTGGTCTTGTCCGACTGCAGGAAAACGGTGCCGCCCGTCGCCAGGCCGCCCAGCGGGTTGCCGTGCTTGAAGGCGTTCACGTCGTTGCAGGGAATGAACTCGACCTCTTCGAGCTCGCAGTGGGTCCGGATGATGTCCGGCGCCACGGTGAGGTAGTAGGTGGTGGGAAGGCCCTTCTTCTCGGAGCCGTACTTCGGATAGGCCTGCACCTGCATTCCGAACGTCATCCCGCAGAAGTCGGCGATGACCTTGTTCGTGGTGACGGAGCCGTATCCACCCACCGAGTGCCCGCGCATGGAGAAGCTGCCGGACGGTCGGAGATCCGGGTCCTGCCCCATCTTCAGGCTCAGCGGATGATCGATGCCGACGCAGAAGTAGCGCCGACCCTCACCGCGCGGGAGCATGTTCTCGACGATCGAGATCCAGTCGCCGGGCCGCACGTCGCGGCTGCCGAGGCCTCCGGAGCCCGAGTAGATCTGCGGGATCCGGTCGATCTTCGGATAGTCCGGCGCGCCGAGCATTGCATCCGTGAACGCGGCCTTGATCTCCCGGGTGAGCGGGTTCGACTGAGCGAGGGGGTTATCCATCCGCTCGAGGATTGAGATCGCTTTGCAGTGCTTGAGCTGCTCGACGATTTCCTGGCTCGGGAAGGGTCGGAAGCAGGTGACGTGGACGCATCCGACTCGGACGCCCTGGTCGCGGAGGTAATCCACCGTCGCCATCGCGGTCTCCATGTAGGAGCCCAAGCCGACGAGGGCATACTCGGCGTCATCCATCCGGTACGGATCCACGACCCGGTAGCGTCGGCCCGTGTACTGGTAGAAGAGGTCCATCGCATCCTTGATCTCGGCCATCACCGGATCGTAGAAGTAGCGCTGGGCGATCTTCCCCTTCATGTAGCTGTCCTGGTTCTGCACCACGCCGCTCATCACGGGGTTGGTGGTGTCGAACAGCTTGCGGACCTTGTCCTTGGGATCCCCGACGTAGAGCTTCATGAACTCGGGCTCGGGGAAGCGGATGCTTTCGATGGTGTGGGTGGTGAGGAACCCGTCCTGAACGTTCATGAACGGAGTCTCGGTGGCTTCCGCGACGCGGCGGGTGATCAGTGCCAGATCCCCGGTCTCCTGCGCGTTCCGGCCGAAGAGCATCCCCCAACCCACATCCTCGCAGCCCATCACGTCATCGTGGCCGGCGTGGACATTCAAACCCTGAGAGGTGAGGGCTCGAGCGCCGATGTGGAAAACAATCGGGAGGCGCTTGCCCGAGATGGTGTAGAGCACTTCCTTCATCAGCAGGAGACCCTGCCCGGACGTGAAGTTGGTGACCCGGCCCCCCGCGACGGCGAAGCCCTCGCAGGTGGTCGCGGCGCTGTGCTCGCTCTCCAGGGAGACGAACGAGATGCGCTCGCCCCAGAGGTTGCGCTGCCCGTTTGCTACGGTGTACTGATAGCCCTCGCCCATGCGGCTGGACGAGGTGATCGGGTAGGCGCAACCCCCCTGGGTGATGTGGGATTCAACCCAAACTACCGTGCCCGATCCGTCCGAAGTGGCCGGCACGCCCGGGTAGGGAAACTCACGGGGCGCCAGGCCCTGTTTGTCCTCACCGAGACCCGGCAGAGTAGTCATCGTGGCCATAGCCACTCCCTCCTGTTAAGCGATCAAACAGCGATCTGTGAAGGCGCCTCTGCTTCGACTGCCAGAGAGCACAACATGGGCCGAGGCGCCTCAAAAGCGACGGGAGGCCGGGTGCGAGCCGGTCCCCTGCTCGATTATAGCATGGGGTTCGAAGGACACTAATCGTGGCGCCACAACCTTAGGAACCACACAGAATCTTCCACGGGTTCGCCTCGGCGCAGGAATTGTCGGCTGGAACGTGGAATAACGAGAGTGAAACCGGTGACGCCAGCGAGCGATCCCCCGGACTTGAATCAACCGATCGCGACGAGACAGAGTTCACCATGGACCTGGGTTCGCGAAGGAGCTCCCACTGACCGAACTCTTCGGGGTAGTGGAAGCGGTGTGTGTTCTGAAATGTGGGCCGTCGTGCCCTTCCTTAAGCCTTCCCGAGTTGGGGAGGGATGTAGCAGCAGACGCCGTATCCCAGCGGGTCGGCGTCTCAGCGCTGCCGCCTGGAACGGCGGCAGGAATTCAGGACCGCAGCCGCCATGAGGGAAATGTTCGGATCACTGGACGACGCGTCGCTCCTCCCAAACCCCCGTTACGAGCGCCTCGCCGATTGCGACGTCGTCCAACTAGCCCAGGGCGGCCGCCAGGACGCGGCCGAACACATCCTGTACAAATACAGGAATCTCGTTCGCAGCAAGGTGAAGTCGTACTTCCTGGTTGGGGCCGAGCGTGAAGACTTGCTGCAGGTGGGCATGATCGGCCTCTGGCAGGCCATCGTGGATTACCGCCACGACAAGGCCACCTCCTTCCCGGCCTTCGCCAAGGTGTGCATCCATCGGCACATCATCACCGCCATCAAGGGCGCCACTCGCCAGAAACAGCTCCCGCTGAATCAGTCGCTCTCCCTGGAAGTCCCCTCCGAGGACGGTTCCGGCGACTGGAACATGACGGAGGTGCTGCAGTCGGCCGAGGAGCTCGATCCGGAGAAGGTGATTCTGCGGACCGAAGACACTCGCCGGCTCAGGTCGCTTCTACACCAGATGCTCAGTGACTTTGAGTGGAGCGTGCTCTCCGGGTACCAGATGGGTAAGTCGTATCGGGAGATCGCTCGGGAGCTTCGCTGCAAGACGAAGTCGGTGGACAACGCCCTGATGCGGATCAAACGCAAGGTAACCGCCGCCACCGACGGCGGCGTGGAGTGGCCGTTTGCCGAATAACCGCCGCCCAAATACGCCTCTGTCGCTCAGAGGCGATTCTCTTTCCGAGACCACCCTTCCACCTCACCCGTTAGGTGAGGTGGAACCCACCCCCTCGCGTGAGGCGCTGCGCCTCATCGTGGAGGTGTTTCGGAGCGGGCACCGGGCGGCCGCGGATTTGCGGCACGTCGCGGGCAGTCTGGATGCCGGCCAACTGGAGCGCGAACTCTGCGCCATCGAGCAGGGAATGCTCGACCAGATCGGCACAATCTGCAACCATTATCGAACGGTCTCCCCCACCATCACTCGCCACTAACTCCGGCATCCGCCGCGAACACCGGAGAGAGCGGCACGGGCGAGGCTGAAAGACGCTGGAGACCTGAAGATGGCGAACGTTCTCACCGTTGCGTGGTTTGTCATAGCCTACATCATCACCATGACCGGCGCGATGGTGTGGGTGGCCCTGCTCTTCCCCGCGCGCGTTGCCATTGCTCGACGGAGACTCATAGAGAGCCCTCGGAAGTCGGTGTTCACCGGGCTCCTGTTCTGGGCGCTTTCCGTGTTCGCGGCGGTGGTGCTGCTGCAGTCCACCAAGGGCGGCCCCATACAACTTCTGGGATGGTTCAGTCTTGTGCCCATGCTGGCGTCGTCGGTGCTCGGCGGCGCGGCCCTGGCGGAGTTGATGGCCGAGCGGATCGCCCAGCGAGCGACGGGGATTTCTTGCTTCTCTTCCTTGCTCCTCGGCGCACTCGCCACCGTCCTCGCCGGCCTCGTGCCGTTCGTGGGCTGGATGGCGATCTTCCCGCTCGCCACCTTCGGCGCCATCGGCGGCGGCCTCGGCGGCCTCTTCACCCGACGAAGCACCCGGCCGGAACCGTTGGCCCCCGCAGCGTGATGACGGTGAGGCGCGAGTGGCGCCGACGTGAAGAGCCTCGCCATCCCGTTCGGCCAATGGTAGCGACCGTGATTCTCGACGGGTTCTCCGCTCGAATGTGAATTGCTGGTTACAGGTTCGCTACCCGGTTGGCGACGCCAACACATGGGCTCAGTACCTGCGTCGGGAGAACACGCATTCTTGATGTTCGAGTCACCTTCAACAGAACGGGAGGGCGAGGCTCCGACCGAGCCGCGAACCTCCCTCCTGTTGCCCATCCGCCGAATTGGGGTCGACGTGCGGGGACAATGAGACGCAATCGGCCTCGTCCATCGGGCGAATTGATCTCGACGCTTGTCAGGTGGAACCGTGATCGCACTCGGGTACGACGACCCCACGACGGCCCTGCGAGATCGGGATGGGCGTGCATGGCTCGGTCGGAGCCTCTCCCTCCGGTTCTCTCCAGGGCGCGTCTACGGTCAGGGGGAGTCTTCTCCCAGTTCAGACATCGAGCAGTTCGTCGCGATCCCGCAGGCACACCCGTGGTTTCCACCGTCACAAACCCGGATCATCGTCTTCCTCGGGCTTGACCCGAGGAACCACGAGTGCAAGAGCCGCACGCAGTTCCCGTGAAGCGGACCCGACCCCGTGAGCCGGGGAGACGCCCCAGGTATCAGCGAATGGATCCCCGCTTTACGGAGTGGGTTTACGCGCAGCGCAACTTCTGCGGGGAAGACGGTGGTGGGACCGGCGGGTGGCAAGGATCGCGTCACGAAGGCCGGGCCAGTGGCGTTTTGTCGGCGCACACGGAGCGGGAGAGATGCCGTCGCTCTTAGGGGGCCTCGCGGGATTCGTCGCGAAGACGTGCGCTCCAGACGCTGAGGCAGAGGGAACCGACGGGACGGGTGGGTCCCGCCGGTTCGAGGGGTCCGGATTACTTCCGGTCGGTGCGGAAGGGTCCGGCGGGGAGTCCTTCCTTGTTGGCGAGGTTCGGCTCGGCAAGCTGGTTCCAGCCGAAGCGGACCGCCGTCGGGTCGGTCAGGCTCTTGTTCCAGACCACCACCTCGTCACCGTCAATCATCGCTTCAGCGGGCATCCACGTGCCGTCGGAGCCGGCGATGGTGAAGTGGGTGAGCGGCTTGCCGTCGCGTGCCACGAGTCCGCCTCCGGTGTGGTGGAAGCGGATCCGGACCTTCTGGCCGTCGATTTTGTGCGAGCGGTAGAGCGGGCCTGAGTAGACGTCCACGTCCTTGCCGTAAGTCTTAGCGAGAGCCCAGAGGGCGAGGCGGCGGCCGACTTCCTGCTTGTTGCGGGGGTGAATGTCGCGGACGTTGCCGATGTCGGTGGTCACCGCCATCCCGGTGTGGGGGATGTGGAGCGACATCTCCTGGGCTTCCCAGATGCCGGGAAGATCGCCGCCCCGGTTCGCGCCGTAGTTGTACGGGGCGAGCTGCACAAAGAGGAACGGCATGGTCGGGTTATTCCACACGGTGCGCCAACCGTTGACCAGGGCTTTCATCTTCTCGTAGTAGAGCATGCCCTCGCCGTTGTTCGACTCGCCCTGATACCAGAGGGCGCCGCGGATGGCGAACGGCACGAGCGGATGGATCATCCCGTTGTAGAGCGCCAGTGGCGTCTGGGGGTTGATGGAGCGCACCGTCTTGAGCGGGTTGCGCGGATCCCTGCCCATGGTGCGCGTCGGAAACGTGTCGAGCTTGTCGGAGATTTCCTTCAGCGCCGGCGTCTTCTGGAAGCCGACGGGAGGGGTCCAGGGCTCGATGCGGGTTCCGCCCCAGTTGGAGCCGATCAGGCCCACCGGAACGTTCAACTCCTTCACCAGGCTGCGGGCGAAGAAGTAGCCAACGGCGGTGAAGCTCCCGGTGTTGGCGGGGCCGGAGACTTTCCAACCCTCCGAGGGCACATCCTGCTCGGGCGAGAAGGCCGGGCGGTGGGGGATCTTGATGTGCCGAATGAGGGGATTCGCGGAGGCGGCGATTTCCTCTTGAGCCCGGTCGGAGGAGGTGACGCTCCATTCCATGTTCGACTGCCCCGAGCAGAGCCACACCTCTCCCACCAGCACGCCGGTGAGGGAGACGGTGTTCTTGCCCTTTACGGTAAGGGTGTGGGGCTCGGCCATCGCCTTCATCGGGCGAAGGTGCACCATCCACTTGCCGTCAATCTCTGCCGTCGCGCCGTGGGTCTGGCCCGCGAATTCGACGCTGACCTTTTCACCATTGTCCGCCCAACCCCACACCGGGCAGGCGCTCCCCCGTTGGAGCACCATGTCGCTCCCAAAGATAGAGGGCAGCTTTACGTCCGCCCGCGCCGGCGACGATGCCAGCATCAGCCCCGCCGCGGCCAGCATGCCGACGATGGGACCTCGCAGTAAACTGTGGGTGTTCACTAAAATTCTCCCTGCGCGAGGCGAATTACCCCGCGTTCTCTCATACGGATTCGTTGGACCTGCGGAGCCCGAAACCTTTGGAACTCGCGCTTGATCTCGCTGAAGCCGCGATCTCGCCCTATAGAATACGGCACGGAGCGGTCGGATTCAGGCACAATAGACCGTTCTGGAAAGGGGTTAGCCGATGGCACAGGTCGTGATTTCACAGGAGCGAACGCTCAACGCGCCGGCGAACGTCGTTTACGAGTGTCTCGCGAACTACCGGGAGCACCATCCGAAGATTCTCCCCGCCGCGTTTCACGATCTGGAAGTGGTGGAGGGCGGCATCGGAGCCGGCACGGTTATTCGCTTCAAGATGACCGTGGGAGGTCGCACCCGCTCCGCGGAGATGATTGTCTCGGAGCCGGAGCCCGGTCGCGTGATGGTGGAGACGGGACGCGGGTCCACCATCGTCACCACGTTCACCGTGAACCCTTCGGGCGGCGGCTGTGTGGCGCGGATCGAAACCCGTTGGGATGGGGCGTCCGGCATCGGCGGCATTATGGAGCGCTTCTTCGCGGGGAAGGCGCTCCGCAAGATCTTCGCCGAAGAGTTGGAGCTTTTGGAGAAGTATGCCCGCGCTCGCGCCTCATAGGGCCGATCTGGAACCGACGCCTTTGGTCGAGCGCCGATTTGGCGTGATCGGAAGCCGGGATGCGCCGGCGAGAAACCGGCGCATCCCGGGCCCAGGCTCAGGGCGTCGGGTTGCGGCGCCAGTCGTTGCTGAGAATGTTTCGCCAGGTTTGCTCGGGCTTCACCCACTTGGCATGACCATCGGCGTAGGCGATATTGCCCCCACCCTGATGTCGGGGCAGGAAGCGGGCCTGCTGCCGGGCGTCGCCAAGCGCTGAGTCATCGAAGGCCCAGGGCTGGGGATACATTCCGCCGCGAGACGGCAAACCGCTCGCCCGGCCTGCATCGCCGAGGAGGATGAATCGAGACGGATACGCGATGGCGCTGAGTGGAGTCGACTCGTTGAAGCCGAAGTCCGGGTTCGCCAGGTACCAGGCCCGCTGCGAGGCATTCAGCAGATTCGCCTCGTTGTGGTTGTTGCCGTAATCAGTGGTGAACCACTGTCCCGCAGCCGGCGCCGGCCACTCGGGAGCGGACGGGCACTTGAAGATACGGACACTCTTCACATACGGTTCCAGCTTGGTTCGATAGCTGAAGGGAGCCCGCGCCACCGCAGTGTCCGGTGTTCCGGCAGGCGCGGTTCGCTCGGTGACGTGCGGCGGAAGCGCTTCATCGTAATCTTGCGCATACATCATGTAGGCCGTCGCGATCTGTTTCACATTGGAGAGGCATTGCGTCTTGCGGGCTGACTCCCGAGCCTGAGCGAAGACCGGGAATAGAATAGCAGCAAGAATTGCTATGATCGCTATCACCACGAGGAGCTCGATCAGCGTGAAGGCGCGACGCGTTGCGGTTCCGTGTGTCATCAGGGTGTCCTCTTTGAGTGCCGGCAGTCGACTCGGGGCGGGCCGGCGCCGCCCGGGGAAGGGGCCTAGCTCGTTGTCGAGCCAAGTCCCCAGCGAATACGCATCCGGCGCTCAAGCACGCCGAAGACGGAACGATCCGAAAGCAAACCCAACACGATGATGACGAGCATCACGGCGATCACCTGACTGGTGTCGCCGAGCTCTCGTCCCATCATCATCTGGTGTCCGAGGCCGACGCTCACGAAGAGCAGCTCACCGGCCATCAGCGAGCGCCAGGCAAACGACCAGCCCAGCTTGGCGCCCAGTAGAATGGGCGGGACCGAGGCGGGGAGCAGAACGTTCCACACCATGGCCGCGCCCCCGACCCCCATGCTGCGGGCGGCCCGTTCGTAGGTGGGCGGCAGGTTGGCCACCCCGTCCTGAACCGCCACCGTGATCGCCAGTAAGGAGCCCATTACCACCACAAAAAGAATTGCGGTGTCGTTCAGACCGAACCACAGCAGCGCGAACGGCAGCCAGCAGATGCTGGGCAGCGTTTGCAGCCCCATCACCACCGAGCCAAGCGTCTGCTCGATCCATGAAACCCGCGCCAGCAGGATACCGAGCAGCACGCCCGCTACCAGCGAGATGGCGTAGCCGACCAACAGCCGCCGAAGGCTCGCCGAGCAGGCCAGCAGGAGCGAGCCGTCGAACAGCCCCTTCGTCAGTGACTGAAGCACCTGCTCCGGCGACGGGAAGAGGGTCTTATCCCAGTAACCGGCGCGCGCGAGCAGCGACCAGACCAGGATCAGGGCGGTGAAGAAGAGCGCCCGCAGGATCCATGGGGCCAGGGCTCGTTCCGTCATAGTTCAGTTCCTCGGGGTCTGCAACAAGCACGCGTCGGCGGTCCCCGCGCAGGTGGCATGAAATCTCGTGTGCGATCCGGGCCACATCGGAGTCGTCGGGAAAGCGAGGTCGATCCAACCGGATCGGGTACTCGGCGGCGATGTGTCCGGGTCGGGCCGACATCAGGAGCACCCGGGTTCCGAGACACACGGCTTCGCGCACGTTGTGGGTCACGAAGACAATGGTCTTCGCAGTCTCTTCCCAGATCTCGGTGAGGTAGGCGTACAGGTCTTCGCGGGTCTGGGCATCCACCGCGGAGAAGGGTTCGTCCATCAGCAGCACGCCCGGATCGAGCGCGAGGGCTCGGGCGATCGCCACTCGCTGACGCATCCCGCCGGAGAGTTCGTGCGGGTGGCTGTCGGCGAACTCCAGCAGTCGAACGCGTCGGAGCAGGTCATCCGCCGCCGCTCGCCGCTCGCGCCGGGGGACCCCCCGCGCGCCGAGGGCGAACTCGAGGTTCCCTCGGGCACTGAGCCATGGGAACAGCCCCCCGTCCTGAAAGACCACTCCCCGCTCCAGCCCGGGACCCGTCACACGGGCGCCGTCTTGCAGGATCTCGCCGCCGTTCGGACGATCCAGTCCGGCCAGCAGTGAAAGGAGCGTGGACTTGCCGCAGC
>SXGS01713294.1_pt1 | contig 10743 bp, 10 predicted proteins | sample 3174681 | NCBI WGS metagenome assembly SXGS01 (sample SAMN11356861, study PRJNA531348) | freshwater metagenome | isolation source: freshwater sample F1-80 | place: China: Fuxian Lake, Yuxi | collected 2017-12-25 | reverse complement strand
GGCGAAGCGCGAACTCCGCCAAATTCCAGTTTTACCCCATGTTTATGGGGTCATCCAAATGGTTGGGCGCGCCTCAACCCTCACGGGCATGGCGATATGATGCATTGGTCAGGTTACATGATGGGCGGCATTCGCGTGGATGGAGACTCGCAGATGTCTACCGTGCCGGGACTCTTCGCAGCCGGCGAGGTGGCGGCGGGACTGCATGGCGCAAACCGGCTGGGCGGGAATTCACTCTCTGATTTGATTGTCTTCGGGCAGCGGGCCGGGTATTTCGCGGCGGAGTTCGCCAAGCACAATGACGCCATCGCGATCGACGTCGAACAGGTGCAGTCCGCGGCCGCGGTTTCGATGGCACCGTTCGAGAGGGGGCCGGCGGGTGAGAATCCGTATCAGATCCAGTACGATCTTCAGGATTCGATGCAGGATCTGGTTGGCATCGTACGTACCGAGGACGAAATGCAGCGGGCCCTGGGAGTGATCGACGGGCTGCGTACGCGGGCCGCGCGCGTCGGGATCTCAGGGAACCGGCAGTACAACAACGGCTGGCACACCGCGATGGACCTCGATAATATGCTAATCGTCTCGGAAGCGATAACACGGGCCGCCCTGCTTAGAAAAGAAAGCCGCGGCGCGCAGTTCCGCGAGGATTTTCCCGGCAAAGATCCGGAGTGGGGCAAGTATAATATCGTCGTGCTGCGCGGCGCCGGCGGCGAAATGCGCGTCGAGAAGCGCGAGATTCAGCCGATGCCCGCTGAGTTGAAAGGCGTGATCGAGGAGATGAAATAGATGGCCACGGAGGCGATGTTTCGCATCTGGCGCGGGGATGCAGGCGGTGGCGAGTTTCGCGACTACAAAACGCCAGTCGAAGAAGGTATGGTCGTGCTCGACGCCGTGCACCGCGTGCAGGCGCGGCTCGCTCCCGACATGGCCGTGCGTTGGAACTGCAAAGCCGGAAAGTGCGGATCGTGCTCGGCCGAGATCAACGGCATGCCCAGACTCATGTGCATGACAAGGCTGAGCGATCTGAACCTCGATATGCCGGTGGTCATCGAACCGATGCACGCGTTTCCGCCCATCCGGGACCTGGTGACCGATGTTTCGTGGAATTTCCGCGTCAAGAAGTCGATCAAGAAGTTCCGGCCGCGCGCGCCCGACGCGGAGGACGGCAGTTGGCGCATGCAGCAAGCGGACGTGGAACGGGTGCAGGAGTTCCGCAAGTGCATCGAATGCTTCCTGTGCCAGGACGTGTGTCACGTGCTTCGCGAGCACCATAAGCACGAAGAGTTCATCGGGCCGCGGTTCCTGGTTTACGCGGCCGCTCTCGAAATGCATCCGCTGGATATCGAAGACCGGGTGACGGACCTGAAGAACAAGCACAACATAGGGTATTGCAACATCACGACGTGCTGCCGCCAAGTGTGCCCTGAATTCATCACAATCACGGAGAACGCGATCATTCCACTCAAAGAGAGGGTAGTGGACCGCTTCTTCGATCCGCTGAAGCAGTTGCTGAATATTCTCTAGCGAGGGAGGAGTTGTGTACGCATTGAAACCAATCTCCGATGCGAGCGTGATGGGCGCTTTGGCCAAGGCAGAGCGTTACCGGCTGCTGAACGAGCCACATGAAGCTGAGAGCATCTGCCGCGACATCCTGGAAGTCGCGCCGGATAACCAGCAGGCGTTGATCAGCCTGATGCTTGCGTTGACGGACCAGATTCCTCACGACGGCAGCGCTTTTGCGAGCGCGATCGCGGCTGCGGCGCGCCTTGAGTCGGCATACGACCGGGCCTACTATGTGGGCATCGCGTGGGAGCGGAGGGCGAAGGCCTATTACGAGGGCGGGGGCCAGGGCCGACGGCAGCACGCGTACGAGTGGACGGCGCAGGCGCTCCGGCTGTTCGAGGAAGCCGAGGGGTTGCGGCCGGCGGGGAACGACGATGCGGTGCTGCGGTGGAATACGTGCGTGCGTTTCTTGCAGAGGCACAAAGAACTGGCGCCGTCCGAGGTGGAAGTGGCGGAGCCTATCTTGTCGGAGTGACGTCGGGGGGGCTCAAAGGGGGATGATCGACTCGCCTTTCCGCGTCGACTTAGCGCAGCACGCCGTCTACTAGTCCCGTTCCGCGCAAAAAACATCCAAAGCCGCGGTTATCACCGGGCCGCAATCAGTGCCAAGGCCTGAATTTCATTTCGGAAAGGGCTTTCCCAACTTGCGAAGGCGCCGCCACAGAACTTCGTCGCACGCGCGTGTGTAGAGAGGCGGATCGACGAAGCAGTGAGCCCGCCGTTGTTTTCCAGGAAATCCGCCATGTCGACAAATGTCCTTTTTTGACGCATCCGTTCGCCAGACCGCCCGGGTGCGCATTGATACCGGCCTGAGCGCTGAATCCATCATGAAATCTCCTTCCGGGCACTGACTTCACCGCGGCTGAAAACGGAATCAAGCGGAGTTGTGGATTGGGCCAAGGCGTCGTAGAGTAGATTACACGGGCCGCGTGCAGGCCGGTGGGAGAATTGTCCATGGTGCGTTTCGCGATCTTGATCCTGTTGCCGGCTTCGCCGGCGTTCACGGCGGCCGCTGCGACGTTTAACAAGAACGTACTTCCCATTATTCAGAAACAATGTCAGGAGTGTCATCGCCCTGGGGAAGTGGCGCCGATGTCGTTTCTGACCTACAAAGACACGCGTCCATGGGCCAAGGCGATCAAGACCGCCGTCCTCACGCACAAGATGCCGCCATGGTTTGCCGACCCGAAATACGGTCACTTCAAGAACGAGCGCGTGCTTACCGAGGCCGAGATTCAGACGATTGTAACCTGGGCGGATAACGGGGCTCCCGAGGGCGCGGCGGAAGACAAGCCCGCCGACGTGACCTTTGCGAGCGGGTGGAGCATCGGCAAGCCTGACATCGTAGTGGAGTCGCCGAAGGACATCCCGGTCGCGGCGACAGGCACTATGGACCAGTCCAATGTGCTGGTCAAGGTTAATTTTCCCCGCGACATTTGGGTAAAGGCAGCGGAAGTCCGGCCGGGCAACGCAAAGGTGGTGCATCACATGAAGGCCTGGGTGCGGCCTCCCGGGTCGGCGTGGTTAAAGGACGCGCCGGAGGGAGAGTCGGTGATGCCTTCGCGGGGGCAATTTACAGAAGCTCCCGGCGCCACGACCGTCACGGCCGCCGCTGAAGCGCCCGGCCGCCCGCGCCCGGCTCAGGAGATTTTAGCCAAGTACAATCCAGGCGTAAACGCGCAGGAGTTCACGCTGGGGGACGCCGCGAAGTTTATTGCGGCCGGATCAGACATCGTATTCGAATGCCACTATGTACCGTCCGGCAAGTTCGAAACAGACCGGCCGAGAGTCGGGATCGTTCTCGCCAGCGGGGCTCCCCGTCAGCGTTACATTACGAACACCGGCATCAACAATACGAAGTTTGCGATTCCACCGCACGCCGCCAACCACGAGGTGAAGGCTGAGACCACGCTCCAACACGACGCCCAACTGGCGTGGGTCCAGCCTCACATGCACCTTCGGGCGAAGGACTACGAACTCAAGGCGTTTTATCCTTCCGGGGAATCCGAAATACTCCTTAAGGGAAAATTCGATTTCAACTGGCAGCTCGGGTACGAATTCTCGAAGCCGGTGGTCTTACCGAAAGGCACGCGGCTTGAATCGACCGCGCATTTCGACAACACGAAGAACAATCCGTACAACCCGAATCCGGACATCGAGGTTCGGTATGGTCCTCAAAGCACGGATGAGATGGCCATCAGCTTTACGGGCTTCATCATTGACGTCAAGGCTGATCCCGCATCCTTGTTTCCACGGGCACGCAGACCGTAGCCCGTCGAATAACCTGACCATGGGCGCGGCTTCCATATTGTAGACGCCTGATTCGCGATAGACTCCTGCGACGGTCTCAGTGCCCGAAAGGAGCCGGCCCCAAGCGTGTTTTCGCACATCCCATCCACGCGAGCCCGGCTCTTCCTGGCCAGCGTATCCTTGCGGCGGCTCAATCACGCATTCGAAAGGTGTGTGGCCAACGCGGAACGATTCTGAGTGCCTCCGCGCCGGACCGGCAGTGCCGCGCGACGCGAGTCGTGAAGGCGCTTCCAGGAACGTGCCGGGATGGGCGCCACTTCCCGGATTCAATACGCGGCTAACCCCAGACGGATGGCGCGGCCCCAAAGCGAATCCCGCGACGACGGACCGTCGGGCAAGACAGTCGCCGGCGCCTGTTTCCCTCGTTCAACCCCTACTGCCGGGAGGGGGCGCAAAGTACCTGGGCGGCCTCGGGCAAAAGCCGCCGCGTTGCCCGAAAGAGCATAAAGAGCGGCGCCGCCGCTGTCTAGTATCATGGACAGTCGCCGGCGCCTGTTTCCCTCGTTCAACCCCTACTGCCGGGAGGGGGCGCAAAGTACCTGGACGGCCTCGGGCAAAGCAAAGGCCGCCGCGTTGCCCGAATGAGCATAAAGAGCGCGCCGCCGCCGCTGTCTAGTATCATGATGAGAACATGAAAGGTGTCGTGCTGGCTGGCGGAACGGGAAGCCGTCTGTTCCCTCTTACGAAGATTACCAACAAGCATTTGCTGCCGATTTTCGATCAGCCAATGATTTATTACCCCATCCAAACTCTGGTGGACGCTGGGATTCACGACATTCTCGTGGTTACGGGCGGACGGAACGCAGGGGATTTCTTGCGCCTGCTGGCTAACGGAAAACACTTCGGCTTGTCCCACATCGATTTCACCTACCAGGAAGGCGAAGGCGGCATTGCGGAGGCGCTGAACCTGGCGCATCACTTCGCCGACGGCCATAAGATTTGCGTCATCCTGGGCGACAACATCATTGAAGGCAATATCCGCGGCGCCGTGGAGGAATTCCGCAAACAGCCGCGCGGCGCGAGAATCCTGCTGAAAGAAGTCCAGGACGCGGAGCGATTCGGCGTCGCTGAACTGGTAGACGACATGGTCGTCAATATCGAAGAGAAACCGCGGCGGCCGAAATCAAACTACGCCGTCACTGGCATCTACATGTACGACACCACTATCTTCGACAAGATCAACACGCTTGAACCGTCGGCTCGCGGGGAACTGGAGATCACCGACGTGAACAACGCCTATATCCGCGAAGGCACGATGTCGTTCTCGATGCTCGAAGGCTGGTGGACTGACGCGGGCACGTTCGACTCGCTCCTTCGCGCGAGCAACCTCGTGGCGAGCACCCTCCGGAAACCGGTGGAAGGGACACCGCGCGACTGATGACCGGCATGCTCGCGCAGTTTGAAGGCCTCTCCTTGCGTGTCCCCCAGTGCGACAAGGGTATCGGCTCGGTGATTCTCAGCCCCGATTCGACGAACCTCATTGAGGGCGTGCGCGTCCAGCTACTCGCTCTCTGGCCGGACGACCGCGGATACTTCCTCGAATTGCAGCGCGGCGGGCAGGGAATCGCAGCGGCTTTTCCGCCGGAGACCACCCAAACCTCCGCGGCGCTTACATATCCGGGCGGCATCAAGGCATTCCACTATCATCTGCATCAGACCGATTGCTGGGCTGTGGCGCTCGGCATGATGCAGGTGGCTCTAGTCGACCTGCGTGAACATTCGCGGACGTATGGCAATCGAAACACACTCTACGTGGGTGCGCTGCGGCCGTGGCAAATTCTGATTCCGCCCGGTGTGGGGCATGGCTACAAGGTGATAGGCGAGCAGGCGGCGATGCTTGTCTACCTGACCGACCGATTTTACGACCCGAAAGACGAAGGCCGCATCCCGTTCAACGATTCCCGCATTCAGTACGACTGGGAGACGCAGCACAAGTAGCGGAACCGGCACATGCACGCCTCGCTCGACGCCACGCCGCTCACAGTCAGTACCGGCGGCATCAGGCGCTACACTGCCGAGTTGACCCGCGCGCTTGGGGAGGCGTTTCCGGACGATGTCTACACGCTGGTTTCCGATCAGCCGTTTGACATGCCGCCAGGCTGCCCTCCGAACGTAAAACGCGGAGGCTCGCCTCGAAACCGGCTGGAGCGCTTCTGGTGGTCCTACGGACTCAGCCGCGAACTCGACCGCTCCCGCGCCCAGGTATTTCACGGGACCGATTTCGCAACGCCATATTTTCCACGAGCCCCCAGTGTCATGACGGTGCATGACCTCTCCCCTTGGGTGGACGCCCGCTGGCACTGCGCCGCGGAGAGGATACGAAAGCGGGCGCCCCTCTTGCTTGGTCTCGGAATCGCGACCATGGTCGTGACCGTGAGCGAATCCGTGCGGCGCGAGGCGATCGAGCGGTTTCGGCTGAATCCGTCGCGCGTGATGGCAGTCCCGAACGCCGCTTCCGCGATGTTCCGTCCGGTTCCCACAACCGCTTCCAGGCCCTACTTCCTCTACGTCGGCACGCTTGAACCTCGAAAGAATCTCTCGTGTCTGATTGAGGCCTGGAGTGCGGTCCGCGAGAAGCGGGACGTGGACCTGGTCGTGGCTGGGCGGCAGCGCGACGATTTTACGCCCATCGAGGTCCGGCCCGGACTTCGGGTTCTGGGCGCCGTTCCCGACTGCGACTTGCCGGCGCTCTATTCGGGCGCTCTGGCTTTCGCGTACCCGTCGTTTTACGAGGGGTTCGGACTGCCTGTGCTTGAGGCCATGCAGTGCGGAGCGATGGCGCTGGTTTCAAACGACCCGGCGATTCGCGAGGTCACCGGAGAATCGGCCGTTCACCTGGACCCACGCGCGCCGCGCCAGTGGGCGGAAGCGATGGAAGCCGCGCTCGACCACCCGGAGTGGGTCGCGCGAATGCGAGACCTTGCCTTGAATCGCGCGGGAGAATTCTCCTGGAACAAGACCGCGGTTCGGACAAGGGAGGTTTATGAGCAGGCCCTCCGCCTTGTTTTTTACTCCTGAGGCGCCTTACCCGGCTGTCGGCGGAGGCGCTCTTCGCGCGGCTTCCCTCTTCGAGTACCTCGCTCAGATCTACGACGTGGACGTGATCGTGTTTCGCGAGCCGGGCGCGCCGGACCCGGCGGCAGCGTTTCCTCCTGGCATGCCGCGCGCAGTGAACGTAGTGGATCTTCCGGCGAATTCGCGGAGTTTGCCCGCGAAGATCGTGCGCAACGGTAGCCGGCTATTGCGAGGCGTGCCGCCGCTGCTCGACCGGTTTTCAGGCCAGGAAGCTGCGGTTGCCGGATTCATGCGCGGGAAATCATACGAAACGGCCATCGTCGAACACTTCTGGCTCGCGCCCTACCTGCCGGCGATCGCGCCTGCCGCGCGTCGGACCTTGCTGGATATGGTGGACGTCGAATCCGTGCTGCACGAGCGCTGCGGCCGCGTGGAGCGCTGGCCGGCCGCGATGGCGCATCGCCTTTTCCACTCGGGGTGCCGCGATCTTGAGCGCGAGTGGTTTCCCCGCTATTCCGCGTTGCTCGCCACGTCTGAAGACGACTCGCGTACCATTCGTGAAATCTCCCCGCGCACCCGTGTGGTGGTGTATCCGAACACGATTCCCTGGGTCGAGCGGCCTTCGCTGCCCGAGGAGAACGTGATCGCGTTTTCGGGCAATCTGGAATATCACCCGAACATTTCGGCGGTCCGGCACTTCCGCTCGGCGATTTGGCCCACACTGCGTGAGCGGTGGCCGGATCTGAAGTGGAGGCTGATTGGCAAGAATCCGCACGGTGTGGCGAGGCATGTTGCGGGCGATCGGCGGATTGAGTGTTCCGGACCCGTCACGGATGCGATTACTGAACTTGCCCGCGCCCGCGTCGTAGTCGTTCCAGTGCTTTCAGGAAGCGGCACGAGGCTCAAGATTGTTGAAGCATGGGCGGCAGGTCGCGCCGTAGTATCGACGCGACTGGGCGCGGAAGGCCTGCCCGCATGCGATGGCGGGAACATCGTGCTCGCGGATGGATCCCGCGAATTTGCAGATGCAGTATCGGCGCTGCTTGAATCTCCGGAGCGCGGAAAAGCGATCGGGGACGCGGGCCGGCGCACCTATGAGGCGGAAGGGACGTGGAAATCGGCATGGACGAAGCTGAAGGCGAGTGGCGTCTGTGAAAGGTAGCCGCGCTTCCGTTGCTGATCGGGATGTTGACGGCGCCCGATTGTTCCGTCCGCATCCGCACGAGCCACGGCTAGCGATATACTTATCCGCGTCTACACCTCACAGCAGCGCCGGCGTTCGCCACGCTTCCCTGCGTGCGGCGCGATGGTTGATACCTTCCGGACAGCGGCTGACTTGCAGCGGTTCCACGACCGCCACCAATGGAAATCGTGCTTCACTCGCGGCATAGCGGTGCAGCGTTGGGGCGAACCCCGCGTCACGCGCGAGGTGAACCCGCTCACCCGTTTTGGCCGCGAAGGCCGGTTCATCGATGAGTTACTGAATCGCCGTCTGTTTTTGCCGGCCTTCCTTTCCGTATCCCTTCTGTCCGCTCAAGTCAACGGCGCATCGATGGCGGTGCTGCCAGCGTTTGCAGCCCGGCGCCTGCCGTATTTCCGGGACGGACTGCGATCCCCGCGATGAACAATTGGGATATGGGATTCATCAAGAACACCACGGTATACAAGGAGCGGATGCAGTTGCAGTTCCGGATGGAGATGATCAATTAACGCCTTCAATCGCGTTTGGTTCGGGGGCCTGGGCACCGCCGTGACCAGCCCGACCTACACGCAGTTGACGAGCCAGGCTAACCAGCCGCGGAACATTCAGATGGGACTGAAGCTCAGTTTTTGACGGCGACGCCGGGGAAAACAGCCTGAGCGACGCGGAGCATGTTGCCGCCGAGGATCTTCTGAATGTCCTGGTCCGAATGGCCGCGCTGAACCATTCCTACCGTAAACAGAGGCCAGTTGATCCACGCAAGCGAAGGATGCTGCGCACCCGAGGAGTAAGAGTCGCCCGGCCACAAGCCTTCAAATCCCGGTCGCGATTTCGGCCGCCTTGGAGCCTGGGCGCTTTCCGCGGCGTTTGCGCTGGACCTGTAGGCAACATCGGTGCCGATTGCCGCGTGATCCGCGCCGAAGCGCTTCACGATGTAGTCGATGTGATCGAGCATCGCGTTCAGATCGCGGCTTCGGCCGAGGAAGCTCGAGATGCTGAAAACGCCTACGTAACCTCCGGTGTCGGCGATGGCGCGAATCACCTCGTCGGGCTTCGACCGGATGTGATGGTGAAGGCTCACGCAGCCGGAGTGACTCGCCACCATTGGCCGGGACGACGCCTTGGCGGCTTCGAAACTGCTTTTCCAGCCTGTGTGCGCGACATCGACGATCACGCCCAGGCGATTCATCTCCGCGATCGCCGCCCGCCCGAGATCGCTCAGTCCGCCGTTCGACGCTTCGCCGCAGCCGTCGGCAAGCATGTTGCGGCGGTTGTAGGTGAGATGCATCATCCGGATGCCCAGTTGAAAGAAGAGCCGGATGAAAGCCACCTCGTCCTCGACAGAGTCCCACCGTTGGGCGAGCGGAACGCTATTGCCCGAAAAATACAAACAGTGCTTCTTCTGTTTTCGCGCCTCCAGGATGTCCGACGGGGTCGCGGCTTTGAAGATGAAGTCACGCAGCATGTCGGTCACGTAGGTGAAGCGGGCGAGCCGCTTCATGAGGCTCGGCGGGTCCTGCCCTTCGGCGCCGGCGTTCTGTAGTATGCAGGTGACGCCCGAAGCGTCCCACGCTTCCTTGTACTCGCGTTGCTCGGCCGCGACGGTCACGTGGCGCGTCATGTTCATTTCTTCCTGGAGGTCTTCCAGTTCGACGGCTGACGCGCCGGCCTCGATAGCCGCTCGCATCGCCTGGCCATCGATGGCGGAGGTGGGCGAGAACCCGTAGGACTCGACGACGAGGGAGTTGGCGTGCAGTTCGAGGCCGTGTTCAAGATCCTTGCGGCTCGGCTTGAGAGTCTCAATCGCCGCCTGCCTCGGCCGCTCGATTCGCTCGTTTGCGGCGGAGGAGACCTCCGCGGCCAGGCCAAGCGCCAGCGCTGGCCGGAACGATGTGCTAATGAATTCGCGCCGGTTCATTGGTTGTTCCCCAAGGATACACGGAATTACGACAAGTCCTCAGAAGCGAAATCGTCCCCCCGCACCGCGAGGCCGGCGGACAATGGTGCTGCCACTCAACTCAACTCCGGCTTCACGCGTGCCCAGGGGGCGCGCGGTGTCACGGCAATATGTGTCGCCGGGTCGCGTCGCAGTGACGCGGATAAGATCCGTCTCAGCCGCGAGGCGCCCACGTCCGCAGGGATCGTGCGCGGCCCCTGGCGCTGTGCGGTCCGGCGGCTACGTGCCAGACGTCTCCCGCCGTAAACGTCTCGCCATCCAAATCGCCGTTACCTTCAAGAACGATCAGGAAGCGGTCTTGCGCGGAGCCGTATTCCGCCTCGCCACCCACTTCCACCGCTTCCGTCTCGAAGTGCTCACATCGGACCGGTAGCCCGCACGCGCCCGGATGCAAACCCAGATCCGCCACGCGCGCGCCTTGCTCAAGGTGCAACTCGCGCGGGCGGCCGTAGTCGTAAAGCCGGTAGGTCACATCCGAATTCTGCTGGATCTCGCAGAGCGCGATGCCCGCCCCAATCGCGTGAACCGTGTGTGCAGGGGTGAAGTACGTCTCGCCCGCATGGACCGGAATCCAGCTGAGCAACTCCATGATCTCGCCGCCTTTCGCGGCTTCCACCATGCGTTCGCGGGTGACCGGTTCACGGAATCCTAAGGCGATCTTCGCGCCCGGATCGGCCCGCAGAATATGCCACAT
>SXGS01183589.1_pt1 | contig 10744 bp, 10 predicted proteins | sample 3174681 | NCBI WGS metagenome assembly SXGS01 (sample SAMN11356861, study PRJNA531348) | freshwater metagenome | isolation source: freshwater sample F1-80 | place: China: Fuxian Lake, Yuxi | collected 2017-12-25 | reverse complement strand
TAAAAGCTGCCAAACCATCGACGTCGTTTATCCTTAGTACTAGGCATGCGAAAAAGAGGTTTCATGCATGCCAACATGGGGGAGCGCGTGTTGGCAAGCCCGGAGTCAGCCCACTCTCCCTTGCTCCGGACTGCAAATATGCATGAAGATGCCTTCGAACGACAAAACCAGGATGCGTCCACAACGCGGTTTCTGACTAACCGCACCTGGATCAAACCTCGGAAAGGAAGGGGGAATTCGTTGCCAACAAATCGCTTTCCATTAAACTCACATCCTCCCTGAAAGCAGGCTTTCGCCCAATCCGACGGGGAGGGGCATTTTTTGCGGAAAACGAACACTCCATTTTTTTCACAAATGGGCTCACAAAGTCCGAGGTATGCGGTTGGACTGGGTTCCTTGACACAGGTATTAGGCGGTCTACGGTTTAAACAATAACATTAGTCAACATTGCCATGCTTGAACATACACTTCGCAAAATTGAGGAGCGGTTGCGCGGCGCCGGAACCCTGGAGAGCGGACAGAAATCTGAGTTGCTCGAGTTGGTGAAGGCTTTGAAGGAGGAGATTTCGGCTCTTGAAGTGTCCCAGCCTGATCAAGCTCATAGCATCGCCGGATTCGCGGATGTATCGACACACGAAGCCATGAGGGCTGGCAAAAGCCCAGAACTTCTGTCGCACGCGGTGGGAGGGCTTTCGTCGAGCGTCCAGGGGTTCGAGCAAGCCCACCCTCGCTTGACCGAGGTCGTCAACCGACTGGCCGTGTTGCTGTCGAATATGGGAGTTTGAGCTGGAGCGGGTTGGCCATGAGCAACGCCTCGATCGTCGTGCGCGACGCCCTGCCCAGCGACGTGGCAACCGTCCGGGAGTTCAACCGGCGTCTTGCCCTGGAAACGGAAGGGTTGAATTTGGATGGAGAGGTGCTTCATCAGGGGGTGTTGGCCGTTCTTCAGGATCCAGTGAAGGGTCGTTACTTTCTCGCGGAAGAGGGAGGGCGGGTTGTGGGCCAGACGATGATCACTTTCGAGTGGAGTGACTGGCGGGGAGGATGGATTTGGTGGATACAAAGTGTTTACGTCGCGATGGAAGCCAGGCGGCGCGGCGTATTCAGAGGCATTCACTCTCATATCCTGAACCAGGCAAAGGCGAGCGCCGATGTGCGCGGGGTAAGATTGTATGTGGATCAGCACAACCACGCGGCGCAGGACGTTTACAGCGCTTTGGGTTTGACCCGAACCGGTTATCTGTTTTTCGAGCGGCTCTTTCAGCCACCGTCCAATCCGGGACGGTTCGACGCCGAAGGTTTCTGATCTGAAATCCACGTTCCGATCCTGGCCACTCTGCGGCGCTCCGCTCTTGAATCTGCCCGAGAACTAGTCATGGTGGGGTCCATGAAATCTTCCAGGCGATCTTTCCTCGGCGCCGCCCTGGGCGGCGCCGCCTCACTTTCCGCTGCGGGTTCACTGCCAGCTCTAGGCGCGTCAAGCAAGGCGCCGCGACCCGCCGTGAAGCTCGCGGTGTCGACCTATTCCTACTGGCATTTTCGCGATCCGAAGGTATCCGTCAGCACCGTGATCGAAAAGTGCGCCGACTTGGGAGTTCAAGGAGTTGATGTGCTCCATCGGCAGCTTGACAGCGAAGAGCGATGGCATTTGCAACGGCTCAAGCGCCATGCATTCTTGAATGGAGTCGATTTGATGGCCCTTTCGATCCATCAAGACTTTGTGGACCCGAGCAAAGAGGAACGCCAGAAGAACATTGATCACACCCTGCGCTGCATCGAAATCGCGTCGCAGATGGGCATTCCATGCATCCGGTTGAACTCAGGAAGGTGGAACACCATCGCCGCGTTCGACAAACTCATGGAAGCGCGCGGCGAGGAGCCGATTCTTCCTGGTCATACCGAGGAAGAAGGATTCAAGTGGTGTATCGACAGCATTGAGAAATGTATCTCGAAAGCCGAGGAAAACGGGGTGATTCTGGCGCTGGAAAACCACTGGGGACTAACCCGCACTCCGCGTGGTCTTTTGAAAATTCTGAACGCGATCCCGTCTCCCTGGCTGGGGGCATTGATGGACACCGGCAACTTTCTCGAGAACCCGTACGAAAAACTCGAGATGATCGCCCCAAAGACGGTGTTTGTTCAGGCTAAAACCTATTTTGGGGGCGGAGAATGGTACACGCTGGAACTGGATTACACACGCATCGCCAAGATTCTCGCTGACGTCGGCTATGCCGGGTATGTGTCGCTCGAGTTTGAAGGCAAAGCCCCTTCCGACGAAGGAGTTTCGCGCAGTCTGGAGATGCTCAGAAGATCGTTCAAGATCTGACGAGATGAATTCTCGTAACAATTGGCCAGAAGTCGGTTGAAAAGCCAACCGACTGAGACTAGCTTGCCATCACGATGTTGGACGACCGACCTTACATGCGCCGCTCTTCGTTCGAAACGAGGTGGTCGCAAACGGTCGTTTTGATTGTCGCTCTGGTGGGGGTGTACGTGATTCAGCGGATTGAGCTTCTGCAGCATTCCCAGTCTGGACGCGTCGGTTTAGATTCCCTTGCGCTAACTCCGGAATTCCATCGTGGCGCCTGGATGTCCAGTATTGCGCGCTGGTGCTGGCAGGTGTTCTCGTTTCAATTTTTGCATGGAAGTCCCATGCATCTTTTCCTCAATTGTCTGTCACTCTATTTCGTGGGCCCATCCGTCGAGCAAGCCTTGGGTTCCCGGCGATTTTGGAAGCTTTTTATCTTCTCAGGCGCCGGAGGAGGGCTGCTTCAAGTCTTGCTGGTGAACCTCTTTTCAAATCATTTCTCGGGCGGCATCGTCGTGGGCGCGTCGGGCGGATTATTTGGCTTGATCGCGGCGTTTTCGGTCCTGCATTGGAATCAGACGATCACCATGCTCGTCGCCTTTCTCATCCCTCTTTCCATCCGGGCGAAATATCTCCTGGCGCTCGGTCTGGTGATCGCCGGAATCGGCATGTTGGACCGTAACACGGAAGTCGCGCACGCGGCTCATTTGGGGGGGTTGATCGTGGGGTTTTTCTACGCCAAATGGCTCGGAGGCGCCAGACCCAGCTGGCTCGCCTGGCATCGCTTTCGATCCCCCTCTCGAACTCGCGAGTTGGTCAGGACTCGGGTCAGCACTGTCGAAGGCTGGAAGAAGGCCGCCCCGACACATTCGGAAGACCTCCCGCCCGCGGAGTTCATCAGCCGCGAGGTCGATCCGATCTTGGATAAGATCTCAGCCCACGGAATTCATAGTCTGACGGATCGCGAACGAAGAATTCTCGAGGCTGCTCGGGCGAAGATGTCCAAGAGATAGTCTGCCCCGCGCCGGGCGCCGCCGGAGGGCGCACGAACGCCCATCAGCCAGGGATCCAAAACACAAAGTCGCCGTCGAATCCAGTAAGCGAATGCCGGCCCGCCTCCGTCCACGAGAATTCATTCTCTAGGGCTTTGCGAGCCTCCGCGCTCAACAAGAGACCTTGACGAAGCAAGCCCGCGAGTTTTTCCATTCGGAAAACAAAGTTGACATCGCGGCCCGTGAGATTTTCCTCACCCAACGAACCTGCTCCGCCGAGCAGCACTTGCCCCCGGTGCAACACCACCCTGAACGGGAGCTTGTGGGATTCCTGCATGCCTCTCAAGGTGCGCACGGTCATGGCGATGCGGCTCGGATCCGTGACCGACGGCCAGTAGGCGAGCAGTCCGTCTCCCAAGAATTTGTTGATGGAACCTCCGTGGGCCTCGATATGATTCTTGCAGTCCGCCAGCCACCTCCCCGTGATTTGAGGGATCTCGGTGTCGCTCACGAGCTGATGCAGACGTGTTGAATCAATCACGTCGGCCACCATCAGCCAAAGGTCCACGGTCCGAATTTCGTGCAGGGTGAGCTGGCCATCCCGGGCTTCAACGATCATGGAGTCGGATGCGTCTCGGAAGACAATTCGAACTGGGCCTAGATCGATTTGATCGCGGTCCTTGAGAATGACCGGTTGCACGACCCGCCGCCCGTTGATGTAACTGCCGTTGCTGCTGCCCAGGTCTACAAAACAAAACCGGCCGTGTTCCTGGGCGTGGATCAACGCGTGCCGACGGGAGATCTTGTCCTGAGGCAGTATCACATCATTGCCAGGAGTCCGGCCGATGCTGCAAGAATTCTGAAGAACATGCTCAGATCCGTCTGCCAGGATCAGACGTGGCTGTTTTGTGCGTAAGCAGTTCGGCCCTTCCACTTCTGCGCTACTATGCGCTGTCCCTCATCGATCATCAAAGTAAAAATCCAAAATTCAACCGAGCTCATGAAGGGGCCGAGACCGCGGATTCGTCCTTTGAAGCACATCCCAAGTCGCCTGAAGTCTGACCCATAATCCATGATTCTATCCGGGCGAGAAGGCGTCGAACTTTCTCGTCAAGCGCTCCCGGTTTCGTTAAAGAGAGCGGCGTGAATCCCCAGAACACCACACGTGTCAAAGCGAACACCGGAGTTCTGGACCGGCAACCACCCATTGGCTGAGAATGACTTTGCGACAGACCTATGCACTGGCTCCAAATCTATGACCCGCTTGGGAACGCCCTCCTGTCGACACTTGTGGCCACGCTGCCCGTGGTCGTGCTGCTCGGTTCAATCGCGCTGCTGAAGGTTCAAATCCATTACTCCGCCCTGGCGGGTCTCGTGATCGCTTTGGCGGTTGCGGTGTTTTCGTACGGGATGCCCGTCAAGCTGGCCGGCTCCGCGGCGCTTTACGGGGGCGCTTATGGCTTGTTTCCAATTGGTTGGATTATTCTGAATTTGATTTTTTTATACCAACTGACGGTTGAGAAGGGGCAGTTTACCATCCTCCGCAGCAGCTTGGCCGCCCTCGCTCCGGATCCTCGAATCCAAGTCATCCTGGTGGCGTTCTCTTTTGGAGCGTTCTTTGAAGGGGCCGCCGGGTTCGGCACTCCGGTTGCCGTCACGGCAGCGATCCTCATTCAGCTCGGATTCAAGCCTTTGGCCGCCTCGGGCCTTTCCCTCATCGCGAACACCGCTCCCGTTGCGTTTGGAGCTCTTGGAACTCCCATCATCGCGTTGAGTGGAGTGACGGGAATCGATCTCCACGATCTATCCTCAATGGTGGGGCGCCAACTCCCCTTCTTTTCGTTGATCGTTCCCTTCTGGGTCGTGTGGGCTTTCGCCGGGTTCCGAGGCATGATCGAGGTCTGGCCGGCCGCGCTGGTGGCCGGCGTCTCATTCGGCATCCCGCAATATTTAGTTTCCAACTTCCACGGCCCTTGGTTAGTCGACATCATAGCATCTATTTGTTCCATGGCGGCCTTGACGGTTTTGCTTCAGTTCTGGCAGCCGAAAACACGGTGGAAGTTTGGCGAAACAAACGAAATCGAAACGGCTCGCCAACCGGTTTACTCCGCCGGCACGGTTTTCCGCGCATGGATTCCATGGATCCTCTTGAGTGTCTTTGTGTTTGCGTGGGGAATCCCCCAGGTGAAGAAAAGCTTGAACACGCTGTCCGCGCCCGAGTTCCCGGTTGCCGGCCTCCATCAAGTCATTGTCCGCACCCCCCCTGTGGTGCCGGTGCCCACTGCGGAAAATCCAACGAAAAGCGAGGAGGCGGTCTTCAAGCTGAACTGGCTCTCCGCAACCGGGAGCGGCATCTTGGCGTCGGCAGTTCTCGCGGGGATCCTCATGGGCTTTAAACCCAAGGAACTGGCGCGAGTGTATGTTTCGACCTGCTTCCGGGTGAGGCATTCATTGATCACGATTGCGGCCATGCTGGCGCTGGGCTTTGTCACCAAATACTCCGGTACGGACGCGACGCTGGGATTGGCCCTCGCGAAGACCGGCGTGCTCTATCCTTTCTTCGGGACACTGCTGGGATGGCTTGGAGTGGCCCTCACGGGATCGGACACAGCCTCCAACGTCCTCTTCGGCAGTTTGCAAAAAATCACCGCGGAACAGACCGGGATCAGCCCCACCTTGATGGCGGCGGCCAATAGCTCCGGAGGGGTCATGGGCAAGATGGTGGACGCGCAAAGCATTGTGGTCGCGAGCACGGCGACCAACTGGTATGGCCACGAAGGGGAGATTCTGCGCTACGTCTTTTTCCACAGCATCGCGCTGGCTTCCCTGGTCGGCCTCCTGGTCTATCTCCAAGCTTACGTCAGCCCGTTCACGGAGATGGTGGTGCGCTGATCCAAAGTCACAGAGCGCAAAGAGGCAGCAGATTCCCATCGCCTTGAAATCCCATCTCGCGGAGGCCGCTCTCGAGGATGAGATCTCCGCGCCGGGAAGCTTCGAGCCAGAGCGCTTCGGACGCTTCGAGAATGGTTAACGAGAGGGTATCAGCGATGCGGACGACTCGGGGCGCTTCCCCCGAGGCCATCGCGAGGGAGGCGATCGCCTCCTCCACAACCTCTCGATCCGTGTCAAAATGAATAGGAATCTTCGCGCTTTGCGGAGCCAGGGCCGTGAGCGCGTTGAGATAGGTGGAACGAAGATCGACCGCTCGCGACAGACGTGTCGTGGTGAAATCGGCGATGCCGAGCCCCACCGCGTTTCCGTGAGTTTCCGGGGTGAGATCCCGGATGAAAAGGCGTTTGACAAATGGCGCCGGACGGGAGCCGCGGATCAACGAGGCGGAGTAGCCCGAGCCGTCCCTCCCGATTACGTTCGGATCCATCCCCGAGCCGCTGATGTTCTTTCCCATGCGATCGACAATCAAGAGATCGATCTCATCGAAGGGTAGCTTGGGCATCAATCCCAATGCTTCCTCAAGCAAAGCGTCCTCACCTGATTCCATGTCCTCTCTTGGCAGAACGACGACGCGACAAGTCTCATGCATGCGGCCCTCCAGGACAGCAATGCCTCCCAAGACCGGGGCCGTTTCGATGATCTTGCTGGCGATTCCTCGGATGGATTTCTCGAACCCAATCCGGCTGGCCGCGGCATGAAGGACGGTTGCTCCCATCCGCTTTCCGAGCCCGACCGCGCACATTTTGAGAAGGCCGCTGCCAATGGCTCCTTTGAAATCCGTGTGCGGCTTGACGCGGTTCACGAGGACTATGCCATCGGCATTCAGCGCCTCGGCGCTGCAATACACGGGAATCCCGTCGCGGCTCATCCCGATCTCGCGAACTTCGAGTGAGGAAAGGATCGGCGCGCGCATGGCGGCCTCCGTGATCCCGTAAGTAGCCAAGACGCTTGTTTGTCCTTCCGGAGTCGCGCCCCCATGACTTCCCATGGCGGGGATGATGAACGGATCTCCGCCCGCCGCCCGAATCTGCAGGAGAACCTCGGCGACGATGGAGATGAGGTTCGTGATCCCACGGCTGCCCACAGCGACGGCAATGCGGCCTCCTGGAACTATCCGATGCCTGATCTTGGCGAATTCCGAAGCGACTGCGGCTCCCAGATGGAAGGGGGGACCGGGCAGAAAATTCTGGCGCAAACAGAACATTCTTGGCAGATCACGGTTCATCATTCTGGGTTGATAGAAAAGCCGACCTTGAATATTTGCAATGCTATCTCGAGTGCCCTTTCGCTTGCCCGAGCGCATGGGCACGACGTCGTTCCAGAGGGTTGCGGCGGACCCGATCAATCAACTCGCGACAGGACGACCGAGTCAGGACTTGTGGTGGGGGCCCGAGAGAGCTTAACCTGCGTTTGCCGATGAGACACATTGGATGGACAATTATACTGGCTTGCGTGGTGTCGGGCTCGATTCAGGGCGAAACCCCTTATCATGATCTGGACGCGCCGCCCCACCTCTATCACCAGCGAATTCCCCAAGACCGATTTTCCAGGCTAAAGCGAGATCTCGAGAGTGGATCGACCCACGGGTTGGCCGCAGACAAAGGTGAGAAAGAGTTCTTGCTCGCGCTCTTGAAGGCTCTGGACATCCCAACCACGTCTCAAATGTGGGTTTTTTCAACCACAAGCCTTCAGTTGAGTTTGATCTCCCCGTCCAATCCCCGCGCACTTTTCTTCAACGAGGACACCTATGTCGGCTACATTCCAGGGGGACGAATCGAAGTGATTTCGATCGATCCTGAATTGGGAGGCATTTTTTACATCTTCGATATCCCGCGGGAGGGGCAACCCGCCCGGCCTGAGCGGTCGGGGCGCTGCATGAACTGCCACGCGAACGAGGACACTGGGCAGGTGCCGGGATTGCTGGCGAAATCTGTGATCCCTGGACCGGGAGGAGGGAGCCTCACTGCTTTCAGAATCGGGGTGACGGGCCATTCGATCCCCTTCAAGGAACGGTTCGGTGGATGGTTCGTGACGGGCCTGGGTGGCATCACCAACCACGTTGGCAATCTTGTCGGACGGCTTTCGGCGCAGGGGTTGGCCATGACCCCAAGGCCTCCTGAAGGCGCCTTCAATGCCAGTCACTACCCAGAACCCACTAGCGACGCCCTCGCCCAACTCTTGCATGAGCACCAGGTGGGATTTGTGAATCGGGTGGTCGAGGCTTCTTACCGCGCTAGAACCCTCATGCATTCCAGCAAGGGAATCCTGACCGGCTCGCAAGACGCGGAACTGGAGTCGCAAGCAGCCATCCTCGTGCGATATCTTTTGTTCGCGGAGGAAGCCGCGGTTCCCCCAAACCAGATCCTGGCCCAATCCGCCTTCAAGAAAGACTTCTTGAAAAACCGCCGCGTGGGTCCTCGCGGCAGATCGCTCAAGGATTTGAGCCTCGAATCCAGACTGATGCGGCATCGATGCAGCTACATGATCTACACGCCCTTGTTCACCGGCATGCCGGAAGTGATCCTCGGGAAGGTTTATCGGCGGCTTTCAAAGGCCCTGGCACCCGGTGGAACCGAAGCGGAATCGGCCTCCCTCCAGGCTGAGGAAAAGGAGGCCATCCGGGAGATACTTCGGGAAACGGCGCCGGCTATTCCCCGGGGCCTGTTTCCGTGAAGCGTCACCACAGAATCGCTTCCAAAGGCCTCGGCTGCCTGCCGCCGATCAATGTTTTCGCGCCGGCTTGCAGCGCGCGCATTGAATAAAAAGCATCCAGGCTTTTGCAAATCTCCACGAGATTCAACGGCCGTTTTAAGGCTCAACTCGCGAGGGGGGGCGAGACGATGTCAGAACGAATATCCCGAAGCGCCGGGAACATCTGTCGATACTGCCTCAGGCTTGGAAGATCAATCGCATGCTGAATCACGGTTTCTCGATCCGCCGCGTCCGCGACGATCTCCCCATGGGGATCCGAGATCAGAGTACGTCCGGAGTAATTTAGCATCGGGTCGCTGCCGCATCGGTTGACGCCGAGCACGAAGGACTGATTTTCGATCGCTCGGGCTTGGAGCAATCTGACCCAATGATGCAGGCGGGCGTTTGGCCAGCTCGCGATGACGATATAAAGTTCGGCCCCGGCGCGGGCGGAGGGCCGGAATACTTCCGGAAACCTGAGATCATAGCAGATGTGGAGAGACACGACCACGTCGCCGATCTTGAAGCAGCACTGCGACCGGCCGGCATCGTAATGATTAGCCTCTCCTCCAAGAACGAACGGCTGCATTTTGGTGTAGCGAGCCAACCCGGCTCCATCGGGGGAGAAGGCGACGGATTGGTTCAGACCGCGGCCACTGGGCGACCGGCCCAGCACGCCTCCAACCACATAGAGATGATGCTTTCTGGCGAGATTGGAAAGGAAGAGTTCGGTTTCCCCCCCCGCGTCCTCCGCGAGCCGTTCCGTGTCCATCGTGAAGCCAACCGCGAAGAGCTCGGGCAATGCAAGCACTGTGCCCGGTGTCAAATTGGCCGCTTCGACCAGGCGCGAGACTTTCTCAAAGTTGGAGCGTTTGTTTTCCCAGGCAATGTCAAATTGGAGGCCGGCGATGTTCATGAGGGCTCAGTCTAGCCCCGGGGCAAGGGCCGCGGAAAGGAAGTTTTTTTAAACTTAAAACAACCTTTGCGCCGCCGCGATGTCCCTGGCGATTTGAAGGCGAAGTTCCTCTGCGTTCGCGAAACGCGCTTCCTCGCGAAGTTTTCCGAGGAATTTCACCTCGGCGGAACAGCCATAAAGGTTGCCGCTGAAATCCAGCAAGTGGACCTCGCAACGGAGTTCCCTCGAATGGGGGGAAAGGGTTGGGCGGAAGCCGAGGTTGAGCACGGCTTGATGGGCTTGTCCCTCGATTTGAACGGTCACCGCGTAAACACCATTCGGAGGAACAGCCAAGCCCGTCACATCCAGATTCGCCGTTGGAAAACCCATCCTTCGGCCAAGCCGGTCGCCTTCCACCACCTTGCCAGACAGCGTGTAAGGGCGGCCTAATAGGCTTGAAGCGACATCGAAATCGCCTCGGGCAATGGCGTCACGAATGCGAGTGCTGCTCACAGTTTGGCCATCCGATAGCACTGCTGGAGTGGCGCGCACAGTAAAGCCGAAACGAGCGCCTGTTTCTCGAAGAACATTGAGATCGCCGCTTCGTTTGTGGCCAAATCGGAAATCCGCGCCCACCCAGACGCTCGCCAAGGGAGCAAATGAGCGCGCAAGTTCCTCGGAGAATTGGGCGCCGCTTTTGAGGCTGAAAACCTCATCGAAGGGGATGAGCCAAAGAACGTCGGGCCCCAATGCGCGTATGACTTCGAGGCGTTTTTGGAGGGGATAAATGAAGGGGGGCACTTTCTCCGGCGCCACCACGGTGCTGGGGTGTTTGTCAAAGGTGACGACAAGGGCGACCCCTTCCGCTCGTCGGGATTCATCGATCAATCCTTCCAGGATTTTTTG
>SXGS01165584.1_pt1 | contig 10744 bp, 4 predicted proteins | sample 3174681 | NCBI WGS metagenome assembly SXGS01 (sample SAMN11356861, study PRJNA531348) | freshwater metagenome | isolation source: freshwater sample F1-80 | place: China: Fuxian Lake, Yuxi | collected 2017-12-25 | reverse complement strand
CTACACGCTCGACACGAACGTCACCCAAAGCGCGCTCTACGGCCCGACGTTCAAGAGCGACCTGCTCGGCGTGCCCACCTTGAGCATCGTCATGTCCCACGACGATGCGTTCGGTCCCAGTGGCATGTGGTCGAATCCCCAAGCGGAAGGCGTCGCGTGGGAACGTCCTTGCTCGCTCGAGTACATGCGACCGGACGGCAAGGATGGCTTCAGTCTCAACTGCGGCATCCGCATCCAGGGCGGGGCCAGCCGCAGCCTCGTGCCGAAGCATGGCATGCGCGTGCTGTTCAAGAACATCTACGGTACCGGCAAGTTGAAGCACCAACTCTATCCCGACTCGCCCGTGGAAGAATTCGACACACTCACGCTCCACGCCACCTTCAACGACCACTGGCTCTGGGGCGGCACCGCGGCCACGATGATTCGGGATCAATGGTGCCGCGACACGCAGAACGAAATGGGCGGCTTCGGGCCGCACGGCACCTACGCCCATGTTTATCTGAATGGGCTCTATTGGGGGCTCTACAACATCGGCGAGAAAGGCGACGGCAGCTACGCCGCGAGTTATCTCGGCGGTGACAAGCTCGATTACGATGCCTTCAACTCGGACGAAAACATCGACGGCAACACTGCCGCGTGGAGCGCCATGTTCGCTCTCGCCGACGGTGGCATCACCAACGACGTCGCCTACACCAACATCTCGCAGTACCTGAACATCCCGAACTTCATCAACTACATGCTGGTGAACTTCTACGCCGCGAACACCGACTGGCCAGGGCACAACTGGAATGCGGCACGCCGCCGCGCGCCCGGCGCAGGTTTCCACTTCTTCTCGTGGGACGCCGAGTGGACCTTTGGCATCGGCAGTGACGTGAATACCGATCGCACAGGCCTGAACAACGGTTCGCCCGGCCGTCTCTACGCGGCGCTCCGTGCGCATCCTGAGTTCCGTCGCTTGTTCGGCGACCTCGCCCAAAAGCATCTGCTCAACGGCGGCGCACTCACGCCGGCCGCTGCGGATACGCGCTGGACGAAACGCTCGGCGCAGATCACGCGCGCGATCGTTCCCGAGTCGGCGCGCTGGGGTAACGGCAACACCCGCCAAACGTGGCTCTCCGCTGAAAGCGCCGTACGCGGCTGGTTCCCGCAGCGGGCGAACATTCTCCTGAACCAGCTCCGCAACGCCGGCCTGTATCCCGCACTGAACGCACCGGGCTTCTCGCAACTCGGCGGACTCGTTCCCCCCGGCAACACGCTCGCGCTCACCAACCCAAATCCCTCCGGCACGATCTACTACACGCTCGACGGCTCCGATCCGCGAGTTTGGGGCGGCGGCCTAGCTGCCAACGCCCTGCCCTACACCGCGCCGCTCACGCTCACCAACGCCACGACCATCCGCGCGCGAATCCGCGACGGTGTGAACTGGAGCGCGATCCTCGACGCGACGTTCTATATCCTCCAAGACTTCGCGAACCTCCACGTCACCGAGATCATGTATCACCCGCCGCCGCTCCCGCCCTTCGGTAGCGACGACCTAGAGTTCGTCGAACTCAAGAACACCGGCACAAACACGCTCGACCTCAGCGGCCTGCTCTTTAACGACGGACTACAGTTCACCTTCACCAACGGCACGCGGCTCGCACCCGGCGCGTTCTTCGTGCTCGCGCGCAGCGCCGGTGCGATGGCCCTGAAGCATCCCGGCGTGATCGTCCACGGTATCTACTCCAACAAGCTCGACAACGGCGGCGAGAAGATCACCTTGGCCCACACACTCGGCACGAACATCCTCAACTTTTCCTACAACAACGCTGTCCCGTGGCCGATCACACCGGACGGCTACGGCTTCTCCCTCGTACGCGCGCTTCTCAGCGGCGATCCGGATTCGTCCTCAAGCTGGCGGCCCAGTGCGAATCTCGGCGGCTCGCCAGGCACGGACGATCCCACGCCGAGCATTCCACGCATCGTCATCAACGAGATCCTGACGCACACCGATCTGCCACAACTCGACGCGATTGAACTGCACAATCCGACGGGGGCTCCCGCAGATGTCGGCGGATGGTTCTTCAGCGACGACGCCGCGCAACCGAAGAAATTCCGCATTCCGAACAGCACTACGATTCCCGCCGGCGGCTTCGTGGCGTTCAACGAATCCCAGTTCAACGCCACGCCCGGCATCGCACCATCGTTCGCTCTCAGCAGCCACGGCGAATCTCTCTTCCTGTTCAGTGGCGACGCCAACACCAACCTCTCCGGCTACAGCCACAGCTTCGACTACGGCGCGGCCGCAAACGGCGTGAGCTTCGGCCGTTACCTCATCAGCACCGGCGACGAGAACTGGCCCGCGCTCCTTTCGCCCACGCTCGGCATCGCGAACACCGCGCCGCGCGTCGGCCCCGTCGTGATCAGCGAAGTCATGTATCACCCCGCCGTTGGCTACGATGAGTTCGTGGAGTTGCAGAACATCTCCGCCAGCGCGGTGCTGCTCTACGATCCTGCGTTCCCGACCAATCAATGGAAGCTCAACGGCCTCGGCTACTCCTTCTCGAACAACGTCACGCTCACGGCCGGTCAATTCCTGCTGCTCGTGGACATCGACCCTGCCGCGTTCCGCGTGAAGTACAACGTCCCTGCCGCCGTGCAGATCCTCGGCCCGTTCGCCGGAAACCTCCAGGACAGCGGCGAACGCCTGCAACTGATGCGTCCTGATTCGCCGGACACCAACGGCGTGCCCTACATCGTCGTCGATGAAGTGCGCTACAACGACCGCCTGCCGTGGCCGCTCGGCGCGGATGGCGACGGCCCTTCACTGCAACGCCTCACGCCCACCAGTTACGGCAATGAGCCGACCAACTGGTTCGCGAGCGGCATCACGCCCGGCGCATCGAACGTCTTCAACCAAGCTCCCACCTGCGTCCTCACCGCACCCGCCGATGGCGGCGTGTTCACAGTGCCCGTCACATTGACTCTCACCGCCAGCGCCAGCGATCCTGATGGCACCATTGCGCGTGTTGAATTCTACAACGGGGACGTGCTGCTCGGTATTGATAGCGTCGCGCCGTACGAATTCGTCTGGTCCGATGCACCGGTTGGGTCGCACACGCTGGTCGCCAAGGCTCGCGACAACGCCCTTGCCGTCACACCTTCAGCCGCGGTCAGCGTGACCATCAACCCGCCGCCCGTTGGCAACGGAATCGGCCTGCGCGCGGACTACTACGACAATGCGGACTTCACTGGGACTCGCGTTCGCCGCGTCGATACCGTGGTGGACTTCGACTGGGGCGACGGCCAACCAGACGCCAGCATCGGCGCCGACTCCTTCAGCGTCCGTTGGATCGGCCAGGTCCAGCCGCGCTTCACTGAAACGTATTCCTTCCACGTCATCGCCGACGACGGCGTGCGGCTCTGGGTGAACAACCAACTGCTCGTCGATCGGTGGATTGATCAAGGCCCGACCGAATACACCGGCTTCGTCCAGGTGCAGGCCGGCGTGCTCTACGACATCAAGATGGAGATGTATGAGAACGGTGGCGGCGCAGTTGCCCGCCTGCTGTGGTCCTCACCCAGCGTAAACCGCGAGACCATCCCCGCCGCGCAGCTTTATCCGCCGCAAGGCTCGAACATCCCGCCCGTGGTCTCGCTCACCAGCCCGGCGACCGGCGCGGTTTTCGTCGCCACGTCCACCGTGAACCTCACCGCGAACGCCACTGACCTCGACGGGGCGGTCTTCAAGGTCGAGTTTTTCAACGGCACGGCGAAGCTCGGAGAAGATACCTCCACCCCGTTCGCGTTCGCGTGGGCCAATGTCCCCGCTGGCTCGCACGTCCTGCGTGCCGTCGCGACGGACGACAGCGGCATCAGCCGCACCAGCGCGCCGGTGAACATCACCGTCGCCGCCGGGTTCACCACCAACCTCACGTTCATCCCGACCGGCGCGACATGGAGGTATCTCGACAACGGCACGGATCAAGGAAGCGCGTGGACCGCGCTCAACTTCAACGACAGCGCATGGACCAACGGCCCAGCGCAACTCGGCTACGGCGACGGCGACGAAGCCCGTGTCGTCGGCTTCGGCCCGAACTCGGGCGCAAAGTACATCACCACCTATTTCCGCCGCGCGTTCGTGGTCAACGACCCTGCGTCGGTCAGCGCATTGAACCTCCGCCTGCTCCGCGACGACGGCGGCGTGGTTTACCTGAACGGCTCCGAGGTCTATCGCAACAACATGCCCGAGGGCCCGATCGGTTATCTCACCACGGCGCTCGGAGCAGTGCCCGACGAAACGACATTCTACTCCGCCGCCGTGAATCCCGGCTACCTCGTGCCCGGCACGAACGTTATCGCCGTCGAGATCCACCAGGCCAATGGCACGAGCAGCGACCTGAGCTTCGACTTCGATCTCACTGGCGTGCAGAGCTTCCTCGCGCCGTTCATCACCGCGCAACCGCTGACGCAAATCATCGGTCAGGGTGCCACCGCAACACTCTCTGTCAGCGCGGGCGGGGCCAGCCCGCTGCGCTACCAGTGGCGCTTCAACGGCGCAGCCATCACCGGGGCCACGAACGCAGCACTCATCTTCGCAAGCGCGCAGATTGCGAACTCCGGCAACTACACAGTAGTGATCACGAACATCGCCGGCGCCATCACCAGCACAGTTGCCGCGATCACCGTGGAGTCCACCGACGCCGACAACGACGGCATGCCCGACGCGTGGGAGCTGACCAACGGCCTTCTACCCAACATCAATGACGCGAATCTCGACGCCGACGGCGACGGCCTGACGAACCTCGAAGAGTTCAATGCCGGCACCGATCCGCAATCCGCCCTCAGCAGCCTGCGCGTTGAACTGATCTCCGCCGCCGGAACCAGCGCAACGCTACGGTTCCACGCCGCATCGAACCACGCCTACAGCGTGCTGTACCGCGAGACGCTGCCCGGCAGCCAGTGGACAAAGCTCTTGAATGTCCCCGCACACACGACCAACCGCACAGCGACGGCCATCGATGCGAATGCAACGAACGCACAGCGTTTCTATCGCTTGGTGACCCCCGCTCTGCCCTGATATGTGGCAACGGGAACGGTAGAGCTCGAAGGCATTTTCAAGACTCTTCCGAATCTCTGTAGCCGACGAACTGAGGGGGCGGATTTCCGAAAGCGCCAACTGGCCCGTCTCGGCACCTCGGCGGCTACCACCGGGCCTTGATTAGATCTCCACGGTGTCTGACCGCAGCAATTCCCGGTCGGAGAATCTGCTCGTCATCAGGCACAGTGTTAATCAACATCAGACCTTGATGCCGGTTCGGTGGGATTCGTGGAATCCATTGCGTTCGACAGGACGTACGCGCGCCTCGATCCGGATCGCCCCAACCCAACCCCGAGAATCCCATGAACCTCCCCAAACATCCCATCCTCGCGGCGGCTTTGCTGGCCGTCGCCACCGTCACGGCCCAGGCCCAGACGACGGCGTTCACCTATCAAGGCCTGCTGAACCACAACAGCACCACGCCCACCGGCCTCTATGACTTCCAGTTCTCGCTCTTCAACGTCGCCAGCGGCGGCGCGAGCCTGGCGGGCCCGGTCGCCTCGACGCTCGGCGTCACCGGCGGCGTCTTCACGGCGACGCTGGACTTCGGCGGCACGCCGTTCAACGGCCAGAATCTCTGGCTGCAAATCAACGTGCGCACCAACGCCGTTGGCGGTTACACCGCGCTCGCCCCGCGTCAGTCGTTGACCGCCGCGCCATACGCGACCTTCGCCGGAAATTCTGCCAGCGTCGCCGCCGGCGGCGTTAACAGCGCCGCGATCCAGAACGGCGCGATCAGCCTGAACAAGATCGGCATCGGCGTGTTGCAGCCGTCAAACTTCCCGCCGAACACCGTCACGTCAGTACAACTCGCCGACAACATCGCGCTCGGCGCATCGAATGTCGTCGGCCAGTTGGATGTCTTCCGCACTGGTGCGGGCACACCCGGGGTTTCTTTGTTCGGGGGGAGCAGCCAGATCAGCACTTTCGGTTCGGATGGACTGGAGCAGATTCGGCTCTGGGGCGCCAGTTGGGGCGAAATCCTCCTCAACAACAGCCTCTCAAACAACGCCACGACGGCTTACCTCTCTGCGAATAGTTCTTTCGGCGGCTACCTCAGTCTGAGTAGCACCGGCGGAGTCGCACGCGCGGTTCTCTCTGGTGCCAATGCCGGAGGCGTCCTTGATCTCTACAACGACTCGAACGCCCGCACCGTTCACCTCGGCAGCATCGGCAGCTCCTGGCTCACCGGCGGCTACGTCGGCATCGGCACCGCTTCGCCCCGCTCTCCGTTGCACATCCATTCCACGACGGAGAATCCGACAATCCTGCGCCTGCAATCCTCCGGCGGCCCCGGCTATGGCCGCATCGAATTCTGGAGCGACCCGCAAGATCATCCCAACGAATGGCGTCCAGGCTTCATCCAGTCCACCGACAACGGCGGTTTCACCGGCGGCCTCGGCTTCTACGTCAACGGCACCGGCTACGACGCGCGCCAGAACGCCATCGAAGTGATGCGCCTCGTCAACGGCAACGTCGGCATCGGCACGCCAACTCCCAGCGAGAAGCTCCACGTTAATGGCGGTTTCGTGCGCATCGAAGGCTACGGCGGCGAGCAGGCTTACATCGGCGGCGACGGCGCGGGGAACGACGTGCAAGTCGGCAGCTTGAATCCGGGCGTCGACACCGTGGCCATGTACAACCCGAACTCCGGCTACATGAACCTCTACGTCAAATCCATCACCATCACCGGCGGCGCGGACCTCGCCGAACCGTTCGAGATGTCGCACGACGAAATTCCCCAGGGCGCAGTGGTCATCATCGATGAAGACCAGCCCGGCCGCCTCAAGATGAGCACCAGCGCCTACGACAGCCGCGTCGCCGGCATCGTCAGCGGCGCGGGCGGCATCAACGCCGGCATCCAGCTCAAGCAGCAGGGCGCGCTCGAAAAAGGCCAGAACGTCGCCCTCACCGGCCGCGTCTATGCACTCGCCGACGCCACCGGATCAGCCATCAAGCCCGGCGACCTGCTCACCACCTCTGCCACGCCAGGCCACTGCATGAAGGCCAGCGACCGCGACCGCGCCGCCGGGGCGATCATTGGCAAAGCGATGACCGGCCTGAAGAACGGCAAGGGCCAGGTGCTCGTGCTCGTGTCCCTCCAGTAATCCCGGAACCCCGAAAGGAACATTCCCATGAGATTCAAAACCTCCTCCCCTCCCGGCTGGCAGCTTGCCGCCCTGCTGGGACTTCTCCTCGCGAGCTGCGCCGCGCACGCGCAGATCGAATGGCGCATCTCGGTGAAGTTCATCCTCGGCCCCAGCGGCCAGCGGCCTTCCGCCAACGCCGGCTACGGAGCCAGCAGCGTCTTCCTCACGAACGACGCCGCCGTGATAGCGAACATCGCGCAGTCCAACGAATGGCTCGACCGCAACTGCCGCGGCTACCGCTTCCGCCTCACGGAGATTCAGAACGTCTCCGGCTGGTCCGGCTTCTTCAACGTCTCGGCCCGCGATGGCGGCAACAAATCCGCCCTTGAAGCCGTCGCGACATCGAACGCCACCACGCGCACGCAGTTCCATTGGCGGGACAACGCGATCAACGTGTACATCAACAACAGCAGCTCCGGTTACTGCTCCTTCCCCGGTGACGGCAGCGTCATCTTCGCGGGAGCCACAGCCTACGATGCGCTGATCATCCACGAGGTCGGGCACTTCTTCAGCCTCGCCCACACGCACAATACCGAGCAGTTCCGCAACGCCAACGGCACGCCGTGCAGCGACGGATGTGGCTGCGCGCAAAAAATCGGCGGCGATGACGGCATCGCCGACACTCTGCTCGACAACGAATGCTGGGACCGCGTGGCGCTTGAGGCCGGCAATCCGGGGGCGAGTGAATTCCAGTTGGACAACACCTTCCTCAACATCATGTCCTACCACCTTCCACAGGATCGTTTCACCACGCTCCAGTTGGATCGCATCGCGGACACCTCGAACAACGCCCGCTTCAACGTCGCCTCGGGGCGCACACGGTTCGTGGATCGAAACTGCTTCACCCTCTTCCCGAGCGGCGGCAGCGAGTGCTCGGTTTTCTCCGGACCGCATTCCACAGTTGGCGGAGGCGTGGCTGCCGCAACAGCGGGTTCGGACATCGTTCTGATCCGCTCCGGGACCTACATCGAGCCCGGCACCATCAACAAGGCCGTCACGCTCCGCGCCACCCGTGGCAGCGTGACCATCGGCAACCCCAACTAAGCGAGGTACCATGAGAAAACTTCTCTGCATAACAGCCCTCGCAACGGGATTGGCCATCAGCGTCTCCGCCCAAAGCGGCGGCGCATTTCACATCAGCTCCTCCACCATTGATGGCGGCGGCGGCACCAGCAGCGGCGGCGCGTTCAGCGTCAGCGGCACCATCGGCCAGCCAGATGCCGGCCGCATGGCAGGCGGCGCCTTCGCCGTCGCCGGAGGATTCTGGACCGCCGTGCAAACACCCGGCGCGCCCCTCCTTCGCATCACTAGGTCGGGAAGCAACGTCATCCTCTCGTGGCCCGAAACCGCCACAGGCTGGCGGCTGCAACTCAGCGCCGTCATCCCCGCAGCAGACGCCGCGTGGGTGGACGTTGTCATCGCGCCAGTCATCAGCGGCGGGGAATTCCGTGTGACCGTTCCCATCGCGGCAGGTCACCGCTTCTTCCGCCTGCGCAAGCCCTGACATCAGGCATTCGTCATAACCGGACGGGCCGCTGCGTTCATTCGAACGCGGCGGCTCATCCGGCGATGGAGTTCAGCGCCGCGTCCCAATCCTTCCACACCGGCTCCAGCCCGAGGCGCTGGAGCAGCCGGGCGATTTCCTCCGGCGAACGATTGTTCGCGATGTCGAACTGCCCCGTGTCATTCGTCGCGCGCGCGGGCGACTCCGCCCAGTCGCTGGCACCGGCCGCGAGTTCCACAATGCGCCCGCGTTCGGTGCGGTGAATCTTCTCCTTGCCCGCACCCGTGTAGCCGCCCGGCTCGGTGTGACTGCCAGCGCTGATCATCGTGATGCCAAGCGGGATCAATCCGTCGCGCAGCTTCGCCGGTTCACGCGTCGAGAGCACCAGGCCAACATCAGGAAGGAACAGCCGATACGCGCAAACGAGTTGCACCAGGTCGCGGTCGGTCATGTGCGTGAGCGGCTGAAATTCTCCCGCGCACGGGCGCAGGCGTGGCAGCGAGATCGTCACCTGCGCCTTCCAGCAATGCTTGAGCAAGTACGCCGCATGAGCAGCGACGCTGATGGCTTCCATGCGCCAGTCCGCCAGTCCGTGCAACGCGCCGATGCCGAGCCGACGAAAGCCCGCCACATAGCCGCGCTCGGGTGTTTCGAGCCGCCAGTCGAAGTTGCGTTTTGGTCCAGCGGTGTGCATCCGCGCGTACACCTCGCGGTCGTAGGTCTCCTGATAGACGACCAACCCTTCCGCGCCCGCTTCGACGATGGGCCGGTATTCGTCCGTCTCCATCGGCCCAACTTCAAGCGAGACGGACGGCGTCTCTGAGTGGAGCAGCCGAGTGCAGTCAGCGAGGTAGCCGTTCGAGACAAACTTGGGATGCTCCCCCGCGACGAGCAGCACATTGCGAAAGCCCTGCGCCTTGAGCGCCTGCGCTTCGCGGCGAATGTCGTCCGCCGAAAGCGTCACGCGCAGGATCGGATTGTCGCGTGAGAAGCCGCAGTAGGAGCAGTTGTTGATGCACTCGTTGGATACATACAGCGGCGCGAAAAGCCGGATGGTTTTGCCGAAGCGCTGGCGGGTGATGGCTTGCGAGCGCTGGCAAAGCGTCTCCAGTTGTCCAGCAGCCGCAGGCGAAATCAGGTCGGCGAAATCGCGGAGCGAACCCCCTGCCATCCCGAGGGCATCCTGAACGTCCGCCGCGCTGGCGCGAAGGGAACGTCCCACCAGATCCGCCAGTGGCAGTGTGTTGAACTCAGCGACAAAACTCATGGATGCAGAGTATCAGCTCTCAACACCCGCACAAGAAGCGCCGCAGAACGACCCAACCTCAACAACCCGGCCCACGAGAGCGTTCGCTTGCAATCTGGACTCGATAGCCGGGCGCAGCAGCGCATGGTCAGACCAAGATGTCTTGTGCTTCGTCATAATGCCGTGAACGAAGGATTACAGCCGACGTATGTAGCCAATACTGCCCGGTCAGCATCAAATGGATTCTGCTTCGAGCCGACGTGCCCGTGAAACGTCTGGATCGCCTGCTTGAAGGCTGCAATACAACCCGATGACTCCGCCTGCCTAAGCTCTGCCTCAGATGCAAATGTAAGTGTGAAGGTCGGAAATCCGTAATGGCCGCCTTCCTTGAGTTGCGGGACTGGCAGCCCGGATCGAGCAAATGCAGCCGTAATGGCGTCAACATGCCTGCCGTGATCGCGCTTCACGCGTCTCCTACAAATAAAGAACCAGCCTCCGACTAGACCACCAACGGCAACCGAGTATGTCCAGTGAGACGAGAAAGCCAAATAGCCAAAGGCGCACACTCCAGCGAGAACAAGCAACCATCCACTCGAAAGCAGTCTTTCCTCGAGTGAATGCTTCATTTCAACGAATGGCGCGCGTCCTGGCCAACCTCTTGTCACACGTTGAACTTGAACAGCAACACATCGCCATCCGCCACGACGTATTCCTTGCCTTCCATGCGGTAGAGGCCCTTCTCACGCGCCACCGCCACGCTGCCG
>SXGS01264547.1_pt1 | contig 10745 bp, 9 predicted proteins | sample 3174681 | NCBI WGS metagenome assembly SXGS01 (sample SAMN11356861, study PRJNA531348) | freshwater metagenome | isolation source: freshwater sample F1-80 | place: China: Fuxian Lake, Yuxi | collected 2017-12-25 | reverse complement strand
GTCGCGCCGAGCGTCGCCCCGGTCGTCTCCGAGGCCGCCGTGTCCCGTGCCGCCGCCTCCGAAGGCCGCCGGTCCGCTCGCACCCACGCCGACCCTGACCTGCTGTGGGCGCTCGCGCAGGTCGTCTCGCAGGGCGGCTCCGACCTGCACGTCGCGGTCAACGCGCCGCCGCGCATCCGTCTGCACGGCGCTCTCGAGGACCTCCCCTCGACGGTGCCGTGGACGCCGGAGAAGATGGAGGGCGCCCTGCACAGCATCATGACGCCCGCGCAGCGCGAGACGTTCGAGCAGCACCTCGAGCTCGACTTCGCCTTCACGCTCTCGGCCGAGAGCCGGTTCCGCGTGAACGTCTACCAGCAGCGCGGCAATCTCGGCGCGGCCTTCCGTCTCATCCCGACCGAGATCAAGCCGCTCGCCGACCTCGGCGTACCGGCTTCGGTCTCGCGCTTCGCCACGCTCGCCCGCCGCCTCGTGCACGACACCGGCCCCACCGGATCGGGCAAGTCGACGACGCTCGCCGGTCTCATCGACCTCGTGAACCGTACGCGCACCGATCACATCGTGACGGTCGAGGATCCGATCGAGTTCATGCACGAGAACAAGAAGTCGCTCATCAACCAGCGCGAGGTCGGCAGCGACACCCACTCCTTCGCCAACGCCCTCAAGCACGTGCTGCGGCAGGACCCGGACGTCATCCTCATCGGCGAGCTCCGCGACCTCGAGACGATCTCCGTCGCCCTGACCGCCGCCGAGACCGGCCACCTCGTGTTCGCGACCCTGCACACGCAGAGCGCCGGCCAGACGATCGACCGCGTCATCGACGTGTTCCCGCCGCACCAGCAGGGCCAGGTGCGGGCGCAGCTCGCGTCGACCCTGCAGGGGGTCGTCTGCCAGACCCTCATCCCGCGGGCCTCGGGCGGCGGCCGCGCGGTCGCGACCGAGATCCTCGTCGCGAACGCGGCGATCGGCAACCTGATCCGCGAGGGCAAGACCTTCCAGATCCCGTCGGCGCTGCAGGCGGGCCGCGAGCTCGGCATGCACACGCTCGACCAGCACCTCGCCGACCTCGTCAACCACGGGGTCATCACCCACCAGGCCGCGATGGAGAAGGCGCAGGATTCCGAGAACCTGCGCCAGCTCATCCACCGGGCCGAATCGGGCGGCTCGATGGCCGCCGCCGGCATGAACGGGAACTTCTGACATGACCATGACCTCGCAGCAGTCCAAGACCTGGGCCTACTCCGCCCGCGATGCCACCGGCAAGGTGGTCAAGGGCAAGCTGGATGCTCCCACCGAGAGCGCCGTCGTGGCACGTCTGCGCACCATGGGCATCGCCCCGATCTCGATCGAGGAGTCGGCCGCGACGGGCCTCCAGCGCGAGATCAGCATCCCCGGTTTCGAGAAGCGCGTGACGCTCAAGGACCTCGCGGTCGCGAGCCGGCAGATGGCGACGATGCTCGCGTCGGGCCTCTCGCTGCTGCGCACGCTCACGATCCTCAGCCAGCAGACCGAGAACCCGAAGCTCGCCGAGGTGCTCGGGAAGGTGCGCAGCGATGTCGAGACGGGGTCCTCGCTCTCCGACGCGCTGCATCGGCATCCGCTGATCTTCCCCCGCCTGATGATCCACCTCATCAAGGCGGGCGAGACGGGCGGCTTCCTCGACCGCTCGCTCGAATCGATCGCGAGCAACTTCGAGGCCGACGTCAAGCTGCGGCAGACGATCAAGTCGGCGCTGACCTATCCGATCGCCGTGCTCTGCATGGCCTTCGCCGCCGTGATCGCGATGATGATCTTCATCGTCCCGGTGTTCAAGAGCATGTTCGAGGGGTTCGACAGCGAGCTGCCCGCGCCGACGCAGCTGCTCGTCACCCTCTCCGAGAACATGTTCTGGATCGTCCCGATACTGCTCGTCGTCATCGTGGGCTTCATCGTCTGGTGGCGCCGGAACAAGCACACCGATGAGGTGCGGTCGAAGGTCGATCCGCTCTTCCTCAAACTGCCGGTCTTCGGGCAGCTCTTCCGGAAGGTGGCGATCGCGCGCTTCTCGCGCAACTTCGCGACCATGATGGCGGCCGGCGTGCCCATCCTGCAGTCGCTCGCGATCGTCGGTGAGACCTCCGGCAACTGGGTCATCGAGCAGGCGCTCGTGAAGGTGCAGGACAGCGTGAGAACGGGTCGCTCGATCGCGGCGCCGCTCATGGAGGAACCGATCTTCCCCGCCATGGTCACGCAGATGGTGTCCGTCGGTGAGGACTCCGGCTCGCTCGAGATCATGCTCGAGAAGGTCGCCGACTTCTACGACGAGGAGGTGCAGTCGACCGCCGAGTCGCTCACCTCGCTCATCGAGCCGCTCATGATCGGTGTCATCGGCGTCGTCATCGGCGGCATGATCGTGGCGCTATACATGCCCGTGTTCTCGATCTTCAACGAGATCGGCTGAGCCGCCCCGTTCCGCTCCGTCGACCGTCGACACCTGCGCGCCGTCCTCACCCCCGCACTGGGGGTTGAGGGCGGCGCGCTCGTCGTTCCACCGCCCCGAAAGGGGGGTTTGATCGGGGGAAAAACCCCCCGAATACGGGATTACCCCGCTCTGCGCGGCGACGGAGTATTGCTCTCGGGGGGCCACAGACTCAGCGCTCGTGTCCCACGCTCCATCACCTTCGACAGGAAAGAGACACCAGCCATGTTCACCAAGATCAACACCTCCATCACGGAGCGTCTCGACGCCCGCCGCGCCGGCGATAAGGGCTTCACGCTCGTCGAGCTGCTCGTCGTCGTCATCATCATCGGCATCCTCGCCGCGATCGCGATCCCGGTCTTCCTGAACCAGCGCGAGGCTGCGTGGCGCGCCGAGGTCGAGTCCGACCTCAAGAACGCTGCGCTCGTCGCCGAGACCTTCGCCGTCGACAACGCCGGCTCCTACACCGGCATCGAGGTCGACGGAGCACTCGAGGCTGAGGGCTTCGAGGCCAGCAACGAGGACACCGTGTTCACGGTCACCGCGGCCGACGGCAACTTCACCATCACCGCCAACCACCCCGACCTCGATGACGACCTTGAGTACAACAGCGCTGAGGGCGGCCTGCAGGACTGGGATTAATCCTTAATCCCAGCTAGCTTCCCGCTCCTTCCTTGAGCGATCGCCGGCCCCGACAGCCCCCGAAGGCTGCCGGGGCCGGCACACACCCGCATCACCACCGCACCAGTCGCAGCACCGCGCGAGACACCGAGGGGGGTCGAACTCGTGATCACCAGCATCCGCCGCCGGCTCACCATCGCCGCGCACGACGACCGGGGCATGAGCCTGCCCGAGGTGCTCGTCGCCATGGTCATCTTCGCCATCATCTCGAGCGGCCTGCTCTACACGATGCTCTCCGTCCTCGCGCTCGGCCGCGACTCCCGCGCCCGCGAGGTCGCCCTCAATCTCGCCGCCGAGGAGATCGACATCTCCCGCGGCTTCGCCGACGTCTTCGCCCTGCAGGACGCCACGCGCTCGCTCGACCTCAATGGCGACACCTTCACGATCGACCGCACGACCCGCTGGGTCTCCGACCCCGAGATCGACCTGCAGTGCGGCTCGGGCGGAGCCCCGTTGCGCTACAAGCGCGTCGAGGTCGAGGTCTCCTGGTCGAACATGCGCAATGACGACGCGACGGTGCGCTCCTACACGGTCATCGACCCGAAGAACCGCATCAACGACCCGACGAAGGGCACGATCCTCGTCTCCGTGCTCGGAGCCTCGGGGGGCGGCGCCTCCGGCGTGACGGTCACCGCCGCGCCGGCCAGCCCGGCCAACGGTGCCACCGCGGTCGCCGAGGCGCCCCTGCCCACCGATGCGGAGGGCTGCACCTACATCCTCAAGGTCACGCCCGGCAGCTACAACGTCACGGTCTCGCGCACCGGCTACGTCGACGTCGCGCAGCGCAGCGCCCCATCGATCACCGTCGGCGTCGGCGCGGGAGCCGCGGCCTCTGTCGGCTTCCAGTACGACGAGGCGGCGACGTTCACCGCGCAGTACGCGTCGAACGTCACGGGGCCGGCGCCGACGATCCCCAACAACATGGTCACGACCTTCCTCAGCTCGTACGGCGCCCATCAGTCAACCGCCGGCAACGACGACATGACCCGCGAGGTCGCGCTCCACCCGTTCGCTGCGGGGTACGAGGCGGTCGCCGGCGCCTACGCGGCTCCGAACGAGGCGAACCAGGGATGCCTGGCGCCCGATCCGGCGGCGTGGCCGTCGACGAATCAGGCGGGCGTGACCTACATCGGGCGCCGCGCTCAGGGTGCTGCTGCCGTTCCCGGAGGAGAGGCGGACATCGAGGTGCCGATGGGAACCTTCCAGCTCACCGTCAACGGCAGCAACCGGTGGGTGCGCGCGACCTCGCTCAACACGGGCCCCGGCCCGGGGTGCGCGATCGGCATGACGTACCTCTTCGATCGGATCAACAGCGGCACTAACCGCCTCGCGCTCCCGTACGGCAGTTGGGAGATCCGCACGGGCAACAGCAGCGGCAGCCGCAACAACGTCCCCGGTCTCGGTGCGATCCAGGCCGAGGGTACCGCGCTCCTGCCGGCGCTGCTGGGCATCGTGACCCTCGACCCGCGCGTGCCCGAATGAACCGGCTCGTCGCCCGCGCACTGCGCCGCCTCCACCGCGGGGACGGCGGCTTCAGCCTGCCCGAGCTCATGGTCACCATCTTCGTGATGGGCGTGCTCAGCACGGTCGTGGTGTCGTTCTACGTCGCCATGACCGGCGCTTTCACCGAGGATCGCGCGGCCACCGACAGCACTTCGACCGCCTCCGTGGGCATGAACAACCTCACCCGCGTCATCCGCGCCGGCACCGAGATCCGGGTGCAGGGGCAATCGCTCAACAACCCCGTCTTCGTCGATGCCCGCAACGAGGAACTCACGCTGCACGCCTACCTCGACACCGACAGCACCGACCCGCGCCCCATCAAGGTGCGCTTCTGGATCAACGGGCAGCGCGAGCTCATGGAGACGCGCTGGGACAGCACGCGCGTGAACGGCTCGTACTTCGTGTTCAACGCCACGCCCACCTCCACCCGCGTCATCGCGCGCACGGTCGCGACCCGCACCGGCGCCGAGCCCTGGCTCTTCACCTACCGCACGGCGGACGGAACCGTTCAGCCGGTGCCGACGACCGGGTCGTTCACCACGAACCAGCTGCGCAACATCGCCTCGGTGCAGGTGCGCCTCACCGTGCAGGCCGACGCCACGCTGCGCGCCGCGCCCGTGACGCTGCAGAGCACCGTCGGCATCCCGAACCTCGGCATCTCGAGAGTGAGCCCCTGATCATGCTGCGCATCCTCCGCGCCCGCCTGCGCGCGACCACCCGGCCCGACGACGAGGGCATCGCCCTCGTGCTCGTCATCTCGATCGGCGCCGTGCTGACCGTCATGATGACGGCGGCGATCGCCTACGGCCTCGGCGCCTTCCGCAAGGCCGATTCCGATGCCTCGTGGAGCTCGGCCATGGCGGCGGCGTACGCCGGTATCGAGGAGTACCAGAGCCGGCTCGCGAACGACCCGACGTACCTCCAGTACGGCAATCCCGCCTCCCGCTTCACCAACGGCGCGGAGAACGACTCCGGGGAGGCGAGCGTCGTGACGCTGCCGACCGGCACGGCCGAGAACCGGGCGTTCGGCGTCGGCGCCGCCGGTACCTGGGCCGACGTGCCCGGGTCCGATGGCGAGGCCTCGTACCGCTACGAGATCGACAACTCCCAGTACTACGAGACGGGCACGTTGTACCTGCGATCGACGGGTCGCGTCGGCGACGAGACTCGCACGATCGTCGCCGATCTGCGGCAGCAGGGCTTCATCGACTTCCTCTACTTCACCGACTACGAGATCCAGGACCCCGTGATGAGCGGCGCGAACGCCGCCAACTGCGTGCGCTACGCGTACGCCGGGCGTCCGTCGGGATGCAGCGAGATCGCCTTCGGCTCGAACGACGTCGTCGACGGTCCCGCGCACTCGAACGACCGCATCCGCATCTGCGAGGCGCGGTTCCGGGGCGCGCTCACGACCTCGTACAACCCGACCTCCGGCCTGCGCTACGACCCGCGCAACTCGCTCAACAACTCCTGCAGCGGCCAGATCTTCGATCTCGCCGGCTCGCCGGCCTACAGCCCCGTCATCGGCATGCCGCAGACCAACTCGCAGCTCAAGCGCGAGGTGCGGAGCGATCTGGCCACCGAGGTGCCGTTGCCCGGCTGCCTCTACACCGGTCCGACGAGCATCCAGTTGAACGCCAACGGCACGATCACCGTCCGCTCGCCGTGGACCCGCGCCACGCGCGTCGCGGGCGACCCCGCCACGAGCGGCTCGCAGCCCTCGGCGTGCGGATCGATCGGCAATCTGCGGTCCGCAGGCGGCGCGACCTTCACCCCGCCGGCGAACAACGTCATCTACGTGCAGAACGTGCCGACGGTGTCCAGCGACCCGAACTTCACGGCCTCGGGCTCGATGCCCTTCAGCGGCTTCGCCTGCAACGGCCTCAGCGGCAGTACCCGCAGCGGCAACAGCAGCACCAACGGGTACGGCAACGGCATCGGCTACCCGACGACCAATGAGCGGTTGACGCGCAACGACGCCTACGAGTGCCGCAACGGCGACGTGTTCGTGCAGGGCACCCTCGACGGGCAGATGACCATCGCGGCGGAGAACTACATCTACGTCACGGGCAACATCGTCTACGAGGACGCCAACGAGGACATGCTCGGTCTCATCGGCACCGATGCGATCTGGATCTGGAACCCGGTGAACGCCAGCGGCAACTCCGTCCTCGGCGGTTCGAACCGCCGCGTCGACGCGGCCATGCTCTCCGTCGCGCACACCATGCAGGTGCAGAACTACGACGTCGGCGGCAACCGGGGCACCCTGACCGTGAACGGCGCGATCGCGCAGAAGTTCCGCGGCATCGTGCGCAGCGGCACCAACGGCTACGCCAAGAACTACCTCTACGACGAGCGCCTGCGCTACACGGCCCCGCCCAAGTTCCTCTCGCCCGTGACGACCACGTACGGCGTGACCGTGTGGATCGAGGTCGGCAGGGCCTTCAACGGTGATGGCACGGTTGCGGGATGACCGACCTCCTCGCCCTGCTGCCCCTGCTCGTCGCCCTCATCGGCGTGCTGGGGCTGCTCATCGGCTCGTTCCTCAACGTGGTGATCCATCGCGTGCCGCGGGGCGAGTCGGTGGTGTCGCCGCCGAGCAGCTGCCCGGGGTGCGGGGAGCGCATCGCGGCCTACGACAACGTGCCCGTGCTCTCGTGGCTGGTGCTGCGCGCGAAGTGCCGGAGGTGCGGTGAGCGCATCTCGGCCCGCTACCCGCTCGTCGAGGCCGCCACGGGCGTCGCCTTCGCCGGCGTCGCCCTCGTGTTCCTGCCGCCCGTGCTCGAGGCGGCGACGACGCCCGACGCGCTCGCGGCGATCGCGCAGCTGCTCGCCTTCCTCATGCTCGCCGGCTCCGCCGTCGCGCTCGCCGCGATCGACCTCGATACGCACCGCCTGCCGAACCCGATCGTGTACTCGACGGGCATCGCCGGCCTCGTGCTGCTCGCGCTCGCGGTGCTCGGCGACGCGCAGGCGGGCGACCTGGGTCGCGCGCTGGCCGGCGCGGGCATCCTCTTCGCCTTCTACCTCGCCCTCGCGCTCGCGCGACCCGGCGGGATGGGGCTCGGCGACGTCAAGCTCGCCGCCGTGCTCGGGCTCTACCTCGGGTGGGTCGGATGGGGGGCCCTCGCAGTGGGGGCTTTCGCCGCCTTCCTCATCGGTGGCATCGTCGGACTGCTGCTGATCGCAGCACGACGCGCACGGCGCGGAACGGGCATCCCGTTCGGGCCGTGGATGCTCGCGGGGGCGTGGATCGGCATCGTCGCGGGGGAGCCGCTCTTCACGGGCTACCTCGGTGCGGTCGGGCTCGTCTGAGCCGGACCGCCGCACAGCAGCACAGCAGCATTCCTAGGGGGGAACAGCACATGAGTACATCCATCGTCGGAGTCGACATCGGCGGGGCGAGCCTTCGCGCCGTCGAGGTCAGCGGCGCAGGGGGCGCCAAGCCGACCATCAGCCGCATCGCCGAGGTCGCTCTGCCACCGGACGCCGTGCGCCGCGGCGAGGTCGTCGAGCCCAACACCGTCGCCGCCGTCCTGAAGAAGCTGTGGTCGACGGGCGGCTTCTCGAGCAAGAACGTCGTGCTCGGGATGGGCAACCAGCGGGTGCTCGCCCGCGACCTGTCGATGCCGAAGATGCCGCTCAAGCAGATCAAGGAGTCGCTGCCCTTCCAGGTGCAGGACATGCTGCCGATGCCGGTCGTCGACGCGGTGCTCGACTTCTACCCGGTCTCCGAATCGGTGGGGGAGCAGGGGCCCGTGGTCAACGGCATCCTCGTCGCCGCCGTCAAGGAGGCCGTGCTCGCCAACGTCAACACCGTCCGCCTGGCCGGCCTCAAGCCGGTCGGCGTCGACCTCAATCCCTTCGCCCTCAGCCGCGTCATCGGCCGCACCGAGCACGGCGACGGCGCGATCGCGGTCGTCGACATCGGGGGCTCGACGACGAGCATCCTGGTGATGACCGACGGCGTGCCGCAGTTCGTGCGCATCGTCGGCAGCGGCGGCGACGACATCACCCGCGCCGTCTCCACGCGCATGCAGATGGAGCTGCCGCAGGCGGAGCAGGCCAAGCGGGCCGTCGGCCTCACCGATCAGCCCATCCCCGAGGAGCAGCGGCCCGTGCTCGAGGCCGTCTACGCGGCGGCGGGGGAGCTCGTCACCAACATCCGCAACACCATCACGTTCTTCGATTCGACGCACGAGAAGCGCCGCGTGGTGCGCATCGTGCTCGTCGGCAACGGCGCGCGCCTCACCGGTCTGCCGAAGGCGCTCGCCGACTACACGCGCGTGCCGGTCACCTACGCCGACCCGCTGGGGGGCATCCCGCTCAGCGGCGCCGCGCAGAAGGCCGACCCGGCCGGACAGCACTCGCTCTCGCTCGCGCTCGGCCTCGCGCTCGGAGCCGCCGCGTGAGCGCCCGCGGGAACGCGACCACCGGTGACCTCGTCATCGGCGGTATGCCGCGCGTCGACCTCCTCCCCACCGAGGTGCGCGTCGCCCAGCGCGGCGCTCGCCAGCGCGTCTGGCTCGGCGTCGCCGTGGTCGCCGCGCTGCTGGTCACGGCCGGCGGGTCCGGCGCCGCGAAGGTGACCTCCCTCGCGGCGGCCCTCGAGCTGTCGCGCGAGCAGGACCGCACGGTCGAGCTCCTCGCCGCCCAGTCGGAGTACTCCGAGCTGCGCACCCTCACGGGCACGCGGCAGGCGCTGCAGGACGCGCGCATCGCCGGCGCCTACTCCGAGATCGACTGGATGGCGCGGGTCGCCGAGGTGCAGGCGGCGCTGCCCGCCGACGCCGTGATCATCGAGATGTCGCTGGACAGCGGCGACTCGATGGTCGCCTACCCGCAGCCGACGACGCCGTTCGCTGCTCCCGTGAGCGCCGTCATGACGTTCACGGCCGTGACCCCGACCGTCCCGCGGGTCGCGGACTGGCTCGACGCCCTCGAGACGTCGGTGACCGGGTTCTCGGCGGCCGGCACGAGCGGCGTCTCCTGGGCGGATGACGTCCAGCTCTACACGACCGGCATCTCCGTCGGCGTGACGCAGGGCGCGTGGAGCGGCCGGTACATCCCCGACGAGGTGATCGCCGCCGCTCAGGATCAGGCGGCCGAGCCCGTCGAGGCGGCTGACGAGGCGACCGACGCGGCAGGAGGGACCCCGTGAACCAGAACAGACTGTGGGCCATCGTCAGCGGGGCGCTCATCATCGCCGTCGTCGCCCTGGGCTTCTTCCTCGGGGTCCAGCCCGAGCTCGCCGCCGCCGATCGCTCCCGCGACGACCGCGAGGCCGTCGAGGCCCAGAACCTCGGGCTCGAGGCGACGCTCTCGTCGCTCGAGGAGCAGGCGGCCGAGATGCCGACCATCCAGGCCGACATCGAGACCCTCCGTGAGAACGTGCCGGACCGGGTCGACGAGTCCGCCCTGCTGCGCGAGCTCGACGCCATCGCCGCCTCCTCGGGAGCGCGCCTGCTGACGTACACGCCGCAGGAGCTCGTCGCGTACCTCGCTGCGCCCGAGTTCGCGAGCGCCATCCCGAGCGGCGTGACGGGCGACACCTTCGCGGTCAAGCCCATGACGATCTCGGCCGAGGGCAGTCTCGAGCAGGTGACGGCCTTCGTGTCCGGCGTGCAGTCGGCCACGCGCCTGCTGCTCATCAGCGACGTCGTCATGACCGTCGACGTCGAGGCCGGTCTGTACACGGCCGATCTCACGGGCAGCGCCTACGCCCTCGCGGAGGGGGCGCAGCCCTCGGCCGTGGCCGAGGAGCCGCCGGCGCAGGCGCTCAACGAGTAGCGCACGCACGACCCGCGACCGGCGCGGATGCCCACCTCGGGCATCCGCGCCGTCGTCGTTGCTAGGGTTGCCGCGATCCGACTCCCCGCGAAGGGCTCCGCGATGTCCACCACCCCCACCCCGTCGGAACCCCGCGACGAGCACGATCCGACGGTCGCCGCTGATCGGGATGCCGCTGCCGGCCCGCCCGCCGCGACCGAGTCGCACGGCGCCCCCCTGATCGCCGACGAGCCCCGGGCCGAGGCCGCGCCCGAGCAGCCCGCTGCCGAGCCGACCGCGTCGCCCGACCCCGAGCCGATCGCCTCGACCGAGC
>SXGS01026699.1_pt1 | contig 10745 bp, 12 predicted proteins | sample 3174681 | NCBI WGS metagenome assembly SXGS01 (sample SAMN11356861, study PRJNA531348) | freshwater metagenome | isolation source: freshwater sample F1-80 | place: China: Fuxian Lake, Yuxi | collected 2017-12-25 | reverse complement strand
TCTATTACATCGGCGATTTGATTCAGCGTTCGGAGAACGAACTGCTCAAGACCCCGAACCTGGGACGCAAATCACTCAACGAAATCAAAGAAGTGCTCGCTTCGCGTGGCCTCACGCTCGGGATGAAACTCGAAAATTGGCCACCGGCAGGCCTCGAAAAAGCATAAGGAGCCGCCATGCGCCACGGACATGGACTTCGTAAACTCAACCGCACCTCGTCGCACCGCTTGGCCATGTTGCGCAACATGACCAACTCGTTGCTCAAGCACGAGGCCATCAAGACCACGCTGCCGAAAGCGAAAGATCTGCTTCGCGTCGCCGAGCCGCTCATCACCTTGGGCAAGGAAGACACGGTCGCCAACAAGCGCCTGGCATTCTCGCGTTTGCGTGATCGCGACATGGTCGTCAAGCTGTTTGGCGAACTCGGTCCCCGCTATGCCAAGCGTCCTGGCGGCTACATCCGGATCCTGAAGTTCGGGTTCCGCGTTGGCGACAAAGCGCCGATGGCACTGGTGGAGCTGGTGGATCGCCCGGACGTTGTCGCAGCCCCTGCAGTTGAGGCAGCCGGTAGCTAGGCTTGCCCGCTCGATACCAAAAGCCGGACTGAAAGGTTCGGCTTTTGTCTTTTGTGGCCTCTTCTTTTGTGGCCTCCTCTCCTCTGACAACCGTTCGCACCCGCTGAGCATTCATGTCTGAACCGGTTTTCTCTCTAGCCCAGCTCCGCAAGGCCTACGGTGGCGAAGATGTGGTGGCTGGCCTGGACTTGTCGGTTGAGGAGGGCACCTGCTTCGGCCTCCTGGGCCCGAACGGTGCCGGCAAGACGACAACGCTGCGCCTGAGCCTGGGATTGATTGCGCCAGACGCAGGCCGCATCCGGATTCTTGGGCATGACATTCCGGCAGATGCGCGCCGCGCGCGCCAGCGCATCGGCGTCGTGCCGCAGTTGGACAACCTCGACCCGGACTTCAGCGTCACCGAAAACCTCCTCGTCTACGGCCGCTACTTCGGCCTGCTGGACCACGAGGTCAAGCAACGCATTCCCCAGTTGCTTGAGTTCGCCAACCTCACGGCCAAGGCCGATGCGCGCATCCAGTCGCTCTCCGGCGGCATGAAGCGGCGCCTGACACTGGCACGGGCGCTGGTGAACGATCCGGACCTGATCATCCTGGATGAACCCACCACCGGCCTGGACCCGCAGGCGCGCCACATGATCTGGGAGCGCTTGCGCAAACTGGTTGCGCAGGGCAAAACCCTGATCCTCACCACGCATTTCATGGAAGAAGCCGAGCGCCTGTGCTCGAGGCTTGCCATCATCGACCACGGGCGCAAGATTGCCGAAGGGTCGCCGCGCGCCCTGATCGAGGCGCACATCGAGCCTGAGGTAGTTGAGGTCTATGGTGACGGCGTCGAGCGCTGGGCCGACGCGCGCGCCGGCACCCTCTCCGAGCGTGTCGAGAAGAGCGGCGAAACCGTGTTCTGCTACACCCATGACGCTACAGCGCTAGTCAACGACCTGGCGCACCACGCCACCTTGCGTTGCCTGCGCCGCCCGGCCAACCTGGAAGACGTGTTCATCAAACTGACTGGCCGCGAATTGCGCGATTGAGAAAATCAAACATGCATCTCGACCTTCGCCTTCCCGCCGTCTCCGCACGGTTCATTCCAGTGTGGCGGCGCAATTTTTTGGTCTGGCGCAAGCTCGCCGGCCCGTCGATCCTGGGCAATATTGCCGACCCGATGATCGCGCTCGTCGCATTCGGCTACGGATTGGGCAGTCTCATGCCAAGTGTGCAGGGCGTGCCCTACATCCAGTTTCTGGCAGCCGGCACTGTGTGCATGAGTGCCATGAACGCCGCCACGTTTGAAGCGTTGTACTCGGCCTTCTCGCGCATGCATGTACAGCGTACGTGGGATGGCATCATGAATGCGCCGGTGGATCTGGACGATGTGCTACTGGGCGAGCTCACCTGGGCCGCTACCAAGAGCTTCATGAGCGGGCTTGCCATCATGCTGGTAGTGTGGGCGCTCGGGCTGGCGGCCGACGCCCGTTCCATCCTGATCCTGCCGGTCATCATCCTGATCGGATTGGCCTTTGCCGGCATCGGCTTGGTGATCAACGCATTGGCCAAGGGCTACGATTTCTTTCAGTACTACTTCACTCTGGTGATCACGCCAATGGCGTTCATGAGCGGCGTGTTCTTTCCGCTGTCGCAGCTTCCCGCGTGGTTGCAGTGGCTGGCGCAGTGCCTGCCACTGACCCACGCGATTGCGATGGCACGGCCGCTCTTGCTCGGTGAGTGGCCGACGCACGTCGTCCTGCACGTTGGTGTGTTGCTCTCCTACGCGGTGGCAGGCGCCTATCTGGCGTCGATCCTCACGCGCCGGCGCCTTTCCCGATAATCATGAGGAGAATGTCTCTGGGAGCCATTCTCAGGCTAAACTTTGGGTGCGGCGCCTCGCCCAGCCGGACCTGTGTGCGAGGCCCGCTGAAGTTGCTCAAGCGTGGGCAGATGCGCCCAACAGGGCCTCGCGAAACCGGCTTCGGATATAGGGTCCGTCACGCGAAGGCAGGCACATCGGCAAGGGCCCGATCGCCACTTTGATGGTGGCATACAGCAAACCCTTGGCTTGCGGCCAGTCGCGGGCCAGGGCTTCGAGCTCGGCCGCGCTGCGCACGGTACGCGCGTCGCTGATGCCGGCTGCCTTGGCCACTGCGGTCAGATCAACGCCGCGCCCGGTGTGCGCTGGCTGCATGCCGGTTTCGGCGTAGTGTTCGTTGTCCAGTACCAGGACAATCAGGTTCGCTGGCCGCTTCACGCCGATGGTGGCCAACGCACCCATGCCCATGAGCATTTCACCGTCACCGGTTACCACCACCACCTTGCGCGAAGGCTGTGCCAGCGCGATGCCCAGCCCTGTCATGGCGGCACCACCCATGGCGCCCCAGAGATAGAAATTTCCTGGCACGTCGCCGGCTGCGGCAACGTCGTAGGTCGGGTTGCCCAAACCGGTTACCACCAGTGCATTGCCGCGCTCGCGCAGCAGGCGTGCCACGGTGGCGCGGCGCTCCAGGGCGGAGCCGGAAGAGGGGTTGGAAGTCATGCTGGGCTCACTTGACGAAATTCTTGGTGCCGATCACGCGCTGGCCGATCAATACGGCCACCGCACGTGAACCATAAAATGCCAAGCGTGCAGCCGCAGCGACAGTCGGCGCGACTTCATCGGCCGCATCGGCGCGATAGACATGGACGCCGGCCGTTTCCAAGGCAGATTGCACGGTGGAGCCCATCGGCGTTTGCCAAGGAGTGAATTCGCCCCACTCGCCGCGCATGGTGATGATGGGGAGCAGGGGACTCCGGCAGTCGTTCGGGAAGGAAAGCATGTTGATGCACTTGCCGACCCCGGAAGACTGCATCAGCAGCACGCCGCGCTGGCCACCCAGCCAGCTGCCGGCAAGCATCGCCACACCCTCTTCCTCGGTGGTGAGCGAGACGCTCTGAACCTCCGGATCGGCTTCGCACAGGCGAATCAACTCGCTGTGGCCGGCATCAGGCACGTAGGCCATCTGGCGGATGTCCGCCGCCTTCAGTTCTGCAAAGAGTTGTTGCGGCCAGCCGGGCATGGTGTGCGACATCGCAAAAAAATCGGGAGAGGCGCGCATCATACCGCCACCGGCGGCCTGACGGTGGTACGCATGGCCCAGGCCGGGGATACGTTTAGCGCAACCGAGCGGGATCGTCCGGTATCTCGCGAAATTCACCTTCGATCACGCCATCGTCAGGCCTCAGGGCCGGTGGCGTCACCACTCGCCCGGGCAGCAACACCACCAGCAGGGCCAGAACGTCGGAAAGCATGCCCGGGAACAGCAGCAACAACCCGGCGAAGAAGGCCCGAGCGCTGGCCAGGACATAGCCCAACAGGGCGCCCGCATTCAGTTGCGCACCGGCGGCCCGCGTGCTCTGGCGCAATGTTGCCAAGCCCGCAATGAGTGAGGACTTGGCGCGTACGATCAGCCACAGGCCGAGCATTGCAGCCGCCGCCAGATACAGCAAGAAAGCGCCGCCATACTCGCGGAACAGCCATAGATCAAGCAGCAGCTCGGCTACCGGCAGCATCAGTAAAATCAGCGGGATGGCGCGGATGAAACCGCGCACCAGCCCAACGAGGAATCCTGGCATGAAAAGTGGTCCGTCCGATCAAGTAATGCTAGTGGTCACCAATGTGCCCGATCTGGCACTGGCCAGAAAGATGGGGGCGCATCTGGTGGAACAAAAGCTCGCCGCGTGCGTCAATATACTCAGTCCGTGTGAATCCGTGTATCGCTGGCAGGGAAAAGTGGAATACGCGCAGGAAGTGCCGCTCCTCATCAAGACGGTGCGCCACCGCTACGAGGCACTTTGCGTGTCCATCGTGGCGATGCATCCGTATGAAGTTCCAGAGATCATTGCCTTCCCGGTGGAAGAGGGTTTGCCGGCCTACCTCGGTTGGGTCCGAGCCGAAACGTTTGGAGAAACTGCCGTTTGAAATCGATTGCTTTGCCTGCCGGTTTGTGGCGCAATTCGCTAGCCCTGTTTTTGTTGCCAACCATGTTGATCGGCATCGACGTGCACGCCCAAACGTCGCAGACTCAGAACGTGTTGCGCGCCGTGCCCAAGGAGCCCGAGTTGCTCGCGGCCGAGGCGGCGTTTCGTCTTTCCACCCGCATGAAAGACGCCCGCACGGCCGAACTCACCTTCGAGATTGCGCCCGGTTACTACATGTACCGCGAACGCTTCAAGGTTGAAGGGGCGGGCGTCGGCAAGCCGGTGATTCCGCGCGGCACCGTCAAGTTTGATCCCACCTTCAACCGCAACATGCAGACCCATCGTGACAGCGTGGCCTTTCTAGTGCCCGTCAAGGGTGTGGTGCCGCTACAGCTGACGGTAACCTCCCAAGGTTGCGCCGATGCCGGGGTGTGCTACCCGCCTGTGGTGCAAAAGGTCGTGCTCGATGGCTTGGCGTCTTCCGTCTCTTCGAGTACCCAGCCACTGGAGCGGCCTCAAACTCAGGCATCCCCTTTGCCAAGTGCTATCGCCAAGGTGTCACCCGCCACCAAGGCCAGCACCGAAAAAGGCGGGTTTGTACGCATTGCCTCCGGCGATGAACTGGACGCGCACTTCAAAGAGGCAAAGGGCATCACCATGCTCGATTTCTATGCCGATTGGTGCGGGCCGTGCAAGCAGATGGAAAAGGCCACCTTTGCCGATGCGCGCGTCAAGGCCCGCATGGGCCAATTCACGTTAGTGCAGGCCGACGTGACGCGCAACACACTGGAAAACAAACTGTTGCTCAAACGCTTCCAGCTGGTCGGCCCGCCGGGCATCGTGTTCTTTGACCGTGCCGGCAATGAGATTCCGGGCACGCGAGTCGTCGGTTTTGAACAGCCGGAGAAATTTTTGCAGAGTCTGGAGCTGGCGCAAAAGGCGGTTCAGCCCCGGCGCTTTTGATCAGCGTTACTGCGTAGCGGGGCGCACCTGGGCGTCGAAGCGGCGCGCTAGCAGTTGCTCGGGCGAAGTCAAAAGGGGCCGGATCTGCTCCAGCACCTTTTCCACGGCGCCCGACTGATTGCGCAAGGCAGTACGCAAGAACGCAAGCGAAAGATCCCGTGTGGCAGCCTTGATGGCCAGTGCCTTGTCGGAACGGGTGCGGTCGGTGAAAACGCTGTGCTCGCCGCCTTCGAAAATTGCCAGATGCTTCAAACCGGAAGCGGCCGTCGGCATGTTGCGGAACACGCCGATGCGGTCCACCGCGTCCGAGCGATAGCCCGGCACGCGGATTTTATCGTCGGTGCCCGTCACGTGCAAGGTGGGAATGCGCACGTCGCGCAGCACTGCAGCCTGATCGCCCTCGCCATGAAATGGCGGTGCCGACAGCAGGATCGCGGCCTTGACGCGAGCATCGGAGAGGCTGACGCGCTTGCCATTGCGCTCTACTGCTGCGCCCGCCAGCAGCATCGCTGTGTTGGCGCCGTAGGAATGGCCTGCCACCGCAATGGCCGTCGCATCGATCAGAGGCCCGATCTGCGGATCAGCCAGAATTGTGGTGATCGCAAACGACACGTCCTCAGCCCTTGCCAGTGCATTGGCTTCGCTGGCTGCTCCCTGCAGGTTGCCGATCAGCGCAAAGGGCCCGCCTTGCCATACTGCCCGGTCGCTGCCGGCGTGCTGCACGTGCAGGGCCACCATGCCGTTTTCTGCAAAGTGGCGACCAAACTGGCTGTAGCCCAGGCGCGAGCCGCCGAGGCCGTGCGAAAACACCACCAGCGGCAGTTTGGGGCTAGGGCCGCCGGTCTGCGCTTCACGCGGCAGGTAGACTCGCACCGGTACGGTGCGCTTGCGCGCGCTGTCCTGCCACTCTGCATCACGAACGCTGACGCCGGCGACACTTGCCGCAGCTACCGTTTCTGCCGCCCGCTGGGCCTCGCGCTGGGCCCAGTCTTGGGCCTGGGATTGGTTCTGGGACGAGTCTTGTGAATAAGCCTGGGATTGAGACGGTGCCGCCGGCGCTTGAAAGGTTTGGGCCAGCGCGGCAGCCATGCCGAAACCAAGCACCGCACCGACAACGGACATCGGGATGCGCCTGGCGAACGTGATGGGGTTGAACATGGTGATCAGTCTGAAAAATGAGGAGTGCGGGCCAAGAGCGGCAACCGGGGTTGTGACCACTATTCGGCGCCCGGGTTCCCACCCCCAACGCGATTGAAACGTTTCTTTACCAGCCATCGCGGCGGGTAAAGAAACCCGTGCTTCACAAAACCTTATTCGACCTTGGCGCCCGAAGCCTTGACCACCGCGCCCCACTTCTTGATTTCGCCGGCGATGTGGCTGCGAAACTCATCGGTCGACATCGGGCTTGGCACGGCGCCTTGCGCTTCCAGCTTTTCACGCACGTCGGGCATGGCGAGAATCTTGTTCACTTCGGTATTGAGCCGGTTGATCACCTCGCGCGGCGTGCCCTTGGGCACCACCATGCCGAACCAGGCGGCCGAGTCGTAGCCGGGCACACCCGCTTCGATCATGGTCGGCAGGTCTGGCAGGCCGGGGTAGCGTTTGGCTGTGCAGATCGCCAGCGCACGCAGCTTGCCCGCCTTGATCTGCTGGATCGACGATGGCAGGTTGTCGAACATCACGCTTACTTGCCCGCCTACTAGGTCGGAGATCGCGCCAGCACTGCCCTTGTAGGGAATGTGGGTCATTTGCACACCGGCAATCATCTTGTACATCTCGGCCGACATGTGGATCGACGTGCCCGAGCCGGAGGAAGCGTAGTTCACCTTGCCCGGGTTGGCTTTCACCCATGCCGTGAACTCGGCGACATTCTTCGCCGGCACGCTCGGGTGCACCACCATCACGTTGGGCACCAGGGCGATCATCGCCACCGGCTCCAGATCCTGCTCCAGGCTGTAACCGAGCTTCGAATACAGGGTCACGCTGATTGATTGTGCAACCGTCAGCTGCAGCACGGTGTAGCCGTCGGCCGGCGACTTGGCCACCAGCTCGGTGCCGACGTTGCCGGCAGCACCGGGTCGGTTTTCCACTACCACCGATTGGCCAAGAATCGGGCCCAGCTTGTCCGCCACGATGCGCGCCGTAATGTCGGTGGCGCCCGCCGGAGTGAACGGCACAATGTATCGCAGCGGCTTGTTGGGATAGGCCTGTGCCGAGGCCAGGCGTGGTGCGGCGCCGGTGGCTGCAGCCGCGCCGGCGGCGGCCAGCAGCGTACGCCGTTTGGCGTTCAGGTGATTGCGGTTGTCATCATCAGTCGAATGCATGGGTTGTCTCCGGGTTATTGTGGATGGGCGAAAGAGTAATTGTGCCTCAGAGCGGCGCCGCACAGTACCGACGCCGCAGTCAGCCTAGCGTCGGTTCGGGCGCGCGCCCGGGCCGCGGGTATAGCGCTTGTAGCGAAAGAACAGCAGCAGCCCGCATGCCACCAGGCCCATGCTGCCCAGCGTGACCCAGAAGCCCCAATGCCATTCCTGGCCTGGAAGCTCCTTGAAGTTCATGCCGAAAATGCCCGTAATCAGCGTCAGCGGCATGAAGATCGCCGTGATGATCGTCAGCGTGCGCATGATCTGGTTGGTGCGATTGGCCGTGGCCGAAAAATGCAGTTGCACCGCAGATTCGGCCGCCTGCTCCAGCCGCTGCGCATGGTTGAGAACGCGCGCGATGTGTTCCAGCAGGTCCGAGAGGCGCACGTTCATCGCGTCCGTCAGTTCATCCAGGTGGTAATCTCGCCATTCCTGGATCGCATCGCGCTGCTCTTCGCACAAATGCTCCAGCTTGCGGATCTCGATGCGCTGCTCCAGCAGTGCGTACCAATCATCAAACGGGCGGCGCGGATCGAGCAGGTTGCGCTGCCAACGGTCCAGCTTGTCGGTGAGCAGCTGGCGCAGTTCCAGGTAGCGATCCACCATCGCGTTAAGCACGCGGTAAGCCAGCTCCAGCGGCATTCCCGGTGCGCGGGTGGCGTGCGAAAGCAGGCGCGTGCGCACGGTGCCAATAGCTGGCGATTCTTCGGGCCGCACGGTGACCAATATCCGGTCCAGCAGGAAAAACGTGATCGGCGTGCTCTTGATGCGGTAAGGCTGTGTGTTGATCGGCCCATAGTGAAACTCGCGCGTAGCCTGGCCTGCTGCGCCGGCAACGACCTTTACCGTCTTGTCATCATCGTGCGGTTCCGCCTGCGCCGAAAGGCCGCGGAAGATCACCACTTCGTAATCACGCGTGTTGTCGAAGTAGGACGGGTGGGATTCGTTGGCCGCATCGGTCATGTGCGCATCGAAAAAGCGCACACCGGTCAGCTTCTCCACCAGATCGCGCCACGGCTCGGCCGACTCTGCGATGGTGGCATCGATCCACAGCCAACCATCATCGACGCTGCTGCCGTGCAATTTCTCGATCGAATCCAGCCGTTCGGCGGCCTTGTCGCGGGCGATCAGGAAGAGCTGCATATGAGACTTGATCTTACTGCAAGGGTCGCAATGCCAGTAATTGCGACGTACCCCTTGTGTCCGGAAAGAGCCCGTAGGAGCACCTTTGTTCGAGGTCCTGACAACTCCTCAGCTTTGTACCGCCTCTCTCATCGAATTGCTATTCAAATTCTTGTCTTCGGAAAGTAAAGTACCGAAGAGGCCAAACGCCCGATTGGGGAGGTATTGAGCAACCGAGCGTTATTGCTTTCCCTGATTGGGTAACGGGCTCTCGGCGTGTGTTCTGGCATGGACGGCTGGGTAGGTGGAATTGCGGTTTTCTTGTTCTTCTTTGAATGATGGAGGCATTGATACGGAGGTTCAGCGGCTAGAATTGGGAATCCCTGAAGGGTCGATGCGCTCGAGGTTTCGTCATGTTGCTTTCACTGCTGAGAAATGTGGCATCGCGCGGCCGGGTTCCCGCTGACCCAGCAAGCGGAGAGTCCTTTTTTTGACCACCTTATGTCCCGGTTTTTCGCGAAGCTCGGCGAACCGCTGCGCGACAACTTCGATTGCGAACGCTATTCTGTTCCACCCGGGAGCATTGTCAGTTTCAACCCCGACTACGCGCATCACGGGTTTCGTCTGATCCACGACCATGCTCGCGAAATCGAGCAGGTGCTCAACCTCTTCGAGGATGAGACATCGCGCGTGCTCTACGAAGATCTGCTTCTTTATCGCATGCTGGGGCACACCTACATGCGACTACCGGCGAACAATCCGCAACACTGGGCGATGCGTGAGGCCGCGCGGCAAATGCGCTCGGGCGACAGCAGTTGCACCGGCGCCTTCGGTCCGCTTGAGCGCTTTCGCCTGGAGTTCGAAGGCGAATCGTTGGATGTGCAGTGTTACGCCGGCAATGTTGCATGGAGCTTCCTGATGCGTCAGTACTATTTTGACCGCGACGGCATTCGCATCCAGGCCTCAACCGGCGACTATGTCATTGATGCGGGCGCGTGTTATGGAGACACCGCTTTGGGCTTTGCCGCCGCGACCGGTACGAATGGCCGAGTGTTCGCATTTGACATCATGCCCTTGCATATGCAAGTGTCGCAGACCAATCTGGCATCCGATCCGGCGCTCGCGCCACGCATTGAGCTGGTTGAGGCGGCACTGGCCGACCGTGATGACGTGCCGTTGTACATTCATGGAAGAGGCCCCGGAGCGAGAGTCAGTGCCACCCCTTCGCAGGAACAGGTGCGGGTCAGTACGATCGACAAATACGTGGCTGAGCACGGCATACCGCGTATCGATTTTATTAAGATGGATATCGAGGGTGCCGAGGGCGCAGCCTTGGCCGGTGCGGTGAAAACCATGAGACGATGGCGCGCACGGCTGGCTATCTCCCTCAATCACCAGCCGACTGACATCTTCAGAGTCCCGCTTTATTTGGACTCGCTAGGCCTTGGCTACAAATTCTATCTGGACCACTACACCATTCATCATGAAGAGACGGTCTTGTACGCCGTGCCTCGTTCTTGAGGGATCACGGCGGAGCAGATGCTTCAAGTTTGGCCAGGATGTCTGAAACAGTGAGAGTGCCAGTCGCGGCCGTAAGGTTCAGCTTTGAGCCTTCAGCTTCCTTGCCACTTCGAGCGCGAAGTACGTCAGCACGCCATCTGCACCGGCGCGTTTGAACGCCATCAGTGATTCCATCATCACGGCATCGCCATCAAGCCAGCCATTTTGCGCGGCGGCCTTGAGCATGGCGTATTCGCCGCTCACCTGATACGCG
>SXGS01684286.1_pt1 | contig 10746 bp, 8 predicted proteins | sample 3174681 | NCBI WGS metagenome assembly SXGS01 (sample SAMN11356861, study PRJNA531348) | freshwater metagenome | isolation source: freshwater sample F1-80 | place: China: Fuxian Lake, Yuxi | collected 2017-12-25 | reverse complement strand
GCTGACAACCGAGCGACGTGACGACTCGACATTCAATCGCCCGGACACTCTTGGCGATAACGGGTTGCGTGCGTATATTCCCGCCCCGCACACGAATCCTGCCTGGTGGTGTAACGGTAGCACGAGTGACTCTGAATCACTCCCACCTGATTTGCAGAGCGGCGACACGCTTGGAGTTACGGCGACGACTCCCGCCGGTTGCACTACTGGTTGCACTAACTCACCGGAAAACGATCGCGGTGAGGCTGTCGGAGAGTCGCTGGCGATCAAGGCGGATTCGTTCTCTGCCGCGCTGGCGATGATTGCTTCGCTGCCGTTGTCGGATGCGGAGAAGGCGGACGCGGTGCGGCGGATCATGGCCGAGCAAGTCACGGCACAAGTGAGGTAGGGTGATGGGTTGATGGTGTACCGGCTATGTCAACCGGGTATCGGGTTAGCCAGTCGAGCATCGGGGCAGTCAGCCGCGTACCGTGTTGGTCAGCGTGGTATTGAACAAGTCAGCCGAATACCGGCATTCGTCAACCGATGTCTGGCTGACTCAACGCATGGGGTTAGTCAACGTGTCGGCTTGGTCACGAAAGTACCCCGGAAGCTAACCCGCAGCGAATCCCCCGGACGTTTCAGATTTCGATTTCCTATTCAGTGGCACATACACCAACTCGGTTTCGGGCAGGGTTCGTTGGTTGTCGTTTCGATTTCAGGACGTTGCCTGTCATCGGATGACTGTTGTTGCCGCCGAGTTTTTGCCCAGCCCCCCACCCTGTCAGTGCCGGTTAGCTCGGCGGTTAGCTCCCACAATCGCAACAGAAAATCGAAAAGAGAAATTCGCACCCATCAGAGACGGATGGTGTTGAGGATTTTGGAAATCAACCGGCGGCGCAAACATGGCGGGACTCCGAAGCTAACGAACGAACGCCGCTCCCGGTCATTTGTTTCGTTTCGGCATTCGCGCGGTGTTCAGAGGTTTGGTGCGCTCGGATGGTTGCCGAGGGAACCCTTGCAACTTTGATCAGCGGCGGCAGAAGGCGCGTAAGTCTTTGCACGTCCACACGTTGATCGCTGACATCCGTTGCCGAGTCTGCGGTTTTTTGAAACCGACCCCCGGTTCGCGGGTGCGGCGGAGTCACGGTTAGTCTCAGTGTTGGCGAGCCTTTGAGGAATGCGCTGCTAAGCCCAGTGGGGATCAAAGTAGCCCAGCGAGCAAGGCATCAAAGTCGAATGCGAATGATGTGTCGATGACCTTGGTGGAATCGCTGATCGTGTCTTTGCTGGGGCCGGTGAGGACTCCGTTGATCCTGTCGATGCCGGTGCCGCCGTTGAGTTTGTCGTTGCCATCGTCGCCGAGCAGTGTGTCGATGCCGTCGTCGCCATTCAGCGAATCGTTGCCGGCTGAGCCGGTCAGCAAGTCGTCTCCTTTGCCGCCGCTCAGAGTGTCGTTGCCAATGCCGCCGCGAATGGCGTCGTCGCCGTCGGAGCCTTTCAGGTTGTCGTTGTCGTCTCCGCCGTCGATCACGTCGTCGCCACGGCCGCCGTCGATGGTGTCCTTGCCAGCGTTTCCAAACAGCAGGTCATCGTCATCGCCGCCGTTGATGATGTCGGCTCCCGCGTCGCCGGTGACAGTGTCGTTTCCTGCGTCGCCCTTGAGCGTGTCGTTGGCATCGCCGCCGCTCAGTGAGTCGTCGTCGTCACCACCGTTGATCGTGTCATTTCCTGCGTTCCCCAAGAGAAGATCATCACCCGCGCCGCCGCTGACCGAATCGGCTCCCGCACCGCCAGTGATAGAATCGGCTCCCATGTCTCCCGAAAGTTTGTCGTTGCCATCTCCGCCACCGAGCGAGTCGTCGCCGTTGCCGCCGGAGAGGCTGTCGTTGCCAGAGCCACCGTCTGCGAAGTCGTTCCCGTTGCCGCCAAGAAACGTGTCGTTTCCCACGCCGCCTGAAAAGGTCACGCTGCGGAGGAAGGTGCTGGCGACGAGAGTATCGTTCCCGGCATTACCGTTGAACGTGATGGTTCCCGCGAAGCCGTTCAACGATCCGTCGAGTGTCAGGCGGTCAGTGCGGTTGGAACCTTCAAATTGAATCGTGCTCACAGCCGCCAACGCCACCGGAGCGATCAAGTCAGGCGAAGTCAGAGAACGACGAATGTGTAGCGCGCCGTCCACGATCAAAGCGGTGACGTTTCCCCCGGAAGTGGGTAGCGTGGCCACAACGGTGTCGCTGTTGTACCTCGCCAACGCGAACTCGAAGCTACCTTCGTTGTCGGTGAATCCCGCGACGACGATCCTCCCATCGGTTTGGATCGCAATGGCGTTTGCTTGATCGTCGCCTGTTTCTCGAAAGCCCGTAGTGAGTTTGCCGTCATCGTTGAATGATGTGTCGAGCGAGCCGTCGCTGTTGTATCGTGCTATCGCGAAGTCGCTGCCGCTGTTTTTGAGGGTGTAACCCGCGACGACAATTGCGCCGTCCGATTGCAATGCGATACCTGTAGCCGTTGAGTACGCTGCACCGGTGTACGGCGCAAACTCATCAACATTTCCGAATTGGGTTGTGACCTTGCCATTCCCATCGAACGACGAGTCCAACGAGCCATCGCTGTTGTAGCGAGCCAATGCGAACAAGGCTCCGCTTTGGAGATTCGTCGATCCTGCGACAACGATTTTGCCGTCTGATTGCAGTGCCAAACTGGTGGCTTGAGAAGCCTGCATTCCTAGCTTGGTGGTGAGCTTACCATCCCCATCGAATGACGTGTCCGGCGAGCCATCGCTGTTGATTCGAGCCACCCCGAACACCGGTGGGCCGACTGAATCTTGCGTCCCTCCGGCAACGACAATCTTGCCGTCCTCCTGCAATACCATGCTGGGTGGGACGGAGGAATTAGTATCGACGCCGATGTCCGCGACGAGCATTCCGTCATCATCGAACGACGAGTCCAGCGAGCCGTCGCTGTTGTAGCGAGCCAACGCGAAAGAGCCGGCGCTTCTCCCCGCAACGACAATCTTGCCGTCCGCCTGCAATGCCACGCGACTTCCATAGTCATTAGTGCCGAAGCCACTGGTGCTGAAGTCGGTGGCCAGCTTTCCGCCATCCCCAAACGAAGTGTCGAGCGTTCCGTCGCTGTTGTACCGTGCCAAAGCAAAATCATTGTTTTCGACGGTACTTGAGGAGCCAGCGACGACGATCTTGCCATCGACCTGCAATGCGATGCTCGTGGCGGCGAAGTCGATAGACAGCTTCCCGTCCTGGTCGAACGACGTGTCGAGCGACCCATCGGCGTTGTAGCGGATCAAAGCAAAGCTGGCATTGCTGCCCAATACATCGGTGCCACCAAAGACGACAATCTTGCCGTCCGATTGCAATGCGATGCTGGTGGCTTGAGCGTCCGCAGGAAACCCCGTCGTGACCTTTCCGCCCGTTCCGAAACTCGGATCAAGTTCGCCAGCGGCGAGCAAGCAACGATCTTCCAACGACTCCACAAACGCTGGCGTCTGCCGCCGAGTCCCGCCGCTCCCATGTCGCCGACACTTCGCCTCGGTCATGCTGCCGAACTGCCGCCGTACCGACTCAAACCACGATGTCATTCGCAAGTTAATTCCCCTTGAACGTGAGCCAACAACGGCAACGGACACTCCACATTCCGAGCGTGCTCGCCATCGCCACCACGCCCACGAAAGCCAACCACCGTAAACCTGCCGTCAGACGCTCACAAGCAACGATCGCCCGAATTGTGGTGTGATGTGATGGGTGATGTGACGATTGGGTCGATGAAGCGGCGCGAATGATGTCCGGGGAGCCTCAGATTAGGTCGGAGAATTCGCGCAGGATCGACACGGTTTGAACGAGGCCGGTTCGTTCCAAGGATTTGAGATACTCGGCCACGGTTTGCGCGGGGTTCTTGTGGCTTTGCCGGTGTCGCTTGGCCGACGCACAAACGGTGCTAGGAGCCAAGTCCAGCAAATGGGCGATGAAGTCGTCCGGGGGTTGAACCTCGATGCCGTACTTTTTCAACACGTCCGGTGGAAAGTCCGTGAGGTTGCTGGTCACGATCACATCAGCCCCCGCACGAATGGCGGCAGCCAGAACATGCCGGTCGTCGGGATCGGGAAGCGTCAGAGCTGGGATCAGCGATTCGTAGCCGGTCACGAGACAGTCGCGAACGTGCGCGTTCATCAGATCACGAGTCCGCTCAAGCTGTTCGCGCTTGAGGTCAGGGCGATCCTTGAGCACGTTCCGCATCCATTCGTCGTGGATGGTCTCGGTCCATTTCGCGCGGAACAGGTCCGTGACGGCGAGATACATCAACAGGCTACGCAACTGCGCGGGATACAGGACACAAGCATCGAAGAGCGCCGTGAAATGGGTCATCGCCGATCAGTCATACATGCCGAGTTCTTGGCTCAGCGCCGTCAGTTCATCCAACGCTTTCAAGCGGGCGCGGTCGATCTGGTGTTTGTAGGCCAACAAATCTCGAAAGAGAATTCGACGGTGCGAGCCGACTTTGCGGAACGGGATCGCTCCATTTTCCAAGTGCTCGACCAGAAACGGGCGGGAGACATTCAGCACGTCGGCCGCTTGCTGGGTGGTCAATTCGGCATGGACGGGCATCAGCGTGACGGCATTCCCCTTGGCCATCTCGGTGAGGATGTCATTGAGCATCCGAAAGGCAGACATCGGAATCGAGATGGTCTCAGCCGGCACATCATCCCGCTGAATGCGGACGCTGACGGGCTTCTTCCGTTTGCGCTGCAAAATCTTCGCTAACCGCCGACTCGACTCCCCCGCCAGCTTCGCATCGGCCGCCGTGGGCGAGACTGTTTCCGGGAATTCATTCAGCAAAGTGGTCATGTCTGTTCCCCTTTCGATCCTACTCATATCGGACGAACGCAGCGAAAGCAACAAACGAAATAACCGAAACAGCCCTTGATCGGCCAGGCGGTTCCGGTAGCTTCACGCCATCGGGTTGCCCCACTCGCCGGCCAGCGGGTGAGGCCGAAGCGGTCAGCGGGCGGTTTGCTTTCCTATCTCGCAACCGCTCGCCTGACCGGCCCGTGAGATGGGGACATCCGAATGATTTCTGTGGGTAAGCTCGTTAAGGCGAAGCAGACGCTCGCCGATTTGGTTCACGAATTTGAGTCGTTGGCTGAAAAGTATCACCGAGCCGAAGAGTCATTGAACGCCGGTCAGTCGCTCGACGTGCATCGCCGCGATGTTGATTTGTATTCGATTTCGGCAGGGATGTGTCTGTTGGGTGCTGTTGCAAGAGGCTTCATTCGGAGTGCGGATTCGGCGGTTTGGAATCTTTTCGACGCCAGAACCAACCGGATCGACAATCACATTCGCGTGTATTCAGGGCTTCAAGCTCAGTGGAAGGAACTCGCCGACCCCAGTTCGTCGATGAATGAACCGCTGGGCTATGGAAACTACATCTCGCCAAGCGAAGCGGCTTCTTATTATTTGGCACCCGAACCGTCCGCGCCGTTGGAACCGATCGACTTAGATGCACTCCGGCGAAAGGCAGAATCACATCTGCAAGATGTCACTCAGCTCAAGACTAAATTGGAGCTAGAGAGTGACCTTGATGTCACAAGCGATGAGGGCCGATCCCTGTTGATGTGGACGTGGGAAGCATTCGTTCGGCTGGAGTTGGTCCCGAACCACGTCGGCGAATTCAAGGCGGATTGGCAGGAACGATTGGTGCCGCCGGACTTCTTCGCGATACACGGCGTAAAAGATTCGGGCCAACGGAATCAGCCGCGAAGTTTGTTCGAGAAAGTGCCGGGCGAAACAAAAGAAGACCGTCAACGATATTGCGTCGCTTCCAGAGCGAACATTTACGCGACTGCCTGCCGGGTGATTGCGAAGTTACTTCACGCCGAGATCGCAAGGCGACTTTCAGAGATCGGCAGGCTTCAAACAAGCGGCGAGGCGGATGGTGGAGTGAGTTCAATGCTGGCTCAGAAGACGGAAGCGAAGCCGAAGAAGCGAAAAGCTGTGGGGCATCGTCGAACTAACGAAGAGCTGTTTAAGGCAGCGTTGCAAAAGCATCACGGCTACGAAAACGGCAGCGTGTCGAACTTCGTGCCGATAACGACGCGACAGATTGAGGAACTCTCGTCCGGTGGCATTTCCGACACAACGGCGGGCCGTCTTCTCGCAAAGCACTTTGTCAGCGTTGATGGCTACCGATCCGATTGCTTGTCGGGAGCACTCACCACGAAATTGGTTGTCTTGCTGGGCGATGGGTTGCACGCCTACGGGACGTTCGACCCGACCGAGAACGATACCGAAGACGACAACGACGCTGACGACGAGTGATTCATTGGCGTTTGCTTCATTTGAAGCGTCCGATTTGAAGCACTTGGGATTTTAATTGACAGTCGTTGTCACGGTGGGGCCACAGCACTTACGACGAAGCGTGCCGTCGGCGCGTCGCCGTCGATGAAGCAACCGGACTCTAGGCATACGGCGGGCGCGGTGCTCGCCTGAGTGTGCCTAAATGGAGTCCTGATAATGACCGAAACGAATGCTGCGGCAGTCGCGCCAAGTGGCCCGACGAATTCTCGCCCGATGCCGCCGGGCAGGACGTTGATCGACGTGAAGATCGTCGCCCAAAAGTATCGGGCAGACAAACGCTCAATTTCTCGATGGGCGGACGCGGGAATCATCCCTTTCGGAGTGAAGCTATCGGGCCTGCGGCGCTGGGATTTGGCGGAGATTGATGCCCATATCGCGGCTGGTTGTCCCCGTGTCCGCGCCGCTGGGAAACCTGTGCTGACATGACCTGCATTAGAAAAGGCCGGCTGCTTGAACAGTCGGCCAATCAAGTGTCCTTCCACCAACCGCAAAGAAGGGGCTGAACGTGTCGCATCCTAACAATGACTCTGAGAACGAAAAAGCGCGTCGCCAATCTGGCCGGCGCGAAGGGGAATTCAGAAAGCAACGCAAGCTGTCCGTGTTGGCGGCTCGCAGAGAAGTGTACGTCAACCGTGGTCGTCGCGCTCTGCTCACGAAGATGCTGACGAAAGAGACGGCGACGATGGATGACGTGCGCGACGTTGTCACTCTCCCGCCGGACATCAATCCGAAATTGTTCGGCGCAGTCCCCGGCACATTGGCGTTCGCTGGCATCATCAAGGCCGATGGTTCTACGAAGACATCGCGGCCGATGGCTCACGCTCGGACTGGACTGACCGTTTGGCGTCTTGTCGATCGTGCTGCGGCCGAGCAATGGTTGATCGACCATCCTGACCGGCCGGCATCGACCGAGCATCATCCTGGCGGTGATCCATCGCTTTGGCCGCTCGATAGTCCGATGGGGCAGCCGACTGCGACACCAGCCACCAGCGGCGACATCGTACAGGATCACGTCAGTCGTGACCGACACCAACAGACTCTCTTTGGTGGGGAGGGTGAATGATGGCGCGCTCTCGCATCATCCAGCCGGAATTCTCTTCCGACGGCGGACTAGCCACGCTGAACATGGCACACGAAGCGCGTGGCAGAGTCCCCTCGTTCGTGCTTCCGGAATCGTTTCATCCCGGCGAGTTCCTGCGGACGCCCCGGCTCCAAAGACGCTGGGACGACGCGCGGTACTTCATCAGCTTGATTCTCCGAAAACTGTCGCGGTGGGACGTGGATCATCTCGGCTTGGTGCGGCTCCACGCCAAACACCTTCTGAACATCATGTACCAAGCGGATTACGCCGCCGTCGTCGATGCTCTTGTGGATGGTGGAGCAGTCGAACGGTTCCCCTACCAAGTCCGGCAACACTCGTTCGGGTATCGGTTGGCGGCGAGATTCGTTGCTGACAGGCATGTGCGCACGCCAGCCACGGACCTGCGACTCATTCGACGGCTGGAAAAGTTCAGCGACGAAGGCTCCGAAGAACGGCAGGCGCGGATGAAGCCCGTGCATCACGCGCTGGCCAAGCAACAAGTCCGGCTCCAAATTCACGGCAACCGCGCTCGTGAGATTCTTTCGGGACTTCCAGCAAAAAAGAATCTGTTCGATAGCCAAGCCGTCTTGGTTGGTGACATCGAGGCCCGTGAATTCCGCCTGAGCGTTGGCCAATACGGCCGCGTCTTCAACAACATCTCGAACCTGAAAAGAGAACTCCGCGACGAACTGCATGTCGGCGGCCAGAGACTCGGAAGCGTCGATTTGTCGTGCGCACAGCCGGCATTCGCGGCTAAGTTGATCGACGAGACCATCAAGGCCAAGGACAACAGCAGCAACAACCAGAGCAACACAACAGCAGGAGAGAACAGGCAAGCCAGCAGCAAGGGTAATTATGATTCTAGTTCACTTCATTATGATTCTAGTCCCACGGTCCTGACCTACGATGATCTGAGCCTCTATCGGGCACTGGTTCAGTCCGGCGAGTTCTACGCCTACATGATCGACCGGCTACGGGATCGCGGCCTTTGCATCAGTCGCGAAGTCTTCAAACGGCGATTCTTGGCGGATGTGATTGCCAAGAAGAAAATGAATCGCCGTGGCACGGAGTATCAAAGCGATGTTGAGGACTGTTTCCGTGAGTTGTTTCCGACGGTTTACCGACTCATTCGAGAGTTCAATTGCCAAGGGTGGGAGCACAAGAATCTCGTCCGTTTGCTTCAGCGTGCCGAATCAGAGTTCGTGATTGAAACGGTCGCGGCTGACTTGGTGACGCGGTTCCCCGGCGTTTGCTTCGTGACCTTACACGATGCCATCTACGCCCCGCTGGCGCATCTGCCCAAAGTCGAGCAGGCGTTCCAACGCGGATTCGAGCAGACCGGCTTCCGAATGAAGTTCAAGGTTGCAGTTTGAAAGACAGAGTTTGACCAAACCGAGTTCGCAAAGGTGACTGAGCTAGTTCAACTCAGCACAAACTTGGCAGCGATTTTTCGTTTCACGCGCGCCCGCGTGCGTAGTAGTGTGGGCGATGTCAGCAAATGACAGCCGATGCAACATTCGATTCAACGAATAAGATGCTCTGCGGGAGTCTCCACAATGGGAACCGTCTTCAAGAAACAGACAACGCGACCGCTGCCGTCTGGGGCAGAACTCTTCACGAAGGGCGGGCAAGGCTTCGCCCGGTGGAAGGCCGGCAAGAGGACTCGCACGGCAAAGCTGACGACCGGACGGGATGGTTCGGAGCGGATCGTCACGGAGTCGCCGACATTCCTGGCAAAGTACCGCGACGGGAGCGGGCTTGTCTGTGAAGTTTCGACCGGTTGCCGTGATGAAGCGGCGGCGCGAAGCGTGCTCGGCGAGTTGGAACGGCGGGCGGAGTTGGTGAAGTCGGGCGTGATGACAGTCGCCGAAGACAACATCGCCGATCATCAAGCGGTGCCTCTCGCCGATCACATTGCCGTCTTCGCGGAGTCGATGAAGGCCAAGGGTTGCACAGCGGATCATCGGACCAAGACCGAGCGGTATCTCAAACGGCTCGGCAACCAATGCGAGTTCCGACGACTCGGCGATTTGAAGAAAGTCACGTTTGAAAGTTGGATCGTGAAGCGTCTGAAAGACGGTTGGTCGGCTCGGAATCGAAACGCCTACCAAACCGCTCTGGTCACGTTCTGCAACTGGTGCGTTGAAAATGACCGGCTGATGGTCAACCCGTTCGCGGGACTCAGCAAGGCCAACGAAAAGGCGGATCGTCGCCACGTTCGCCGGGCGATGACCGAAAGCGAACTCGGTCGGCTGTTGTTCGTGGCTCGTTGGCGTCCGCTGGCGGAGTTCGGGCGAATCCCCACGAAGAAACGAGACTTGCCGGCTGATGCTGGGCGGAAGACTTGGAAATATGCACCGCTCACGTTCGATGGCATCTCGGACGCTTTGGAGCGTGCTCGTCACCAACTGCGGAACAACCCAGAGTTGCAAGACAAACTCGAATGGCTGGGCCGCCAACGAGCGTTGATTTTCAAAATGCTGGTTCTCACCGGACTCCGCAAAGGCGAGTTGGCCGCGCTGCGAGTGAACCAACTGCAATTCGACGGCTCGCATCCGCACATCGTCTTGAACGCGGCCGACGAAAAGAACCGGGAAGGAAACTCGATTCCTCTGCGGCAGGACATGGCCGACGACCTGCGGAAGTGGCTCAACGATCGACAGCAGAAGGACACGAAGCTCACGTTGCGGCTTTCAGACGCGCCGCGACCTGCGGATGACTCTTTGGCCATGTCGCCCGTCTTCGTCGTTCCAAACGCATTGGTGAAGATTCTGAAGCGTGACCTCAAAGCCGCTGGCATCGCCGACAAGGATGACCGGGGCCGAGTGCTGGACGTTCACGCTCTGCGAACTTCGTTCGGCACGTTGTTGAGCGCGGGAGGCGTCTCGTTGCGGACGGCTCAAGCGGCGATGCGTCACAGCGATCCCAAACTCACGGCGAACGTCTACACCGACCCGCGACTGTTGGACGTGCATTCCGCGCTGGATGCTCTGCCGATGCTGCCGCTCGATTCGTCACCCATCAAGAACACTCAGGTCATGCGAGCCACTGGCACCGATGGGAAGCCCTCAAATTTGGTTGCACCAACGGTTGCACCAGCGGTTGCACTTCCTGCTGACTTTCGTGGTCATACGCTGACTTCGGCAGTTCGTGATGACGCGGGCTTCACTCGCCCGGACACTCTTGGCGACAACGGGTTGCGTGCGTATATTCCCGCCCCGCACACGAAGCCTGCCTGGTGGTGTAACGGTAGCACGAGTGACTCTGAATCACTTAGTCCAGGTTCAAATCCTGGCCGGGCAATTGACCAACGCT
>SXGS01080441.1_pt1 | contig 10753 bp, 7 predicted proteins | sample 3174681 | NCBI WGS metagenome assembly SXGS01 (sample SAMN11356861, study PRJNA531348) | freshwater metagenome | isolation source: freshwater sample F1-80 | place: China: Fuxian Lake, Yuxi | collected 2017-12-25 | reverse complement strand
TTTGGGTGACCTCGATTGGGGTGGGTTGGCGAAGCGCGAACTCCGCCAAATTCCAGTTTTACCCCATGTTTATGGGGTCATCCAAATGGTTGGGCGCGCCTCAACCCTCACGGGTATGGCGATATGATGCATTGGTCAGGTGACAGCATCCTCCGTGGCCGGGAGGAAGTCGCCGATTACTATTTTCAGAACCTCCTGCTGCCGTCCCTGCTGCTACCGCCGCGCGTTGAGGGCGCAACCTACTCCCATTTCGTGGCACGAGTATCGGACCGGCGTAAGCTCATGCAATCGTGTCTGAGCCTGGGACTGCAACTGGGGCAGTTGATTGAGTACAATATCCCGGAGATGAAAGCGTATGGCTCCCGGGCGCCAGGCGAATTTCCCGTATCGGCGGATCTCTCGCGGCACACTGTAAACCTGCCGGTCTGGGGCGATCTCTCGATGGCCAGATCAGTCACGGCGCGTGTACTTGCCGCCATGCGCTCTTGAAACCAAAACTTGTGATACGTTTTGCCGCTGAAGCCGACATTGTTCGCCTGGCCGAAATCCACAAGGCTGCCCTGCCAGGGGACTTTCTTCCGCGGCTCGGCTTGGCGTTTCTGAAGAACGTATTCTTCCCCTGCGCTCTCCAATCGAAGGACGCTTTCACACTCGTATCCGAGAATCAAGGGGAGGTTGAGGCTTTCGTTGTATTCGCGTTGGACAGCCCGGCTCTTACTCGCGAGTTGAAAGCGGCGCGATGGCCTGTCGCACTCGCCCTCTTGCTCGCCTTCTTCAGGGATCCAACAATCGCGTTTCAGGTTCTTGGGCTGATTCGAGGTGGCCGGACGGAGCTTAAGGCTGCTATCGAGGGCTTCGAAGCCTTGCCGGAGCTTTATCTGATCGCCACGCACCCGGAGCGCCAGGGCTGTGGTCTTGGGGGTGCGTTGGTCCGAGAGGGACTGCGGCTGCTGGGGGAAAAGGGCCATGGATGCTGCGTCGTCAAAACCTCCTCGGCGCGAGCCAGGAAGTTCTATCAGGCGCTGGAATTTCAAGATGTGGGAAAGGAAATCCGGGGGAACCGGCAGTTGTGGCTCCTTCGACGAACGTTATAATAAACTCTCCGCGCCGGATACCCAGACATGAACGAACTTTTCGCCCCGTCCCTGCCCCTGTTGCTGATCAAAACGGCGCTAATTTTTGGAATCTCGTGGGTGGCGGGTTGGACCGTTTGCGCCAAGCGTGTCTTTGAGAATGATTTTCTGAATTGGACGTTGAGGTTGATCACCGGTGTCGCGTTTCTGAACATTTGCGTCGTCAACGCGTCCATTTGGGGATCCACGGGACAGGTCGGAATGCTTGCCGCCCTGGCCGCCCTGATAGCCAGAATCATTGTGGCCCGCGGGCAACACAAGTCCGGCGACGCGGCACGGTTGCCGAACGGGAAGCGGGTGGCGGCGTACGCCGGAATCTGCCTCCTCGCGAGTTGCAACTATCTTCTTCCTTTTATCGTCGAAAATACGTCCGGCTACTATTCGCGCTCCGGTGGCGACCACAGCACCTATCTGGCGTTGTCCGATTACTTTGTTTCTCAGAAACTGTACAAGAAGATCGACAAATCGGAAACCGTCCCGCCTCGCCCGTACTGGGAAATTAACAACTTCATTCGTACCCGGCAGGTGCTGAAGAGTAAGCACGCCCAGCCGCTCACAAATCAATACATTGCGACGCCGTTCGTGGCTCTGTTTCCCGGATCGCGCGAAGAGACCTACACAGCGGTCGTCGCGTTCTATTTCACGCTGGCCGTTTGGGGGGCGGTTGGCTTGGTAGGCGTGATGACGGGGGCCAGGCATCGCCATCTGGCCATCGCGGCCGGCCTGGTTGCGTTGTCCAATCTCCTGATCTTCACTGCCAGTCAGCATGCGATTCCATTTCTATTCGCAACCGGACTCATGAACACGCTGTTGGCCTTTTTCATACGGAAGATTGCGGCTGGGAAATGGAGCCTGCTTGAAGAATCGAATCTCGCCGCCTTCGCGCTGGCCGGCGCGTTGCTGTTGATCTACCCCCATCTGTTCTTGTTCGGTGGCGCCCTTCTTGGGGTCGTCATGGTCATGTATTTCAAGAGCGTGAAGGAGAGCCTTCTGGCCATTCGTTTGGGAGTGGTCACGATTTTGACGGCGCTCTTGTTGACTAATGTGAGCCTCTACATTACGGTCCCACTCGTGCAGTCGGGTGCGACGGGAGTCTCCAACATGGCAAGCTCCTATACCGCAAAGGAATTCCTCTCGGTCCAAAGCGGGATTGTTGATTTCGGAATGTATCTGGTCCCGGGATTGGCGGGTAAGGACGCATGGTCCAATCTCGGCATCAGTAGACTCGTCGTGTTGGTGATATTCGCGTTAATCGCGATCTGGCACGCGCGATGGAGAGCCGGTCTCGCGTTACTGGCTCTGATTTCGGTGGTGGCCATTGCCACGGTGTACTTTGTGCACAAAGGCTTGTTCTATCAGGCTACGCGTTTTTCGCAGACCGGTCACCTGCTCTATCTCTCCCTCGCGGGGGTCGGAATTGCCTGGGCCTGCACACATGGACGTGCCTACTTCGCGCTCGCCGGCGTCGTCGCGCTCGGGTTGGCGGCCCATGCTTTCGGCCGGGGAAGGTTGTTCACTCTCAAGGAGGTCACTGGAATCATCGATAGCTACCAAGTGGAATTTCGAAGGGCCGGCCATCTCAGGATAGCGAAGGTCCTGGCGGAACAGAGCAACGCTGCCGGCGGGCGAACGCTGTACTGGTTGAAAACCGCACATCAGGTTCTGCGCGTGAGCGATAAGGATTTCGCGACCAACCGCGACTTAATTCCAGCGGAACTTGCCGCGCTTCCCGGCGGTCTCACGAATATAACTTTCTTCACGGAGCAGGCTCACCGAATTGTCTATTATTTTGGGCCGGGATACGGAGTTGACCTTGCCGGCGCGACCTTGCTCCTTCGCTGGAGTTCCTACCTGATGGCGCACGGCTACGATTACACTCATCTGTGGGATGAAAATAGAAGTGGCTTTGGAGCACGGCTCTGGAGTGAGCCATTTCTGACGAATTGCCTTCTCGCGGTCCAGGCGCCGCGCGGAAACGACGTGATTACCGACAAGCGCGACAGCACCACTCCTCCCAAATGGCGTATCGACAACCTTGCTGTTTACGATACACAGGTTCAAAATGCGGCGGAGATTATCGGCGAGGCGTGGAATGCCACGCAGTATCAAGGGGACCAGCCGTACAGGTATCTGCAAGGAAGGCCCGGCGCGCTGGTCATCTGGAGCCAGAAAGACGAAGCGGCCCGGTTGTCCACTCTCGTTCATGCCAACCAGGACATGGCGAGGTTAATTGTTTCCGGCCTGGCGCTCAAGGAGGCTTTGACCTTCGATCTCCAACCCTGGAAGGGAGTTCGCGATCCAAGCCAGGCACACACGATTCCCTTGAACCTGAAGCAGGGGCCCAACGTTATTCTCTTCGCTCCGGATGGGAGCCTTCCGGCCAAGCCTTCGCCAATATTCTGGTCGCTCAATATTTGCTCGGGCGGCGGCGACCAGTACTGTGAAGGGGCGCCGCTGAAGACCGTAATAAAGGGTGAATCCGCAAGTTCCAGCGCGAAGGTTGCGTCGGCTGGAACGCCGGTTCAGGCCGGCCAGTCCGTCGAAGCGACGTGGAGAGGGATCGACTCCGCGGCAAAGGACGATTGGATTGGCGTTTTTATGGTGGGAGGCGCGGACAGCACTCGTGTTGCTTTTCATTTTACGAAGGGCGGGAAGTCCGGCAAACTCTCAATTCCATTGCCCCTGGACGTTGCGCCGGGGACCTACGAACTTCGGTTCTTCAGCAAAGGTGGATGGGCCATGCTTGCATCGAGCCCTCCGTTTCCCGTGCTGAACCCCAACTACAAGAAGCCTGAAAAGAAGTGAACGGATTCGTGATCGGAGCGCGTAGATCGGTGCTTTTGCGCGCCCGTGTCCTACGGCGCCACCACGACTGGCGAGCGCCGGAAAGCGAATTTCCTGCCTAGCTCGTCCACCACGTTCACCTGGCACAAATACTCGCCCGGAGCGAATCCCGCAAGCGGCGCCTGAATCTGGAACGACACCGTATGCGGACGCGACGGCGCCACCTGGCGGATTGCCGCCGATTCGAACACTTTTCCATTCCCCTTGAAAAAGCTCACGCCGGCCGCAAGGCTCGGCGTCTTGTCCTGCGGGTCGAGCGCCGGATAGTAGACCTCGAAATAGACGTACAGATTCTGGTCCCGCCGGAAAACCCGTGTAATGCTGGGAATCAGCTTTTGCCCGTCCTGTATCAGCGGGTGCAAAGCCGATTTTTTCTTCAGCTTCTTGTCGCTGTCCGCCGCCCCGACAGCCGCCGCCATGGGTTCCCTCTGGCCGCTCCAGATGACGGAACTCATCTGCAATCCGGGCTGCTGCGCGTCGATTACCGGCACCGCGAAGTTCGTCTCAAAGGTTCCGATCTTGCCGCTCCGGTTCTCGCGAGCCAAAAACTTGAGGCGATATTTCCCCGATGGAAGCGTGAAGCCCGTATCGTACTGAAGCTGCCGACGGCCAAACCGGGTAGCCGCCTCTTCGGAAAGCTTCAGCGGAATCGTGTCGCGCACCGCGCCGACGGCCTTGCCCTTCTCGTCGCGGACCTCTCCGATGAAATCGAGTTCTCCTACTTCGGATTTCCCCTTCCGCCGCAGCCCGATCATCGAACCCGGAATCTTGACCGCCACCGGAACAAAAACTTTCTCCTTCGTCATCCGAAAGTAATTCACTTCAATCGCGATCGGCAGGTCTGTGACGGGGTCGGCAAGCGCGAGCGCTTCCTCAAGTTGTCGCTCCTTGTCGGCTGAATCGAACTTCGCATATTGCTTCGCCGCATAGTATCCCTGGCGGTATTCGAGCTTCGCGCGAGGCTGGCCTTCGAGCCGCACGCGGATCTTGCGCATACGCCCATCCTCCGCGGTGTTCGTGCTGTAGTAGCCGACGATGTAGTAGCTGCGCAGGTCCTTCTGCGCCTGTACGATGCCCTCCCCCAGATCGTTGCTGTCGAGCAAGGCTTTGCCGCCCGTATCGGATGCGAGCGTGGAAAGCGTCTCCTGCTGCGCGTTAAACTTGTTGCTCTGATTCCTCTGCGACTGGCCGCTGAAAATGCCCGAGCCGCGGGGGGCGCTCTTCGATGCGTCGCCACCCGGCGGAAGCGCGGTCAACCCTCGCGCGTCCACGGGGTAAAAGGAGACATTCGCGCGAACCGCGGCGTTCACCGTCGAGCGAATCTGGGAATCGTTTTCGACGCCGGTCTTTCCCACGCCGCTCGAGAAGTAGATCAAAGCCTTTTTTTCGGACAGCGGCGCGAGCATCTTTGCCGCGGATTCAAGCGCGCTCAGTTTGCGATCCGTGTTGAAGATATTGAACTCCGTTTCGTCGGCTGTGAACGCCGCGCCGGTATCCTCGCCTTCGTCGTCGCCCGCGGCGTCCACGTTCTCGGCCATCTCAGAGCCTTCGCCAGGGCGGAAACCCCTGATGACATCCCTGAGCTTATCGCGGTCGGATGTGAAGTCCTGCTGCACCTGAAGACGGGTCGAAAACGTCATGACTGATACGAGGTCGGATGCCGTGAGTTGCTTTTCGACGAACTTCAGGCCCGCTTCCTGAGCGCGGATCTGATCGGCCGGCGGCATGGATGAGAAGTCGAAGAACAGGACCAGAAGCCGTCGGTCCTGGTAGCGAACCGAACCCGGCGCGGATGCCGCGATCACCTTCGCGGGAGCGGCGGGTCGTTCGATTGTCCGGGGCGGCGGCGCGGGAGGCAAGGGGTCAAGCTCGAGCTTTTGAAATTCGAAAACTGATATCGCTTGCGGCTTGTCGTCTTCGAATATCGTAAAGGCCTCTTTCTTTAGACCGGTGACAGGCACGCCCGAATCGCGCACGGAGACGTTCAACACAACGAGGTTGCTGGCTGCTGAGAATTTGACGCCGGTCTGAGGTGGCTGGGCTGATACCGCCAGCGCGAGGAGCAGAAAGGTGGCGGTGCGCATCAGAACCGAAGCCTCAAGGACGACTGGATGGACCGCATGGGCTGCGCCGCCGTCGGCAATCCATAGTTTGTGGCGTTCACGACGGTCGCAAGCCCCGTGTAAGCAACACGGTTGGTGAAGTTCGTGCCCTCGACGCGAAACTCCAGGCGCCGTTTGTCCGTTAACCGGAACGACCGTGAAACCGACAGGTTCGCAGCGAGCGTAACCGGACCGGGAATGGTATTTCGTCCCGCGTTTCCGAATCGCCCCGCAGGCGGAATGCCGAAGGCGTCCAGGTTGAAGAAACCCCCACCTGATTCGACAGGCAAGCCCGTGGAATCCGCGCGGCCACTGCCCACCGCACCCGTTCCGCCGGAATCTGCACGGTTTCCCAATACGCGCGCTGTGAACGGCCGCCCTGCGCTTGCCGTCAGGCCGCCGCTCAGGCTCCAATCGGCAAGTATACGCCCTGGGAATCCTTCCGCGGTCAACTTCGACGCTCGCGAACCCCACGGCGAGAAGATGACGTAGGAGAGAGTCAATCGGTGTGGTTGGTTGAAGGTCGAAAGGCCTCGCTCGGCGCGAAGATTGGTGTCGTCTTGCGACACGACGACGCCGCCACCCCCGAACGTGGATGCGTTGTCGATCGACTTCGACCAGGTATACAGCGCGTTGGTAGAGAACCCCTTTTTGAAGCGACGCGTTACGCGAACTTGCGCGGCGTGATAGATGGAGTTTCCCTCTGATGTGTCGTAGGTGAATCCGAGGGCGTTTCCGATCAGCCTGCGCTGCTCGGCGGTGAGGGGCGATCCCGGCGCGGCGCGGTTTGGAAGGCGCTGGATGTCTAGCCGCGTCCCCTTGGTTCCCAGGTAGCCCAATTCCAACACAACAGAGGGCCCGATCTCACCCTGCACCGCCAGATTCCACGTCTGCGCGTACGGCAGACGGTAGTGCCGGTTGACCGCATATGAATTGGTGATCGTCGCCGAGGGTGCGGCGGCAAATCCGTTTTCGATCGTGAGCACGCGCGCGCTGCTGGTCACGAGCGAGGCGGTGCTCGCGAACGGCGGCTGCGATGCCAGGCGATTCGGAAACTGGTTGTAGACCGAGCCGTTGAAAAACATCCCATATCCGGCGCGGATCTGAAGACGCCGCCTGGTGAGAATGCCCGGACGCCACGCGAGAGCAGCTCGCGGCGAGACGTTGTTCTTGTCCGAATCCACAAGACCGTCCGGGAACGGACCACTGTAGGGACCAGTACTGCCTGGCGTCACAACGGCGACTCCTCTGAAGCCCGGCGCGATATCGAGGTTCGCGATTCGTCCGAATTTCTCCCGGAAAGGTGTAAAGTATTCGTAGCGAATTCCCAGGTTAAACGATAGATTCGCCTTGGCTTTCCAGTCGTCCTGAGCGAAGAAACTCTTGACGCTCCCGCGAAAATAGGTGTTGGCGCTCCCGAAGCGCACCGATGTCGATTGGGGCAGGCCTAGGAGGAAGTCCGCGAAATCATAGCCGGTTCCTGCAAGCGGCAGCCCACCTTCATCGAGTCCGCTTGTCGAGACGCCGCTGAATGAGAAGGTTCCACGCGCGTTCTGCTCGATGCGGTTGTTCAGTTGCATCCGGCGGTATTCAGCACCGACGCTTAGACTGTGCTTGCCCTGGACGAAAAGCATGCTGTCAGAGATAGAGGATGTTTGATCCCTTCGCAGCGACGGACTCGCATCGGTAAGGCCGCCGAAATTGGTGAACGAGAGGTTCGGAGGGCCGTAGTTGATGGGATCGCGCGCGGTCCCGGAGATCCCCAGTTCGGCCGCGACGTTGGTCTTGTGCGCAAAAAACGGTATTGTCTCGCTGCGATTCCGGCTGAAATTCCAACGCAAGTTGTTGATCCGCTTCGGTCCGAACGTGTGACTCCACCCGAGATCCGAGTTGTACCCGAATCCGGAGGTCTCGTCCCGAAAACCGTAAAGTTGTGCTTGACTCCCGTTGCGGCGTTGCATTCCGAAATTGAACGTGAGCCGGTCCTTTTTCGATACGGGGCGGCTGAGGCGGAGACTCAGACTATCTGTGTTCTGCGCGACGGAGGTTAGGAGCTGATAGTTCTGTACGGGTCCCGGCGCATTCGGCAGTGGGATGTAGGAAAGCAGTCCGGCGGAAGCGCGGCTGATGCGGGCAGCAGGCACCCGATTCCCGGCGAACGGCAAGCGGCTGGACGGATCGAAAATGGTGCTCGCTCCGATCAGCCCGGTTCGCTCCTCGGCGCTGGGAAGAGTTGCGGTGGAATCGAAGGGGTTTCGGCTACGGGCACCCGAGTAGTTGACGAAGAACATCGTATTCCCTGCCTTCAGGAGCTTCGGAATTTGCAGCGGGCCGCCTGCGGCGAAACTAAAACGGCTTTGGGCGTAGGATGGTTTCGGAACTGATTGCCCGTTTAGGGACAGGGGCCGTGCATCGAGCGCGGAATTCCGGAGGCCAAGGGAAGCCCCGCCACGGATCTGGCTGCCTCCCCGCCGGCTACGATTACCGAATTTGGCTTCTTTCCCGCTTACATCCGGGCGGCGTCCGCGATCACCGAACCCGCCAGGTCCGCCCGGTCCGCCCCTCCCTCCACCACCTCCAAAACCGCCTCCGCCACCCAAACCACCACCGCCGCCGAAGCCACTCCCACTACCGAACCCGCCGCCTCGGCCGCCGCCCGGAGGGCCGCCGGGTCCGGTACCGGGAGCGCCCGGCGCACCGGGACCTCCGGGGCCACCGGGGCTACCCTGAAGCCCGGGACCACCCGGACCAAACGATCCACCGGGAAAACCGGGACCACCGGGACCGCCGGCTCCTTCTGCGGCTGGTGTTGCTTGCAGTCCCGCGCTTAAGCTACCGTTGACCAGAAACGATTCCGTGGAATCAGCATCCCCGGCTTCTCGCAATTGTTGCGGCTCGGCAGCGAGCGCCGACTGGAGCTGGGTCTCGGTTTCCGAATCCGGCGTCACGCTCTGAAAACCTTGGCGTGCCCCGGCTACGGGCCCACGCCGGGCCTGCCGGGGACGCAGTTCGAGAACCCAGTCCAGGCTCAAATTCACGACCGCCGATTCGTTGGTAACGCTGAGCGGCCGTTGAGCCGGTATGAATCCGAACATCTCCACCTGCAACTTCCACTCGCCGGGTGGCAAGTCCCCGAGCGTATAATGCCCCGATTCGTCCGTAACCGCTCCGACTCGTTTATCTGCGAACACGGCTGTTACCGTGGCCCCGGGAATGGGCTGCCCGCCCGACGCTACGGTTCCGCTGTGTTCGCCGAAGGCCGTTGCGCACGCAAACGCGAATAGGCAAGCGAGAGTTTTCATGGACATCTATAGAGATCGCAGCGCGAGCGCGGGCGTTACTCGCCGGTTGGCTGGGGCAAGAAGGTAGAACCCGGAATGGACTTATCAGTCTCGCCTATAATGAAGTCTATGAACCAGCAGCAGCCCCGAATACAACTGGAGCGAAACACCGACTACCGCGAAGGCTATGCCAACAGCGTGCAGATACGAGTGAACCTTTGGGATTTTTTCCTGCTTTTCGGGCTCGTGAACCAGTCATCTCCGGACCAGGTGTCGATTCAGAATTTCCAGGGAATATACTTGAGTCCGCAGCAGGCCAAAGCGCTGCTGAACGTGCTTCAGCAGAATGTGACGCAGTACGAGGCTGCGTTTGGCGAGATCAAACTTGAGCCGCAGTCGGGCGGAAAGCTGGTGCAGTAGGTGTTGTTGGGACGGGCTAGCCAAGCATACATTCGGCCGCGTTAAGACGCTCCGCGATCTTCTCAGGGATGGAATCGAAAAATTCCCAGCGGGCCTCCAGCGACGAAGGCAGCAGATTCATCAGATCGCGTGTGTTCCAGGTTTCCGCTGAGCCGTGTGATTGAAACCCCATCATGCGCGCGCCTTTGCAGGACGCCTGAACAAGGGAACAAAGATCGTACGGCCCAGACAACGGATCGTGATGGTGCGCGACGACTTGCTGGTTCTTGAGTGGAAAGTTCCATTTGGCCGCGAGGAAGGCGCCCGTCTGGCAGTGGTCCACGTCAAAGCGCGATCGCTCGAGTTCGCGAATGTCGGCCAGGCCTTTCGAGTCAGCTTCCGCGAGAAGCGCGGCATACTCGTTCGGATAGGCCGCAAGGAGCGCCATCCGTCCGATATCGTGCATGAGACCCGCGGTATAGGCGTCGTTAGGATTCAGGCCGCACGCCTGCGCCATTTCGTCCGAGAACAACGCCGTCGCAAGGTTGTGCCGCCAGCACTTCTCAAGCGTCGCTGCGTTTGCCTTGGACCCCAGGCAGGTCCGCACCGCTACTGTGATGACCAACACCTTCAGACGTTCAGTCCCCATGATGGCCAGCGCGTGCAGGATGCTGCCGATCTGCGCGCGGCTGCCGATCAGCGCGGAGTTTGCCAGGCGTAGTGCTTGCGCTGAGAAAGCCGCATCCGTCCGAATGGTCTTGACTATCTCACCGAAGGGCGCATCTTCCCGTCCCATGATTGCCATCAGCTTTTGAGCCACGGCTGGAAATGGGGGGAGCGTATTGATTGCGTAAGCGCGGCCAAGTCCCGGTACAGTTAAGGCTGCCATGAAGCCTCCAAGCAGGTTGATCGGCAGGCCTTAGAAAAACCTTTATGTGGACCGGGCTTCGAGTATGGCGTCCCCAACGGGATTCGAACCCGTGTTATCGCCGTG
>SXGS01316906.1_pt1 | contig 10754 bp, 10 predicted proteins | sample 3174681 | NCBI WGS metagenome assembly SXGS01 (sample SAMN11356861, study PRJNA531348) | freshwater metagenome | isolation source: freshwater sample F1-80 | place: China: Fuxian Lake, Yuxi | collected 2017-12-25 | reverse complement strand
TCCCCAATGGCACCGGCGGCATCGAGGACCGCATGGCCATCCTGTGGCACCACGGCGTTCGCACGGGCCGCCTGACGCGCAGCGAGTTTGTCGCCATCACGAGCACGAACGCCGCCAAGATCTTCAATCTGCACCCGAAGAAGGGCGCGATCGCCGTTGGCTGCGATGCCGACTTGGTGGTGTGGGACCCGAACAAGTCGCGGACGATCTCGGCCAAAAGCCACCACCAGAAGATCGACTTCAACATTTACGAGGGCATGCAAGTCGTCGGCAATCCCGCCCGCACTTACGTGCGCGGCAGCCTCGCTTGGGACGGCTCGAACCTGCACACCCGCCGCGGCTTCTGGCGCTACCTCGATCGCCCCTGCTTCAGCGCGTACTTCATGAACCAGCTGCAGCGCAACGCTCAGACCCAGCAGGTCCCGGTCGAGCGTGTGCTGCCCGAGCGCGGCTGAGAAGCGCGCCCTGCCCGCACAACCAGGAAAGCCACCATGTCCAAGCCCTTCTCCGCACGCAGCTACGCCTTCACAGAGCAAAGCGACGCCCTGAACTGGATTGGCGGGAAGTTCGTCCCCGCCGCGAGCGGTCAGTCGCTTCCGGTCGAGAATCCGCGCCACGCACGCACCATGGGGCGCGTCGTGCTCTCGGGCCCCGCGGACATCGAGGCCGCCGCGCAGGCCGCCCAGGCTGCGCGCAAGGAGTGGGCCGCGATGCCCGTGCGCGAACGTGCCGACATTTTCTATCGGCTCAAGGGCCTCTTGCAGCGCGACATCGAAGAGCTCGCGTGGCTCGTCTCTCACGAGAATGGCAAGACGTACGCCGAAGGTCGCGCGAGCGTCGAGAAGGCGATCGAGTGCGTGGAGTTCGGCTATGCGCTCGGCAACATGGGCGCTGGCGAACAGCTCGATGTCAGCCGCGGCGTCAACTGCCGCGTCGACCACGAACCGCTGGGCATCGTCGCCGGTGTCTCGCCGTTCAACTTCCCGCTCATGGTGTGCATGTGGATGCTCCCGCAGGCGCTCGTCGGTGGGAACGCCTTCCTTCTCAAGCCGTCGGAGGTCGTGCCCTTCAGCGCGGGAAGACTCGCGCAGCTCGTGAAGGAAGCTGGCGTGCCCGACGGCATCTTCAACATCGTGAACGGCGGCGCAGACGCCGTGAACGCGCTCTGCGATCACCCGGGCATCAAGGCCATCGGATTCGTCGGCAGCACGCGCGTCGGCCGCATGGTGTACGCGCGCGGAGGCGCCACCGGAAAGTCGATGCTCTGCCTCGGCGGCGCCAAGAACCATCTGATGATCGTGCCCGACGCCGATCGTTCCCTGACCGCTGCCAACGTGGTGGCGAGCTTCACAGGCTGCGCCGGCCAGCGTTGCATGGCCGCGAGCGTGCTGCTCGCTGTCGGCAACGTCGACGCGACACTGGGCGACATCGTGACGGGCGCCAGCAAGATCCGCCTTGGCGAAGACATGGGCGCGATCATCAGCAAGGCTGCCTTCGAGCGCATCACGGGCTACATCGACGATGCCGAGCGCCGCGGCGCTAAGGTCTTGCTCGACGGTCGCAAGGCCAGCGGCCCCGACGGGGGCTACTGGATCGGACCGACGATCCTCGATCACTGCACGCGCGACATGCCCTGCGCGACCGAGGAGATCTTCGGGCCCGTGCTGAGCATCCTGCGCGTCAAGACACTCGACGAGGCGATTGCGATCGAGAATGCAAATCCGTACGGCAACGCGGCCTGCATCTACACGACCTCTGGTGCCGTCGCGAACTACGTCACGTCGCGCGTCGAGGCCGGCATGGTCGGAGTGAACGTCGGCGTACCCGTGCCGCGCGAACCTTTCGGATTCGGCGGCTGGAATCATTCGAAGTTCGGCGCCGGGAACATGACCGGCTACGACGGCTGGCGCTTCTGGACGCGCCCGCGCAAGGTCACTACGAAGTGGGCGATCCAGTCCGACACCACCTGGATGGGTTGAAATCATGGCGATGAGCTCCGAGGAAATGATCGCGCTCTGCAAGAAGCACACGCTCTACACATGGGCAGTGCAGGACCAAGTGGACCCGCTGCCGATCGCGCGCGCGCAGGGCATCTACTTCTGGACGCCCGAGGGCAAGCGTTTCATCGACTTCAACAGCACGCTGATGAGCGTGCTCATCGGTCACTCACATCCCAAGGTGATTGCGGCGATGAAGGAGGCCCTCGACGGGCTGATCTTCGCGTACCCGCAGGCCGCCACCGAAGTCCGGGCACGGCTCTCGCAGACGCTTGCGGGACTGACCCCCGGCGACATCGACACTTTCTTCTTCACCACCGGCGGGGCCGAGGCGAACGAGAACGCGATCAAGATCGCGCGCAACGTCACGGGTCGCTTCAAGATCCTCTCGCGCTATCGCAGCTACCACGGCGGGACCAACGCGACCATGCAGCTCACGGGCGATCCGCGTCGGTGGGGCAGCGAGCCCGGCGCGCCCGGATTCCTCCGCATGCTCGATCCGGTGCCGCTCCAGTTCAGCTTCGGCACCAGCGACGAGGAAATCACGCGCAACCATCTCACGTACTTGGAGGAGCTGATCCAGTACGAGAATCCCAAAGACATCGCTGCGATTTTTGTCGAGGGCGTCACCGGCACGAATGGCGTGCTCATTCCGCCGAAGGGCTGGATGAAGGGCCTGCGCGAGCTCACGGAGAAGTACGGAATCCTGCTCGTGTGCGACGAGGTGATGTCCGGCTTCGGGCGTACAGGCAAGATGTTCGCGTTCGAGCACAGCGGCATCCTCCCGGACATCGTGACCATGGCGAAGGGGCTCACGAGCTCCTACATCCCGCTCGGTGCCGTCGGGGTACGCCAGCACGTCGTGGAGAAGCTGCGCAGCAAGTACTTCGCCGGTGGCCTCACCTACAACTCTCACAATCTCGCGCTCGCGTGCGCTGAGGCGGTGCTGAAGGTGACGGTCGAGGAGCGGCTGCTCGAGAATGCGGTAGCGATGGAGAAGGTGATGCGCGCGGAGTTGGATGGCCTCGCGGCGAAGCATCCGTCCTTCAAGGAGGGGCGCCTGATCGGGCTCTTCGGCATGGTCGATATCCGCAAGAACAGCGCGGGAGATTTGATCGCGCCTTACAACGGAACCCACCCCGCAATGACCAAGCTCTCCGCCTTCTTCCGCGAGGAAGGCTTGTTCTCGTTTCAGCGCTGGTCGAGCTTCTCGACGATCCCGCCGCTCACCATCAACGCCGCGCAGATTCGAGAGGCTTTCGCGATCATCGACCGCGGACTCGACATCACCGACGCGGCCTTCGAAGGCTAGTTTCCCACAGCTACTTTCACAGAAGCGTTCTAGATGCATCACGACGAAACGCGTCAGGATGGTCCCGCGGCTCTTCCGGCGGATGTTCTCGCGAGCCCGCTCTACAACGCGGATCTTGCGCCCGTTCCGGCCGCCCGTCGCAACTGGAGCACCTACAACTTCGCCGCGCTGTGGATTTCCATGGCGCACTGCATTCCGACCTACACGCTGGCCGGCGGCCTGATGGCGGTCGGAATGAACTGGTGGCAGGCGCTGCTGACGATCGGACTCGGGAACTTGATCGTGCTCGTGCCGATCCTGCTCAACGCCCATCCTGGCACGAAGTACGGCGTGAGCTTCCCGGTGCTCGCCCGCGCCAGCTTCGGCACGGTGGGAGCGAACGTCCCCGCGCTGCTGCGTGCGCTCGTCGCTTGCGGCTGGTTCGGTATCAACGTGTTCATCGGTGGCGAGGCGCTGAAGACCTTTCTGTGCACGTTCTGGCCATCGTTCTCGCAGCTGGCTGAGGGCACGACTATCGCGGGCCTTTCGGTCCCCAGCGCGATGACCTTCCTCATCTTCTGGGCGATGAACATCTTCATTGTCTACCGCGGCATGAATGCCGTGCGCGTGTTCGAAAACTGGGCAGCGCCGCTCGTGCTCGTGCTCGCGGCCGCGCTCTTGTGGTGGGTGGTGGACCGTGCCGACGGGGTGGGCCCGTTGCTCTCCCATCCTTCGAAGTTTCCGACGCTGGGCGAGTTCTGGCCCGTGTTCGTGATCTCGCTCACGGGCATGATTGGCTTCTGGAGCACGCTGGCGCTGAACATCCCCGACTTCACCCGCTTCGGGCGCGGCCAGCGCGAGCAGGCTGTCGGTCAGGCGCTCGGGCTGCCCACGACCATGATTGCGTTCTCCGCAATGGCGGTGGTGATCACGAGCGCCAGCGCCGCGATCCTGCCCGGGGCCAATATCGGCGAGCTGTGGAACCCGGAATACCTGCTCGGCGTGATGACCTCGGCCGAGACGCCCTCCGGTCTCACGGGCCCGCTGATCCCCGATGCCTTCACGCGCGCGGTCGTCGCCGTCATCGCCGTGTTCGGCATCGTGATCGCGACGCTCTCGGTGAACATCGCGGCCAACGTGGTGAGTCCCGCGCAGGACTTCGCGAATCTGGCCCCGCGACTCATCTCGTTCCGCACAGGCGGCCTCATCACAGGGATGCTCGGGATCCTGTGCATGCCCTGGAAGCTGATGGCCGACCCCGCCACCTACCTCGACGGTTGGCTCGGAGGGGTGGGGGCGCTGCTCGGCCCCATCGCAGGCATCATGATCGCGGACTACTGGCTGGTGCGCCGCAAGGAGCTCGACGTCGACGAGCTGTTCCGCCCCTGCGGGGCCCACGCCGGCAGCAACCCGGTCGCCATGCTCGCCCTCGCCCTCGGCGTGCTCCCGAACCTGCCCGGCTTCCTCGCCCGCATCGGCGCCCTCGACTCCGCCCCGCCGTTCTTCACCTCGATCTACCCCTACGCCTGGTTCACCGGCGTGGCCATCTCCGCCCTCGTCTACACCTTCGGCATGCGCCGCCGCCCCTCGCCGGCCAACACCTGACGCCACCCGCCCCCCGCGATACCATTCGCTCACCAAAGCACCCGTAGCTCAACTGGACAGAGCATCGGTCTTCGGAACCGAGGGTTGTGGGTTCGAACCCCTCCGGGTGCACTTGTGTCGGCGCGCGCTTGGGCTGCGCTGACTGCGGCGGGCGGGATGGATTGCGCCAGCGCGAGAGAGCGCGACGGGGCAGCGCGGGATGGACTGCGGGTCGATTCCGAGTCGGGCGCCGAAGGTCGCGGAATCGCCAGCGGAGATGCGCGAGAGTGCGGGCGAGGTCGCAGGTGGTCGAGTTGCCGACGGAGCAGGCAGGCGCGAGGGCAGGGGTGAGAAGAGAGAGGTCCGCGGGGGAGCAGGGCGCGTGAGGGGCGAGGCGAAGGCGGCCGCGGGTGGCTTCGATGGGGTCGGCGGAGAGGGCTCGCTCGCAGAGAGAGGCGGCGCGGAGTGGATCGACGGGAGTGCCGAGGCTCGATTCGAGGGCGCGCGCGAGCAGCAAGGCGGAAGCGGGGGCCGGCGAGTTCGTGAGGGACGCCTCGAGCTGCGAGAAGGCGAGGGACTCCGCAGCGGAACCGGCAGAGTGACCCGTTGCGATGGCGTGCTGGAGCGGCTCGGCGGAGGCGCGTGGGTCTCCAAGCTCGTCGGCGCGAGCAAACCAGAGGGCGGCGAGCCCGGAATCGCGCTCGCAACCGCGGCCGGCGGCGTAGCAACGGCCGAGCTGGAGGCAGGCTCCCGGCTGGCCGGCTTCCGCGCGGGTGCCGATGAGCTAGAAGAGGTTGCGCTCGGCCCGAGGCTTGCCCTCCTGCGCCGCCTTGCGCCAGAGGGCGAGGTCCTTGCCGGGGTGGTCCTGCGCGAGCCAACCGGTACTCCAAAGAAGTCCGAATGAGAGCGCCCAGCAACCCATCTCCGCCGCGTTGACGCGCGGTGTCGTGGCGAGCGCGCCCAAGGACCAGCGCGTGCCCGCGAGTTGGCGCGCCCCGCGATCGAGCAGGGGTACGCACAGGTTGAGCAACGGAACCGGCAGCAGCTTGTCGTAGAACTCCGGGATAGCGACGTCAATCAGCCAGGCAAACAGCACCACGTTCGCGACGCCGTAGGCCGCCCCGTAGGCGACGCGACCGGCATTCGTGCGCGGGGACGTCGCCGGGTCGGTCAGCAGCAGGTGCATGCCGAGAAAGATCGCGATCGGCAGGTTGGTGTCGATGAAGAAGTAGGTCCCCGTCCAAAGCTCAAAGAGCGTTCCGCAGGCCCAAAGTGCGGCCACCGCGGAGACGGTCATCAGCGTGACCGAGAACAGCCCCTGAACGATGAGCCCGACGAGGAACACGTGCACGTTGATCCACGGCGGCTGGCCCAAGGTGCTCGCAACCTCGATGCCCCAAATCAACGACGTCGCATGGAAGGCGATCAGGACGATCGAGGCCACGGACAGGCCGAAGGCCGACCGGTTGAAGATGTGCGTGTTCTTGCCATCACGATTCCAGCGCAGGAATTCCCTGCCGAGCGAGATCACGGCGAGCGGTGCCAACTGCAGCGCGAACACGTCGTCCCGGAACCACAGGAAGAAGTTCGTGCTCAGCACAATGGGCAGGGCCCCAAGGCCCACGCGCGCTCGCGCGTCCACGCGATCAGGCCCTCGAAGGCGCACAGGAACATCCGCTGCCCGAGGATCAGCAGCGCAGACTGCGCGGCGTCGGGCCACCACAACGCTCAGTGCACGTACAAGCTCACCTGTACCGCGCCTTGAATCCAGTGCGCTCGCAGGGGCGGGACCCACTCGATCGCGAGGCTCGAGCCGAGGCGGCGCGCACCCCATGCAAGCAGGAGTCCCCAAGCGGCGAGTGCACCAGCCGCGCCGAGGAAAGCCACCACGAGGCGCGGGTTCGAGGAGATCCGTGAGAAGACTGTGAGCGCAGCCAGAACTGCGATCGGGATCGCTATCAGCCCGGCATGGCCGCTGGCAGGGCGGGCCAAGGTGAGGTCTTGGCCAGGGCTCGTCGAAACGGACTGCACAGGGAGGCTCTTGCGACCCGCGTGCCAAGCGCCTGCGCGACCGCGGGAACGCATGCAAGGCGAGCTCGCTCCGAAGAGTCAGCGGGTGGGATCCAAAATCCCATGAGTCCCGGTGGAACTCCGCCCAGCTGGCAAGGTCTTTCCCTTGCCGCACTCGAGTAGGTGGCGCTGGCCCGGCGCAGGGTCCAAGATGGTCGCGAGAGTCCGAGGCGAGTGGCGCGCCTTCGAATCCCACGAGCACTCCAGCTAGACTTCTCGCGTCGCGCGGCGCCGTGAGGGCGCGCGCAGTCCGCAACGGAAAGTGGAGAGTCTCGCGATGGTGCGCAGTTTCATGGTGGTTGGCCTGTTGGTTGCCGCGGTGCTCGTGCCGGCCTGTGGTGGCGCGGAGGAGCAGGCGAAGAATCAGTTTCAGGAGGAGAAGAAGGAGAACAAGGTCGAGGTCTCGCTGCTCATGCCGAGCGGCGCGCGCTGGACGTGGATGTTCCTGCCGGGCTCGAACGAGGTGGTGCACGAGGCGACGCGCGGGACGCTGACGCGCTCGACTCCGATGGTGTTCGTGGTGCACGGACCCAAGGGGCCGCAGACGTACACGTGCGGCGATCGCGCGATCGAGTCGCACAACGATCACACGGTCTACAGCTCGGTCGAGATGGCGAGCGTCAAGTTCACCGTCTGGAACTGAGCCGCTCGCGGCCGGAGGCGAGCTCGACGGCGCGCGGGCGCGTGCGTGCCGGGGCGCGCGAGATCAGAGGCCGCCGAAGAGGACGGCGAGGCCGCTGGCGGAGATGAACGAGCCGGCAAGGGCGTGCGACCAGCGCTCGAGGGACGCTAAACGCAGGCGCGAGAGCCCGGCGTGGGCGCATCCGACGAGGACGAGCATGGTCGCGACGGTGGCGACGGAGAACACGACGGCGGTCCAGCCGGCGAGCGCGAAGTCGCCTTGGCTCGCGGGCACGAAGTAGAGCGGGATCAGCGGCTCGCACGGACCGAGCACGAAGATCGTGAACAGCGTCCAGAAGGTCGTGCCGCGCTTCTCGACGGGCAATTCGTGCGTCGCGTGCTGGTGCTCGGCCGCTCCATGCGGATGGAGGTGGACGTGACCGTGGTGCGAGTGCAGCTCGAGTCCGTGGCGAGCGCGCAGAGCGCGACGGAGGCCCCAGAGCGCGTAGACGGTCCCGAAGAGGACGAGCCCCCACGCAGCGAGGTCACCGCGCCCGGACTCGAGGCCCTCGAAGTCGGCGCTCGACTGGCCGAGGCCGACGCCGAAAGCGCCGAGGACAAGCGACGAGGCCACGTGCCCGAGGCCGCACAGCGCGGTGATCCAGAGGGTGCGCCCGCGGCTCCAGCCCCGTGCGCGAGCGAGCATCACGAACGGAACCGTATGGTCTGGCCCGATGGCCGTGTGAACCACGGCCACGATGGCCGCGGAGCCAAGCAGGCTCAGGCTGAGCGAGTCCGGGAGCATCGGGCGGGGAGCATAGCGACGCTGCGGACCCAGCGGCGGCGGCTCGATGGCGATCCCTCGCACTGCCACGGTCTCTCCAACTTGGACATCGGTGCCGGCGCGCCATCCATGTGACAGGAAGGCCAGCGCGGACTCGCAGACGGGCGTGGGCGCCGTGGGGATGGCAGCTCCGGCATCCAAATGCGATGCGGCTTCCGTGGCAATTTCCTGCCGAGGGCGCGCAGCACTCTGGGACCGCTCGCAAGTTCTCGCGGAACTCCCACAACGCTCGCGCTCCCAGCAGCGGTCAAGGCCGCGCGCCTTCCGCCCACGCAGCGCTCCGGAACGCGGGATCAACCGTCCGAACAGCGCGAACACGAGTCCGCTGCGCTGTTTCCGTGGTCGTAGCAATCGCACGGGAATCGGGGAGCGACGGCGAATGTCGGGAGCGTCCGCGCGGCGACGGAAGGGGCTCAAAGTGCGCGGTGGCCGCGTCGGTAGGGGACCGGTATCTTGACCCGCATGACCAGCCCCAACCGCCCTTGGATTGCCGCAGTTGCTGCGTCAACCGCCCTCGGAGTGGCGGCGTGTTCCAGCACGCCTCGCGCTCCCGAACGCGTCCTCCTCGAGCCGATCATCGGCCCCGGCTTCGAGCCGCGGGCGTTCGACCCGCTGGTCCTGCCGCCGGTGAGCGGTGCTGCCCGCGCGGCGTCCGCCTATGCCGGCGGAGCACTCGGCACCACGCACGCCCTGCTCGGAGGGCAGCAGTTCGAGGACACGGACTTCTGGGATCCCATCGAGTCCAACTACTCGATCGCGTTCGATAGCTCGTACGAGAACCTCGACGAGTGGGTCGGAGCGGAGTGGGGCGGAGGCGTGTACTTCAACGACGGGGATCGTGCCAGCGACGGCCCGGTCACTCCGGGTGTGCTCGATTATCGGCTCGACAGCGACCTCGAAATGTACGAAGCCTCGCTCGGCGTGCGGCGCACGTTCCTGCGTGCGACGAGCTTCCGGCCCTACGTCGGCGTAGGGGCGACGATGGCGTATTACGAAGCCGAACGTATCGAGACCGGTGCGCCCGTGCCGCCGGACACCGTGGATTACCGCCAGCAGATCGAGCACAAGCGAGTGACGTTCGGGATCTACGCCCACGCGGGCTTCGAGGTCCAGCTCGGTGAAAACTGGATGCTCGGACTCGACGCGCGCGCGCTGCGCGGCACGGACTTGCCCGAAATGTTCGGACACGGCGACCTCGACTACGACCGCGTCAGCTTCTTCGCCGGCTTCGGCGGCTAGAACCCGTCCGCGCATCCGCGCCACCTACCCCGGAGCGAGCGCGGAGACCGTCGCGCAGGCGCTCGCCGCGTCGATCGAGCAGCAGTTCTCGGGCACGCGCAACCTGCTGTACTTCTCGTCGCAGTGCACGAACGACGGGCAGCTCTTGACGACGGCCACGTTCGAGATCGGCACCGATCAAAATCTCGCGGCGGTCAACGTGCAGAACCGCGTCAAGCTCGCGGAGCCCAAGCTACCGCAGGAAGCGCTGCGTCAGGGCACCGTCGTGCAGAAGACCTCGACCGACATGCTCATGGTGAGCGCGCTGCGGAGAGACGATCCGAGGCTCGACGAGGTGTTCCTCTCGAACTACGCGACCGTGAACGTCGTCGACAACCTGAAGCGCGTGCCGGGCACCGGCGATGTCGTGTGCTTCGGGGCTAAGGTCTACGCGATGCGCGTGTGGGTCAATTCCGATCGACGCGCGCAGAAGGGGATGACGGTCGCCGACGTTCGCGCGGCGATCGCCGAGCAGAATGGCCTGCATGCGGCGGGGCGCGTGGGGCAGGAGCCCAGCCCGGAGGACGTGGAGCTCACGCTCCCGGTGACCACGCGCGGCCGCCTCGAGACGCCGGATGAGTTCGGCGAGGTCGTACTGCGCGCGAATCCCGACGGCTCGTACGTGCGGGTCAAGGAAGTGGCGCGGGTCGAGCTGGGTTCGCAGAGCTACGACCTGTTCGGACGGCTCGATGGCAAGCTGACGACGCTCGTGATCGTGTAACGGCAGCCGGGCAGCAACGCGCTCGCGGTGGAGGAGGGCATCGGGGGCGTGCTTGAGGAGCTCGCTCCGATGTTCCCGGACGGGGTGCGACACAGCGTGCCCTACGACACGACCGTGTTCATCGAGACGTCCGTCGAGGAAGTCGTGCACACGCTGTTCGAAGCCGTGGTGCTCGTCCTCGCGGTGTTGTGCCCGTTCCTGCAGAGCTTCCGTGCGACGCTCGTGCCCTTGCTGGCCGTGCCGGTCTCGATCGTCGGCGCATTCGCCGGCATGACGGTGCTCGGTTTCTCGATCAACTCCTGGACGCTCTTCGGCCTCGTGCTCACCATCGGCATCGTCGTCGATGAC
>SXGS01354148.1_pt1 | contig 10755 bp, 9 predicted proteins | sample 3174681 | NCBI WGS metagenome assembly SXGS01 (sample SAMN11356861, study PRJNA531348) | freshwater metagenome | isolation source: freshwater sample F1-80 | place: China: Fuxian Lake, Yuxi | collected 2017-12-25 | reverse complement strand
GTGGTGATGCGTCTGCTGGATCAATCCTCCGGCATCCTGTCGTTGACTGAGACCGGGATGCCGCCGGAGATCCTGACCCGTTTCCGTCGCCAGCTCAAACGGCCACACGGGATGATCCTGGTGACCGGCCCGACCGGGAGCGGCAAGACCACCACCCTTTATGGCGCACTCTCCGAGCTCAACCAGTCCAGCAACAAGATCATCACGGTTGAAGACCCGGTGGAGTATCGTCTCTCCCGCGTCAATCAGGTGCAGGTCAACCCCAAGATCGGCCTCACCTTCTCCAACGTGCTGCGCTCTACCCTGCGTCAGGATCCGGACATCCTGCTGGTGGGGGAGATGCGGGACAACGAGACGGTTGAGATCGGTCTGCGTGGCGCCATCACAGGTCACCTGGTGCTGACCACCCTGCACACCAACGATGCGGTGACCAGTGCCTTGCGCCTTATCGACATGGGGGCGCCCGGCTATCTGGTGGCGAGTGCCCTGCGGGCGGTGGTCGCCCAGCGGCTGGTGCGGCGGGTATGTGAGCACTGCGTCGAGGAGAAGGCGCCAGACGAAGGGCAGGCCACCTGGCTCACCGTACTCTCCGGCGAGGCGCCCGGCCAACACACCTATCACAAGGGCCGGGGTTGCCAGAGCTGCAACTTTACCGGTTATTCCGGCCGGATCGGGGTCTACGAGCTGTTGGAGCTGGATCAGCCGATGATGGATGCTCTGCGCCGCAACGATGCGGAAGGGTTCGCCAAGGCGGCCCGTCAACACGAACACTACCGGCCGCTGGCCCTCACTGCCCTCGATTATGCCCGTCAGGGGATCACCTCGGTGGATGAGGTGCTGCGACTGGCCGAGGATTTGGGGTAAGCGATGGCTAACTTTGCCTACAAGGGGCGTGATGCCCACCGAGCTCAAACCGGGCAAGGCCAAGTCCGCCGCCATCGACTGGTCACTGTTGCTGGAAGGGGGCGTCAAGCTGGACGAGCTGGTGATCTTCAGCCGCCAGATGTATGCCCTGACCCGGGCCGGAATCCCGATCCTGCGTGCCATCGCCGGGCTGGAGGAGAGCACTCACAGCAAGCCGCTCAAGCGGGCGCTTCACTCGCTGGGGGAAGATCTTGGCAACGGTCGCCCGCTCTCCAGCTCGATGCAGGCGCACCCCAAGGTATTCAGCAGCCTGTTTGTCGCCATCATCCATGTGGGTGAGAACACAGGTCAGCTGGAAGAGTCCTTTTTGCAGCTCGCCAACTATTTCGAGCTTGAGCTGGAGACCCGCAAGCGGATCAAGACCGCCATGCGCTACCCCAGCTTCGTGATGATCGCCATCGGTATCGCCATGGTGATCCTCAATATCATGGTGATCCCGGTGTTTGCCGGGATGTTCGCCAAATTCGGGGTGGAGTTGCCGCTGGCAACCCGTATTCTGCTCGCCACCTCGCACTTTTTTGTCAACTATTGGTGGCTGCTGCTCGCCATTCTGGCTGGGATGGTGTTCGGTTGGCGCCGCTGGGTCGCCACCACCAAGGGCAAGCTGACCTGGCACCGCTGGCAGCTCAAGTTGCCGATCGTCGGCACCATCATAGAGCGCTCCCTGCTGGCCCGTTTTGCCCGCAGTTTTTCCATGATGCTCAAGGCAGGGGTGCCGCTGAACACGGCGCTGACCCTGGTGGCCGATGCGGTGGATAACGCTTATATGGCGGGGCGAGTGCGGGATATGCGCGCCGGTATCGAGCGGGGCGAGAGCCTGCTGCGCACCGCCAGCAGCAGCGGCCTGTTCACCCCGCTGGTGATGCAGATGATCGCCGTGGGGGAGGAGACCGGTCAGGTCGATGACCTGCTACACGAAGCGGCCGAGTATTACGAGCGGGAGGTGGATTATGACCTCAAGAGTCTCACCGCCCGCATCGAGCCGATCCTGATCGGGATCGTGGCGGTGATGGTGCTGATCCTGGCACTCGGGATCTTTACGCCAATGTGGGACATGATGCGCGCAGTTCGCGGCAAGTAACTCTGCATCTTCACGCTTGAATGGTGGGACATGATGAGAGCCGTAAGAGGCATGTGATCGGTGGAGTCGAGGGCTGGATGAGCAGACAGACGCAGCAGGATGATCGCTGGCTGACCGGATATCGGCGGATCGCCGTGATCATCCTGTTGATGGTGATTGTTGCTACGTTGGTGCGTAGCTATCAGGGGCACCGGGAAGAGGCGCAGCAGCTCACCCTCACCCTGCTGGGGGAGCAATTTGCCGAGCGGGCACAGCGTTTGCACGGCATTTGGCTCGATGAGCGGCGCCCGCAGACACTGCATGTAGCCGGCAAGGGGTGGCAGTTTGATGCCCGAGGGTGGCCCCTGGGGCTGGTGCCGCTGCAATCCCCTTCGGAAAATTGCCGTCAGTTGTGGCTGGCACTGATGGGTGAGACGAAGGGGGGCATGCCTCCCCTGCAAGTTCTGGCCCGCCCCGATGGTAGTGGTTGCGAGATGGGGTGGGATGGTTATTGGCTGGTTTATCAGTTTTCTGATGGGCGGGTGATGAAAAAGCCTTGAATGAAGCTAATCATATGACCCAACTACATGATTTTTTTGGGCCTGCATGAAATAATGCGGGGCATTACGGAGGGAGCATGACAATGAAACCAATGGCACCAACAATGCCGGAAAACGGGATGAGGAGACGGTCTGCCGGCTTTTCCCTCATTGAGCTGGTGATCGTTATCGTGATCCTGGGGATCCTGGCGGTGACTGCGCTGCCGCGCTTTCTCGATGTGACTGATGAAGCGAAAAAGGCCAGCGTGGAAGGGGTCTCTGGCGGTTTTGCTACCGGCGTTTCACTGGTGCGGGCGCAATGGGAGGCGGAAGGTCGCGCCAAACAGGACAGCCTCAACACCGTGCTTTATGACGGTAGTCGCTTCTATCTGACCACTCCGACCGATACCCAGATCAGCAACGGCGAGCTGTCTCCCGGCTATCCGATGGATACCATTGCAAGCGGTAATCCCGATGTGGATCCGGCTAATCTGACCGCCGAACGTTGTCTCAATATTTGGGAGGGGTTACTGCAAAACCCGCCCAAGGCTACGGCCAACTTCAATGAAGTACGCGGTAGCGGCAATGACCTGAAATACTATGCCACAGTGAGCAGTAATGGACTGGATTCGGTCTGCCGTTACTATTTGGTCAATAGTTTGAGTAAGGGCAGTGATGGCAAGTATCAGGATCCGCAAGGCAAGACTGATGCATTTATGAGTTTCAGTTACCGTCCGGCGTCCGGTCAGGTGACCACCAATATTAACTGACAGAGGAAAGTGAAATGAAAAAACAGGCGGGTTTTACCCTGATCGAACTGGTTATCGTGATCATCATTCTGGGTATTCTGGCGGTCACCGCTGCACCCAAGTTCCTGAATCTGCAGGATGATGCCAAGAAGTCTGCCGCTCAGGGCGTGCAAGCAGCGGTGAGCAGCTCTGCCCAACTGGTTTATAGCAAATCAGCATTGGCTGGCGTTGAGCGTAGTTCAACTGCAGCTGTCAGCAGCAGTGATGGTACCAGCATTGCTGTTGTTTATGGTTATCCAGCCGCTACAAGCGCTGGTATTCAGAATGCTGTCACCATTGATGGCTCCTGGAAGGGGAGCGATGCTACTGCAGGTACCTCTTATCAGTTCAAAGCTGATAACGACCTGAAAAAAGATGCAAAGTGTGTTCTTTATACTCAGGCTACAAGTACTGCAACTGCAACTACCATCGTTGGCAAGTTGGATGCTGATAATGGTAAGTGTGTACCCTAAGACTTTAAGCGGAAAGCGAGGCTTTGGCCTCGCTTTCTCTTTGCCCTGATGAGAAATCCCATGCCTGCAACCAAGGGCTTTACCCTGATTGAACTGGTACTGGTGATCCTGTTACTCGGGATTCTGGCCGCCTTTGCCGTGCCCAAATGGCTGGGCAAAGGCGGCTTTGAAACTCAAACCGTACGTGACGAGTTGCTGACCCGCTTGCGGCTGGTGCAGACCGTCAATATGCATGAGCCCGCTAACCACTGCACCCAGCTGGTGGTTGCTTCCCCCCGTTTTGCCCACCGTACTTATGCTGCGTGTCCTGCCAGCGATGATCTGGGCAGTGGCTGGACTGACAATCTGCGCACCCGTGGTCGGCTGGTGACCCCCTCTGCCGGTATGTCTATCTCCCTCAATAACAGCAACAACTTCGTGCTGCGCTTCGATCAGATGGGCAGACCGCTAGGCAGCTGCGCCACCGGTTGTACCTTGCTGGTGAGTGATGGTCGCGAAACCAGCCGTATCCAGATTGAGTCAGAGGGATATATCCATGAGATCCCTTAAGCGCGGTTTCACCCTGATTGAGCTGATCGTTGGCATAGTGCTGCTGGCGGTGGCTTTGACCGGCATTTTGGGGTTGCTTATCAATCAGGCGCCACAGGCGGTGGATCCGGTGCAGCAGGTACGCGCCGCCCAGCTGGCCCAGCGCCTCTCCAGCGAGATCTTGCAAAAGTCGTTTGATGAACATTCGGATCATAACGGTGGTCGTTATCGTTGTGGCGAGCAGGTGGCAGGGGTGACCATCTCTCCCTGCTCCACCAGTTATGGCCCGGATGGCGAGCCCGCATCCTATGCCTATAACGATGTGGATGATTTCGATACCGCAGGTAATTGGGTGGATGCCAACACCCTGACTCAGACTGCACCGGGAGTCAGCGGTGAGGAGTATCGCAACTATCAGTTGAAAATTATGGTAAGCGGAGCCGATTTCAGCGATGGCACTTTCAAGAGCTGTGCCGCATCCTGCTCTGTGGGCAAGCGTATTGATCTGCAGATCAAGCTGCCGGATGGGAGCGTGCTCGACTTCTCCTTCTATCGGGGAAATTACTGATGGATCGCTCTGCTGTTGGGGGTTGCCTCTCTACCAGAATATCAGCGCCCCTAGCCAACTCCGGCGCCAGATTACGCCTAGCGGCTAATCGAACCTACCGCAAACCTCGGGGTAACCGTGGCTTTACCCTGGTCGAGCTGGTGATGGTCATCCTGTTGCTCGGGATTATGGCGACCTTTACCAGCCAGTTTATCGGAATCGGCACCCAGATTTATGGCGATGCCAGTAGCCGTGAACAGTTGATGAGTGATGCCCGTTTCGCCATGGAGCGGCTTAACCGCGAACTGCGCGATGCGGTGCCGGGATCGGAGCGGATAGAGACGACTGGCGGGACATGGGTCGACACCGGTGCCTGTTTGCGGTTCTGGCCCATCAGCACCTCGAGCCGCTATCTGGCACTTAACCGCGCCATGTCGGGGAGCACGGCCACCCTTGAGCTGGTGATGGCGACCCCGGCTTCTGCTGCCAATCCGCTGGATGTGGATGCCACCGCCGTTAAAAAAGACGATCAGCTGATTGTATTCCCCGTGCCGGACAAAAATGTCGGTTCGCTTACTGCAGGCTGCGATTATGGCCGCTGCGTAGCCAGGGTCACGGATGTGCTGACGCCCGTATCCGGAGCGCAAACCATCCGCTATACCAGCACCGAGAGTCTGACAGGCCTCTCTCCAGGCAGCCGGGTCTACTTTGCCAACCAGCAGGTTCGCTACTGTGTGGAAGGAAACACGCTGACCCGTGCCACAGCCCCCATTGGAGCATCCTTACCTGCACAGGGCGTGTTGATGGCGGCTTCCCTTCGTATTGGCACCTTCTATCGGGAAACCTCGGCGTTTAACGCCGAAGGGGAGTTTGGCATGCGCTTTGTCTTCGAGCGCAAGGGGGAGTCGGTCACCTTCAACCACAAGATAGAGGTGTTCAATGTGCCCTGATCCACAGGCGTTCGGACGGATGCGAGGCAGTGCCTTGATGATCGCCCTGTTTGTGATTGTGGTGATGGCACTGCTGGCGGCTGCCATGGGCCGTTTTCTGGTCGATAGCGGCGAGAAAAATACGGTGGAGGTGCGCAGCGTGCGTGCCCTGCTGGCCGCCCAGAGCGGGCTGGAAGTGGCACTTTATCGGTTGTTCCCCAAGCGCACGCTTGCCCAACCGACCCCCCCAGCGGTCTGCCTGGCAAGCAGCCCACTGAGCTTTGCCAGCACTCCCGGACTGATCAACTGTCAGGCTGTGGTTCGTTGCGCCACGGTGCCGGTGACCTACAACGGATCTGTGACCAATGGCTATCGTCTCGAGAGTGTCGGAACCTGTGGCAGCTCCGACCTTAACAGTGCCAACCCTGATTTTGCCGTGAGCCGAACCCTGATGGTCGAAGCTTATGATGGAGGAACTCCCTGATGCGCAATTTATGGATCGTCGTAGCCGTGTGGCTATTTAATGGCGCAGCAGGGGCGTTTCAGCAGATTGATAGTGAAACCTTTTTTCCCGCGGTGGCGCAAGGGCATCGAGGTGATGGTGGAGGTACCTGCTCAACCGGTAGTGGGGGGCGTCTGGAACAATATGGCAATGCTCGTATTAATGGTACACAAGGGGCTGATTTAAATTTTTGTTCTTCAAACTCCCCATTACCAGAAAGAGGTTGCGATACAGTTGATAGTGGAGATCGGCGTTGTTCCATCGCGGGCTCCCGGGAGCTTGCATTGCCCATCACCGGTGAAAACGTATTTTTAACCAGTTCTAACGCAGGCGGTAACGTAACCTGTAACTCTTCACTGCTCATTGGTTCAAATGTGCAAAGTCAGTTTCGAGACCTCACGCTCAATAATGGCTGCAGGCTCACTTTTTCAGATAGCCAGAGTGAATACCGACTACGGACATTAACAATCAATAATGGTGGCAAGGCCATTCTTCCGGCTGGTGATTATTATATAAATTCGTTGAATCTATTTAGTGGTAGCCTCATTGAGGCTCTTGGACAGGTAAGAATATTTGTCAATAACTCTACATCACTAGAAAATGCCAGCTTGTTACGTGTAAACGGTGGTTCTATTCTATTATTTGGCTATAACAGTATAACTATGAATAGCAGCAGTCGTGTTGATGGCTATGTTTACAGCAATCAAACGCTAACAATGGAAGGTAGTTCTGTTATCAATGGTCGAGTCAGTGCTCGTAATTTATTGATGTATAACAATGCAGTGATAAATATAAGTGCTGATACCCCATTGTCACAATGTTTCAGTGACGATTTTTCGAGACCAAGTCTGGGTGATAACTGGGTTGTATCTCAGAGAAATAATAGTGAGTTGCCATCTATTCAGAGCGGTCGCTTGCGGATGACCCGAAATATTGGCAATCAGGCCACCTCTGCTACCTATCAGCGTTTATTCCCGGCTGCAAACAACTTGGTTGAAGTAACCTTTCGTTATTATGCATGGTCACCCACTTGGTTTAATACCGGGGGGGATGGATTAGCGGTGATTCTTTCTGATGCGACAGTAACCCCGCAGCCTGGTAGTTTTGGTGGCGCGCTCGGTTATGCTCAACGTGATAATGGAACGCCCGGTTTTGCCGGTGGTTGGCTTGGCGTCGGTCTTGACGAATATGGAAACTTTTCCAACGGTAATGAAGGAAAAGTTGGTGGCCCGGGATTCCGTGCTCAAGCAATTGCGATTCGGGGGGGCGTCGGTTCAAGTTATCGCTATTTGGCAGGCACGGCGGCCAATCTTAATCCCAAGATTGATGTGAGTGGCACCAGTTCCGCCCAGCCCGGCCATCTCTATCGGTTAAGGATTGATTCACGTGTGGCTGGCCGCTCCATGGTCTCGCTGGATAGAAACACTGGCTCCGGATTTAGTACCCTGGTTGCGCCATTCGATGCGATGGCGACCGCTGGGCAGGAGCAGGTTCCTGCAGATTTTTTGCTGTCGCTTACAGGGTCAACTGGAGGCGCCAACAATAACCATGAGCTAGATGATATCCAGATCTGCGCCCTGCGCTCCAACCCGATCGGGGTGCAGATTGATCATTTCCAACTTGATCACTCCGGTCAGCCACTGACCTGCAATCCCGAGACGGTGACGGTCAAGGCGTGCGCCGATGCAGCATGTTCCACGCTTATCACAGACCCGGTTACTGCAACCCTGAGTCTTACCCCAACTTCTGCCAGCAATGGTTGGATTGGCGGCAATACGGTGACCTTTAGCGGCGGTTCGACCACGGTGCAGTTGCGCAACAATACGCCGACCGCGGTGACCATAGGCGTTTCCGGCTCGACTCCGACGACCAAGCCATTCAGTACCACCTTGTGCAAGGCCGGGGCCGGTACGCCCAGTGCTGCAGCCTGTACCCTGAACTTTGCCGATAGCGGCTTCTTCTTTGATGTGCCTGATATTTATTCCAACCAGCCTCAGGATGTGACTATCAGTGCGGTTAAAAAAGACGACATTACCAAGCAATGTGTGCCCGGATTTATCGGCGTGAGGTCTGTCGGCTTTTGGGGAACGTACAACAATCCAAATACCAATAGCTTTGGTAGCAAGATCTCCATCGATGGCAACGCCATTGCAACTTATGCCGGCAGTGTTTCTTCACCAACACCAACCACCCTCAACCTGACTTTTGATACTCAGGGTAAAGCGACCTTGAAAAAAGTGACCTACCCGGATGCGGGTCAGATGCAGCTTTCAGCCAGTCATAATGGCAGTGGTGAGACGGCGGGTCTGGTTATGACGGGGTCCGACAAGTTTGTGGCGCGTCCGGTCGGCCTGTGCATCACGCCCCCGCAAGGGGTCTGCGTGGCAGGTGACAGCAGTTGTCCGGTATTCAAAAAAGCGGGGGAGACGTTCCAGGTAGATATCAAGGCGATGGCCTGGGAATCCGCCAATGATGGGGATATCTGCGTCGGGAATCAGACTACACCCAACTTTTCCCTGCCCAATATTGCTCTGGGCAGTACGCTGGTGGCACCCAATCCGGGTACCAATGCAACGCTGGGTACTACCACCTATAACCATGTGGCCGCGGCCAACAGTCTCAATAGCGTTAGCCAGACTGTGAGCGAGGTGGGAGTGTTCCGGATGACGGCGACGCCACCAGCCAATGGCTACTTCAATTACACCATCCCATCAGCCCAGAGCCAGCCGGTGGGGCGTTTTATTCCTGCCGACTTCAATCTGGTGAGCGGCGACATTGTGCCGGCTTGCAATGCCTTCTCCTATATGGGGCAACCCTTTGGTGTCATGCTGGATGTGCTGGCTCGTAATACGACGGGTGTACAGACCCGAAACTATACTGGGCCCTTTGCCAAGGGCGAAGCCTATCTCTCGGTTGCCAATGATAAGGATGGTAAATCCCTGTCGAGCCGCTTGCGCAGTCTGCAGCCGCTGCCATGGCTCGATGGCCGTGCGGCCTTGACTACCGGTAGCAGCGAGTTTGTGCGCCTCTCTGGCACGCAACCGGATGGTCCCTACAAGTCTTTGTTGTTTGGTCTGTATATGAGGGATAACGATGGCGACAGAACGCTGATTGCCAGCCCGAATTTCAATGATGCCGTGGTAGGTAACTGCAGTGGTAGCGGCTGTAATGCCCGTCAGATAGACAGTGTGCCTATGAAAGCCTATTTTGGCCGCCTGCAGGCTGGCACGGCGGCGGGCTTGGCCTCGGCGCCGCTGGCCATTCCACTGCAGATGCAATATTACGAAGCGGGCAACTGGCTGCAAAACAAGGAAGATCAATGTACCCAGCTCTCTTTGGCCAATCAGGGGTTCACTTTCCTCAATCCGAGTCACACCTTTGATGCGGCGACTCGCGAGCTGAATCTGGGAGCGGGTCGCAAGATAAAGCTGGGGTTGGGCAGTTCGGCACCGGGTGGGGATGCTGCACTGGCGAAAGACGGAGAGATCCTGTTCCACTTTGCCAAGCCGGACATCTCGGTGCGCATTCCCTACAAGGTCGATTTGGCAAAACAGCCATCATCGCTACTCTGGTTGTCTGACCCAACGAGTGCCAATGACGGCAACCTGCAAGGTGAGGCCATTTTCGGCTCCAGCCGGGGTAATGACAGAATTATTTATCGGCGCGAAGTATTGCAGTAATTGATGTGTAAGGGGGGTTGGCTCAACAGCATCCCCCTAAATCCTTGTTTATTAGTGTTTGCAAGCGTGTGCGAGTGAGTGATGACTCGCATTTTTGTCGCGCCTGATTGATTGGCGACAGTTTGAGCGCTTGCCCATTGGGGTGGGCATTGGTAAAGTTAGCCGGTTTTCTGCACCTCCAAATTCTTAGGATTTCCCGTAGCCATGTTCAAAAAGCTCAGAGGCGTCTTTTCCAACGATCTGTCGATCGATTTGGGAACTGCCAACACCCTGATCTATGTAAAAGATCAAGGGATCGTCCTTAACGAACCCTCAGTTGTCGCCATTCGCCAAGAGCGCGGGAACGCCAAATCGGTCGCTGCTGTCGGTCATGCCGCCAAGCAGATGCTGGGCCGTACCCCTCCTCGTAGAGCTGCCCCGCGAGCAACAAGAGGCGCCGGCGGCTCACCTCGCCGTCAGCGCGCTCCGCACGCCGCTCCACGATCGCCACCCGGTCGCGCAGGCGACCGGTGTCTGCGTAGAGCGCATCCAGCTGCTCGAGGGCACCGACGTGGTCGGGCTCGACCAGCAACACCCGCTCGAGGGCGTCCAGGGCACGATCGGAGTCGCGCAGCTCACGCCGCGCCACGTCGGCGAGCATGAGCAGCTGGCGCACAGAGGCGTTCGAGGTGGCGTAAGGCGACACCTCGGCCAGCACGTCAGCGAGGTCGGCATGGCGGCCAAGCGCGTTCGCCGCGCGCTGGAGGCCACTCTCGGCCTCTCGTTCGTCGGGGTAGTGCCGCAGC
>SXGS01154659.1_pt1 | contig 10755 bp, 8 predicted proteins | sample 3174681 | NCBI WGS metagenome assembly SXGS01 (sample SAMN11356861, study PRJNA531348) | freshwater metagenome | isolation source: freshwater sample F1-80 | place: China: Fuxian Lake, Yuxi | collected 2017-12-25 | reverse complement strand
ACCCTTCTCATACCCGAACATTTCAGACTCCAACAGCGTATCCGGCAGCGCGCCGCAGTTAACCGGAATGAACGGCTTGTCCCGGCGATGCCCATTCGCATGGATCGCCCGCGCAATCAATTCCTTCCCGGTTCCACTTTCTCCTTGCAGCAGCACCGTGCTCTTGCTCTCAGCCACACGGGCTACCAACTTATACACCTCCAACATGGCGGTGCTGCTACCCACCAGCGGAGACCATTGGCCTTTGCTGCTCAACTCTTGACGGAACCGAGTATTTTCTCGGATAAGCTGGCAGTGGTCGAGGCTTCGCTTGACTACCAGCTTAATCTCCTCTTTTTTGAACGGCTTGGCCAGATAGTCGTATGCCCCTTGCTTGATCGCTTCGATTGCGCCTTCCAGAGACCCGAATGCCGTCAACACCACGACCGCCGTATCGGGACTCATCCGCTTGAATTCTCGCAAGACCGTCAGTCCATCGACTGCACCCATGCGGATATCGGTCAATACCAGATCCACACACCCTTGGCGCCCGCGCGCGATGACCTCTTCTCCGCTGGAAAATGCCTCAACGGCATAGCCTTCCTGCTTCAAGGCATCGGCCAAAAGTTCACGCGCGACCGCATCATCGTCGGCTACAAGAATGGTCGCCGTCTGCATCGATCCCCTCATGCCGTCGCCGTCGGCTCGGTCTGCAATCCAGGCAAAATCATCGTCACTGTGGTGCCGCGCCCCAGCCCACTCTCAATCGAAAGATCGCCCCCATGGGCTACGACCGTTTCGCGGCTCAAGAATAACCCCAAGCCGGTCCCCTTGCCAACCGCCTTCGTTGTAAAAAACGGCTCGAAGGCTTTCTGTGCGTCGGCCTCCGGCATGCCGCATCCCGTATCCTGCACGGCAATCGTAATGACCAGCGGCGACATCGCCTCGGCCACACGGCGGCCTCGCTCAAGTTCGTCCGGCGAGACCGGGCGGCTTCCCACCGAAACAGTCACGATTCTATGAGGCGGCGTGGCGGCTAATGCGTTGGCCAGAAGATTAACCAGTACTTGGTGCATCTTCTCCGCATCGGCCCACACGAGCGGAAGATGCTCCGGGAGCACGACTGTCAATGAGATTTCTTTCGCATGGAACGCCGGCTCCATGAGCACAGCCACAGGACTGATCACCTGCTCCACCGGCAGCCACTTCGGTTGAGGCTGGCGAGGCCGAGTGGAGGACAGCAAATCCTGAATGATTCGCACCACTCGCGTCAGCTGCTCATCAATGACGATCACCCGCTTCCTCATATCAGACGTCAAGGCCGGCTCCTCCGCCAGCGCTTGCACATGCCAGGCAATCGAATGCAAGGGCGTCCCCACCTCATGCGCCACTGACGCCACCAATTGCCCCACCGCAGCCAGCCGTTCAGACCGGTTGAGCTGATCCTTCGCCTCGACTAACTGCGCATTGGCCTTTAGAAGATTTTCTGTCTCTTGCGCCAGCGCCGCCCTCGCCTCCACCTCGCGGGCTTTGCGCTCCTCCCAACTCATGCCGAGATAGGCGACCAGCAGCAGCACCCCGGCAACGACGCTCCGATTGATGACTGCCGCCTGAAACCGCCCCGGCTTGGTCGGCTGCAACAGACCTGAATAGGTCGCGGCAACACAAGCGAGCACGGTCACGAACATCAAGGTCCGGTTACGCAGAACCGCCACCAGCAAGATCGGCAGCACATATCCATACGCGCCGACGACGTTGACAGGCGCAAACTCTTCAATGACGAGGATGACAAGAAAACAGGCGGCCGCAATGGCCAGGACGAGATGGTTACGGTGCATCATAGTCGATCAACGGCCCTGCCGGAATTCAAAACTGCGTGCGGCATGTTCTTACCCAACCAGCATTATTCATGAGCGCAACTGCGCCGCAAGCTGCGCGAATCGGAAATCCCGCGTCAAATCCTCGACCGTCACATTCAATTTCCGCCGCCAGTTCGGTTGTTGATCGACCGTTCCCGGCACGTTCGTTTGAGCGCGCAGACCGATCACATCCTCGATATTGGCCAGGACCATCCAGGCCGGCGTGTGTGCCAGATACCGGTGAATCGCATGGGCCAGCTCCCAGGTCATGACCGGGGTCAGGGCCGGATCGTCGGAGACCGCGGGCGGCAACAGCCCCTCGGATTGTAATGCCGCAAGGATTCGCGCCTTGTCTACCTGCCGTTCCGCCAGCATCCCAATCCTGGCTTGCTCAGAAGCAATACAACCCAGCTCATCGCGAGTCTGAATGTCATCGCCCTCCCAATACCCGCTCAATGGAGGAAGATCATGGGTCGTCAGAACGGCGAGGGATTGAGCCTGGTACGCGCCAGGCGGCTTCCAGGCTCCGGTCTCGGTTCGCTCAAAATAGAATACGCGATAAGAGAGAACGCCTGCGATCCCAAGCCTGTCACGAACCCAGTCGGGGACTGTGCCCAGATCCTCGCCGATCACCAGCGTGTGTGCCCGCATACTCTCCAGCGCAAGGATGGCAAGAAGATCTTCGGCTGGATAGTACACATAGGTCCCCTGAGACGCCGGGGCGCCGCGCGGAATCCAAAACAGCCGGAACAGCGCCATCACATGGTCGAGCCTGATCGCTCCGCCGTAACGCAGATTGTTGCGAAATAATTCGATCACATATTGGTAGCCGCTCGCCCGAAGACGGATCGGATCGGCCGGGGAAAATCCCCAGTTCTGCCCCTCAGGCGCGAAGGCATCGGGCGGCGCGCCGCAATCGGCGCCCAGCGCCAACACCTCTTGAAAACGCCAGCCGTCGGCGCCATGTCGATCGCTGCCCAATGCAAGATCGTGGTAAAGCCCGATCGGCATGCCGGCCTCGGCCGTCTTCTTCACGAGTGCGCCCAACTGCTCCGCCGCCAGCCATTGGAGATATAGAAAGAACCGTACCCGGTGCATCTCTCGGCGCTGAAATTCCCGCACCCCATCGGACGTCGGCATGCGATATTCTTCCGGCCAGTCCATCCACATGGCGGAGACGGATTCTGCTCGTCGCTCCTCTTCCAACGCTTGAAACAGGGCATAGAGGATCAGCGGTTCTCCTTCCTCCAACAGATACCGATGAAAACGCTCCCCTCGATCCGTGTGTGGCTTCAATTCCGGCTCCGTCCCCTCGAAGTTGTCTCGGAGGAAGGCCTGATAACACAGACTCAGCATTTCGCGTTTGGCCGACGCCACGCCATCGTAATCAACCAATTCGTCTTGCCGGGCTGCCTCGATCCGCGCGCGGAACGAGGGGTCGGCCAGCCGCTCCTGCGCTTCTGGCGCCGTGCGGCATTCGGGAACAGTCTCGACATCGAGATAGAGGTCATTGAGAAACAGTCGGCTGCTCGGAGAATAGGGGCTAATGTGATAGGGCTTCGAATTCTTCAACGCATGCAGCGGGTTGAGACCGATCATGGCCGCGCCCAGCCCCTTGCCGGCCCACTCGACGACATCGGCAAGATCGTGAAAGTCTCCGACTCCCCAATTACGTTGACTGCGCAAGGAATAGAGCTGCAGCGCCACACCCCAGAGACGGCCGCCCTGCTGAAAAATCTCCGGAACATAGCAACGGGCAGGAGCCACGATCAGCCGGAACCTCACATCGACATCCGTACTCCCACCCTGCGCATGGACCTGCGCCTCGTAATAGCCGAGCGGCAGATCCGGCGGCAGCCCGAACGTCAGGCTGATATAGCGCCGCCCGTCAATGCTGCATGTCTCGGCAATTGTCAGTCCTGGCCCTTCCTCCCGTTCATGACAGCGTTCACCGTTCTCTGCGCGCAGAAACCAATGCACCCGTATCAACGCATCATCTGCACTCTCGCAAAGGACATGCAGCGACCAGATGCCGGGCGCTTCCCCTAGCCGCAGAATGCGAACCGGATCACAGCCTTGCAGCCAAGGGCGATGGTCCCAGGCTGTCAGGGTATTCACAAGTTCGGTCCGATGCGACGAGCGAAATCCCATCGCGGCCAGAATCGCGCGGCTGGTCTCATCCGTCGTCACATGCTGTGTCCCGGCGATGTCGTAGTAGTCGGCGGCAATCCCCACCCGCTCCGCCAATAGACGAAGGAGTTCGGATTCAGGCTGGTCGTACATGCGGCGGCAGTGTGAGTGAAGCACCGGATCAAGTCAAGGGATCTGCTGTCTAGTTCAACGCATTTAAGTTGCCGGTCGAGCGGGCGACATTGACCCGGGCGGCATGAAGCTGGAAGAGAGCCATCACGAGATTTTCTCTGGCGCGGGCCGCTGCTGAGAGGCCGTTGGTCAGTTCAAAATGGCTGGCGGCTGTAATCACCGTATACCGCTCCCGCGCCAGATCCAGTTCTTTCGTCGCCATCTGCAGGCCGGTCTGCGCGATCCCGACCTGCTCTTTCGCCGCCGCCAATGAGGCCAGCGCATCGTGGACTTCCATCTTGACCTGATTAATGACCGACCTCATCCGAAAGGCTCCCTGTCGTAACCGGCTCTGCGCCTCCGCAATGCGGCCTTCACGCTGCCCCCCGTCAAAAATAGGAATTTGCAGGCTCAACGCCATTTGGTAGGTATCGAGGGTGTTGTTCCACCGGTTGCCGATCAGGCCATAGTCCCCTTGAGCCACCAGCGATGGCAGCCGTTCTCCCGTGATCGAAGAATAGATCAGTTCCGACGCTTTGACACGGGTAAACTGCGCCTGGACTTCCAGACGATGTGCCAAGGCATCCTCCACCGCATGCTGCGGTGAAGGCCTATCCTGTACATCTGTAGACCATTCGTCAGCCAGCACCAACCTGCTCTCATGGGGCAGCGCCAACAGGTTGATCAGGCCGAGTTTTACATGTTCGAGATCGTATCGCACCGAAGATCCCCGCTGCCGGTCTGCCGCCAATTGCGCTTCGAGCCGCGCAATATCCAGTCCGGTCGCCACCCCGCCGCGCTGCCGTTGCCTGACGATCCCCAGCAACTCGCCCATGATCGATTGATTCGCCTCATGCATCTTGGCCATCGCCATGGCCTTCAACCCTTCCATGTAGAGCAACACCGCACTGGCCATGGTGTCAAGCGCCTTCGCATCCGCTTCGAGCTCAGTGGCATGCAGGGCCTCACGGGAAGCCAGCCAACGCTGGACCAGACTGGCGCTCAACAGATTCTGCGTCGCGCTGATACGCGTATCGAAGATGCTGAATGGATCGGACCGAACCGGATCAAGTCCGAACGTACCCCGAAACTGCGTCTGCCTGGCCTGCCGCACATTGGCGGACACAGTGGGCAACATAGCTCCCAATTGCGTCTGTACCTGCCCTTGAGCCTGCTGAATCCGTTCTTTGTAGAGAAGCACATCAGGGTTGTTATCCGCCGCAGCGGCCAAGGTGCCCTTCAGAGTCAAATGGAGCGCCGGTGCAGGCAGCGGCTCGTCCGGACCAGCCTCTTCGGCGGCTGTACTACCAGTCTGGCTCGCCGCACACTCAAGAATTCCGGCAAGCAAGAGGCAGACGCTCAATGGAACAGACATTCTCACCGTCTAATCACCGTTCCCTGAGACTTTCTTTGACGGATTTGAGAAGCGGGCTCAAGAGATATTCGATCACACGGCGCTGGCTGGTCTTGATCTCCACCGTCACCACCATGCCGGACGTAAGATGCACCTGCTTCCCCTCGACCTGAATCGTCCCCCGATCCATGCTGACCCGCGTGGGATATACCAATCCGACTTTTTCGATAGGCGCCGCGTCACCGGAAACGGTCAAGACCCGGCCTGGAATGGTTCCATACAGGGTGAACGGAAAGGCTTCGACTTTGATTTCAACCAACTGCCCCTCATTCACAAACCCCACATCTTTGTTTTCGACCTGAGCCTCCACCTCGATCGGATGCTCCTGTGGCACGACAATGAGCAGCAGTTGAGCCGCTGTCACCACGCCGCCGACCGTATGCACCGCCAGCTGTTGCACCACGCCGTCGATCGGCGTCGTCAGCCGCTGCAAGTCGGCCCTTTGGCCGGCCTTCGTCACGTCCTGCGCAAGTGAGACGGCTTTGGTTTCAGCAGTGGACAGCTCTACCTGTTTGGATTGCTGAAACTCCAGAATCATGGCCCGATAGTGCTTGTCGGCCTCCGCAAGCGCCGCCATATCTTGTTGCAGTTTCTTCTTTTGCCCGGCCAGTTCATGCGTCTTGTCGATCCGCTGTCCTTCGGCCTGCAAGAAATCCATCTTCGTCACGGCCTCATGTTCGAGCAGGCGTTTGTAGGCCGCCGCGCGTTCCGCCTCCATCGGTACCGTGGCTTCCAACCGGAGAATATTCTCCCTGGTTTGATCGAGCGCGGCCCTGCGTTGATCAACCAAATGCTACGCCACAGCCATCTTGGCCTGGTACTCGGCCAGCTGATCGCGCAGCAACTGCTGCTGCAGCACGACGTAGGCGGTATCCGAATCGCTCAGCGCCTCGGACGTATTCCGGCCTGCGATCAACGCCCGAAGACGAACCGCCTCCACTTTGGCCGCTCGATATTCATTGACAGCTCGGTCGCGATCGGCGCGATTCAGCGTCGGATCAAGTTCAATCAATACATCGCCTTTTTTCACGGTCTGTCCATCTTGCACATGAATCGAGGCAATCACACCGGTTTCATAGGGCTGAATCGTTTTGGAATAGCCGCTGGGAATAATTTTGCCCTGCGCCGTGGCGACGATATCGATCCAGCCAAACGTGGCCCACAAGGCGCCGGCCGTAAAGACCGCCAGGATGGTCCAGAGAATCGCGCGGCCGATGGGGGAAGGAGGCGCCTGTTGAATTTCCAGCACCGCCGGAAGAAACTCCGTCGCACGGCCACTCGGCGCCGTGCCGATCTGGCGGCTCGATTCAGCCTGCCACGCCGCCTTCCACACTGTCCAATGCCGTGATAATGCGCCGAATACCATATAGCCTCAGTTCGTCGTCCGAACAGTGGGCACCAGACGAGCAGGATGTGCGCGACAAGCGCGACTCGTGAAGGTCAGCCTTCCGACCAGCCCCGCTTTTCCCGCGAGTCCCGCGCGTCCCGCATGAACGGCAAGCGACACTTCAGCTTTCACGTTTCACCCCTTCCCATCTTGATACGCATGCAACCGCATATAGAAGCCCTTCATGCGCAACAACTCCTCGTGCGAACCTTGCTCCACGATTTCGCCCCGCTCAACGACATAGATCCGATGGCCTGGCGCATCGTGCTCAGCCGATGCGCGACGATGAAGACCGTGCGACCCTTGCAGATCTGTGCCATATTCTGTTGGATGACCGCTTCGGATTCGTAGTCCAGCGAGCTGGTCGCCTCGTCGAAGATCAGAATAAGCGGATCCGCAACCAAGGCCCGTGCGATCTCGATCCGCTGGCGCTGCCCGCCCGACAGCGAACAGCCACGTTCTCCAATCAAGGTGTCATATCCGTCCGTCAATTCCAGGATGAACTCATGGGCGCCGGCCAGCTTGGCTGCCTGAATCACCCGTTCCATCGGCAGGCCGGGGTCGGTCAACGCGATATTGTCCCGCACCGAGCGATTGAAGAGAAAATTTTCTTGCAAGACCACACCCACTTGCCGCCGCAGCCAGGCCGGATCGACCTGCGCTAAATCCACGCCATCGACCAGAATGCGCCCGCGTTCCGGGACATAGAGCCGCTGAATCAACTTGGCAATCGTGCTCTTGCCGGACCCGGACCGTCCGACGAGGCCGATCATGTGCCCCGGCGCGACTGAGAACGACACCGTTCGCAGCACTTCAGGACCGTCCGGGCGGTAGCGGAATGTCACAGCATTGAATACAACCTGTCCTGCGACATGCGGAAGTGTCGTCCGATTCGGATTGTAGGACGGCTCCGGCTGCGTATTGAGCACATCCCCCAGCCGTTGGACTGAGATGCCCACCTGCTGAAACTCTTGCCAGAGATTCACCAGACGCAGCATGGGGCCCGTCACTTGAGCCGACAGCATGTTGAAGGCAATCAGCTGTCCGATGCTCAGTTCTCCACCGATCACATGATAGGCGCCGACCCACAGGATGGCCACCGTCGTAATCTTCTGAATACCGGTCGCCACCTGACCAGCCACCATGATCAGACTTGTCGGGCGAAAGCTCGCCCGCACATAGCCGGCCAGCTGCTCTTCCCACTTGCGCAGCAGCGGCGGCTCGACCGCCATGGCCTTGACGGTCTGCATGCCGCTGAGGGTCTCCACCAAAAATGCTTGATTGTCCGCGCCGCGATTGAACTTTTCATGAAGCCGGGCCCGGATCGCCGGCGTGATCACGACCGACAACAGCGCATAGCAGGGCAATGAGGCCATCACCACCATCGTCAACATGGGGCTGTAGAACCACATCACGGTCAGAAAGACGACCGTAAAGATCACGTCGAGGACCACCGTGACGGAATTACTGGTCAGAAACTGGCGGATCTGTTCCAGCTCACGCACCCGGGCCACCGTATCGCCGACGCGTCGAGCTTCGAATTATGACAGCGGCAGAGCCAGGAGATGTCGAAATAGTTGCGCGCCCAGACCCACGTCGATCCGATTCGTCGTGTGGGCAAATAAGTAGGTGCGCAGCCCGCCCAGGACGGCCTCGAAGACCGCCAGCGTGATCATGCCGATCGCCAGTACATGCAGCGTGGTAAAGCCCTTGTGCACCAGCACCTTGTCGATGACGACTTGCGTGAAGAGCGGCGTCAAGAGCGCGAAGAGTTGCAGGAAGAACGAGGCGACCAGCACTTCGCCCAGCAGCTTCCGGTATGTGACGATCGCAGGAATGAACCAGGTGAAGTCGAATGTCAGGTCTTGCAGGCGCAGATTGGCCCGCTTGGTAAAGAGCAGCAGCTCCCCGGCCCAAGCCGATTCAAATTGCTCACGAGATAAGATGAGCGGTCGCGCTTCAGCCGGATCTTGAATCAACACCTTCTCAGCTTCGATCTTCGCCAAGACAATATAACGGCCATCCGTTCGTTTGGCGACAGCAGGCAACGGAGTGCCGGGCAGTTTGCTCCACTGGGTCTTGAGCCATCCGGCTTTCAGTCCGAGATGTTTTGCGGCACGAAGCAGTTCGGTATCGGAAAGAGGCTGGCTGGACTGCGCAAACTGGTGGCAGAGCTGTGAGCCGTCGGCCGGGAGATCGTAGAACCGCGCCAGGATCAGCAGGCAAAGGAGGCCCGTATCAGAGGGCACAGTGAGAGAACACAGGGTCGGATCCGAAGATGAATCTCTCCCTACATTGTCATCCGACATAAGCACAGCATCAAACACTCGCGTAGGGAGACAAGACACTTCCGCTCATCGCCAATACGGGGCAAGCATAAGAATAGGGTAACGAATGTTATGGAACAACTCGCACCCCTGTCAAGCACCCAGCACGCGCACATACTTATGAGATTGAAGATGACGGAATAGCACTGCCCGCCCCCCCACAGCGGGCGCCCGAACGACTTGCCCGGAAACTTGCCCTCCTCCCATGAGCATGCGACACTACGCCATGATCTCCCTCACCTCATTCGAACACCTGCGCTCACGCCTCTACCTTGCGCTGGCGCTGAACGGCCTGATCATCCTGGGGGAATTCATCGGCGGTATTCTTTTCAACAGCATCGGGCTGATGAGCGACGCCGGACATAATTTCGTCGATCAAGGCGCGCTGTTCCTCGCGCTATATGCACATATCATCACCCGACGTCCGGCGAGTGAAACCCGGACGTTCGGCTACCACCGCGCCGGCGTCATTGCGGCCTTTCTCAATTCATTCATTCTGCTGCTGACAGCACTGGGTATCGCCCTGCTCAGCATGAGTAGGCTGTGGCAGCCGGTCCCTGTCGATGGCGAGTGGATCATGGGCATTGCCGCCGCAAGCTTTGCGGCCAATCTCAGCATCGCATTGCTGTTGCAGCGCGGGGCGAAAGACGATCTGAATATTCGCAGCGCCTTTTGGCATATGCTGGGCGATGCATGGGTGTCGCTCGGCGTCGTACTGAGCGGCGGGGCGATCTGGCTGACGGGATGGAATATCCTCGACCCTCTCGTCAGCTTCCTCGTCGTCGGCGCAATCCTCCATGGCGTATGGCCCATTTTCAAAGAATCGATGGAAGTGTTGTTGGAATCGACCCCGCCCGCCATCAGCGCCTCGCATGTCGCAGCGACCATCGAGGCTATTCCAGGCGTCAAGAATGTGCATGATCTCCATATTTGGGCCGTCGAACCACGCCTGATCATGCTGACAGCTCACGTGATGATCGACGAGTCCCACCCCTCGCTCGACTTGTTGCAGCTGATCCACACCCGCATCACAGTCGACTTTGGCATTCGACACCTGACTATCCAACTGGAAACCGAGTGCTCTGATCCCGACGACATCCATTGCGACCTTAGAAAACTGGCTGATCACCACCACGAAGCCCATACCTTTGCGCACCATCACTAAGGACTCGCGTAGCCCATCGCCTGGGTTAAGATAAGACGCTCAGCACATATTCCTTCGTTCAGCCTACTCATTCTTGAAACACCGGTTTGACAGCACCAGCTGTCGTCCTCAGTTCATACGCCTTGTAAAGAATCACCTTGACGTCATCAGCCAGCCAACATAGTATATACGGCGTATCTACATAGGAGGGTGGTGCATGAAAACGACGGCACAGAAGTGGGGGAACAGCCTGGCCATTCGAGTCCCAAAGAGTGTCGCGGTGCAAGTCGGGCTCAAAGCACAGGACGATTTGGAAATCGAGGTACAGGACGGCAATGTCCTGT
>SXGS01701407.1_pt1 | contig 10757 bp, 9 predicted proteins | sample 3174681 | NCBI WGS metagenome assembly SXGS01 (sample SAMN11356861, study PRJNA531348) | freshwater metagenome | isolation source: freshwater sample F1-80 | place: China: Fuxian Lake, Yuxi | collected 2017-12-25 | reverse complement strand
GTTCTGCACCGTCTCCTTCCCGAGGTAATGGTCGATGCGATAGATCTGCTTCTCGTGCGCGAACCGCGTGAGGTCGCCGTTCAGCTTCTGCGCCGAGCCGAGATCCTGGCCGAAAGGCTTCTCCACCACGACGCGTTGCCAGCCGGGGCCGGGCTCGTCGCGGCGCAGGAGGCGGGCCTTGGAGAGATGCTCGACGATCTCAGCGAACTGCAGCGGGGACGTGGACAGATAGAAGACGAGGTTGTTCGCGAGCCGTTCGTCTCCGAAGGAAGCCAGTTGCTCGCCGAGCTTCTGGTAGGCGGACGCCTCGGAGAACTCGCCCTGGCAGTAGTAGAGGTTCGCCGCAAAGCTCTCCCACACGGCCTGGTCCACGCGCTTGGTCCGGGAGAATTTCGCGAGGGCATCGCGCAGTTCCGCCCGCCAGGCCTCGTGCGATTTCTCGCGACGGGCGAAGCCGATGATGCGCACCGGGCTGGGGAGTTGTTTCTCGGCGTGGAGATGGTAGAGGGCGGGAATGAGTTTGCGCGACGTGAGGTCGCCGCTGGCTCCGAAGATGACGATGGTGCAGGGCTCGACGGTCTTTTTGCCGAAATCCAGCCGACAGGTCAGGAGCTCATCCAGCTGATCCGATTGGTCCATGCGCGGGACAATGGAGAACCGATCTGGAGAATTCAACCTTTCGTTCCTGCGCGCACGCGGAGGCCGGAGGAGGTCGCGATCGACGACATGCACGGTCGGAAATTGGGCTTTCCAAACGCCATCGCGATGGTAGTCCTGTGCGCCAGCAATCATCCGTCGCGACTGGCGGACGAGTTGCGTCGCTGTGGGCAGGCGGCAGTGGCAGGTCTCCATCGGGGGAGGAGGCCGGATGCCTTGGCTGGCCGGGTGAACATAGCAATTAACAAACAAAACAGAACCTATGACGAATCGAAACATGACAAGCGCTCGCGCCCTGGTGGGAACGTTCGCACTCGCACTTGCCGCCGGGGTCGCCCCCGTTCAGGCGCAGGATGCGAAGAAGGAAGCGCCCAAGTGGGAAACCAGTGCTGCGGCCGGCGCGACCATTTCTGGCGGCAACAGCAAAGGTTATCAGGCGACCTTCGGCCTCAACAGCCAGCGCAAGTGGTCCAAGGACGAAGTCCTGCTTGGCAGCCAGGCGGGCTATGGCGAGAGCACGAAGGTGGATCGCCTGCCTTCGACGAACCCCCCTGATAACGATAATCATGATGATGTAACAACTAAGAGTGATGCCTACGCAAAGGCGTTCGGGCAGTGGAATCACTTGCTGACCGATCGTTGGTTTGCTGGTGTGCGCCTCGACGCGCTTCACGACGCTGTGGCCGAGGTGAACTACCGCTTCACGCTATCGCCGCTCGCGGGTTACTACTTCATCAAGAACGAAACGACCTCCCTCGCCGTTGAATTCGGTCCGTCCTTGGTTCACGAGCGCGTCGCGGGCACCGAAGACACCTACGCCGGTGTTCGTCTGGCGGAACGCTTCCAGCACAAGTTCGCCACCGGCGCGCGGGTCTGGCAATCTACGGAAATCATCCCGCAGATTGATGAGTTCAAGAACTTCATCGCGACGTCGGAGATTGGCGTTGAAGCCCCCGTCAGCAAACAGATGGGCATCCAGCTCAAGCTTCAGCACGTCTATGATAGCGATCCTGCACTCGCCGGAGAAATACCTACTGGTGACCCGGGTGAGGGGAAATACTACAAACTCAAGAACGACACCAAGCTCATCGGGAGCCTGACCTACAAGTTCTAACCGAACGCTCCAGTTTCATCCGACGCCACGGCGAGAACCGCCGTGGCGTTTTTGTTTTTGCCGGTGCGTCCATTGCCGGTAGCCGCCGACGTGAGGAGGCGGACGCGCTTCGACTCCCCCGCATTCCACCTCCTCACGTCGGCGGCTACCCGAACGATTCACCCGTAGCGATACGGTGCGGAGAGGCCGAAGGTGTTGGGCAGGTGACGCACTTCGCGCACGGCTCCGTCCGTCAGCAGCACCTCCACGATGTCGAAACGAATTTTCACCGGCGGATTCCCCAGCTCGCGGAGGTAGTCCAGCGCGGTCTGCGAGAGCAGACGGCGCTTGCGGGCATCGACGGCGGCGGCGGGGCGGGTCCAGTCCTCGGAGGAACGCGTCTTTACTTCCACGAACACCAGGCAGTCGCGCTCGCGGAACACGAGATCGATCTCGCCGCGCGCCGACCGGTAGTTCGCGGCGAGGAACTTCAGCCCGAGCGAGCGTAGGTGTTTCCGGGCCGCGCGTTCGCCAAGCTGCCCGCGACGCAGGTGTTCCGGGAGCGGCTTGCGCCCGAGCCACGATTGCCATCGTTCACGAAGGGTCATGTCTGGAAGGCAGCGAGGCGGGCGTTTAGCCGGAACAATTCATTAGCCACGGATGGAACACGAATGAAACACAGATGGGGACGGACGCTCCGCCAGAACGATGCATCCGTGTTTCTTCCGTGTTCCATCCGTGGCTCCACTACCTGTTCAAAACAACTCCGGTTCGGGCTGGCGGATGGGGGCGAAGCTGCGGCGGTGAATCGGACAAGGGCCGTGCGCGGTGATGGCTTCGAGATGTCGCGGCGTCGGGTAGCCTTTGTGGACTGCGAAGCCGTAGGCCGGCCAGCGTTCATGATAGGCGCGCATCAATCGGTCGCGTGTCACCTTCGCCAGCACACTGGCGGCGGCGATGGAGTAGCTGCGCGCGTCGCCCTTCACGATGGGCGTCTGCGGGAAGCGCAACGTCTTCACCCGCGTGCCGTCCACCAACGCGTGCTGCGGAGCGGGCCGGAGCGCGGCGAGCGCCTCGTTCATCGCCTGATGCGTCGCTTGGAGGATGTTGATCGCGTCGATGCGCGCGGCGTCAGCCTGGGCGATGGCGAATTGGATTCCGGACAGTTCGGTCAGCGCCGAGAAGAACGTCTCCCGTTGCGCTTCGGTGAGTTGCTTGGAGTCGTTGAGCCCGGCGAGTTGTGGCGGCAGGCCGTCGCGCAGCCAGGCCTCTGGGAACACCACGGCTGCGGCGACAACGGGGCCGGCGAGCGGGCCGCGCCCGGCTTCATCGACGCCGGCGATGCGCGTCAGGCCTTGCGCGAGGCATTCGTGCTCGAAGGCCAGTCGATCGATCCCGGCGGCGCGGGATCGGGGACGAGAGGCGGCACTCATTTGCTTTCGGGCAAGGCGTCGAGGTTCTGCACGGGGCTGTTCGACCCGACACGGACCTTGCCCTGGATGCGCGTCGCGTTCACACGCTGGTAGTTGAGCTGGTAGGCATCGACGGGCGCACCTCCCGCTTTTTCCTTCGCGTCATAAGCCTGCGCCTTGCCCTGCGCGGCGTCGGCTTTCTGCACGCCGGACAAGGCTGCGTTCTGTGCGCTGACACCGTAGCGCATGAGCGCTTCGACGTTTGTGGCGAAGGAGAGCTTGCCTTCGAGCGAGCCGTTGACGACGACCGGTTGCTGGAGGGTGCGATTGATGCCGTAGGCGTTGAAGGTCCACTGCGTGGTCGCAAGCGAGTTCGTGGCGACGACGGCGTAGGAGCGCGTCTGCTGTCTGGCCTGACTCAGGGCCGGAGCGATCTCCAGTTTCTTCCCGCGCGTGACGTCTTCGCCGGCGTTGGCCTCCGCGATCGCGAACTCGACGGCCCCGGTGTAAACCGATCCATCCGCGTCGAGGAAGCGCAGTTCACGTCCGCTTTGCTCGATGGCGAATCGATCCAGCACGGGGGTCGTCATCGCAGACGCTTTGCTCTCCGGCGCGACACCAAGAGCCACTTCTGCCCGCACAAACCGGGCGCGCGTTTCGTTGACCGCCGCGCCTGCGGACGCGTCGGCCTTCTGTTTGAAGAACTGGGCGGGGGCCGCTGCGGTTGTGGCCACTGGGCCGGCCGCGGGTTTCGCGGCAGTCGCAGGTGCCGGAGCTCCGGCATAGGCGAGCCCACCGGGAGCAGGCGGAGCGGCGGCGAGAGCGTCTGTACTGTCCCCGGTGCCGCGCGTGACGACGCTGCGCCGCGCGTCCACGGAACGGCCCAGCATTTGGGGTTCGCTCACGATGTTCTGGCGATCCCTCTGGGCCGGAACCCTGACCTCATCGGCCACCGCGACGGCATGAAGCGTCACCGGCGCTGGCGTGGCAGATTCACCGGCTGCGGCAGGTCGATCGGCGACTCTGGCGGATGGCTCCGGTTCAGCGGTCACCATTTGGGCAACTGTTCCCTCGGGCGCGGCATCATCGCGCACAAACTGGAACGCAAAGACGCCGGCGATGACGATGACGCTCACGGTCGCCAGTCGCGGCCAGAGTCCGGCGAACCAGTTCAGACGCTGTGCAGCCGGAGTTTTTCTGCCGTCATGCACGCGGGCGACTTCTGCCTGGAGCATCCGGCGGTTCACAGGATGCAGTTCGCCGGGAGCGGCGGCCTGCGCGCGGCGTTGTTCTGCGTAGGCCCGGAGCGCCTGGTCGTTATTCTGTTCCGGTTCGTTCGGCATGAGTGGTTAGACGGAGGTGGTGGTTTTCTTCTCCCGTGAATCGCCAGCAGGCGAAGGCACCGGGCCGCCGGCATCCGCACGGGCGAGCAAGTCGCGGGTCAGCAGTTCCAATTTGTCGAGGCACTTGCTCAGTCGCGAGCTGACGGTCTTGGGGTTGAGGTCGAGGCTCGCGGCGATCTCCTCGTAGCTGAGGTCTGCGAAGTAGCGCAGTTCAAGAATCTCCTGGCACGGCCCGCCCAGCGTTTCCAGCGCGACGCTCACGAGCGCGAGCTTCTCGCCCTGCAACAGCGCGAGGTCGGGCGCGGGCTGGGGACTGGGCGGGTTGACGCGGAAGTGATCGTCGTCGTCATCGAACGGCGCGGTGTCCAGCGGAACCGTTGCCAGGCCGCCGCCGCGCTTGGCCGCGTGCTGGCGCTGGCGGTAGTCGCGGGCCTTGTTCGCGGCGATGCGGAAGAGCCAGGTCTGAAACTGGGAGTGGCCCTGGAAGGTGTTCAGGCTGCGCACGACGGTGAGGAACGTTTCCTGGCAGACTTCCTCGACGTCTTCACGCGTGAAGTCCGACGCGAGTTGGAAGACGAAGCGGAAGGCGGGCGCGTAGTGGCGATCGAAGAGGTCATCCCAAGCCGCTGCCTCGCCGGCAAGACAGCGCTTCAGCAACTCGGCTTCGGATGCCGCACTCATGGGGGCGACCATAAGTCACGGACAGGCGGCTGGCGAGAGCGGCGTTGGGATCGGCTGCGTTCGAATTGGACGGGCGCAGATCCGGCGCTGTTCCGACGGCCAAACGGCGTCACTCGCCGAATGCCGGTGGAGGCGGGACGACCACGATCGGGTCCAGGCGAACGAGTCCGCCCTGGTTGATCCCGATGAAGTAGCCGCCACCCACGCCGGCGATTTGATCCATGACGCCGGCGAAGGACGTGCGGCGGCCATTATCCGGGTGCGTGAACCGGCCCCGGAAAATGCCGGTGCCACGGCTGAGGCTGAAGCTCAGGCCGGGAATGTCACCGCCGAGATCGCCAAGCTTGCCCTTGGGAAGGAGCACGATGTCGTTGACGGCGGGGGCGAGCAGATTGCCGCCGTCGATCCAGAATTGTCCGTCGATCCAGTTCAACGCGAACGTCCCGAAGTTCGTGGAGGAATACCGCGAGCCGCTGGCGGCAACGTTGCCCGAGTAACCGTCGGGATAGAGCCGGCGATCGCCACGACGAGGGCGCACCCAGAACAGGTCGCCCGCCACATCGCTGAAGTCCGCCGTGGCGAACCGCAGCCAGCCGATGACGGCACCTTGGCCGTCGTTCAGCGGAAGGTAGAACGGCCACCAGCCGTTGGTGGAAATGATGGCGGTGCGGCTGTAGGCGGTGCCGTCGGCGAGCGCGCCGTACATCGTGCCGCGCCCGCGCGAGTTCACATTCATCACGCCGTAGCCTTCGCCGACGGGTGCGACAGTCGCGTTGGTCCCGCCGGGCAGGCGAACGGTGTAGCGGCCTTGATCCACGGACAGCCCGTCGAGCACACCCTGGCCACGGAAGCCGAACATCTCCGTGCTCCAGCCGCGCCGGACGTTCTCGGCGATGCCTTCGATCTCGTCCGTGCCAGCGATGAGTTGTAGATCGACGATCCAGATGAGGCGCAGTTCGTAGAAGCAGCGGCAGTCATCCCAGTCGCGGCGGTAGATCGCGACGCCTCCCGAGCCCTGCTGATCGAAGCGGCCGCGGAGCGGATAGCGCCGGTTGCCGACGTTCATCCAGCCGCGGAAGTCGCGGTCCCAGTCCACCTGAATCTCGAAGTAGCCGGAATATTCCGCGACGAAGTCGTCCGCCGGAATGAGCAGGCCGTTGTAGGTGCCCTGGATGCGCGGGAACTGGTTCGACGGCCCGCCCGGGATGAAGCCTGCCGCCTGCACCAGGGGGCGCGAGGGCGTGTGTGGTTGAACGACGTATTCCTCCGCGCGAAGGCCGGTGGCCGTGAAGAGTCCGAGAACCATCGCCGACACCAGCCGAAACAACTTTTGCATAATCGTATGTTGGCAGCGTTGACGACGGCGCACCACAGGGAATTCAGAAGGGGCGACAGGAAGTCGGAAACCGTTACCGGCAGCCTACTTCCCCGAGGCTTGGAAAGTCCGCCGGTAGTCCCGATAGCGGGCGTTCACCGTTAACACATACTTGCGCGTGCCGGGGAAATCCATCTGCGCGAGGAAAGCGGTGCTGTTCGTCGCCGCCGCGCCGTGACGCCATTTGTTGACGCGCGTGGGACCGGCGTTGTAAGCCGCGAGCGCGTAGAGGACGGGATGATCGGTCGCGCGGTAACGCACGAGCAGCTTGCGCAGATACCACGCGCCGCAATCGGTGTTCAGCGCGGGATCGAAGAGTTGTTGATGCGAGAAGAGCGTGCGCTTCTGAGCCGTGGCCCAGTCGTTGGCGGTGTCCTTCATGATCTGCATCAGGCCGACTTCGCCGCTGGTGCCTTTCGCATACGGGTCGAACCAGCTCTCGCGCCAGACGACGGCTTTCACGAGCGCCGGTTCGACGCCGTACTTCCGGCTGGCGGCGATGATGGCGGCGTCCTGGCTGTGCTCGCGGCGGTTCCACCAACGCTGGATCGTCCCGGCGATGCATCCGAGGAGGATGATGCCGAACAACCACCATTTGCGCTGCGCGATCCAGTCAATCATGCGGGTGAACTTCGGTCGCCGCGCGTTGCTCAACACCGAAAGCTTGGACTCCGGACGACCGCCGCTAGACTTAACGGCGATGATTGCGCGCGTCACCTTGGAAATCGCCCTGCGGCGCGAATTCGATTACGCGATTCCGCCGGAGTTCGCGGGACGCATCGAAGTCGGCAGCCGGGTGAAGGTGCCGTTCGGTCCGCGCCAGGTGCTGGGCGTCGTCACCGCGTTGCCCGAGGAATCCACGCACACAAACCTGCGCCCGATCAGCAAGGTCATCGGCCAGCAAAGTCAGGTGACGCCGCGCGTCCTCCAACTCGCGCGCTGGATCGGCGAGTATTATTGCTGCCCGGTCGAGATCGCACTCAAGAGCGTGCTGCCGGAAGCGGTGCGCAAGGAGGACTCCGGCTGGCGCGAACGGCTTTACGTCCGTGTGCTTCCGCGCCTGGGCGATCCGCCGAAGCTCACCAAGCGGCAGGAGGACGTCTGGCACGTCATCGAGGAGTGGCGCGAGCTGCCATTGCAGGAATTGCTCCGTCTCACCGGCACCACGGCCGACACTGTGCGCAAGCTGGAGGACAAGGGCCTAGTCGCTATCGCATCACAAGTCTCCGAGCGCGATCCGTATGCGAACGAACATATCCTGCCTTCGCAACCCATCGTGCTGAACGACGAACAGTCCGTCGCGCTGGCCGCGATCGTGAAGGCGATGGATTCCGTTTCTGAGGGTAGGGGAGCAGGGGAGAAAGCGAGAAAGGGAGAGACGGTGCGCGGCATTCCATCGAGTGCTTCTCTTCCCGCGCCGCCGCCACCTCCCCGCACCTTCCTGCTCCACGGCGTGACGGGCAGCGGCAAGACGGAAGTTTACCTCCAGGCGATCGCCCACGCGCTCGAACAGGGCAGGGGCGCGATCGTGCTGGTGCCTGAAATTTCGCTAACGCCGCAGACGGTCGAACGCTTCAAGGCGCGGTTCAGCTCGGGGAAGCTGCGCACGCTCGTCGCGGTGTTGCACAGCCACCTCTCCACAGGCGAGCGGCACGACGAGTGGCACAAGATTCGCCAGGGCCGCGCCCGCATCGTCATCGGCGCGCGCTCGGCGATCTTCGCGCCAGTGGAACCGCTCGGGCTCATCATCGTCGATGAAGAGCACGAGCATTCCTACAAGCAGGAGGAAGCCCCACGCTATCAGGCCCGCGACGTCGCCGTCGTGCGTGGGCAGATGGAAAATGCCGTGGTCGTTCTCGGGTCCGCCACGCCGTCGATGGAGAGCTTCTACAACGCGCGACGCGGCAAGTACGCGATGCTCGAAATGAAGCTCCGCGTGGACGCCCAGAAGATGCCGGTGGTCCGCGTGGTGGACATGCGGCAGGAGAATCGCAAGGCCAAGGGCGCGCAGATATTTTCCGAACCCCTCAAGGAAGGCATCACGCAGCGGCTGGAAAAGAACGAGCAGGTCATCCTGTTCCTGAACCGCCGCGGCTGGTCGACCTCGCTCCAATGCCCGAAGTGCGGCTTCGTTGCCGAGTGTCCGAATTGCAGCGTCTCGCTCACCTACCATCGCGCCGCGCAAAGAATCCTCTGCCACATCTGCGGCCACAACACGCCTGCGCCGCGCGTCTGCCCCGAGGCGAAGTGTGCCAACGCCGCCATCCGTTATTCGGGCCTCGGCACCGAGCGCGTTGAGGACACTTTGAAGAAGCTCTTCCCGCAAGCGCGCATCACGCGGATGGATTCCGACGTGTTGAAGCGCAAGGACGACTTCCGGCGCATCCTCGGCGACTTTCGAACGGGCAAGATCGACATTCTCGTCGGCACGCAGATGATCGCCAAGGGACTGCACTTCCCGAACGTGACACTGGTCGGAATCATCCACGCGGACCTCAGCCTGCACATTCCGGACTTCCGCGCAGGCGAGCGAACGTTCCAGCTGCTCACGCAAGTCGCCGGGCGTGCCGGACGCGGCGATGTCGAAGGCGAAGTCTTCGTGCAATCCTTCACGCCGTTTCACCCCGCGATCCAATACGCGCGCCGCCACGACTACAGCGGCTTCTACGAACAGGAGATTGAGTTCCGCGAACAGTTGAAGTACCCTCCGGCTGGGCGGATCGCGCTGCTGATCTTGAAGGGGCGCAACGAGGAGAAGGTGAAGCTCATGGCGGAACATGTCGCGCGTGAGCTGGAGAGTTTGGCGGATGGGAAAGTGGGGAAGCGGGAAAATGGACCGGTGAACGGGGACACGCTGGAGTTGCTCCCACTTTCTCACTCACCCGCTTTCTCACCTGCTCCACCTCCGGCCGCGCCATTGCGCGATCTCACCATCGCCGGCCCTGCGCCCGCGCCGCTGGCTCGCGCCGAGTCGTTCTACCGTTACCAAATCATGCTGCGCTCGCGGCAGATGAGCGCCCTTAGCCGGACGCTGTCCGCCCTGTCGCAATCACTGGAGTTGCCCGAAGACGTGACCCTCACCGTGGACATCGACCCGGTGAACCTGGAGTGATTCGCCGCGCGAGCAAAAGTCGGAAGGGATGAAAACAAAGGAACGGGGACAAGGGAAAAGACCTCCTGCGAAAATCATCTATCCCCATTCCCATGTCTGTTCCCGTAGACTTGCACCTGCCCCACCGAAAATAAAAAGCAGGCGCAGCTTGAAAGGGAAAAGCTGCGCCTGCCGGCACCAGACGTGCCCCCCACTGCCCCGTAACCACCCGGAGCAATTTCATATGAGTCGTCGGAACCGGTGCGGCGGCGGACTTCGATCATCCAGAGCGCCGGCGATCGGCCCACCCATGTCCAGACAAACACGGGCGCCTTTGACGGACACCGCCACACCAGTCCTAGTCCAACGACCCCCTTTAAAAACCTTCGCTGCGTCGGGGCTGCCGCAGCGCAAACTCTTTTTTGCTTCCGGCGAATCCTTCACCGAAGCCGCTCCGCCAAGACCTCTGCTTCAGAAGTTTTGCGAGCTATGCCAACACTGTTTGCAAGATTGATGCCGGGCCGCGAGACGGCGTGAAATCGCCTGAAGAAAAAACGGGAACGCGCGACGCCGCGAGCCGTCGCGCGCCCCGGGAGCGCGGAAAAGGTGCGTGCAAGATTCCTCCGGTGAATCCAGTCGCGCTCTCAAAACTGTTGATTTCATTGGCGTTTTCGCAGCTTCGGTGACACCCATCGTGCAGCCGATGTTCGTTAGCGCAGGTGTAACCTCCCGCCGTCGGCCTTCGGCAGCTTGCCTGTAGTTTTCTTCAGGCTGAACTGCAGGCTCGTCGGCGCGATGGGTTTTTGGTGAACCGGGAGCGTGAAATTCACGCTTCCTGTGTGGACGTAACGCAGGGGGATTTGTCCGATGGTCTTCATAACTTCGATTTTTCTATAGTCGTGTGCGGCCATGCCCTTCCTTGAGCAATGCAAAGACCAGAACCACTCTCCAAACGCTCGGGCGTACGCGGGGTTGTTCGCAGCGCCTCGCCCTCGGATCGCTGCAACTCGCTTCGGTTGAAGAACAACGATTCGTGCGCCGCACATCCCCGTCGCACGCGCGCACGGAGACCGCGCGGCCGAGAATACCATCCTCACCGTAGGCC
>SXGS01446370.1_pt1 | contig 10757 bp, 8 predicted proteins | sample 3174681 | NCBI WGS metagenome assembly SXGS01 (sample SAMN11356861, study PRJNA531348) | freshwater metagenome | isolation source: freshwater sample F1-80 | place: China: Fuxian Lake, Yuxi | collected 2017-12-25 | reverse complement strand
GGATCATCCGCTCATCGCCAATGGGCCGGTGCGCATCATCGAACAGCCGGACGACAAGACTTTGCTCGCCGGCCAGCGGCTGGAACTCGCGGTAGCCGTCACTGGCCAGCATCCGCGTTCGTTCCAATGGTGGCGGGACAATGCGCCCGTCGCCGGTGCCACGAACGCGGCACTAACTGTTGCAGCCATGGCCCCTTCGCTCGCCGGAAGCTATCACCTCGTTGTCAGTAATCCGGCTGGAGTCGCAACCAGCGCGACGGCGGCGGTGACGGTACTGCCCTTCGCCTTCGCGAAGCGTCCCGAGCGCCGGGTTGTTCGCGCAGGCGGCGCGATTCGTCTGGCACCGGCGTTTCTCGGCGCGCGCCCAGGGCGATTCCAATGGTTGTTCAATGACACACCGATCCCGGGCGCGACGAACTCGACGCTGAAACTCACGCGCATCAGTGCCGCGCACGAGGGCCGGTACTCGGTGATCGCGGAGAACGGGCACGGTTCTGTCGCCGCAGATGTGGCTGAACTCGCCGTGCTCGTCCGACCACGCATCGTCTTGCCGCCCGTGTCGCAGGCGGTGATGCAGGGAACGGCGGTGACGTTCAGCGCGATGTTCGACGGGCACCCTGCGCCGTTCGACGTGACGTGGCAGCGCGGCGCGGTGATTCGCCAACGTGAATCCGGCGTGCGCGCGACCGAGAGTTACTTCACGCTCACGAATGTGCAGCCGTCGGACGCCGGGACGTGGCGCGTGACCGTGCGCAACCCGGCCAGTGCGGGTGGCGTGCGCGAGTTGTTCCGGCTCACGGTGTTGCCGGATGCCAACGGCGACGGACTGCCGGACGTGCCGCCGTTCTCGATGCCGGGCACGAACATCTCGGGCTATGCCGGGGCGGATCTCGACAGCGACGGATTGTCGAACGGCGCGGAATTTCGCGCCGGCACGAATCCCACGGACGCCCGCAGCCGGCTGGCGTTTGAGGCTGTGCTGACCTCCAACAACCAAGTTTTCGCGACGTTCCGAGCAATCTCGAACCGGACCTATTCTGTGCAACGCGGCGCGTCGGATGCGCTCGATCATTGGACGACCTCCCGCAGTTTCCCAGCGACCCGAACGAATCGCGTCGTCACTCTGCCGCTGCCGACGCCAGGCGTTTACCGGCTGGTGACTCCACGAGAACCGTGACGAGGTCGCGTCGGTAAATCTGATCCGCCGGATTTCCGTTTGCCGATTCGCGACCCGCTCCCTACCGTCGCGCCGATGCCAGCGCGTCTCACCATTCTTGCCAGCGGTTCCAGCGGGAACTGCGCCTATCTGGAGACCGATGACACGCGCCTGCTCATCGACGCCGGCCTGAGTGGACGGCAGATCCGCCAGCGGTTGCTGGCCATCGGCCGCACTCCGGAGAATTTGCACGGCATCATCGTCACCCACGAACACACCGATCACACGCAGGGCCTGGGCGTGCTCGCCGGTAAACTGGGAGTCCCCGTGTATTGCAACAGGCTTACGCGCGATGCCGTGGCTCCGCAGTTTCAAGTGCCACTGAACTTCCGCCTGTTCGCCACCGGAAGCGGCTTTGAGCTGGGCGACATCGCGATCGAAACTTTCAGCGTGCCGCATGACGCGCATGATCCGGTCGGCTTCCTCCTGCGCACCGGCTCGGGCAACATCGGATTCCTCACCGACCTCGGCCACGCCACGCGCATGGTGGTGGAACGGGTGCGGCCTTCGCATGTGCTCGTGCTCGAATCCAACCACGACGTGAAGATGCTCCAGGACGACACGCGCCGGCCGTGGTCCACGAAGCAACGCATCCTCAGCCGGCACGGGCATCTCTCGAATGACGCCGCCGCACGCGTGGCGACCGAAGTGGTCTCCAGCGACCTTCGCCATCTCTACCTCGGGCACTTGAGCAGTGACTGCAACAGCCCCGCGCTCGCGCGGCAGGTGGTGAGTGGCGCGCTCGAAGACATCGGCGCACGCCATGTCACCGTGGAGGCCACCTCGCCCGATGTCCCGTGTGCGACCTATACGCTCGACGAAAAACTTCCCGAGCCTTCCGCTCCATCGCCGTCCCCTTCCCACCTCGCCGAGACGTTCCAGTTAAGCGCGGATTAGGCTAGGGCCAAGCGGAAGAACCCGGGAAGGAAGTCGCGCGAAGCGGGCGATGAACACCAACGGTTCCGGTGATTCCTTGCGCCGCTCTACGCGGCGCTACTACTCGCAGCGCGATCAATTCCACCCCGCCATCGATCGCCACTTTCCATTGCGCCAGTTTCGTCAGGCCACTCCGCTGGCCTAGGGCGTCCCTGTCGCCACGGCTTTCCAGATGATGGCGGGATTGTCGGTGATCAGTCCGTCCACCCCGGCCGCAAGTAGCTGTCGCGCCACGGCAAAGTCGTTGATCGTGTAAACCCACACCTTCAACCCCCGCTCGTGCGCCGCCTTCACCGCCGCAGCGTCCACCTGCCGGCTCCACACCGCAGCCTGCGCGCCCAGCGCCTTTATCTCGTCGAGCCACGCCGGGCTCAGTGCCTTCTCAGGATCCGTCAGCGACTTTCCGTTTCGAGAACCCGGCGGGCCCAGCGCCCCGAGCACCTGCTTCGGCTCCAGCCGGTGTAAGTCGCGGAGGTATTCCCAATCGAAGGCCTGCACCACGACGCGGTTCACCAGTTGCCGTTCACGAAGCAGCTTCACACACGTCGCCGCGTCGCCGGCCTTGCGCTCGATTAGCGTCACGCCGTTGCTCTGGATGATATCCAGCGCTTCGCCGAGCGTCGGCAGCGTCAGCCCGGGCTGTGGCGGCTTGAACCACAGGCCGGTTTCCAAAGCCCGCAACTCGCCCAAAGTTTTCTGCACCACGGAAATCTTGCTTCCGCCCCAGCGCCGGACGGCATCAGTGGTCCGGTCAAGCGTGTAGTCGTGCAGCACGACGGGTTCGCCGTCCTTGGTGTGGTGATAGTCGAGCTCCACCATGTCCGCTCCAGAACTCACACCGCGCGCGAACGCCAGCAGCGTATTTTCGGGCGCGAAGGCGGAATAGCCGCGATGCGCGATGACGAGCGGCCGTGAAGTGGCGAGCAGTCGTTCCGCCGGTGAATTCGTGGCGGCTGCTGCGGCCGTCACCAGCCAGCATAGGCAGGTGAGCCGAAGGAGACGAATCAGATGGGCCTTCATGCAGTGGAAGTTCTCTGCGCTTTCATTTCCTGACGAACAACGCCAGCGACGCCGTGTAGCCGTGCAGAAAGTTCTTCTTCCCGACCGGCCCCAGCTCACCGTTGCAAAAGAATCCCGTGAGTCCGAACGGCCCGAGGTGTTCCTGCACATGCCGCGCGTCGTGATGCGGCTCGCCGAACAGGCGGTGACCGCGTCCATTGCAACTGCACAGGCAGCCGCCGTAAACCGGCCGCCCTGACAGCTCGCGCTTCGTGCGATCGAGCAACTGCTCGATGTCCTCCGTGCCCGTCGACGACGCCCGCCTCTGGAACTGCATCGTCTGTCCCGGCCGCGGATACGCGCCGATGGCGATCGCGCCGGAGGACGGGTCTGCGCCGAGCAGGTTGCGGATGAGGAAGTCGCCACGTCTGAACTCTTCGAGATACTCGTTCACCACCAGGCCGACGAAGAGGTTCCCCGGAGCAGTGGCGCGTTCGGCCTCGGTCAGGCCCTCCACCGTTTCCGCCAGAACATCGAACGCCGGACGATTGGCGATTTCGAGAATCACATTCTTGTCCACGCGCGTGATCGTCCACGTCTCGCCGATGGGCGTGCAGCCCTGCGAGATGACCCCCGCCAGCCCGACGTCGCCGCCGATCGAAATGCCGACTCCGCCCGCAGTGAAGACATCGCCGTTCAGATACACCTGAGTCTCCTGCGCATCGCTGGGGCCGCTGGCCAGCCCGCCAAAAATTGGCAGTGGCGCATACGCCTCGTTCCAGCCGCGCAACCACCGCTCGCAATCCAGCCGGAACGGGTCCGCGAAGCACAGCCAGCCGTTCGTCTCCTCCGGGCGCACGCCGTTCTCCTGATGCCAGTAGGCCGGGCCAGCAGATTCCTCCACCTGCTCCTGCGAAAAATGGACCGCCTCCAATCGCGCCCCCGGCAACGAATACAATCCCAGTGCAAGCCCGGAGTCGTCCTCGATCTCACGAGAGCCGGTGATCAGGCTTCCGCTCGAACAGCCGACCAGCAGCGGAACCTGGGCGTGGACCCGCAATATCTCCAGCACCTGCGGCGCGACAGGAAAGAAATCCGGCGTCATGAACACCAGCCCGAGATCTACTCTCGCGCCCTTTAACTGCCGCCGCGTGCGCTCGGCCCAGTCGCGAAAACGCGGCTCGTCGAACTCACCCTGCCAGTGCGCGGACACGGAGTGGTCGTTGTGCATGGATGTGAGATTGGCGGCGTGTCGCGCGATCCCGGAACGGAAAGACTCCCGGAATCAGAATCGATCGCCCCGCGTCCGGGTCTTGATGCGGCAGAGGTACATGTCCGCCGTGATGTAGAGCACCGAGCCGTCGTCGCCCCAGCCGACATTCGCCGTTGCTTCGCCGGTGTTGATGGTCCCCAGATGCTTGCCGTCTGGTGAGAACACAAGCACACCACCGGGCCCGGTGGCGAAGAGATTGCCAGCGGCGTCCACCTTGAGGCCGTCAGGCAAACCTTTCTTCCCGGCGGCCACCATCGGTGTCGAATCGAAGAACACCCGGCCATTGCCGATGGTGCCGTCCGCCTTCACATCGTAAGCCATCCAAACCGCCTTCTTTGAATCGGAATTCGCGACGTAGAGCGTCTTCTCATCCGGCGAGAAAGCGATGCCGTTCGGGCGCGTCATCTGATCCGTGAGCAACGTCACCTCGCCCTTGGACGACAGGCGATAGACGCCTTGGAACGCCAGTTCCTTCTTGGGATCGTTCACGTTCTTTTCGAGACCGTACGGCGGGTCGGTGAAATACAGATCGCCATTGGACTTGTAGGCGAGGTCGTTCGGGCTGTTGAAACGCCGGCCGTTGTAACGATCCGCCAGCGTGATGTGCCGGCCCCTCTTCTCGACGCGACCCACACGGCGATCGCCATGCTCGCAGAGCACCAGCCGCCCCTGGGCATCGGTGGTCAGGCCGTTGGACCCCGGCTCGCCACCGCGCGGCTCCGCGCCGGTGTAGCCGCTGGGTTGCAGGTAAACATTCACGCCCCGGCCTTCCTTCCAGTGATACACCGTGTTCTTCGGCACATCGGAGAAGAGCAGGTAACCGCCCTTCTTGATCCACACCGGACCTTCCGACCAATCGAAGCCCGACGCCAGTTTCTGCAACGGCGCGGTCAGCTCGATGAGGGTGAAGAATTTTGGATCGTTCACTTCCAGCGTGCCGAACGTCTCGCCTCCGTGGGCGCGAATCTCGGCTGGTGGCGGTTGCAACATGGTGTGCTGGCAACCGGCGGTGAAGAGGACGACGGAGGCGAGCGCGACGGCGGCGGGGCGAATGAAGCAAGGGGAGTTCATAGGTATCGTGTTGATGCGCGAAGAGTCGGAATCCGGTTCGTCACCGTCAAGCGCGCTTCTTTGGCCCGGGTCCGAGCTGAACTGGCGGGCAGCCAAGATTCGCAAGGCTGAGCAATGTTCAGCGATGAAGGCCCAGGACATTGCACGGCGAAGCTTCAAGGCCTGTAAGGCCGACGCAATGCTTGGAACCCGTCACGCCCTGCCAGGGCTTCAGAAACCATCGTTGGCGTGACCCGGGCCTCCAAGCCTGCGGCTCTCCAGCCCGGGCTATCACATCACGGGCTTTCCGCCCTATGAAATTCCTCAGCAAAATTCTCCGCATAGTTTGCCCGCCACTTTCAACCACACCGTTTGGAGAATGGCGCGCGCGTTCAGCGGCGATCCATCGACTGCGTGATCAAGCTGGCTGTCGCGTGCGTTCGCCCACGGCGGAAGACGGAGACGAGGATTAGCATCGCGGTGCCCATGAGGATTCCTCCAACTGCGAGCGACCAGAGCACGACCGAGTTTCCATGCGGTGCCGGAGTCACCGCGCCTTGGACGCCGTCGAGTCCGGATGGCGGCGCTGCTACCGCTGCGGACGGTTGCGTTGGTGTCGGCGCGAGCGCTGTTTCGCGAGCGGCGACAGGGACAGTCTTGGGCTGCACCTGTTCCAGGATGGATTCGATGACCGACGACGGGACCGGCGTGGCGGATGAAACCGTGGCTGCTTTGGGTTCTGAAGCCCCGTTCGCATTCGCTGCGAGGAGGCTTGATTGGGAGAGGACAGCCGGGGGTTCGGCGGGAGGTTGTGGCGCTTGGGCCGGTTCCTTCACAGGAGCCGGTGCCGTCGTCGCGAGGCTGGTTTTCGGCGGCTCGGGAGCGGTCGGCGTCGGAACCGTATTCGTTGCTGGCGCGACGTTGGAGATGACCATGACTTTCTTCGGAGCTGGCGCGCTGGTCTCCACGGCGGCAACGAGCGGTTGCGGGACGGCATTGGTCTGGCGGGTAATCAGGATCGACGCGGGTGCCTTCGTGGGTGAAACCGGCGGCGGCGAGGGGCGCGCGATGGCGGGCGGTTGCCGGCGTTCCGGCAGCATGATGCGGTCGCGTCCGGCAATGACGACGGAGTGATCGATGATCCAGCCGTCGCGCGCGATGAGCGCGGTGATGAGCGGTTGCTTGGCGCGGCTGCGGTCGCGTTTCTTCGCCTTGTAGTCGGCGTTGATCGCCTTGTCCAACGGCGTGCCGTCCATCGCTGAACGACCGTCGGAGATGAGGATGATGTTGACGTTGCTGACGGCGTGAACGACGGAACGCAACTGCGTGGTCACGGACTTGATGTTGCTGGATTTCTCATAGGTCAGTCCGCTGATGAACGCCGCCGCCACGGTGGCCTGTTGCACGGCGCGACGTTGATCCCAGACTTTCATCGAGAACCGGCCGGCCAGCGTCTCCTTGTTGAAGGTCCACAAGCCAAAGGTGTCACCCGACCGCATTTGGCCGAAGAGCCCGCCGCCAATCATCTCGTAGAGAGCCGCCTCGGTGGCCGGTTGCAATTCCTCCATATCCTCCGACATGTCCACGATGAACAGGAAGCGTTCGCCATTGGGATCCATCTCAGCCGGCGGCGCCAGGGCCGCAACGGATCGAAACCCATGCGGGAACCCGCAGCCCAAGGCGAGAACCACGAGCAGCACGAAGGAGCGCGATTTGCCGGGCCTGGTCGAAGATTGCCGCCTCGTCGCGGTCGCTGCGCGGAAAAACCATCGCCAAGGACCGGAAAACAGAGTTCTAAAGCAAGTTGCAGCCATACCAGTCCCCGCTGAGCCAGAACCAAGCCAACCGCCGGCATCGCGGCATCCGTACCGTTCCACCCGGTCCGGGCGTGGCGAAAAGTTGCTGCCCTTCCCATTCCTCACCGTTCGGCTGCGGAACGAGTTTCACGCTCGGCCGCGCCCGATCCGCCCCGGAGAATTGAAATTCCTTTCTCCCGCCCGAGCCGCTCCGTATGCTGCGCCCGATGCCTGAGCGACAGGAGTTGCAAACCCCGTCGGGACGCCACGCCGCCTTCGCGCCGGCTGTGGCGTGGTTCTGCCTGCGGTCCCAGCCCAAGCACGAACACATCGCCGCTGGTCATCTGCGGCAGATTCCCGGAGTGGACGTCCTCAACCCCCGGATGCGTTTCGCGCGCAAGACGCGGCTCGGCCCGGTGATCGTCACCGAGTCGATGTTCCCGAACTACCTCTTCGCACGCTTCGAGTGGGAGGCGATGCTCAACCGCATCCACTACTCGCCGGGCGTGGCGGGCATCGTGCATTTCGGCGACAAATGGCCGACCATCCCCGACGAAACGATCGAGGGACTGCGCCGCTTGGTTGGCACCACGGGCGTGCATGAGATTTCCAACGGCGTCGGGCCCGGCGACGAGATCGAGGTGGCGGGTGGAGTGTTCCACGGATTGACGGCCATCGTCTCGAAAGTGATGCCGGGCAAGGATCGCGTCCTGGTGCTGATGGATTTCCTCGGGCGCCAGTCAGCAGTGGAGGTAAAAGTGCATTCGATCGTGAAGCGCGGCCTCGGACGCTGAACGCAGCCTTCCGGCTTTTAGTTTTGCGGAAACCAGCGTCGCCCTCCAAGGTCACCGTCATCAGGTTGCGTCCGTAGCTCAATTGGATAGAGCTTCTGACTTCGGATCAGAAGGTTGCAGGTTCAAGTCCTGCCGGGCGCACCACTTGGGCAAGCACTTCCTTCGCGGCCTTCGGCTCTTCGCTCGACTCTGCCCTGACTCCATCTCGTCGTTCCCGTTCTGAGAGGGCGTGGAACCGCAGCTGAAGAGCCGCCTTAGCTCACGGGCCGGGCGTCCAGGACTTGTCGTCGATCAGTTCAACGCCGGGATTCAGGAAGCGGATGCGCCGGGCTTTGTAGAGTTTGCCGAGCGCCTGCTTGAAGGCTTTCTTGCTCACGCCAAATTTCTGCCGGATGGCCTCGGGCGAACTGTCGTCGTCGTAGGCGAATCGTCCTTCGTTTTCGCGCAACGCCTGGAAAATCTTCTCGCTAAGAGTCGTCACGCGGCCGTAACCGGCGGCGTCGAGGCTGAGATCGATCTGGCCGTTGGGCCGGATCTTGCGGACGAATCCCTTCAGCCGCTGCCCGATCTGGAGCGGGATCGAAAGGTTGTCGCGGTAGAGCAGGCCGAGATGCCGTTCCTCGACGATGGCCGTGTACCCGAGCGGCGTTGCGTCGGTAATGAGCAGGTTGACGGATTCGTTCGCGCGATAGTCCGGCGGGGCCTGGATCAGGTGACGTTTCAATCGGGCGCTGGCGACGATGCGCCGGCTGGCGGGATCGAGCACGACGCAGACGACCACGCGCTGGCCGACGCGCACGGAGCGTTCCTGTTCGCGAAACGGGAGGAGGAGATCCTTCGTCAAGCCCCAGTCCAGAAACGCGCCCGCCCGCTCGTGCAGCCCCACGACTTTCAGGCACGCGAACTCCCCGACGGTGGCGAGCGGAACTTCGGTGGTGGCCACGAGACGATCTTCGGAGTCGAGATAGACGAAGACCTCGAGCTTATCCTTGGGCTGAATGGTCGGTGGGATGTAACGCTTCGGTAGGAGGATCTCGCCGAGCTCGCCGCCGTCGAGATAAAGCCCGGGCGCGGACTCGCGGACGATGGAGAGGAGGTTGCGTTTGCCGAGTGTCGCCATGCGGCGAGGATATTCCGGCGGACGATGAACCGGGGAGGAAAATCCGAAGATGGAACGCCGTTCAGCGTTTGCGCTTCGTCGCGGGCCGGCCTTCGGGTTCCGCTCCGGTTGGCGGGCGGAGACGACGGAGGGCTTCTTGGAAATCCTCGGGCCACGGTGCGGCGAACTTGCGCGGGCGGCCGGTTCTCGGATGCGTAAAGGCGAGCGTGTGCGCGTGCAGCAACACGCGGGGCGGCGCGTAGCCGGTGAGCTCTGTCAGGCGCTTGGTCTGGCGCGCACCGTAGGTATCGTCGCCGGCGACAGGAAAGCCGAGGTGCTGGAAGTGGACGCGGATCTGGTGCGTGCGGCCGGTGTGAATCTCGGCCTCAACGAGCGTGGAGTAGAGGAGTCGTTCAGCCACGCGGTAGCTGGTGTGCGCATCGCGGCCTTCGCCTTGGCTGACGGCCATGCGTTTGCGGTGCGAAGGATGGCGCGCAATGGCGGCATGGATTTCGCCGGTCTCGCGCGCGAGTTCGCCGCAGAGGATGGCGAGGTAAACTTTCCCGGTGGTGCGGGCTGCGAACTGTTCGCTCAACGCGGTGTGTGTGGTGTCGTTCTTGGCGACGACAAGGCAGCCGCTGGTTTCCTTGTCGAGCCGGTGGACGATGCCGGGGCGCTCGACGCCGCCGATGCCGCTGAGTTGTCCCTTGCAGTGGTGGAGGAGCGCGTTGACGAGCGTGTGTTCTTCATTGCCGGCCGCAGGGTGAACGACGATGCCCGGGGATTTGTTGAGGACGAGAAGATCCTTGTCCTCGAAGAGCACGTCGAGCGGGATGTCCTCGGCCTTCGCTTCAGAGGGGCGCGCTTCAGGCCAGGTGACGGTGACGATCTCGCCGGCACGGGGCGCGTGAGTGGCTTTAACCGCCTGTTCGTTGACGCGGATGTGGCCTTCGTCGATCAGGCGCTGGAGCGTGCCGCGCGAGACGGCCGGATAGAGCGTGGTGAGAAACTTGTCGAGCCGTTCGCCGGGAAGGGAACGTTCGATGGTGAAGGTTTCAGAACGGTCGGCCATACGAGTCGGGGCGGTCGCGGTGGCGGATCAGCTTTTGGCGTCGCGGACTGCGGCGGGAGCGGGCGTGGACGAGTTGTCGCCCTGCCATGAGAGCAGGAAGAGCAGGCCGACTCCGATGCAGATGGCACTGTCGGCGACATTGAATGCCGGGAAGCCGGCGATCTGCCCGTCGCGGCGAACGACGTAGAAGTAGAGGAAATCGACGACGTGCTGGCGGCTTGGCGTGAGGCGATCGATCAAGTTCCCGATGATGCCGCCGAAGAGAAGCCCCAATGACACGCGGCCGCCGAGCGTGTGGATGCCGAAGTGGTGGCGGGTGAAGTAGAGAAGCACGACCGCGAGCGCGGCGACGATCGCCAGGCCGGTGTTGTTCCCGGTAAACATGCTCCACGCGGCTCCGGTGTTTCCCCAGTGGACGAACTTGAAAAAGCCTTGAATCACCTCGCGTTCCTCGGCGAACCCGAGATAGCGGAGGACGAGCAGCTTGGTGAGTTGATCGAACGCGATGATGCCCAGGGCGAG
>SXGS01148731.1_pt1 | contig 10757 bp, 4 predicted proteins | sample 3174681 | NCBI WGS metagenome assembly SXGS01 (sample SAMN11356861, study PRJNA531348) | freshwater metagenome | isolation source: freshwater sample F1-80 | place: China: Fuxian Lake, Yuxi | collected 2017-12-25 | reverse complement strand
CCGTTCAGCCGCAGATCCGGATGGGTGAAGCCGGTGATGGCGCGGAGGATCCTCAGGTTATTGGACAGCGCGACGATGCGCCCGCGGTAGGCAGACGGCGCCATCACCGTCCCGCTCAGCCCGGCGCTCCCCGCGGCCATGATCGAGCCCTGCCGCCACGAGGGAAGCGCCGGATTGCGCGCAAAATTGAAGTCCGCCACCGGCACGAGCGCCGGATCCTCGTTCACGATCGTGGACACAGGCGCCATCCCCGTGTTGTCCACGGTGACCTGCCGCTGCTGAAGCCGCTGGAACGCCTCCCCGAGGCTGGCCCGAGTGCGGCGAATGGCCGTGGTCCCGGCGGCATCAGTGACCACCTGGCGGTAGCAGGACGGATAGAGCAGCGTTTCCGTGACGCTCACGGGCGCCGCATTGGTAGCCGAAGTCGGCGCGTCGTATGTGAGCGTCACATTGGTGCCGAACGGCAGGAAGAAATACTGGTTTCGCGTGTCGTCGTACCAGACGGGGCTGTTGACGTACACCGTGTCGTCCGGAGTCGGGGCCGACGGATCGAAATTCGGGTTTGTTGTGGATGCGCCCCCGCCGACGAGCAGCGTATTCTGCACCAGCGTCGAGGGGATGCCGTTCGCCTTGACCGTGCCGACCGCCAGGCGCCGGAGCGGCACCGTGACCGTCACCGCTCCCAATGTCGCCGTGACCGACTTCAGTTCCAGGATCGGACGGCTTACCTGCACAAATCCGTACGGCTTCAGGCTGCCTACAAATTCGTAGAAGCGCTGATAGTTCGTACCACGAACCGGCTGCGGCGGGTTGCCGGGCGCGCTCGGCTCCGTGTACAGGTACGGTACGAAGATGGAATCATCGCCCGGGTTCAGGTTCGGGTTGGCCAGATCGGGGTTGGTGTTCGCCCCCAGGGTGCCTGCCAGCGCGCTCCGGCTGAAGTAGCGCGCATACTGCGCGGCTGTCTGCGTGTCGATGCCGGGGGCCAGCAACTGGGGCTGCTCGGGTGTCGGCGTGAGTTCCCGCGGCCACGTACGCTCTTCGATTGCCGACGGTGTTGCCGTGGTCAGCGGGGTATCGCTGATCCCGGCATTCGCCGGATCCAGCGGCCAGCGCCAGCGTTCATCGGTCGCCCCGGTCGGTTTCCCGTCGTCCGCTCCGCCCACGGTGAACCGTCCCAGCGCATCCAGCGCGTACAGCGTGCCCTTCTCAGTGGAGAAGATGACCAGGTCGTCGAAGCCCGTGTCCGAACTCCCCGACAGGAGCGCTCCCTGCGAATTCGTCAGCGGAGTCCCGCCCTGGAAGGCCAGCGGAGGCGTGAAGAAGACCTCCCGGTTGTTCTGGAGGTCGCGGCGGAAAGTACCCCCCGGCGGATTCACCTGCCAGCGGATCAGCGGGTCGAAACGATTGAGGGCCCCCCCCATCAACACCGGCAGACCCGGAGCCTCCAGGCAGTAGAACGTACCGTAGTTGTCCGCCACATACGTGACCCACTCGTTTACATTGAACGTGGCCCGCGCGTTGGCGATCGTGTTCTCCGACGGTCCCCCGACGGTCGCGTCGAACACGTTCGTCAATGGTGTGCGCACCACAGCCGGCGCCATCCCGTACGAGAACCCCGGCGTGGTCACACCATCCGTGGCCAGCGCCGTCATGAATCTCCAGCGCGGAGCAGGATTGTCCAGCGGCAGGATCGCCGGATCGCCGTCGCCAGCCGTGCCCTGAATGTCCGCGGACTTGGCGTTGAGGCAGATGATCTGCCCATCCGCCGTCGTCACGAACAGCAGCGGGCGCGAATCGGCCGCCGTCCCGATGTTCGCGAACGAGACTCCGGCCACCGGCGTGATGCCGGACCCGTTCCGCCCCGTCACCGGGTAGGACCACATCACGTCGCCGTGGCTCGCGTTGGTCGGATCGAACCCATTCGGGTTGAAGAAGCGATCGTTCGGCGGCGGCAGGCTCTCTCCGACCGCGGGGGGATTAGCCGGATCCGGAAAGGGTCCAGCCTCTAAGCGGTCCTTGTTGGGATTTGTGGGCGGCACCGAAAGATCCACCCGTGGACGATCCACCCGTACACAGATCACACGCGCCTGATCCCCGTTCTCTCCGGTGCCGACCACCAGGTACATCACAGTGTGTACCTCGCTGATGGTTTGCCCGCCGCTGGAGCGATACGCCGCCGGGACGCGAGCCAGAATCGGAGGCTGGACAACCACGCCGACGCCCGGATCAGTGTTGGCGACTGTTGCGGCCAACGGCTGTAGATCGCGCACCTTCAGGCCTGGAAGGCCACCCAGGCGACTACGGCGGCCGGGGTCTCCCGACGTCTGGCGCACCCACAGCGGACGCACCGTACCCCGATCGGAGGAGTTCAAAGTGGTGCTGTTTCCGGGCAGGCCATTCGCCGTCTGCGGGTAGTAGCAGTTGATCACCTGCTCGCGGGTCGTCACGGAACGGGTAACTCCCGACCCATCTTGCGAATCCACGACCGAGGGCTCGAAAGTGACCGCATAAAGGAGGTCATCGGTGACCCCGGAACTGGCGGTGCTGAGGTCCGCCGTCACCGCGCTCCACCCCTGCGGCACACCCGGGGTAAAGGACGGGCGCGGCGGGGGCGCCACCTTCCCCGCCAGGATCGGCCAGGTGTTGTCCCAGACAAGTTCCGGGTCCTGCTCGCGGTTGTCCTGAATCGTGCCGGTGGGAGGCACATCCCCGAAGTTAGGCGTGACCGTCTGCCCGCCGTTGAGCTGGAGGTCGCCCTCCCAGAACTCCGCGAAGTTCGTGTTGCCCGGGTCCAGCGTGCTGTCCCGCTGGTTGTACGCGAGGTTGCTCGATTGCTGGCCGACGCTCGATCCGAGGAGTTGAATGCCGTCGGTGCGCCAGGAATGGAAATCGGTCGCGCGGCTGGGCAGCGTCGTGAGCAGCCCAACGAACAGCAGAAGCAGGAGGATGCGCTTGAACATGGTTCGATCTACCCGGAGCGGGCTGGGCGCCTGAAATCGTAGCGACGCCGCAGTACTGGCCATCCGAAAGGTTGGACGACCCATCCGGCAGTTTTGCTCCATCACTGTCGGGGTTGGGAACTGAGCCAGCATTCCGGGCTTCCAGAGCGCATCCCTGTTCGCTGTCCCCCACCCGGTTCCCTGCCGGACATCATGCGCAGTCGCCGAACGGCGCCCCTCGGCAGAAAACCTCAGCTCTGGCGGAAGCATCACGGCGCCAAACCGGTCGGCGCCGCATGCGTAACCCGGCGCGCGCAGCGCCCGTCAAACAATGCGTGGCCGGCAATGCCGCCGGAGGGAGCAACAAGTATGCGCAGTGCGGGGATCCTTCTCTGGGCGGCGACGTCCATTCTCATGGCGGGGCTGGTCGGGTGCGGGGCTGCGAAGGAACAGGCCCGGACCGCCTCCGTGCCGCCCGCGGCGGCGCCGGCCGGCGGCAGCACCGCGGCAGCGGGCGGCGCGCTCTCTCCGACCGCCCCGGCAGCCGACACCCCCCTGTCTGCGACGGACACCGAGCGATCGGCGCTCGCCCAGCAAGGGGTGGGTCTCGAGACGCAGCAGTACACGGAACCTTCCGAAAAGGCTCCGTCGGCGGCAATGCCCACCACCGAAGACGCGGTTGCCGGTGGAGCAGCATCCTCGAACACCGGCTCGCCCGGAAGGGCCCCTGCGTTCAATGGGGTGTTCAACACGTTCGACGCGAATGAGACTGCGCCCCCGCACTTGTTCCAGCAAGGTGCCGCCCCGCCGCCCGGCGCCTCGGCGCCCCAGCCACCGCCCGCCCGGTTCGCAACCCCCTACATCGGGACCTACAAGAAACACGTCGCGCGCGCGGGCGCCGTGCCCGCACCGGCCCCGGTCTACGACGCCAACATGTACCTCTCCAGTACGTATCAGGGGGGCGCCGGCGAGCGCGACCGGGTGGAGAAGCTCATCCAGGAAGGCTTTCTCGTTGAAGGCAAGCGGGTCCGGCTGGACGCCTTCCCGCGCACCTATGCGCAGACGTTTGCGATCCCCACCCAAACGGCGCTGGCGGTCTACGCCGAACCCGAGCGGAGCAAGGTCGTGGAGCAGGGCGGGAAGACCTACCTGCAAGTGGCGATTCAGGCGCGAAAGGGAGAAGCACCCCGGCGGCCGCCGCTGAACGTGGCGCTGGTGCTGGACCTCAGCGGCTCGATGCAGGCGGAGCAGAAACTGGACTACGCCCGCAAGGCGGCCGTCGAACTGGTGGCCCGCCTGGGTCCGCAGGACCTGTTCTCCCTCGTGACTTTCGATTCGGCGGCTGTGCTGCGCTTTCCCGCCGGTCCGGTGCAGAACCGAGCCCGGATGCAGCGCCTCATCCGCGGCCTCGACGCCGGCAGCGGCACCAATATCTACGACGGCCTCCAACTCGGTTACCGGGAAGTCCGCAAGCACTCGAAGCGAGACGGAGTCAACCTGGTGCTGCTGCTCTCGGATGGGGAGGTGAACGAGGGCGTCACGGACCCCGCGCAGTTCGAGAAGCTCACCGCACAGCACGCCGATGCGGAAATCCAGACGAGTGCCGTCGGCCTGGGGATGTCGTTCAACGAAGAACTGATGTCGCGGGTGGCGCGTTCGGGCCAGGGGAACTACCATTTCATCAAGCAGAGTCAGGACACTGTGGCCGTGTTCCGCCGCGAACTGGACGACCTGACGCAGGTGGTGGCGCGTGCCGTGCGCGTCCGCATTCACCTGGCCGACGGCGTGGGGTTCCTGCGCGCGCTGGGCTCGTCGCGCCTTGGCGCCCGGGAAGTGCAGGCGGTCAAGGAGCAAGAGAAGAAGGTGGATCGCCGCGTCTATGAAGAGCTGGGGATCGGCGCCGACCGCCAACGGCAGCCCGAAGAGCCGGGCATCAAGGTCGTCATCCCCAACTTCTACCTGGGCGATAGCCACGTGGTGATGCTGGAGATCCAGGTTCCCCCGGGGCGCGGCCGGCGAAAACTGGCGGATGTTTCCATTAAGTACAAGGATCTCGCCCGGCGCACCAACGCGAAAGCCGAAACCAGCGCGGCCATCCATTACGTGCCGGATCAGGCATCCATGGTCGCTTCGGTCAATCGCAATGTGAAGAAGAACCTGCTCGGGTTCCAGACCGGTGAGGCGCTGCTGCAGGCTGCCGACCACATGGCGGCGGGTCGTCCGGCGGCCGCGGTGCGCTGCGTGGACGATCGCATGGTCGTGCTCGGCGTGGCGGCGCGTGAATGGAGCGACCGGGACCTGGATCGTGACGGCCGCCTGCTTGATCGCTACAAGACGGTGCTCCAGCAGGTCGCGAAGAATCCGCAGCTAGTCGAAGCAGGGCTGGGCGACTACCTGCGCAAATCACTGGCCTACAACGGCTACCAGATGACCCGATAGGGACCCGCTTCGCCCCGGACCAGGAGACCTCCACCGTGCCCGACCAGCTCATTACGTCCACCCCGCTCCCTCCCCGGGGCGAAGTGGTGCTCACTCCGCCGCTGGAAGATCTCGACCGCTCGGGGTGCCGCATCGAGCTGATCGGGCTGTTCCGTATCCGGATCGGCGACACGGGTCCGGGGGAAGTGTTCGATGCCATGCGCCGGTCCGGCGCCGACGGCTCCTTCAGCGAGACCCACTCGTGGCTGCGCTGGTCGCCCCGGCCCCCCGTGCTGGAGAGCGCGGACCAGGCGACCCATCGCTATGTGTTTCGGGTGCCCGCGACCGGCTGGCCCGCTGGATCGTCGCTCGGGGTGGCGCTGGACACCGCGCAGTTGGTGGACGAGTTCCTGGTGTCGCCGTCCGAGGTGCAGGCGGGACTCTCCGGGCAGATGCTGGTGCGGGCCTACCGGACGCCCGCACCCCTTTCGCTCTGGAGCGCCGGGGCAGTGGCCTTCCCGGCGGCGGCGCTGGCGATCGGGGGTATCGGCTGGGCGGTGCAGCGCCGCCGCCGCTACGGGGCGCTCGGACCGGAGCTGGCCGAACGCCTGCAGCGCATCGAGCGCGGCTGCCGCTCCGCCCGGGCATCGGCGCTGCAGGCCCGGCGGGTCGTGCCGTTCCAGCAGCCCGTGGAAGAGCAGGTGCTGGCCCTGCAAGCGGGGTCGGCGGACCTGATCCGCCAGATCCACCATCTCAGGAGCGCGCGCGGGTTCACCAGTACGCGCACGTTGGACCGGGAACTGGCCCATCTCCGCGAGCGCGTCCACACCGAGACGGACCCACTGGCCCGCCGGGAAGTTGCCCGGGCGGCAGACGAGAAGGAGAAGGCGCGAACAGTGGTGGAGGACCTGCTTCGCACCGAGGCGCAGGCTACGGCGCGCCTGGACAAGATCGAAGCCCTGCTGGAAGGCACGACCCTGGCGCTCCGCAGCGCCGGGGTCCGCGCGGTGGCGCCGGACGAGGAGCTGTGCCGCGCCCTGGGGGCCGAAGTGGACGCCGTGCATGAGGTCTCCGGCCTCCTCCGCTCCGGGGGATAGGTCCACAGAACCACAACGAAGCGTGCACAGGGCCTTGCGATGACCCCTGCGCGAAACCTCCTCTGTCACGGGCGGCACACTCACCGGGAAAGACACCGACAGGCGGCCCACGCCGCCCGCGTCGCCGCTGCCCTACAGCGCCTGAAGCTGCTCGTCTCCGCGGAAGCGCCACCCTTCCGTGGTACGGCTCCGGCACCGTGAGCCACAGCTCCCACGCGTCATCCCGCAATCCAGGGTAAGAAACCAAGCAGAACACACTGTCCCGACAGGGCGGGCCAACAGCCGGATGGTACAGGCGCAGGCATCCGTGGTACTGCCACAGATGGAATGGCCTGTTCCGCGAGCTTCCATGGAGGCGAGCCTCGCGAGGGGGGCGCTCAGTCCAGAGGTGCGCCCACGAGAGCGCAGCGGTGCGGCGCGTGATCCGGATGGGGCGCGGGAACGGGGCGCACAAAGCCGCCCAGCGACGACGGCGTCACTGCGCAAGTCTCGCCGGAGCCGCCCCAGAGCCGACGGCATCACCGCGCGGGTCTCGCCGGCCCCACCCCTGGGACTACTGCGCCACCTCGCGGGTCTCGCGGGAGTCCGAGGCGCCAGCCTCGTCCACCCGTTTCAGCGAGCACGTACCAAATGGTCTTGCCACCAACCCGGTGCCCTCTGGGCGTGGTGCCCGGCGAGACGCAGGCCCTGCGGGTGGGGCCCGCGCACCGAAGTTCCACCGGCGGCCCACTGCGGTGGAGGGCGTGGAACTCCTCAGGGAGGACGAGGCTGACGCCTCGGACTCCGGCGAAACTTGCAAGGTGGGGCGCTGGATTTGGGGGTTTTAGGGAACCAAGCAGAAGAAACTATCCCGACAGAGCTGGCCAAAAGCCGGATGTTGCGGGCGCTGCCATTCGTGGAGTTACCACAAATGGGATGGCTTTTTCTGCGAACATCCCTACCATCAGCACCATTCCGAAAGCAAATCGATTCCCGATGACGCTGGAACCAGGATCATTCCGCCAGCCCCTGCTCTCGCAGCCACACCCGCAGCGGGACATCTGCGTCGGTGGGGCTGAAATGACCGTTGCAATTCACCCCATCCCCCAGAATCTGGCGGCGAATCGGGCTGCTGCCCGGCCACAGGTGCTGGACCGTCATGTCATCCTTCGTGCGAATCCAGCGGTAGCCGTAGCCATAGAAGAGCACCTTCCGCGTGTGCTCACTCCAATTCGGTGAGGCGGTGTGCCACAGGCGGCGGTCGAAGAAGACGGCGGTGCCCGGCTTTGCCAGCACAGGGACCGCACCCTCCGGCTGTCCGGTGCCGGCGGCGGGCCGGTCCAGGGTGTCCTGCAGGTGGCTGCCGGGGATAATCCAGAAGTTGCCCCGGCCCGGCTCGCTCGTGTCCGAAAGGAAATAGGCGACTTTGAGGGAGAGCCGGGGCCGCGGATGGCTTTCCATCTCCACGTTGACCCGCCCGCTGTCCTGGTGCCAGCCGAAGGTCCGGGCCGTCGCAGCATCCCCCACCCGCTCCGCCTCGGGAAGCGGCGGTGTCACGATCAGATGGCAGTGGTAGAGGTAAATGTTCCACCCGAGGATCCCCCAGACTTTGGGCAGGATCTTCGAGTAGTCCACCAGGTCCACGTAACCGCCGTCCTCGGGCAAGAAGTTGCCGAAGAACAGTGACTTGTGAGGGTCCTGCCCCTCGCGCACCTTCCGGTCATAGATCCGATCCGTCACCGCGGTCAGCGCCGCGACCTGCGCGGGGGAGAGCGCATCCTCGACAGTGAGCGTGCCGGTTTCCTCGAAGCACCGCCGTTCTTCATCCGTCAGCGCGTATTGCAGGCAACTCGAGTCCATGCGCATCTCTCCGGGGTCGTCAGAAGGCGTCCGGCTCGGCGGCGACCGACAGCAGGTCGGCGTGGGTGTAGGAACCCAGGCTGCGGAAGTTCAGTTCGGTGTAATTCTTGATCCACCGCAGCGCAATCCGGCGCGCCTGCCGGTAGCGCTCGGCGGTGTCGGCATCCGGCTGGGGAATCTCGCCCGCGGCCATCAAGTCGAGCAGCGTCCGGAGTTCCTCATCCACCACCCGCTTCGCCAGCGCAAAGGTGTGGACCTCGCCGGTTCCGGTGTCTTTTGCGCCATGCAGGATTCGCTGGGCGACCTGGGCGACGGAGATGCGTGCGGTCGCCAGGTCCTCCATCAGGGCCGGGCGCTTTCCGGGCTTGCCGGCCAGGCTGTCAATGCCTTTGGCGCCCCGGCCCCGGAGCCACCCCTCCAGATATTCCAGCAGCATCCGCACGTTCCGGTGTGTGCCCTCGACGGTGATCGGACCTTCCGGCACCTCAATGCGAATGGGGTAGTTGTCCGGGTTCGCCATCTCCGCCGTTGGCGTCCAGCCGGACGCGCGGAGTTGCTGGAACGGGTCGGCGGCCGTTTTCATGTGGAAGATGTGCGCCACCCAGCCACGCAAGAAGCCCTGCTGCGCTTCCCATTCCTTGTCGGCACGGATGGACGCGGCGGCCTGTTGATTCACCTCCGGATCGCGGCTCGGGAGCGCCGTCGCCATGCCCCCGATGGGAACCGCGTTGTGCTTCAGGCAGACCGCCACCAGGCGCCGGAAGATGTTGGTCAGGAAGGGGGTCTGCTTGATGTCCACCCCGAACCGGTCCGGCCAGACGGAGTGCGGATCGTTCATCACGAACTCCAGCAGGCTTGCTTTGAAATCCCAGCGGGCCGCGTTCAGTCCGGCGCCGTACTCCCCGAGAGCGTGGAGGATCTCCTCCATCTGGTAGGCGGCCGGGAGCGACTCCACCAGGGCGATCGCACGGATCGTGGCGTCCCTCAGGTGCGGCGCCACCTCCTGGCTGGCGGCAAAAAAGTCGCGCCACCAGGCGGCTTCCGTGGCAGCTTCCATCTTGGGAAGGTAGAAGTAGATGCGGCGTCCGGTAGCGACATGGGCCTCACCCGCGTGGAACAGCGTGAGGCAGGCGCCCAGGATGCTGGCCGAGATCGGCTTCCCATCCACGGTCACTTCCGGCTCGTCCAGGTGCAGACCCCGTTCCCGGTGCATGAAGAAGGGAATCTCGCCCGGCTGCACCCGGTATTCCCGGTTCCGCTCCGGGTCCACATAGGAAAGGGAGCCGTCCAGCGCCTCCTTCCGATTCAACGCCGCCTGGATCGTATCCGCAAGCCGATGCCCGGCCGAATCCTCATCGTCGTCCAGGTCTCCTTCGGCGCGGGTGCCGTCGGGCCCGGGGTTCAGCGCGTTGATGAACATCGGCGTCACCCCTACGGGCCCGGAAATCTCGATCCCGGGACGCCGCAACTCTTCCGGTACCAGCGGCACCTGCCACGCGCCGGTGTTGATGTCACTCGACGGCAGGTGGCCCGGCGGCCGTCCCGCATGCGCCGCCCGCAGCACCACGCCGCGCGCCTCCCGGAGTGCGTGGAGCCGCGGGGTGAACCGGTCTTGCATCGTCAACAGGTAGGAGCAGAACTCCGGGGTGAAGAGTGACTCTGAACCGGGAAGGGGAGTGAAATGCAGACGATCGGTGGCCATGCGTGTTGCTTTCCTCGGAGCCCGGCGCCGCACCGGGGTCCGGCCGCCGGGGTGGGCCGGACCGGGAATTATAGCGCGGTGTGCGGGCGGGGCATCTTCGATCCTTGTTCTGGTGCCCTGGTGCCGTAGACGGAGAATATTGGAGACAGGGGTTCACGGAGAGGAGTCCTCCGTCATCATCGTAGAAGTATTGCCCCAGACAGGAGCGGCGGGTGACCCGGACATCCGGTCCGTCTGTTCGACTCACGCAGTGTGCCGGCGCGCCGAGCCCCGGCCGGTCGGTGCAGCGCGACGCGGACCAGGAAGGAGGAGCGCAATGCCACGGACCCGCGCAGACCAGGACGGCGTCTGGAAAGAGATCCTGGAATACTACCCCGAACGCGCCGTCGAACTCTGCTTCCCCCGCATCCACGCCCTCATTGATTGGAGCCGCGGCGTCAAGTTCCTGGACAGCGAACTCCGCCACGTGCTCCGTCGCGGCGCCATCGGCCGCCGCACCGTGGACAAGCTGCTCCAGGTCTACCTCAAAACCGGGGAAGAGGCCTGGATCCTCCTGCACCTGGAAGTGCAGCATCGCTTCGATCGGGACTTCCCCCTGCGTCTGTTCGTCTACGCCTACCGGCTGTTCGACCGGCACAAGAAGCCGGTCATCACCCTGGCGCTCCTCGCCGACCGGGACCCGGATTGGCGGCCGCACGGGTTCGGCTGGCAGTACGGGGCGTCGGGGATGCAGCACCAGTTCGAGCACTGCAAGATCCT
>SXGS01207225.1_pt1 | contig 10758 bp, 8 predicted proteins | sample 3174681 | NCBI WGS metagenome assembly SXGS01 (sample SAMN11356861, study PRJNA531348) | freshwater metagenome | isolation source: freshwater sample F1-80 | place: China: Fuxian Lake, Yuxi | collected 2017-12-25 | reverse complement strand
CTCTGGCAGGCGGCCTATGCGGAATTCGTCTTTCTCGATGTTCTGTGGCCCGATTTCAGCAAGCTGGATTTCATCGCCGCGCTGGATGAATACGCGCAGCGCGATCGTCGCTATGGCGGAGTCGAATCGCAACACGCCATAAAGACGGCGTCGTGATCGACGCGCCCGCCAAAAAAGCCGGCGGCTTTGCCGATCTCGGTCCCCGCATTGCTTCCGCTGTGGTGATGATCGCCTCCGCGCTGGGCGCGCTCTATGCCGGCGGCGATTTGTTCGTTTTGTTCTGGCTCTCCGCTGGAGTCGCTGTCAATTGGGAATGGCAGCGCCTGGTCGGCGGCGAACGGCTCGAAGCCCGCTATGGGGCAGGGGGCGCAGCCGTCGCCGCCGCAGCGGCCCTCGGTCATCTTGCCCTGCCGCTTTACGCCTGCGGCGCCATCCTTATCGGCGCCATAGCCGTCGCGGCGCTAACAGATGCGTCCCGCCGCAACTGGGCGGGCGCTGGCGTGCTTTACGCCAGCGCGCTGGTGTTTTCCGTCTGCGCGTTGCGCGCCTCCGAGCCCTTCGGACTGGCGTCGATCGCCATGCTGTTTGCGATTGTCTGGGGAACGGACATCTTCGCCTATTTCGGCGGACGGTTGATCGGCGGTCCCAAGCTGTGGCCGGCAGTGTCGGCCGGAAAAACATGGTCGGGCACGCTCACCGGGGTTTTCAGCGGCGCGGCCCTGGGATTGGCGACGGCGCGCATGGGGGTCGGCGAGACGCTCGTCCTGACGCCGACCTTTCTGATCTGCCTGATCATGGCGGCGGTCTCGCAAGCTGGCGATCTTTTTGAATCTGCAATCAAACGCCGCTACGGCGTCAAGGATTCGAGCAATCTCATTCCGGGTCATGGCGGCGTCATGGACCGGCTCGATGGCTTTACCTTCGCGGTCATTTTCGCCGCCGGTCTCGGTCTGGTCCGCGCCGGCCCGTCGGTAGCCGCAGGCCTCTTCTTCTGGTAGGCTCCAACATCAATGACATTTAAAAACCTTCACGCTGAACCGTCAGCGCAATCGTCGCGCAGAATTGTCCTGTTGGGCGCCACCGGTTCGGTGGGCCGCTCAACCGTTGACCTGCTGCAACGCGAGCCAGAAAAATTTTCCGTCACCGCCGTCGCCGGCGGCCGCGACGCCGAAGGTCTTGCGGAAATCGCCCGCGCCACCAGGGCCGAATTTGCGGCTGTCCGTGACGAAAACGCCTATGCGGCGCTCAAACAGGCGTTGGCCGGCACGAACACCGAGGTGGCCGCCGGTCGCGAGGCGGTGATCGAGGCCGCGACACGCAACGCTGATCTGGTTGTCTCCGCGATTGTTGGCGCCGCCGGCGTCGAGCCTACCCATGCGGCGATTCTCAGCGGCCGCGACATCGCCCTCGCCAACAAGGAATGCCTCGTTTGCGCTGGCGCGCCCTTCATGCGGGCGGCGCGCGAGAAAAATGTCGCGCTTTTACCGGTCGATAGCGAGCACAATGCGATCTTTCAGGCGCTGGGCGGCGAAGATCCGGGGCGTATCGAGCGCATGATCGTCACGGCATCGGGCGGCCCTTTCCGCACCTGGAGCAAGGAGCGGATAGACCGCGCGACGGTGGAGGAGGCGCTCAATCACCCCAAATGGGCGATGGGGCCGAAAATCACCGTTGATTCCGCTGGCATGATGAACAAGGGCCTCGAACTGATCGAGGCCCATCATCTCTTTAGCGTTCCGGTCGAGAAGCTCGAAGTGGTCGTTCACCCGCAATCGATCGTGCATGGTCTCGTGACCTTCACCGATGGTTCGGTGACGGCTGGCCTCGCGCCGCCAGACATGCGCGTGCCAATTGCGCATTGCCTCGCCTATCCCGAGCGACTGAACACGCCGGTCCAGCGGCTTGATTTTGCGCAAATCGCGACATTAACGTTCGAAGCGCCTGATTTCGAAAGATTCCCCGCCTTGCGGCTGGTGTATGACGCCCTGGCGGACGGCGGCGCGCTGTCCACCGTGCTCAACGCCGCCAATGAAATCGCCGTCGAGGCTTTTCTGAACCGCCGTATTGCGTTTTCCGGTATCGCGCACCATGTCGCAGAAGCGTGCGAGGCGGCTGTCCGCGATGGCTACGCCAAAGAGCCGGCGAGCGTCGCTGACGCGCTTGAAGTTGATCGGATGGTGCGTGAACGTTCGCGCGCGACCCTCGCCGGACGCGAGACCGCAGAAGCGCTGACGCTTTAAATTTGCTCGTTTTTTTCGCCCGGCGACGCCGGCGCGGCGATTAAAGGTTGTCCAGATGAGTTCGCTAACGACCTTCGCCTATATGGTTCCTGCTTTCGTCATTCTCCTGACGATTGTCGTTTTCGTTCATGAATTCGGACATTTTATCGTCGGCCGCTGGTGCGGCGTTCAGGTTGACGCCTTTTCCATGGGATTTGGCCCGGAACTTTGGTCGCGCGTCGATCGTTACGGCACGCGCTGGCGCATCGCCGCAATCCCGCTGGGTGGCTATGTGAAATTTCACGGCGACGCCAATGGCGCGAGCGCGCCAGATCTGGAAGCGCTGGAACATATGCCGGAAGCGGAACGCGCCGTGACCTTTGCCGCGCAGCCCTTGTGGGCGCGAGCGGCGATCGTTTTTGCTGGCCCCTTCGCCAATTTTTTGCTCGCGATCGCGCTGTTGACATCCATACTTTACGTCAACGGCCGGGTCGTGCTGGAGCCCCGCATCGGCATCGTGCTGCCTGACGGCGCCGGCGCTGCGGCCGGCTTCAAAAGCGGCGACGTTGTCGTCAGCATCGACGGCACGCCTGTCGCCGCTTTCAGCAAAATGCAGGAAATCGTTTCCGTATCGGCCGAGAAAAAACTGGACTTCGTTATTCGCCGCGGCGGCCAGGAGCTTCATCTCGACGCAACTCCGGCGTGGCGGGAAGTCGAAAACCCCGCCGGCAAGATGCGAATTGGCATGCTGGGCCTGCAGGCCTCGACCGCGCCCGGCGATTCACGGGCGGAAAAATACGGCCTCATCCAGTCATTTGGCCTCGCCGTAGAGGAGGTCTGGATGATCTCCAGTCGCTCCCTTGGCTATATGGGCGGCCTGATCACCGGGCGCGAAAACGCCAACCAGCTCTCCGGACCGATTGGCATCGCACAGATGTCAGGGCAGGTGGCTCAGGCCGCAGCCAAAGTAGGCATTACGCCCTTCCTGAACTGGATCGCGCTCCTGTCGGTCTCGATCGGATTGCTGAATTTGATGCCCGTGCCGCTGCTGGATGGCGGCCATCTGCTGTTCTACGGCATTGAGGCGATTCGCGGACAGGCGCTGAATGACCGGGCTCAGGAGTTCGCCTTCCGGATCGGGCTGGCGATGGTTGGCGCGCTGATGATTTTTTCGACCTATAACGATCTGGCGCGGCTCTTCCAGCGGCTCACAGGCGGGGCGTCTTGAGCTGAGCCTTGGCCTTTCAGGCGCTTAACGCCCTTGTGCGCGCTCCAATGAGAGCGGGGCCAGCCAGCGCACACGCTCCGGCGTTAACGCTTTGCTGACCATGAAATGTGACTTTCACGCCACGTCTTTGACATATTATCAAATCATTACTCTTTCCAGATATGCAGGGTCAGACGGAGTCGGTAGAAGATTTCTGGCAAACGCCGAAGATTCTTTGGCCGTCCCCGCAAAGACCGAAAACAGCAAAACAGCCCCGCGCCGTTCGCGCGGACTGATTGCGACGAGGACAAACGTTAATGTCTTTTTTCCGCGGTATCTGGAAAACTTCGTCCTTACTGGTTGCGGCCGTCGCCGTGACGCTGGCGCTGGCTGCGCCAGTCGCCGCCGCGCCGCAGATTGTTGTTTCGGGAGACCGTGCGGACGCGGAAACCATCAAATCCTATTTTACGGGAACCAACGACGCCGACATTGACAAGGGTCTGGAGGCCCTGCGTGCGAGCGGCCGTTATTCATCCGTCTCGGCCAGCCGTCAGGGCGGCAAGATCGTGATCCGCGTCGCCGAAGGCAGTTCAATCAATCGCGTCGCGATTGAAGGCAACAGCAAGATCAAAACCGATCAGTTGCTGCCGGAGTTGCGCACCAAGGCGCGTGGCGCTTTTAGTCCGGCAATGGCGGAGTCCGACGCCGCGCGCATCACCGAAATCTATCGTCGTTCCGGTCGCGCTGCCGCCAAGGTCAGCTATCGCAGCGTGCCAGTCGGCAATGGCCGCATCGACGTCGTCTTTACGGTCGAGGAAGGCTCCAAGACCGGCGTGAAGGAAATCAAATTCGTCGGCAATAACGTCTACTCCACCCGTCGCCTCGTCGGCATGATGGAGACGACGGAAATGAACTTCATGTCCTTCTTCAAGTCCTCCGACGTTTACGATCCGGATCGCATTGCGTCCGACCTCGAAATCGTTCGTCGTTTCTATCTCAAGAATGGTTATGCGGATTTCCGTGTCGTGAGTTCGGACGCAAAATTCGATGCGACGCCGCAAGGAACGACACTGGAAGGCGGCGGTCTGCTCAGCGGTTCGCAGGGCGGCTATGTCATCACCATCGCCATTGAGGAAGGTCCTCAGTACCACGTCTCCTCGGCGGACATTGAGTCACATATTCCAGACATCCCATCCGACGCGCTGAACGATGAGCTGCGGCTGAAAGCTGGTGATGTCTACAATGGCGACGCCGTCGAAAAGACGGTTGAGGCGCTGACCCGCGCCGCCGCCAAGAAAGGCTACGCCTTCACGCAGGCGCGTCCGCGCGGCGAACGCAATCAGGCGGCGCAGACCGTAGCGATCCGTTTCCTGCTCGATGAAGGCCCGCGCGTTTACATCGAACGCATTGTTATTCGTGGCAACACGCGCACACGTGATTACGTTATTCGTCGTGAGTTCGATCTCGGCGAAGGCGACGCTTATAACCGTGTGCTCGTCGATCGCGCCGAGCGCCGCCTCAATGGTCTCGGCTTCTTCAAGAAAGTGAAGATCACCAATGAGCCCGGTTCCTCGCCGGATCGCGTTGTCCTGTTTGTGGATGTCGAGGATCAGCCGACCGGCAACTTCGGCGTGTCCGGCGGTTACTCGACGAACCAGGGCATCATCGGCGAAGTCTCGGTGTCGGAAAGCAACTTCCTCGGTCGCGGTCAGGCTGTGCGTCTGTCGTTGCAGGGCGGTCAGGTTGCCAGTGGCGTGAACTTCAGCTTCACGGAGCCCTATTTCCTCGACCAACGCATCGCCGCCGGCTTCGATCTCTTCGCCCGGCATCAGCGCGCTTATCAATATTCGATCTATGCGTCGACGACGGAAGGCGGCACGATTCGCTTCGGTATTCCGATCACCGACGAAATCACGCTGTCGCCGCACTACTCGCTCTACAATACGACAATCTCGATCCCGAACAGCACCAGCAAGCCCTATAATGACTGTTCGCAGCCATTGTGGGGCACGACGCCGGGCTTCTCGCTTCTGGCTCCTGGTCCCGAATACCCGACGCAATTCGTGAACTGTTTGTCGAACGGCGAAGCGCCGCTGGCGATCAAGGAATCGACGGGTTCGATCCTGACGTCACTGGCCGGTTATTCGCTCACCTTCGATAACGTCGATAACTTCCGCAACCCGCACAATGGTTGGCACGCGATGGTCAATCAGGATTTCGCGGGCCTCGGCGGCTGGTCGCGCTATGTGCGTTCGACGACTGACGTTCGCTACTTCCACGAGATCCCGTATCTCGATGACGTGGTTGCGATCGGTCATGCGCAGGCCGGTAATCTGACGCCGTTTGGCGGTTATCAGCCGCGTATTCAGGACAACTTCAACCTGGGTCCGACGCTGGTCCGCGGCTTCTCGCCGGGTGGTATTGGTCCAAGAGACAACAACTGGCTCGCCTGGAACAGCAACACCAACTACGGCAACGCGCTGGGCGGCACGAATTACTGGGGCGCTTCGGCGGAAGTCCAGTTCCCGATCTGGGGTCTGCCGAAGGATCTCGGCCTGCGCGGCGCCGGCTTTGTCGATGGTGGTAGCTTGTGGGACTATCAGGGCCGCACCAACTATTCGAGCAAGAACTTGCCGACAATTCCTGGCCTGACCTGTATTGCCCCCTATTCGGCGCAAGCCGGTTACGGACAGGGCACCTGCGTTGTGCCGCAAAGCCAGAACATGATCATGCGCGCCTCGGCGGGCGCCTCGATCCTGTGGAATTCGCCGATGGGGCCGCTGCGCTTCGACTACGCGATCCCGTTCGCGAAGGCGAAGACCGATATTACCCAATACTTCCGCTTCTCGGGCGGCACGAACTTCTAATCCTCACACTCGCCGCCGGGTTTTTTGCCCGGCGGCGTTTTCCATCTCGTTATGACGACGAGAGGCGCGAGCAGCATGGCGACGGATATCAGCGCGCCCTCCTTTTTTCGAATATCGCGTCCGTTCAGGCTGGATGAGATCGCCACGATCGCTTCGGCAATACTTCATGCGTCTCCTGCGCTTCAAAAAGATGCGCCCACGATCACAGGCGTTGCGCCGCTCGAGAGCGCACGGACCGGCGATCTTTGCTTTTTTGACTCGCTGCATTACGCCGCCGCATTGCCTAAATGTCGGGCGACGGCCTGTTTTGTGCGTGAGGCGCATACCGCCCTGCTGCCCGATAATGTCATCGCGCTTATCGTCGACAATCCATCGCGGGCGATGACGCAGGCCATGGCGGCTATGTTTCCTGACGCGGTGATCCCATCATCCATGTTTGGCGCGAATGGCGTGGCGCCCGGCGCCATTGTTCATCCAAATGCGCGTCTTGAAGCAGGCGTCACCATCGATCCCGGCGCCTTTATCGGTCCGGGCGCCGAAATCGGCGCCGGCACAACTATCGGCGCACAGGCGATGATCGGCCCCGGTGTGCGCATCGGGCGCAACTGTTCAATTGGCGCGCATGTCAGCCTGATCTGCGCGTTGATCGGCGATCGCGGGATCATTCATCCCGGCGCGCGGCTGGGGCAGGATGGATTCGGTTACGCGCCAACGGCGCGGGGCTATCTGAAAACGCCGCAACTCGGCCGCGTTATCCTTCAGGACGATGTCGAGATCGGCGCCAACACCACGATTGATCGCGGCGCCACGCGCGACACGATCATTGGTGAAGGCACCAAGATCGATAATCTCGTCCAGATTGGCCATAATGTCGTCATCGGTCGCTTCTGCGCAATTGTTGCGCAGACCGGCGTCGCAGGCTCCTGCGAAATTGGCGACTTTGTTTCGATTGGCGGGCAGGCGGCGATTGGCGGACATCTGACCATTGGCGCCGGCGCCGCCATCGCTGCGAAATCGGGCGTTATGCGCGATGTGCCGGCTGGCGCGCGGATTGGCGGCGCGCCAGCGCGGCCGCTCCGTCGCTATTTACGCGGCGAGGCCATGCTCGACAAAATGTCGGCGCGCGGTGACGAATAAAAACTGATTCAAAGGAGCGCAAAAGACGCTCCTGTCCATGAGGGGAGAAATCATGACCGACGCCGATACAACACTCGACTCCGCCGATATTTTGCAGATCATGCGGCATTTGCCGCATCGCTATCCGTTTCTGCTGGTTGACCGCATCATCAATATTCGCGGCGATGAATCCTGTATCGGCATCAAGAACGTCACCATCAACGAGCCGCAGTTCATGGGGCATTTTCCTGAGCGGCCGGTGATGCCGGGCGTATTGCTGATCGAGGCCATGGCGCAGACAGCAGGGGTCATCGCCATCCGCGCCAAACAGGGCGAACAGGAAGCGCCGAAGCTCGTGTATTTCATGACCATCGACAATGCGAAATTCCGCAAGCCGGTGACGCCGGGTGATCGTGTTGAATTTCACATGACCAAGACAGCGCAGAAGCGTAACATCGGCTGGTATTCCGGCCGTGCGCTGGTCGATGGCGTTCTCGTCTGCGAGGCCCAGATCAGCGCCATGATGGGCGCAGGCTGATCGTTCAGGGCAGGGCGATGGCATCCCGATGACTGCGAGGATTCATCCCACCGCGATTGTCGAAGATGGCGCGCGTCTTGGCGCAGATGTTGTCGTCGGACCGTTTTGTCATATCGGACCGCATGTCGAGATCGGCGCCGGAACGCAATTGCATGCGCATGTTGTGATCACGGGCCGCACGTCGATTGGCGCGGGTGGCATCGTTTTTCCTTTCTCCGTCATCGGCGGCCCCTCGCAGGATATCAAGGCTTCGCTTGCGGAGGGCGATCTGACGATCGGCGCCGGCTGCGTGGCGCGTGAGCATGTGACGATCAATTCCGGTGTTGGCGCCGGAACACAGATCGGCGCCAATTGCGTCTTTCTCGCCGGCGCGCATGTCGCGCATGATTGTCGTCTCGGCGACGATGTCGTTCTCTCCAATCAGGTGCTGCTCGGCGGTCATGTCGAGATTGACAACGCTGTAATGATTGGCGGCGGCACGGCTGTGCATCAATTCGTAAGGATCGGCGCCTGCGCCTTTGTCGGCGGATTATCCGGCGTAGAGGGTGATGTTATTCCCTTCGCGCTGGCCAGCGGCAATCGCGCGCATTTGTTTGGCCTTAATCTTGTGGGCCTGCGTCGACGTGGTTTCAATCCGGAACAGATCGCCAGCATGACCGCCGCCTATCGGCAATTGTTCAATACAGCCGGGCCCGGGACGCTGCGCGAGCGCATCGATCAGTTGATCGCTACCGGCGCAGAGAGCGCCGATGTCGCCGTGATGCTGAAGTTTCTGAAAGCCCCGTCGCAACGTCCGCTTTGCGCGCCACGTTCACGCGGACCCGACGCGTGACCAAAATCTTTCTGATCGCAGGCGAGGCTTCCGGCGATGTGCTGGGCGCCCCCTTGATGCGCGCGTTGCGCAGGACGACGCCGGACATCGATTTCATGGGCGTCGGCGGCGCAGCGATGACGCACGAAGGTCTCGCGTCGCTATTCCCGATCGAAGACATCGCCGTGATGGGGCTACTGCCGGTGCTGGGACGGTTGCCGACTCTGGTGGCGCGGATCGCACAAACCACACGCGCCATTATCGCCGCTGCGCCCGATTGCCTGGTGTTGATCGATGCGCCAGACTTCACCCATCGCGTGGCGCGGCGTGTGCGTCGCCAAATGCCGCATCTGCCGATAATCAATTACGTCAGCCCAACGGTCTGGGCGTGGCGGACGGGCAGGGCGCGCGCCATGCGCTGCTACATTGATTGTGTGATGGCCTTGCTGCCCTTCGAGCCCGCTGCACATGAAAGGCTTGGCGGACCGCCTTGTATTTATGTTGGCCATCCGCTGGTCGAACAGCTTGACGCTCTCGCGTCTTCGGCGCCGCGCGACTCAGGCCCCTTGCTTGTGCTACCCGGCTCGCGACGCGCTGAAATCGCGCGCATGACCCCGCTTTACGGCAAGACGCTGGCCTTGCTGAAAAAGGATTTTCCCGATCTTGAGGTTGCGATCCCCGTGGCGCCCAATATGACAGAGCCGCTTGCTGACGCATTGCGGGATTGGCCGCTGACGCCCCGGCTGCTTGAACAGGCGGATAAGTTCGCCGCCTTTCGCGCCGCCCGCGCGGCGCTCGTCACCTCGGGCGCGGCGACGCTCGAACTGGCGCTGGCCGGTGTGCCCATGGCGGTCGCCTATCGGGTGTCGCCACCGGAGTCGCTGTTGCGCTTTCTGGTGACGGTTGATTCCATCGTGCTGCCCAATCTGATCGCCGGCGATAATTTTATTCCCGAATTTCTGCAGGAGCAGGCGACGCCCGCGGCTCTCGCCGGCGCCATTGCGATGCTGTTACAATCAGACGCCGCACGCGCGCGGCAACTGGCGGGCTTTGCGCAGGTGCATGCGCAAATCGCCGGCGCCGGCGCATGTCCGAGCGCCCGCGCGGCGGAGATTGTGCTCAACCACGCCCGCGGACAAGCGTGAAAGCGCCGTATTCTGTTGTATGCTGGCGGCAGACAGATCAACAGGGATTCTGGCGTGGCCGGATGCTCCCGGCCCATTCCGTTTGAAGGGACAGACGCTTGTCTGACGCTGTGAAGAGAAACTATTTCGCCCGCAAATCCCTCGAAGTGATCCTTGCACGGCATGAAGGCGAGGAGGGCGACGGCCTGAAAAAGGCGCTGGGCTGGGGATCGCTGCTCGCGCTTGGCATCGGCGGCATTATCGGCGCCGGCATTTTTGTGCTCACCGGCACGGCGGCGGCGAAATATGCCGGCCCCGGCGTGATGATCTCCTTTATGCTTTCGGGTCTGGCCTGCACCTTCGTTGCGCTCTGCTATGCAGAGCTGGCGGCGATGATCCCGGTTTCCGGCAGCACTTACACTTACGCCTATGTCACGCTTGGCGAACTTTTCGCCTGGGTGATCGGCTGGAACCTTGTGCTCGAATACGCCGCCGGCGCCGCGACCGTGGCGGTCGGCTGGGCGGGATATTTCACCCGTGCTCTAAGCGGGTTCGGCCTCACACTGCCGCCCGAACTCAGTTCGGCCTATTTCGTGACATCCGGCTCCAACCAGACGCATGGTCTGTTCAACGTGCCCGCCGCCGCGATCATTTTACTGCTAACCTGGCTGCTCGTGCGCGGCACGACGGAGTCGACGACGTTCAACAACATTATCGTGGCGATCAAGGTTACGGTGGTGTTGCTGGTGATCTTTGTTGGCGCGGCCTATGTGGACACCGCCAACTGGACGCCACTGGTGCCGGAGAACAATGGCGAGTTCGGCGTATTTGGCTGGAGCGGCGTCGTGCGCGGCGCCTCTGTCGTGTTCTTCGCCT
>SXGS01027411.1_pt1 | contig 10761 bp, 13 predicted proteins | sample 3174681 | NCBI WGS metagenome assembly SXGS01 (sample SAMN11356861, study PRJNA531348) | freshwater metagenome | isolation source: freshwater sample F1-80 | place: China: Fuxian Lake, Yuxi | collected 2017-12-25 | reverse complement strand
CATTGCGATGGCCAAGTCCTACCTTGCCGACCAGAAGCGCGTGCTCCCGGTCGCTGCCTATTGCTCGGGCCAATACGGTCTGAAGGACATGTATGTCGGCGTCCCGACCCTGATCGGTGCTGGCGGCGCTGAGAAGATCGTCGAGTTCGACTTCAATGCCGACGAGAAAGCCATGTTCGACAAGTCGGTCGCTTCGGTGAACGGCTTGATCGAGGCTTGCAAAGGCATCGACCCGTCGCTGGCCTAGGCCCTGCGATGATCATCGTCGAAGGCTATGTGCGGTTTGCGGATGCGGGCGATTTTCCCCGCATCCGCGACGCGGCCTTCGCCCAGATGCGTGCCAGCCGGGCCGAGCCTGGCTGCCTAGATTATACCTACGCCCTTGATGTCGCCGATCCCTGCCTGATGCGCGTGCTGGAGCGCTGGGAAAGCTGGCAGGCGCTGGAGACCCATTTTGCGCAGCCGCACATGGCGCCCTGGCGCGCGGCGCTCGCCGGGGTCAATGTCGTGGAGCGCAATCTCCATGCTCATGAAGTGGTTCAGTCCCGGAAAGTCTGACGCGATGCCGATCGGCCCTGTGCTTGAAACCCCGCGTCTCATCCTGCGCCCTCCGCAGGCGGAAGACTTTGACGGCTTCTGCGCGCTCGCGGCAGATCCCGAAGCCTCCCGTTTCATTGGCGGGGTGCAGCCACGCGAAAGCGTCTGGCGCGCCCTCTGCACAGTCACCGGTGCCTGGTCGATCCGGGGCTTTTCCATGTTCTCGGTCATCGAGAAGGAGACCGGTCATTGGATCGGCCGGCTCGGCCCCTGGCAACCTGATGGCTGGCCCGGCACGGAAGTTGGCTGGGGGCTGCTGAAATCAGCCTGGGGGAAGGGGTATGCCCTCGAAGGGGCGTCTGCGGCCATGGACTATGCCGTCGATATTCTGGGTTGGAATGAGATCATCCACTGTATCGAGGCCGAGAATGCGCCGTCGATCAGGGTGGCCGAGCGGCTCGGGTCGGCCAAGCTGCGCGTCTCGCCGGCGCCGCCGCCTTTCAAGGATGTAGTCTGGGACATCTATGGTCAGTCGGCGGATGACTGGCGCGCCCGGCGGGGCGCATGAGAAAAGGCGCAGGGCAAACCCTGCGCCTCGTTTGTTTCTCGTCCAGTCCAGGCCCGGACTACCGGGCAACCATCGCGCAATCATCGTCCTTGTCGCGGTCGAGGTCGTATTTCAGGATGTCGCCGGTGCGGCTGTGAAGGTCGATTTCCAGCTCGCGCCCATCGGCGCTGCAGCCTTCGATTTCCCATTCGCCATCATCGAGCTCAATCTCTTTGACATGGACCATGCCCTGCTTAGTGGCAATTTCGATCGCCTGTTCGCGGCTGAGCAGGTCAGAGGTTGTGCCCTGCGCCAGGGCGAAGGGCGCGGCCAGGGCAATAGCGGCGAGGGCGGCGGAAATGGCTTTCATGGGGAACTCCTTGCTTGATTTTTGACTATGCTTTGGTGGGGTAACGCCTTGAGAAGGCAGGGGTTCCGGGCGGATGTGAAAAGGGGAGGAACCCATCCGCCCGGCCCGTTGCTGAGGGCGGGGTCAGCCCTCAGCAATCATCGTCGTCATCATCGACGTCGAGTTCGAGAATTTCGCCGGTGCGTCCATGGATATCGATCTCGATTTCCCGGCCATTGCGGGTGCAGCCTTCCAGCTCCCATTTGCCGTCATCGCGCTCGACTTCCTTGATGCGCGTCATGCCTTCAGCGCGGGCAATGTGAACCGCCTCGTCGCGCGAGATCGTATAGACGCGCTCGCTGCCGCCGCGGCGGTAGCTGTCATCATCATCTGCAAAGGCCAGCGGGGCAGGGGCTGCCAGCATCAGCAGGGCGAGAGAGGCACTCGTCAGGGTCTTCATCGGTTAGTCGTCCTTCAGGGTTTTAAGGTTGCTCTTTCGGGGAACTGAAGGCGGGTTTGCCTGACAGGGCCTGAGCGCGCCCTGACACCGGCTGTCAGGGCTCTGTCAGTTTGGCAAAGAGGCTTGCCCGCGGGCCCGCCGCCTGCAACTCAGGGGATCAGGATGGAGACAGACCGCCAGTTCAGCCCCGACGCGGAAACGCGGATCGGCGACGCCCTGGAAGCCGCGCTCGAAGCGCTGCGCCTCGCGCGGCGTGAACTCGCCGGCACCGCTGAGGAGCCTGGCCGCTGGCGCTGGGTAGCCCTCGGCCTTGTCAGCGCGCTTCAGGCTTCGCTGGTTGCCGCCTTGTCGGGCTATGCCTCCGCCAGCATCGAAGACGTGGCGAACCCTTCCCAGACCGACCGGGTCGCGCCCGTCTCGCTGTTGCTCCGCCGGGCAAGGTCTTCGGAGTATTTGAACCCGCCCGAGCGGCTTGACCTGACAGGGTCGCAGCTTCGCCGCCTCGAGGATCTCGTGGCGATGCGAAACGCAGCGGTCCATGGCCTCGGCTTTCAACTCCCCGCACATCCCCGCCAGGCGGCCAGGGCAGCCGCCGGTGTCATCAAGCATCTGATCCTTGACCATCCGTCGTTTGAAGTGGCCGGATTTGTCCTCTTTTTGTCCCTGATTGGCCAGGAATTGACGCTGCTTGGCACCGAACTGGACGCGAATGGACCCGGAAAAACCCCTTGATTAACGTCAAAGTGACGCCTGCTGGCGCATCTCTCGCCCATGCGATTTTTCCGCCCCCTGGTCCTTTCCTGCCTTGCGCTCGCCCTGACGGCAGCCGGGCCCGATACCTTTACCCGGCAGGACCTTGAGGCACTGGAAAAGGAAAAACGCGCCGCCGAGCAGAAACTTGAACAACTTCAGTCCACTGGCGAAACAGCCGCCCGCGATCTCCAGTCGCTCGACCAGGATCTCCTCGCCGCCGCTGCCGAAGCCCTGCGCCGCGAAGAACAAGCCGTCTCTGCTGAAAAGGCGCTCATCGACCTGTCGGTCGAGCGGGAGCGCGCCGCCGCCCAACTCCTTGAAAACGACGAACCTTATGCGGACCTGATCGCCGCCCTCGCCGCCGCCAACCGGCGGCGCCCGCCCGCGCTGGTGGTCTCGCCTGGACAGTCCGGCACCGCCATCCGCCGCGCCATCCTGATGCAGGCGACCCTGCCGGAGCTCAATGCCCGCGCCGATCGGATTTCCGGGGAGATTGCCGCGCTCAACCGGCTGGAAGACCAGATCCGCACAGAGCAGGCCCGCCTTGAGGCCGCAGAGGCGACCATCGCCTTGAAAAAAGAAGAGATTGAGCAGCTCGCCGCAACCAAGCGCAACCAGTATGAAGGGCTCTCCGGCGATGTGGCCGCCCTCCAAAGCCGGGCCGAAAAGCTTGGCCGGGAAGCTGATACCCTGCGAGACCTGCTGGCGGCACTGGAGTCCAACGCGCCTTCCGCGCCGGGCGTCAAACCCAGCCAGCGCCCACAGCTGGCCGCGCTCAAGCCTGCCCCGAAAGGCGCGCCAGCCGGCAAGGCCGCCCCGGTAAGGACGTCCTCCAAACCGCTCGGAAAATCGGCCCTTGGCGGCCTCCTTCAGCCAGTTGCAGGCGATGTCCTCCATCGCTTTGGAGACAAGCTTTCTGGCGGCAGCACAGCAGAGTGGATCAGTTTCGAAACCCGCTCGGAAGCCCAGGTGATCGCTCCGGCCGGGGGAACGGTCGAATATGCCCGGCCCTTCCGCAGCTATGGCTCGATGCTGATTTTGCGCACAAGCGACGGCTACAATGTTATACTCACCGGCATGAGCCGGATTTATGTATCCGAAGGCCAGTCCGTAACTGCTGGAGAGCCGGTAGGTTTGATGCCTGACCGCACAGACCCACCCCCTGAACTGACGCTGGAATTAAGGCTTGGCGACAGGGTGCTTAATCCTGCAGAGTGGTTGGCGCGTGGCGGCTGATCCGCCGTGTGAGGATGAAGATGGAGTGGAATATGCGATCATTGCTGACCGGAACGGCCCTCGGTGGAGTTCTGGGGGCGTTGGCGGTGGGCTTCGCAGCGATGGCCTGGCCTCAGGGTCAGGACCAGGCGCCGCCGGCAGACCCCCGTGTTGCAACTTATCAGCAGATCGAACTGTTCGCGGAAATCTTCGCACGCGCGCAACGGGATTATGTTGTCCCGATTGATGAGCGCGAAGCGATGGAGTCGGCCATCAACGGCATGCTCACCTCGCTCGACCCCCATTCCAGCTATATGGACCCGGAAGACTTCCGCTCCCTTCAGGTGCAGACCTCCGGTGAGTATGGCGGTCTCGGCATCGAAGTGACGATGGAAGATGGCTTCGTCAAAGTCATCTCGCCCATCGACGATACGCCTGCCGCCCGTGCCGGCATCCAGCCGGGTGATTACATCACCGAAATCAACGGCAAGCCGATCATCGGCCAGACCCTGAACGACGCCGTCAAGGAAATGCGCGGCGAGAAGGGCACGGAGATCGAGATCACCATCCTGCGCGAAGGCGTTGATCCTTTCCAGGTGAAGCTGGTGCGCGACGTGGTGCAGCAGAAATCCGTTACCTGGAAGGAAGAGGCAAACAACATCGCCTATATCCGGGTCTCAACCTTCAATGAGCGCACAGGCGCCCTGCTTGAAGAAGCGGTCGAAGGGATCAACCGCGAGATCGGGCCGAAACCGGCCGGTATCGTGCTGGACCTGCGCAACAATGGCGGCGGTCTGCTCGATGAAGCCGTGAAAGTGTCCGACTTCTTTCTCTCCGGCGGCGAGGTCGTCTCGACCCAGGGCCGGCGCCCGATTGATGTTGAGCGCCGCAACGCGACGAAAGCAGAGGTCTTCAAGGGCGTTCCGGTGGTGGTGCTGATCAATGGCGGGTCGGCGTCCGCGTCGGAAATCGTTGCCGGCGCGCTGCAGGATCGTGGCCGCGCGCTCGTCGTGGGCACCACAAGCTTCGGCAAGGGGTCGGTCCAGTCGGTCATCCCGCTGGGCGCCGATCGCGGCGCCATCCGCCTGACCACGGCCCGCTACTCCCCCCCGTCGGGCCGCTCCATCCAGGCGCTCGGCATCGAACCGGACATCATGGTCACCCCTGTGCGCCTCACCGAAGAGGAACTCGCCCGGATCCAGCGTTTCTCCGAGGCAGACCTGCCCCACGCACTTGCCAATGAGTCCGGCATTGAGCGGGAGAAGCTGCGCATGCCGGACGAGCAACCGCCCGAAGGCTATGAAGGCGAAGACTTCCAGCTTGAGCGCGCCATACAGCTCCTGGGAGAAGGGCGGGCGTCTGCTTCCCAGCTCGCCATGCAGGCTGACAAGGCCGGTTAACGAATTCCACTGCATAAAGGCGCAATTCCTTGCCAGAGGGTAAGCATCTGTTTGCCTCCTGTTAACCCTGCCCGGCCATCCTGAGCGTTGCTTTCCCGCAGCCACCGGATGATGTGAGGTCGATACATGGGTTACCGGCAGTCAGAGCCGTCGCCGCTCAAATCCGGCCTTGTTCATGCCGGCATGAGCCTCAGCGTATTCGGCGGCCTGGCCCTCGCCCTTGGCGCAGGCGTTCATGTCGTTGCAGATCCCGCAGCCGCCGGCCCGCGTCAAACCATTGCCCTGTTTGGCGCAGCTGCCGGCGATACAGAGGACCGCGGTGGACAGTTCGCGAGCCTTGAGGCCGCTGACTATGCGGAAGATTATGCGCCGGAAGGCTATGCGGCTTCCACTGGGACCGATCTTACCTATACCGAACTCGACGGCGACGGGATGCGTATTGACATCACCGGCGGCCAGGGTGGCCCAGCGCTTGCGCCTGCGGCCGGCATCCGGATCAATGGCCGCCTGGTGCAGCCAGGACAGTCTTTTGGTGAAGTGCGCTCCGGTGCCCCCTCCGGCGCGGTTGAAGCGGCTGCCCCGGCCAAGCTGAATGCGGCAGGCGCGGCTCCCAAGGCCGCCAGCAAGGCGCCGGCCGACATTTACGCACGTCCCTTTTCCAATCCGGAAGGCCGCCCCATTGTCTCGCTGGTCATCGGCGGCCTCGGGATCAACTCGACCCAGACCAAGCTCGCCATCGATGCGCTTCCCGCCGATGTGACGCTGTCCTTTGCGCCCGACGCCAAGCGTCTGGACTACTGGATCAAGACCGCGCGGGAAGACGGCCATGAAGTGCTGATCGAAGTGCCGATGGAAGCTTATGAGTATGGCCGGATGCGCATGCATTCCGACACGCTCATCGCAGACGCCGACAACAAGGCCAACCTCGCCCGGCTCAATCGGGTTCTTGGGCAGGCAAGCGGCTATTTCGGCGTCATCAACTATCAGGGCGCCAAGTTCGGTGCCGATGCGGCCTCCGTGGACCCGGTTTTCGAGGTTCTGGCTGAGCGTGGTCTCGCCTTCATCGACGATGGCAGCGTCCACAAGGCCACCTTCGGCCAGGTCGCAGACACCAAGGGCCTGCGCTTTGCCCGCGCCGCCGGCCCGGTCGATACGCGCCAATCGCCTCAGGACATCGCCGCAGAGCTCATGGAGCTTGAGACGATCGCCCGGGAACATGGCGGCGCCATCGGGGCAGGCTTTGCGTTTCCCGTGACCATTGAAGCGGCCTCCCTCTGGATCGACACGCTGGAAGAAAAGGGGCTGGTGCTTGCGCCGGTCTCGGCGCTTGTGCCAGCGGCTGCGCCCGTAGCCCTGCCTATGGCGGAACGCCGCGAGCTTCGCACTGGAAGCGTAGCCAAGGCTGGTCTAAAAACCGGCGGGTGACCCAGCCAAAACTCGACCCTCAACTTTATCGTGCCAATGTCGGCCTCGCCATGTTCTCCAAGGCGGGGCATGTCTTCATTGGCCGCCGCATCAATGGGCGCGGCCCGTTCCAGTGGCAGATGCCCCAGGGCGGCGTTGATCCGGGAGAAGACCCGCTGACCGGCGCGCTGCGGGAGCTGGAAGAGGAAATCGGCGTCCCGGCCAAGCTCGTCGATGTCCTCGAAGAGACCAGCGACTGGCTCTATTATGATTTTCCGCCCGACCTGAAGAAGCGCATGCCCGGGCCCTATCTTGGCCAGCGGCAGAAATGGTTCGCCTTCCGGTTCAAAGGGTCTGACAGCGATGTGCGCCTTGATCGCCATACGCCCGAGTTTGACGCCTGGCGCTGGGCGCCGCTGGACGAGACGCCGGATCTGATCGTGCCCTTCAAGCGGCCGGTCTATCTTGAAGTGGCAACCCGTTTCCGGGCATGGACAGACCCCGTGCTGCCGGGCAGGGTTCCGCAGGGCTGAGCCACAAAGGGGTAGGGGACATGCGCCATCTTCTGATGATCCACGGCATCGGCTGTGACGGCTCGGCGTGGGACAGGATGCGGCCACTGTTTGAGGCAGCTGGCTGGACCTGTCATGCGCCGACCCTCTTTCCGGACCAGCGGCTGCCGGAAAATCCTCCGTCCAGTCTTTCTGATCTTGGGCTGCAGGATTATATCGCCGCCATGCAGACCGAGGCCCGGCGCATCGCCCGGGAAACCGGCGCAAAGCCTGCCGTGATCGGACATTCCATGGGCGGGCTGATCGCGCAAGCACTGGCCGAAAGCGGCGATGTTTCCAGGGCGGTCTTCCTCACGCCCGCGCAGACCAAGGACTGCGCGGTGATCGGGCCGTCAGTCGCATGGACCTTCTTCAACGTCATCCTCACCCAGGACCGCAAGAAAGCCTACAAGGTCTGGAAGACCGGCTTTCGCTACGGCGTCCTCAACTGTGTGCCCAAGGGGCGACATGATGAAATCTATGCCGGGGCCCTCTACGATTCCGGTAGGGTCTATGGCGACATCAGCGATGGCATCGAGATCGACGCTGCAAAGATCACCGTCCCCACCCTGACGATCGCGGCCACGAAGGACCGCGCCACCCTCGCCAAGGCCGTGCGAAAGGTCGCTGCAAAATATGCCGCGAGCCCGGTCCCTGGAGACTTCCTCGAATACCCCCAGCATGCCCACTGGATCATCGATGAGCCGGGAACGGAGAAGGTTGTGGCCGACATTTCTGCCTGGCTGGAGAAAGCCTGAAGCATGATCGAACAGGAAGACGGCCATGGCGTCCATGATTATCTCACCGATCCGCGCAACGCCGATGTTCTGATCTCCGTAAACGGAGCGCTGAAGAAGCGGAACGAGGCGGTCGTGTCGGTGTTTGATTCCGGCTACCTGCTGGGCGACGGCGTGTGGGAAGGGCTGCGCGTGATGAATGGCGGGGTTGCGTTCCTGCCCGAACATCTCAAGCGGCTCTATGCCGGGGCCAAGACCATCGACATGGACATCGGCCTCTCGCGCGAGGAGCTCACCGCCCGTCTGATGGACTGCCTGAAGGCCAACGGCATGACGGACGGCGTCCATATCCGCCTCATGGTCACCCGCGGCATCAAGAAGACCCCTTATCAGGGCCCGCGTTTCACCATCGGTTCGGCCACAATCGTCATCATCCCGGAATACAAGACGCCGGTTCCCGCCGTCATCGAGAAGGGCGTCTCCCTGTTCACGGTACATGTGCGCCGCACCGGCCCGGCCGAGCAGGACCAGAAACTCAACTCCCATTCCAAGCTCAACTGCATCATGGCCTGCATCCAGGCCGACAAGGCGGGCGCTGACGAGGCCCTGATGCTCGATCCGGCCGGCTTTGTCGCCACCTGCAACTCGACCCACTTCTTCATTGTCCGGGACGGCGAAGTCTGGACCAGCCCGCCCGAATACTGTCTTGGCGGCATCACGCGTGGCAACATCATCCGGGTCTGCCGCGAGGCCGGCATCCCGGTCTTTGAAAAGCGCTTCTCCCTGTTCGACGTCTACTCCGCAGACGAAGCATTCATCACTGGCACCTTCGCCGGCGTCACCCCGGTGCGCGAGGTGGACGGGCGCGTCATCGAGCAGAAGGACGGACCTGTCTCCCGCCGCATCCGCGAGCTCTACAAGACGCTTCAGGCAAACAGCCTGACGCCTGTAACCTGAAGGCGCGCCGCATGCGGATTGCCATGTGGTCGGGGCCGCGGAACCTGTCGACAACGATGATGCGTGCCTTTGGCGCCCGGGCGGATACCACCGCAATCGACGAGCCCTTCTATGCGGCCTATCTTGATATCACCGGCCTGCGCCATCCGATGACGGATGAAATCCTGGCGCGGCATGAGGCCGACCCCCGGAAAGTCATCACGCATCTCACTGGCCCGGTGCCGGAAGGAAAGACCGTCTTCTACCAGAAGCACATGACCCATCATATGGTCGACGCCATCCCGATGGACTGGCTGGGCCGGATCGAGCAGCATGTGATGCTCATCCGCCATCCGGCGCGTGTCGTGGCCTCCTATTCGCGCAAGATGGAACTGCTCAGCGCAGAGGTGATGGGGTTTCCCCAGCAGGAACGGCTCTGGGGACAGATCACCGCAGCCAAAGGCGCCGCGCCGGCCGTGGTCGATGCCGACAATATCCTGGCTGACCCCGAGGGAGTTCTCCGGCGGCTCTGCGCCGTCATCGGTCTGGACTGGGACCCTGCCATGCTCTCCTGGCCGCCCGGGCCGCGGCCGGAAGACGGCGCCTGGGCGCCCCACTGGTATGACGCCGTCTGGCGCTCGACCGGGTTTGGCGCGCCGCCTGGTCCGTTGCCGGAGCTTTCCGGAGAAGCCGCCGAAATCGCGCAAGGCGCCCTGCCGGGATACGAGCGCCTGCTCGCCGCCCATGTCTGAGCCCAAAAGAAAACGCCCCACCGCGAGGCAGGGCGTTCCCGGAAATCTTGAGCGCGACTGAATTCAGCCGGTCTGCTTGCACATGCTCAGGAAGCGGTTGCGCAGGTCAGCATCGGATTTGAACACGCCGGTAAACTGCGTCGTGATCGTGGTGACATGCTTGTGGTGAACCCCGCGGGTCGACATGCACTGATGCTCAGCTTCGATGAACACGGCGGTGCCCATCGGGGCGAGGCTCTCGGTGATGGCGTCGCAGATCTGCGCGGTCATCGTTTCCTGCGTCTGCAGGCGCTTGGCGAAAATCTCGACCACGCGGGCGAGCTTGGAAATGCCCACCACCGCATTCTGAGGCTTGTAGGCGACATACGCCTTGCCGATGAAGGGCGCTATATGGTGCTCGCAATGGCTTTCGACCTCGATATTGCGCAGCACGACGATGTCGTCATAGCCCTGCACATCCTCGAAGGTCCGGCTGAGATATTTCACCGGGTCTTCGCCATAGCCTTCAAACCACTCTTTATAGGCGTTGACGACGCGCTTGGGCGTGTCGAGCAAGCCTTCGCGGGCAGGATCGTCCCCGGCCCAGGCGATAAGCGTGCGGACGGCTTCTTCGGCCTCCTGCTGGGTGGGCCGGCGCACGGAATCCGGGCGCGCAATGTCATTCTTCGGAGTCAGGGCGTCCATAGCCAATGTGAAGTCCTTCACTGAGGGACGGGGGTCGAGCCGGGGCATCCCTTGAAGGTGTTATTTCCCCTCTTGCCCGGACTTAACGCCCGCCCGGAGTTGATACCCTCAGGGCGATGAAAGGATACATAGGCCCGGCAGGGCTTTGTTTCCAGCGCTTTCTACGGGGAAACCTGACGGCTGGATGACGGATTTCTTGGCTTTCCCAGCGGAAAGTGATAGGTCAGGCGCCATGTCGGGAAACAGGCCTGTAAATTCTTCGCTCTGTCGCTGTTGCTGCTGAAGCCCGGGCAGGCCATAGGGCTGCCCACAACCGGCCTGCGCGCTGATTTCACGACATTCCCCATCCAAGAGAACCGATGACCCTCCGCAGTTACGACACTGCCGCGCGCAAGAAGCGCGCCTTCGAGCCCCAGGACCCGAAGCGGATCACGAT
>SXGS01391738.1_pt1 | contig 10764 bp, 13 predicted proteins | sample 3174681 | NCBI WGS metagenome assembly SXGS01 (sample SAMN11356861, study PRJNA531348) | freshwater metagenome | isolation source: freshwater sample F1-80 | place: China: Fuxian Lake, Yuxi | collected 2017-12-25 | reverse complement strand
CACCCCGGCAACATCCTCGTCGAGGGCGGTCCGCCGGACGCCGGCGGCGGGCGGCACGGCCGCTACGTCGCGCTCGACTTCGGCATCATGGGCACCCTCACCGAGACCGACAAGCGCTACCTCGCGCAGAATTTCATCGCTTTCTTCAACCGCGACGACCGGCGCGTGGCGCAGGCGCACCTGGACGCGGGCTGGGTCCCGGCGGGAACGCGGGTCGATGCCTTCGAATCGGCGATCCGCGCCGTGTGCGAGCCGATCTTTGCCCGGCCGCTGAAGGAGATCTACTTCGGCAAGTTGCTGCTGCGCTTGTTCCAGACCTCGCGCCGTTTCGACGTCCAGGTCCAGCCGCAACTGGTGATGCTGCAAAAGACGCTGCTCAACATCGAGGGCCTGGGCCGGGAGCTCGATCCGGACCTGGACCTGTGGCAGACCGCCAAGCCTTATCTTGAGCGCTGGATGAGTGATCAGGTCGGCTGGCGCGGCCTCGCGCGGACGCTCAAGCGCGAGGCGCCCTATTGGGCGCAGACCCTGCCGCAACTCCCCAGGCTGGTGCACCGGCTGCTGGAAGAGGACCGGCTGAGGGACCTGCGCGAGGCCCTGGATGTGCTCGCTGCCGCCGGGCGACGCAGGAATCAGCTGCTGGCGGCGCTGCTAGTGGTGTTTGCAGCCGGTCTGGCGTTGGTTACCATTTAGCGGCCATGCTGATCACCTTCGTCCTGCTCTACCTTGCGGTCACCATCGCCATCGGACTGTGGGCGGCCCTGCGTGTGCGCAACTCCAAGGACTACCTGCTCGCCGGGCGCAGCCTGCCGCTGTACATGACGACGGCGACCGTGTTCGCGACCTGGTTTGGCGCCGAGACGGTGCTGTCAGTGTCGGCGACTTTCGCCAAGGATGGCCTGGGGGGCATCGTCGCTGATCCCTTCGGCGCCTCGTTCTGTCTGATCTTCGTGGCGCTGTTTTTCGCCCGCGCTTTCTACCGCATGGACCTGCTCACCATCGGCGACTTCTACCACAAGCGCTACAACAGGACGGTCGAGGTGGCCACCAGCGTCGCCATCACCACGTCCTATCTGGGCTGGACCTCGGCGCAGCTCACCGCCCTGGGGCTGGTGTTCTCGGTGCTCTCGGGCGGCGCCATCGACCTGTCCACGGGGATCGTGATCGGCGGAGCCATCGTGCTCGTCTACACCATCTGGGGTGGCATGTGGGCGGTGGCGATGACCGACCTGTTCCAGTCGGTTGTGATCCTGGTGGGGCTGTGTGCCATCGCCTGGCTGGTGAGCGACATGGCCGGCGGGACGGGCAAAGTGATCGCTGCCGCGGCGGAGGCCGGCAAGTTCGAGTTCTGGCCCAAGGGCGGCACCAAGGAGTGGCTCGCCTTCGCCGCCGCCTGGATGACCCTCGCCATCGGCTCGATCCCGCAGCAGGACGTGTTCCAGCGCGTCACCTCTGCCAAGGACGAGAAGACCGCAGTGCGCGCGACGCTTGCCGGCGCGGCGATCTATTTTTGCTTCGCCTTCGTGCCGATCTTCATCGCCTACTCGGCGCTGGTGATCGACCCGTCCATGGGCAAGTTGTTCGGGGCCGAGGACGGGCGCGAGATCCAGCGCATCCTCCCTGACCTGATTCTCGAGCGCACGCCGCTGTGGGCGCAGGTGCTGTTCTTCGGCGCGCTGCTCTCGGCGATCATGTCCACCGCCTCCGGCGCCCTGATCGCACCCACTGCGCTCGCCACCGAGAACATCATCCGGCCGTTGTTCCGCAACATGAGCGACCGGCAGTTCATGCTGCTGCTGCGCGTGGTGCTGGTCACCTTCACGCTCGGCGCCCTGCTGTTCGCCCTCAATTCGCGCAGCACCATGTACGAGATGGTGCAGAACGCCTACAAGGTGACGCTGGTGTCCTGCGTCGCGCCCCTGGTCGCCGGCATCTTCTGGACGCGCGCCAACACCGTCGGCGCGACCCTGGCGGTCGGGTTTGGTCTGGGCAGCTGGATTGCCGCCGAAGTGCTGGCGGCGGAGGCCACGGTGCCGCCGCAGCTGGTGGGGCTCGCGTTCTCGATCTTCGGCATGGTCGTGGGCTCGTACCTGCCCGAGGCGCGGCCCGCCGCGCAGCCGACGCACAAGCGCTAGCTTGCGCGAGTCCTCGCTCGCCCGTTTCCTCCTCCTCGCCTACGGCCTGCTCGTCGCCTACGCGACGCTGCACCCGCTGTCGGGCTGGCGCGACCCGGGGGTGTCGCCGTTCGCGTTCCTGGCCGCGCCCTGGCCGCGCTACCTCACCGGGTTCGATCTCGCGGCCAATTTCTTTGGCTTCTCGCCCTACGGGTTCCTGTTTGTCCTCGCCGTGCGGCCGGGCTGGACGGCGGGCATGGCGGTCGCGCTCGCGCTCGGCTCGGGCAGTGCGCTGTCGCTGGCACTGGAAGCGACGCAAAGTTTCCTGCCGGCCCGCATCCCGTCCCACGTCGACGTCCTTGCCAATATCGCCGGCGTGGCCGCCGGGGCGCTCGCGGGCGCGCTGGCCGCGCCGCATTTGCTGGGCGGCGGACCCCTGCAGCGCGCGCGGGTCGAGGTGCTCGAGACCGGCGCCTGGTCCAACCTCGGCCTGACCCTGCTTGGGCTGTGGCTGCTCGCGCAGCTGAACCCGGCCACGCTGCTATTCGGCGCCGGGGACCTGCGCGACCTGCTTGCCGCGCCGCCAGGCGAGCGCCACGACGTGGGGTTCTTCGTCGCCATCGAGGCTGCTATCGCCGCGGCAAACCTGCTCGCCGTGACCATGCTCGGCTCGACGCTGGCGCGTCCCGGCGCGCCGCTGCGCGCGATGCTGGTCGTCCTGCTCGTGGTCGCCCTGGCGGTGCGCACGCTCGCGTTCGCGGTGCTGATGCAGGCGGAACACGCCTTGGTCTGGCTCACCCCGGGGGCGCAGCTGGGCCTTGCCTGCGGCATTGTGCTGGCGCTGGCGGCGCTGCTTGTGCCGCGAGGCACGCGCCTTGCGCTGGCGGTGATGTTGCTCATGGCGGCCACGGTGCTGGTCAATCTGGCGCCGCCGAATCCCTACCTCGTGGCGACGCTGAAGGTCTGGGAGCAGGGGCATTTCCTCAACTTCAACGGCTTGACGCGGCTGGTGTCGTCGCTCTGGCCGTTTGCCGCAATGGGCTATCTGGTGCTGATCGCCGCGCGCGGAGGCCGCGACGGGTCGCTCGGGTAGAATCCGCTCCCCATGTCCCATGAACCGTACTACCAGCGCCACCTCTTCTTCTGCTGCAACCTGCGCGAGGGGACCGACCGGCCCAGTTGCAACGGCAAGGGCGCCTCGGCGATGCGCGACTACGCCAAGCCGCGAGTGAAGGAACTCGAGCTCTCGGGCGAAGGAAAGGTCCGCGTCAACCAGGCCGGTTGCCTCGACCGCTGCAACGAAGGCCCCTGCGCCGTGGTGTACCCGGAAGGGGTCTGGTACACCTACGTGGACCGCACCGATATCGACGAAATCGTCGAAGAGCACCTGCAGCACGGCCGAATCGTCGAGCGGCTGCGCATCTGATGCCGGCGCAGTCCCGGCGCGAGTTCGTCGCCGGCGCCGCCGGGCGTATCGAGTGCGCGGTGGACATCCCCGAGGGCGGCGAGACGCGCGGCGTTGCGCTGGTCGCTCATCCGCATCCGTTGTTCGGGGGTACCCTGGACAACAAGGTGGCGCAGACGCTCGCGCGCGCGTTCGTCGAGCTGGGCTACGCCGCCTGGCGGCCCAACTTCCGCGGCGTGGGGCAAAGCGAAGGCAACCACGACGAGGGGCGCGGCGAGCTGGAGGACCTGCTGGCGGTGCTCGAACGCGCTGGGGCGCGGCGCCCCGCGCTGGCCGGCTTTTCCTTTGGCGCCGCGATTGCCGCGCAGGCCGCACAGCGCATCGAGGCGGAACGGCTGGTCCTGGTCGGACTGGCGGTAAACCGGCTGCCGGTGCCGAAGGTCGCGGCAGACACGCTGGTCATCCATGGCGAGGAAGACACCACGGTGCTGCTTGCAGAGGTATTCGCCTGGGCGCGGCCGCAGGACCTTCCGGTGGTGGTGATTCCTGGTGCCGACCACTTCTTCCATCGCCGGCTGAACCTGCTGCGTGCCATCGTGAAGGGGAACTGGAAGTGAGCGAGGGGGCCGCGCTGTCCGCACTATCGGTGAAAGGGCTGCGCAAGCGCTTCGGCGGCATCGACGTGGTGTGCGGCGTGGACCTCGAGGTGGCGCCGGGCGAATGCTTTGGCCTGCTCGGCCCCACCGGCGCGGGCAAGACCACAACGCTCAACCTGTGCCTGGGCATGACGGAGCCGGAAGCCGGGGAGATCCGGCTGCTGGGTGAACCGGTCCCCGCGCGCGCGCGCGAGGCACGCGCCGCGGTGGGCGTGGTACCGCAGTTCGACAACCTCGATCCGGACTTCACGGTCGCCGAGAACCTGCTGGTCTACGGCCGCTATTTTGGTATGTCCGATCGGGACATCGCCCCGCGCATACCCGGGCTGCTCGAGTTCGCCGGGCTCGCCGGCCGCGCCGACGCCAGGATCCGCGCGCTCTCCGGCGGCATGAAGCGACGCCTGACACTGGCACGGGCGCTGGTAAACGACCCGAAGCTGCTGTTCATGGACGAGCCCACCACCGGACTGGACCCGCAGGCGCGGCATCTTATCTGGGAGCGGCTGCGGCGCCTCGCGCAACAGGGCCGAACGCTGATCCTCACCACGCACTTCATGGAGGAGGCCGAACTCCTGTGCACTCGGGTGGCCATCATGGACAAGGGCCGCATCATCGTCGAGGGACCGCCACGCGCGCTCATCGCGCAGCACATCGAGCCGCAGGTGCTGGAGGTACACGGGCCGGGCGTCGAGCAGTGGATGGAACGGGCGCGGGCGCTCGCGCCCCGGGTGGAGCGCGCCGGCGAGACGATATTCTGCTACGCACAGAACGTGGACGCGGCAATAGCGAGCCTTCAGGGCCCGGATTCAGCGTACCCGGAGCTGGTGTACCTTCACCGGCCTGCGAATCTCGAGGACCTGTTCCTCAAGCTCACCGGCAGGGACCTGAGAGACTGAATCTTCCATGACCAACGCCCGCCTGTATGCCCTGCCGGAGTTCAGCCTGCGCGCGGTCGCGGTCTGGCGCCGGCATCTCCTGGTCTGGCGCAAGCTGGCGTTGCCCTCGATCCTGGGCAACCTGGCCGACCCGCTGCTGATGCTGTTTGGTCTTGGCTACGGCCTGGGCGCGGTGATCGGGAACGTCGACGGCACCAGTTACTTCGCTTTCCTCGCCGGAGGCTTCCTCGCCTCATCCACCATGTACGCAGCGACATTCGAATCGCTGTACTCGGCGTTTTCGCGAATGCACGTGCAAAGGACCTGGGAGGCGATTGTGTACGCGCCCATGACGCTGGAGGACGTGCTGGCCGGCGAATGGATCTGGGCGGCGACCAAGTCCATGGCCGCGGGGCTGTGCATGCTCGCCGTGGTCACCGTGTTTGGCTACGCTTCCTGGCCAATGGCGATCTGGGCGATCGCCGTGGTGGCCCTCATCGGCCTCACCTTCGGCGCGCTCGGCCTTGCGATCAATGCCCTCGCCTGGGGCTATGATTTCTTCAGTTACTACATGACCCTGGTGCTGACGCCAATGATGATGCTTTCGGGGGTGTTCTTCCCAGTGGACAAGCTGCCCGACGCAGTCCAGGCCGCGAGCCAGGCGCTGCCGCTGTACCACGGCGTGGCGCTGGTGCGGCCGCTGCTCGCAGGACAGGTGCCGGAGGGCGCCTTGCTGCACGTCGCGGTGCTCGCCACGTACGCCCTCGCCGGCTTCTACGTCGCCACGGTGCTCACGCGCCGGCGATTGATGAAATAGCGCGGCGCCCCATGCTCCTGGTCAAATCCCTGCACATTTTCTTCGTGGTGAGCTGGTTCGCCGGCCTGTTCTACGTGCCGCGGCTGTTCGTCTACCACGCGCAGAGCACGGACGAAGTTTCCTTGGAGCGCTTCACGGTCATGGAGCGCAAGCTATTCTGGGGGATTGCAACGCCGTCGGGCCTGATTGCGCTAGCCACCGGGCTGTGGCTCTGGCTCGGATGGTTCGCGGGCGCTGGGGGCTGGATGCACGCCAAGCTGGCGCTGGTGGCGACCCTGGTCGTTTACCATCTTTGGTGCGGCAAGCTGATGCTCGACTTTCGCACCGGGCGCAATCGTCACGGCCACGTCTGGTACCGCTGGTTCAACGAGTATCCGGTGATCGTGCTGCTGGGCGCGATTCTGCTCGTTGTCTACAAGCCCACCTGAGCACTTGAGCGACAACCGGCCCGAGGCCTATTTTGCCCCCTGCCCGCGGGGGCTGGAGGCGTTGCTCGCCCGGGAGCTCACGACGCTGGGCGCCACGGGCGCTCGCGACGTGCCCGGTGGGGTTGCCTTCGCGGGGACCCGCAAGGTCTGCTACGCGGTCAACCTCTGGTCGCGCCTCGCCTCGCGGGTGCTCTGGCGCGTCGCCGAATTTGCCTACAAGAGCGAAGAGGACGTCTACAAGGCAGCAAAGGCGGTGGACTGGCCGGCGATGTTCCCGGTGGAGAACAAGCTGCGTGTCAACATCTCAGCGCAGAAGAGCCCGCTGAGGAGCCTCGATTTCGCCACGCTGCGGATCAAGGACGCCGTCTGCGACCGTTTCCGCGACGCGCTCGGACGCCGGCCGGACGTGGATCGGGCCAATCCGGACACGCGGGTGCACGCCTTCCTGGAGGCCGACTGGGGCGCCTTGTACCTCGACACCTCCGGCGAGCCCCTGTTCAAGCGCGGCTGGCGCAGCGAGCCGGGCGAAGCGCCCCTGCGCGAGAACCTGGCCGCCGGGATCGTCATGCTGTCGGGATGGACGCCGGACGAGCCGCTGCTGGATCCGATGTGCGGCGGCGGGACGCTGCTGGTGGAGGCGGCGGCAATGGCGCGCGGCCGCGCCCCCGGCACGCGCCGCAGCTTCGGCTTCGAGAAACTGACCAACTTCGATCCCGGCCTGTGGGAGCGCGTGCGCAAGGCGCCGGGCGCGACCGAGCCGCGGAACCCGGTTCTGTACGGCAGCGACTCCGACGAGAAGGCTATTGCCATGACGCGGCGCAACCTGGCCGAAGCTGGCGTGGAGCGCTGGGTCAAGCTGGCGCGCGCGGACGTTCTCGCGCGCGCCGCGCCTGCGCCCTCGGGCGTGCTGATCGCGAATCCTCCCTACGGCGAGCGCATCGGCTCGCGGGAAGAGCTCGAGGTGTTTTATCCGAAGCTGGGCGATGCGCTGAAGCGTAATTTCGCCGGTTGGCGCGCCCATTTGTTCACGGCGGACCTGCGCCTGCCGAAGCTGATACGCCTGCAGCCGTCGCGGCGGGTGCCGCTCTACAACGGCGCGCTGGAATGCCGGCTATACGAGTTCCGGATCGTCCCCGGGTCGAACCGCAGCTGAATCAGGCCCCCGGGTAGTGCAGCAGGGCGAGCGCGGCGAGCGCGGGGAACGCCTGCACCCAGAAGATCCGGCGGCTCACGGTGGCCGCGCCGAACACGCCAGCGCCGCGGTTCTGCACGAAGGCGTCGACGCGAAAGCGAGCCAGGTTCGGCACTGCGAACGAGAAGTCACACTCGAGGTTTTCGTCGTAGAACTTGCGCTGCCCGTCGTTCATGATGTCGGAGATCATCCCGTGCACGGCCTTGTGCTCCATGGCCGGCAGGTTGATGCGCTTGATGTCGCCGTGCACGCGGATCATGGGCGGCAGGCCCGAGGACAGGTGCAGGTCGGAGGCCTTGTTCTTGACCACAAACGCAAGCAATTCAGTGAGATCCATTACAATTCCGCCGTAGATAAGTGCGCGACAAAGCAGGCAAAGTATGTGGTCAATCTATGACAACTTGGAAGCCGTGAAGGACCGCATCGCGCGGGCCGCGCAGGCGGCCGGGCGTGATCCCGGCGGCGTGACGCTGGTCGCGGTTTCCAAGACCCATCCCGCCCCCTTGCTCGCCGAGGCGCGCGCCGCCGGGCAGCGGATGTTCGGCGAGAACTACGTCCAGGAAGCGGTGGAGAAAATGGACAGCCTGCGCGGGGAGGAGGACGCGCGTCCTCTCGAATGGCACCTCGTCGGGCCGCTCCAGTCCAACAAGACGCGGGTGGTCGCGGCCCGCTTTGACTGGGTCCATAGCGTCGAGACCCAGAAGGTGGCGCGGCGCCTGTCCGAGGCGCGCCTAGATTCGCAGCCGCCGCTCAACGTGCTTATTCAGGTGAACGTGTCCGGCGAGGCCTCGAAGAGCGGCGTGGCGCCGGAGGCGGTCGCCGGGCTGGCTCGTGCCATCTCGGCCCTGCCCAGGATCAAGCTGCGCGGCCTGATGGCGATTCCCGAGTCCGGTGCCGGCGTGGATCGCTACCGCGCGCTCAAGGCCTTGTTCGACCAGCTCGCGCCACTGGGCGTGGACACGCTCTCGGTCGGCATGAGCGACGACATGGACCTCGCCATTGCTGAGGGTTCTACCCTGGTGCGCGTGGGCACTGCGATCTTCGGCGCCCGTGCGCCGAAAGACGAAGCGGGCGCTTGCGCCCGGGGGCCGCGCAGCGCGGCTAAGGCGGGCGCGTGAGCCGCATCGCCTTCATCGGCGGCGGCAACATGGCAAGCGCGCTGATCGGCGGCATGATCGCGCGCGGTACGAAGCCGGCCGCGATCTCGGTGGTCGAGGTGGTTCCGGCCGCGCGCCGGCGGCTCGCGCGCCGGCGCGTGTACGCGAGCGCTGCGCCTGACGCCCGGACGGCGAAGGCCGACATCCTCGTCCTCGCTGTGAAACCGCAGGACATGCGCGCGGCGGCCACCACGCTCGCGGCCGTCGCGGCCGGCAAGCTGATCATCAGTGTTGCCGCCGGCATCCGCCTCGCGGACCTTTCGCGCTGGCTGGGCGGGCATCGCCGCCTCGTGCGCTGTATGCCGAACACCCCCGCGCTCATCGGCGCTGGGATCAGTGGACTGTACGCCGCGAAGGGTGCAAGTGCCGCGGACAAGCGATGCGCCGAGCGCATCCTCGCCGCGGCAGGGAAGGTCGTCTGGGTGCCCGATGAGGCTTTGATCGACCCGGTGACCGCGGTCTCGGGTAGTGGCCCGGCCTACGTGTTCTGGTTCATCGAGCAGCTTGAGGCGAGCGCGCTGGCGCTGGGTCTCGCGCCAACGGCGGCGCGGCTGCTCGCGCTGGAGACGGTGCTGGGTGCGGCAAAGCTCGCCGCAGGCAGCAAGGACGCGCCGGCCACCCTGCGCGAGCGCGTCACCTCGAAGGGCGGCACCACGGCGGCGGCGCTCAAAGTATTCGCCGACGAGGACCTGGCCGCGCGCTTGCGCCGCGCGGTCGAGGCCGCGAGCCGCCGCGGCGCGGAGATGGGCGTGGCGTTCGGAAAGGACTCGGGGAAGGACTGATGCTCTCCCAGATGGCCTCTCTGCTGGTGGACGTGGTGGCGGGATTCTTCGTCTACACGCTGCTCGCGCGCTTTCACTTCCAGTGGCTACGCGTGCCGTTTCGCAATCCTATCGGTGAATTCATCATCGCGATCACCAATTGGATGGTGGTGCCGGCGCGGCGCGTTATCCCGTCGCTGCCGGGGTTCGACCTCGCCTCGCTCCTGCTCGCGTTCGCGATCCAGGGCGCCGCGATCTGGGCGCTCGCGGCGATCGCTGGCGTGGCGCCCGAGCCGGGGCGCCTCTCGGCGCTCGCCGCGGTGACGCTGCTGCGCTACAGCCTCCATATCCTCGTTTTCGCCATCATCGTCCAGGCGGTACTGTCTTGGGTGAATCCCCACAACGAGATGGCGGGGATCTTCAACGCGGTCACGCGCCCGTTCCTGGCGCCGATCCGGCGCTTCCTGCCGGTGACGGGCGGCCTTGACCTCTCGCCGGTGGTGCTGCTGGTGATCTTGCAGCTGCTGTTCATTCCGCTGGACCACCTGCAGGCGGCGGTACGGGAGATACCGTTCTGAGCGCGCAGCCGGCGCATACCGGCCGCGCGCAACCCCGCTAAGCGGCCTTCTTCGTTGCCTTCTTGCCGTCAAAGAACTGCTCGTCCTCGGTCGAGCCGTGCAGCGCCTGCGTGGATGCCTTGCCACCGGTGCAGACCGTGGTGACCTGGTCAAAATAGCCGGCTCCCCCCTCGCGCTGGTGCTTGACCGCGGTGAAGCCCTTCTCCGCGGCGGCGAACTCCTTCTGCTGCAGCTCGACAAACGCGGTCATGTTGTTGCGCGCGTAGCCATAGGCCAGGTCGAACATGGCGTAGTTGATCGAGTGGAAGCCCGCCGGGGTGATGAACTGAAACTTGTAGCCCATGGCACCAAACTCGCGCTGGAACTTCGCAATGGTGGCGTCGTCGAGATTGCGCTTCCAGTTGAACGACGGCGAGCACTTGTAGGCCAGCATCTTGCCCCGGTACTTCTTGCGGATGCCCTCGGCGAAGGCCTTGGAGAACGCGAGGTCCGGCGTGCAGGTCTAGCACCACACCATGTCGGCCTACTCGGCGTCGGCCAGGCCGCGCGACAGCGCTTGGTCGAAGCCCTCCTTCGTCTTGTAGAAGCCCTCAGAAGTGCGCTCGCCGGTGATGAAGGGCTTGTCGTTGTCGTCGACATCCGAGGTGACGATATCGGCGGCTTCCGCGTCCGTCCTCGCCAGCAGCACCGTCGGCACGCCCATCACGTCGGCCGCAAGGCGCGCCGCGTTCAGCTTTTGCACCGCTTCCTGCGTGGGAACGAGCACCTTCCCGCCCATGTG
>SXGS01297187.1_pt1 | contig 10764 bp, 6 predicted proteins | sample 3174681 | NCBI WGS metagenome assembly SXGS01 (sample SAMN11356861, study PRJNA531348) | freshwater metagenome | isolation source: freshwater sample F1-80 | place: China: Fuxian Lake, Yuxi | collected 2017-12-25 | reverse complement strand
GCGCTCGCACGAGCCGGTCGAGGCGATCTTCGCGGCGCCGCCGCCGAACGCTGTCGTAACTTCGGCGTTCGTACGCGCGACGTTCTCGGCGCCTTTGCGGCGCACGGGGCCGTCGTCGCGCGTCGAGCTGATCCGGACGCTTTGTCCGGGTACGTCGATGCGTTGGAACGAAACGCGGTTGCGGACCCCACGGTTCAGAAGGCGATCCATCGCGTTCTTGCACAAAGCCTCTACGTCGCGATCGACGAATCGCCGTCGCGGTTCGACGGCCGCGTCCTGTTGTTGGAACGACTGTCGACAGTGACGCCGGATCTACCCTTCGTGCGCGTGTATCTCGGCCGCTACGCCTATCTGCGCGGCGATTTCAACACGGCCGCCCGGCATCTCGCCGCGGTGCGCGGAAGCGCGGCCTCGAGTCCTAAAGTCCTGACGCTGCTCGGCCGCGCTTGCGAGAAACTGGGTCGGGTCGAGGAAGCGACGGCGGCTTACATCGCGTCATTGACGGCGAATCGTCGTCAAGCCGCCGTCCATTTCCGCCTCGGGCGTCTGTTGCTCGCCCGCTACGTCGATCAACCTTCGTAGCGGTCGCCGAGCGCCCGTTTCGCGCTAGTAGCGATAGATCGCTGCGACGCCGACATCCGTCGGCATCAGCGACTTCGGCAACACGTAGACGTCGCCGCCCGAAGCGATCACCAATTCGCCGATGTCGTCCAAGAGATCGATGCCGCCGGCGTCGCCCCTCAGGACTTCGCCCGTCGTGCGGTCGACCGTTCCCGGCAGCGTGCGGCCGTCTTCGATGAGCAGCGTGCGCACACGCCCGTAGACCGCGGCTTTCGCAATGTTCGGCGGGTAGTTCGTGCCGCGGTGTAAGTTGACCGCGATGTTGTATTGATCGGTGAAGCTCTTGAACGCCGCTTCGCGCAGAGGCTTCAGGATGGCGAGCGCACGATCACGGAGTTGATCGCGCGTTTGGCTCGCCGGATCGCCGAGGATGCCTTCGTCGAGCAACTGCGGATTCTTCGACACTTCGTGAAAGAGCGGAGCGTGCTGCTCGAAAGTCGCGAGCACGAGCGGGGTGCGCTCGTCGTGCGTGTAGGCGAGCAACGCGCGGTCGACGGCGCGGAAGAGGGACTTGAGATCCGACTTCGGGTCGGGCTCGCCGCCGCCGTGGACCGATCGTCCGGCGCCGGTCGAGCGGACCACGCCCGTAATGTGGCTGGCGCGACCTTCTTCGAGTTCGCGCAAGCCGCGCGGCATGCCCGGAACGACGACGGCATCGAGTGAATCCCGTCCGCCTTCCCAAAGCGTCACGTTCTCTTTTGTGACCGACAGGACGTAATACCGGATCTCGCCCTGCAGGTACTTGACCAGCGGCTTGGTGTAAAAAGTATCGGCGACGACCGTCAAGGCGTGCGTCGTTTCGCCGAGTCGGAAGTAGTCGACGCCTTCAGCCGTCGCGAAGGCCGCGAAGGCGGCGCGTTGTTCGCCCCAGAACGCGGAGTCGTCCAGTTTGGCCAAGTGCGCGAGCGCTTTCAGACCGGCTTCGCGCGAAGCCGGAAGGAGTTTCGATTCGGCTTCCTTGAGAGCGTTCTTGAAATGTAAGGAATTAGCCGCCGCCGCCGTCGCGCCGCGCGCGACCGGGAGGAAGATCGACACGCAAGGCGTCGTCTGACGGCTGAGCAAGGAACGCAGGTCTTCTCGCGTGAAAGGGCGCATAGGATCGGGAGTTTGTGAAGGGTCGCGTTCCACCGCAAGCCCGCTTTCTGCACGGACATTCAAGAAATCGCGCGCATCAACGGTGGGCGCAGGCGGAATCGTTTCGCCGGCGGGCGCGCCGACCGTGCTTCCGTGCGCCGTCCGGCTTTTGCTCGTTTCGGAGCCGATCGCCGGATCACGGTCCTGGTCGATGTCCGAACCGGGAAGGTCAGGCCGGCGCCATTTGCCGGGCGTTCAACGGAACGGCTCATCGGCTCGATGGATGCCGGAGCACTTTGAAGCGGGCGAGCCTCGGGTGTTTTGCGCGCGCGCGCGCGAGCCAATACGAGGCGCAAAAATGAAGAGGCGGCGGACGGGCGTTGGTGGCCCGGCCGCCGCGACTCCGAGGGCATCAGCCTCGCTTTGCCGCGAGGGCGTCGGCGGTTTGTCCGGCCTTCTTGCCGGCGAAGGTCCCGTCGTGCTTCTTGGCGAAGGCTTTGAGCGCGGCGACTTTCGCCTCGCGATCTTTGGCCTTCTTATCAGGCATCGCCAACAACGGTTCGAGCGCTTTTTGGGCTTTGAGTCCCTTTTGCGCTTCGGCGTCGCCGGCGATCGCGGTCAAGGCTTCCTTGGCGGTCTTCTCTTCCGGAAGACCGACGCAGCCCTTGGCGAGCTTCTCGTAGGTGTCCTTCGCGAAGGCCCAATCGCCGGCTTCACCGGCGGACTTGGCGCCGCCGAGACGGCCTTCGACCATCGCCTTGACGGTGACCTTCAGGGCTTCCGCTTCCGCCGTCACCTTTTGATTGGCGGCCAGCGTTTCGCAGTCCTTGAGCGCCGCCGCGAAGTCGCCTTTGACGATCGCCGCGCGAGCCTTGGCGAAATCCTTCGGCAATTCCCACAACGGCGTCTTGGCGGCGCCGGTCATGGCCTGCTTCATGAGCTCTTCCGAATAGCCTCCTGCGCCTCCGCTGTAGAGCACGCGGCCCGTCGAGTCGATCAGCAGGGCATGCGGGATGCCCGTAACGCCGACGAGGCTCATGAACTTCTTGGAACGGTCATAGGCATAGGCGTACTTGGCGCCTTTTTCCTTGATCCACTTATCGGTGCTGGCCTTGGTTTCGCTGGTCACGCCAACGACGGTCAAGCCCTCCGACCCGAACTTCTCTTGGAGTTCGTTCAGGTGAGGGACTTGAGACCCGCAAGGGCCTCACCAATAGGCGAAGAACTCGAAGAGGACCGCACGACCGGCCAAGTCCGCGTAGGACGTGGCGCCGGTCTGCGAGAACTCATCGAGCGCTTGCGGTTGCAGGACGTCGCCCACGGCGAGCTGACCCTTCGCGAGGGTCGCACACACGAGGGCCGTCCCCACCGCGGCGAGCAGCGGTCGAATCGGCATGATGGTCTCCAGAGGCCCGCCGAGTCCCCGGAGTCGGGGACCCGCACGGATTTGATCTACGGTTGACGTCGCGGAACGACCGCGCCGCCGGATCTCTAACGCGCGCGCGGGGTGCTTTCTTCCGCATGGCCGATCGGTGATTTGCCCGGGCCTGATGCGGCATCGCCACCGGGCGACACCGACGACTCGCCGGTCTTGAGCGGGCGGACTTCGCCGCCGAAGCGAGGACCGGCGGTCAGGGCCCCCAATGCAATCAAAGCCAAAATGAGGCTGACGATCCAAAACCTAAGCACCACTTTGGTTTCGGAGACGCCCTGATGCTGAAAAGAATGGTGTGCGGGGGCGCGGAAAAAGAGCCTTCGCCCGAGCCGCCCGACCCCGATCGTGTCCTGAATGAGCACGGAAAGGAACTCGTAGACGAACACCCCTCCGACGACGAGGAAAAGAAGCTCCTGCTTCGTCAAGACGGCCAAAGCCGCCAGCGTTCCGCCGAGCGCCATCGAACCGGTGTCCCCCATGAAGACGGAAGCGGGGTAGCCGTTGAACCATAAGAAGCCCGTGCAGGCGCCGAGGACGCCCGCCGCATAGACCGCGGCTTCACCGAGAACCGGGCGATGTGCCAGTCCGAGATCCGCGGCGAACGTCTTCGATCCGATCAGGTAGGCGACGGCTCCGTACACCGCGACCGAAAACGCCGCAGGCACGACGGCGAGTCCGTCCAAGCCGTCGGCGAAGTTCACGGCGTTCGAGACCGCGAGAAAGACGCCGATGATGAAAAGGGCGTAGCCGAAGGGTCCGAAGTCCGGCCGCCAACCGAATACGGGGCTCGCGATCGGAACGAAGAGTTCGGTGCGTCCGGCTTCTCCGAAAGGCGAACTTCCGTCGGCCACGACCAACAAGGCGAAGAACGCCCCGAAGAGCCCTTGGGCCAGCAGTTTGATCTTGCGGCTCATGCCGCTGTCGCTCTGCTTTCGACGGACCTTCTGGACGTCGTCCATCGCTCCGATGCCCGCGAAGAAGAACGTCGCAAGAAGCAGGAGCGGCACCGGCTTCGAGCCTAAGTCGCAACAGGTGAGGGCCGCGCCGACCACGCCGAGCACGATGATGACCCCGCCCATCGTGGGCGTACCCGTTTTGCTCGACGCGAAACTGTCCATGTATTCGCGCGGGAGATCGCGGAAGCCGCGGCGATAGAGCGTCGCGATGACTTTCGGTCCGATCAACCACACGGCCACGAACGCCGTGATGAACGCGAGAACCGCGCGCAACGACGTGAATGGTTGGACCTTCGTGGTCGGATCGATCGCGAGCAGGATGCTCTTCAGCAAAGTGAACATGAAAGCCCGTCAGGCCGACGCGCCGCTTTCGCGGGGCGGGGGCCGGCACATCTTGCGCGCCTCGACGAGGCGCTCCTTCAGCGGGAACCGGGGACGGAAGTCTTCGCAGGTCGCCAACACGTCGTCGAGCAAACCGGCGATGCGTTCGCGATCGATGAGGACGCCGCGCTTATAGAGTTCGAGGTACGCCTCGACCGCCGCGTCGCGCAGCTTCCAGTTCGGATGATAGTGGAGCGCCTTCAGCGTCTCGACCACGCCGTCGTCGTCGGAGAGCTTGCCGATCGCCTGCGTCGCCGCGACGGCGACCTCGAAGTTCTGATCGCGCGTCAGTTCCGCCGCTCTCGTCGCGAGCCTACGGCGCGCCGCGGAGGGGAAAGCCGCGGCCAATTGACCGGCCGTCGCCGCCGCCGCCGATTGCGCCTCGAAGTACGGATCGCCGAGCGCTTGAATCAGCGTCTCTTCGATCATTTCGTCCGGCTCCGGCAGGCGCGAGAGCGAGACGAGGGCGTTCCGGCGCACGAAGCCCGCCTCGCGGAAGTCGCCCCCGAGCATGCGTTCGTACCAAGGCGCCTGCCGACGGTCGGTGATGATCCCGCACAACTTCCGCCGGAACGCACGCAGCTTGAGCAGACCGACCAGCTTCACTCCGACGTTGCGTTCCTGCCAACGCCGCCGTTCGAGCAGCGTGGTGACCCGTTGCTCGAGGTCCGCCTTGGCCGCCTTCTGCGGGTTCTTCTCGACCCACGCGAGCAGCGCCGCCGGCGCGAGCCATTGGGGCACGACGGCGCGCGGCCTTCGCTCGGCCGGCGATTCGTCGCGGGAACCGCGACGGCCGAAGCGCGTCACGATCTCGTCGAACTCCGCCGTCTGCAGCATGAACGCCGCCGAGACGAACGCCGCGAGTCCGAAGAATGCGGGCGCGCCGAGCCGCATCAAATAATGCGCCGTCGGCGAGAAGTCATAGAAGGCGCGGAAGTCCGCCAATGCCGCGAGGCAAAGCGCCGCGCCGACCGCTCCGGCGGTGGAGGCCGCCAGCGTCTTCAGGAACGTCGGAGCCAGATCGTCGCGGCGTGCATGTGCGTCCTCTTCGCCGAGCCGGCTGTTCAAGAGCATGAAGCGGACGATCGCCGCCAGTGTGAACGTGATGCTCGACGACAACGCGATCCCTGCGAATCCGAGAGAGCCTCGAACGAGAATCAAGGACAGGCCGATGTTCAACAGCGCGGCGCCGATATTGACGAGCGTCGCCGTACCCGACTCCGCCCGCGCGGCGAAGACGCGGCCGGTGAGCGATACGACGCCCCAGCCGACCAATCCGAGCGAATAGCATTGGAGCGCGACGGCGACGACAGCCGAGTCTTCCGGCGTGAACTTGCCGCGGAGGAAGATCGCGTCGACGAGCGGCCTTGCCAGCACCACGAGCAGCACGGAGATCGGCATGAGGAGGAAGACGTTCCAGTTCATGCCTGCGACTAGCAGCCGTCGCGTCCACTCCTTGTCGCGAGTGGCGGCGCCCTCGCTGAATTCTTTCAGTACGACCGCATTGATCGACTGCGAGATCAATGCGAAGGGCAGGAGGAAGATGGTTCGACCCCATCCGAGCGCCGAGATGAAGCCGGGTCCGAGCGGCGATGCGAGCCAGATGTCGACGACTTCTCCCGAGCGCGCGACGACGGCGTCAAGCGTGATGTTCGGGGCTGCGCGGCCGACGCGCTTGAGCCCCGGGTTCGCGAGATCGAGTCCGCGCGGGACCTCGAAGCCGCGCGCCGTGCGGAATTCGCGCGAGAAGAACGGCGGCAGCTGCACGAGGATTTGTCCGACGCCGCCGAGCAGGACGCCGTAGCCGAGCGCCGCGATGCCGAGTTTCGGATAGAAGGCGAGTCCCGCGACCAATCCGACGGTGAAAAGTATCGACGCATTCGCCGGCAGGGCGTAGCGGTTGAACGACCTCAGCACGGCCGACAGCAGTGCCGCGACCGAGACGAGGATCAAGTAGGGGAACATGATCTGCGTCACGAGCAACGCGTCGGCGAACAAGCCCTCCGCTCCGGGGCCCTTCGGTACGTAGATGTATCCGAGCCACCACGGCGCCGTCGCCGCGCCGATCGCCGCCACGAGCGTCGTGGCCAAGACCGTGATCTTCAACACCGTCCCGAACAGGCTGTTCGCCTCGGCCGTGCGGTTCGAACGGTAGAGCTCGACGAACGACGGCTGGACTGCGGAGTCGACTGCCGTTTCGGCGAACACTGCGCGGAAAAAATTGGATACCTTGAGGCCGACGCCCAAGACGTCCGTTGCGCCGCCGCGTCCGAGCGCCGCTCCAGTGAGCACTTCGCGCGCGAATCCGAAGATGCGCGAAGCGAACGTGCCGGTGAACGTCGCCAAAGCGCCGCGCCCTAAGCGGGACGGAACGTCCTCGACGTCGAGATCGCGGTCGGCGGTCCGGAACGTGTAGCGGACGCCGCCGATTTCGAGCACGTCTTCGGACGACAACCGGCGGCGTTGAGGCGCCTCTTCGCCGTTGACGAGCACGACTCCCGCCCGCCGTGTGACGAAGAACTCGACGACATCGCCGACCTTGCGGCGTGAGAGGATCGCGCGGTCCTGACGACGTCCGGACGCTTGCGGGGGGAGGCGCACGTCGGCCAAGGCTGCGTCCGCGACGAGATTCGACGCGAAGAGGAGTTCCTGTGAGCCGCCCACGGCATCGAGCAGGACGCCCGACCGCGAGCGCTGCTTTCTAAAGCGCACGAGCGGCGCGCCCTCGGCGAGCTTCTCCAATTCGTCGACGCAAGCGGCGGCGGCGTTCGGCACGAGCAGGCGGTGTGCGGAACGACCCATGCGAAGAAGAAGATCTTCGTCGGCGAAGAGCACCGCGGCGCGGCGCGCGAGCGATTCGCCGAAGACGCGCACGATCGGCAGTCCGTGTTCGTACGAAGGCTCTTCGATGAAGATCTCGGCGGCGCCGGCTTCTTCGAATACGGCGGCGTTCTCGAATTGGTGTCCGCCCGGTGCGTCCGACTTGGGGACGAGGATCGAAGGCTTGCCCGTAGCGGCGAGTTCCATCACGGTGCCGGCGCCCGAGCGTGCGATGACGAGATCCGCGAGCGCGTAGACGTCCGAGATGTCGTCGAAGAACTCGCGACAGACGAAGCGGCCGGGGATCTGAGCCGGCAGGCCGATTTGCTTCAGGCGTTCGATCGTGTCTTCGTAAGCGTGGTACTCGGGGGTCTTCATCAACCCCGTCGCCAAGACGACGGCGATCCGAGGATCTTTGAGCAACGTCGGCAGCGCGTCGACCGTTCCGCGGTTGACGCTGCGGGAGCCCATGCTGCCGCCGACCGCGAAGACGACCTTCATGCCGGGTGCGATGCCGTAACGACGGCGAGCATCGTCGGCGGAACCCTCGGCCATGCGGCCGCGCACGGGATAGCCCACGTGCACGCCCTTCGGTGCGGGGAAGTCTTCGAGCGTGCGCGCGAACGACATGCCGATGCGCGTCGCGAAGCGCGCCAGAAAACGGTTTGCGGCGCCCGGCCGCGCATTTTGTTCGTGGAGGAAGACGCGGCGCTTCAGGAGCGTCGCCGCGAGCACCGGCGGCACGGAGACGTAGCCCCCGGTCGCGATGACGACGTCCGGTTTGAAGCGCAGGATGTACCAGACGGATTTCAGGACGCCCGCGACGATGGCGCACAGCATCCGGACGAACTTCAGCGGTCGTCTCGGGGATGCAAACTGCGCACAGGGGATATGTGCGAACGGAATCCCGGCCTCGCCGAGCTTCCGGCTCTCATATCCGCTGCGCGACCCGAGATAGAGGATCGCCGCACCGCGATCCCGCGAACGGATCTCTCCGATCAGGGCGAGGTTCGGCGTGACATGTCCGCCGGTCCCGCCTCCGGTGAAGAGGTAGCGCCTCCCCGTGTGGGCCACCTTCTCAACACCTTTCCGCACCGTTTCGACGAACCGCCATCGTCGACCGGACGAGCTGTAAAGCACCGTACGGCTTGGGTCTTACAAAGAGTTGACCGACCGAACGGCGAGAGGTGCGGAGAACATAAATCCCGCTAAAGAAAAATGCAACGAACAGGGCGTGTTTTGGGGTCCGAAAACGTCGAGCCCCCATAGGTAGCGTGTTTTTCGCGTTGGGGTGACGACGGACCGTGCGCCGACCTCGAAGGGTTTCGATTCAACTTCGGCAACTCAAGTGTACCGGGGGGGTTGACCTCCGCGCTTCGTGAAAGCAAGATTCCAAGCCATGGAGGCTGTCGCGCATCCTTTGACGACCCCAGCGAAATCTCTCGAGGTTTACGACCGCTTTCTGGCGGAAGAAGCCGCCCTCAAATTGCCCGAGGTCGAATTGGCCGACCGGGCCCGGTTCCATTTTGCCGTGCGCCAATGTGCGTTGGCGTGGAGTCGACACCCGCGGTCCGGATTCCATATCACCAGAACCCGTCATGCTTTAGCGCTATCGCTCGACGGACCGATCGAAGGCAAGCAGCTCTCGCTCATCACGTTCCGTTCGGCGTGCGAGCACGGCGATTACCGATTCCAGGGGTTCAACCTCGCGAATCTGCCGGCGACCCTTAGCCCGATCGCACGCGGCAACTTGCAGCGCCTTAAGGACCTATACGAGGCCGCCCTACCGCAGACCTATCAGTCTGACGGCGCGGTCACAGTGTCGATCAAGCGCCAGCCGTCTATCGATTTCCTACCGATTCTTGACGAAGCGCGACGTCTTTTGGACGACGGCAACCAAGATTTTCCGCCGATCGATCCGCGGGAACTGATGATCGTTCCGGCCGAACACGCGCGGATGTTCGTCGGCAAGACGACCGTCATCCCGATCGTCCGGCCGAAAGTCGAGCCGCCGAAGCCCGGTGTGAAAGCCGTATCGGTTGCCGGAGCGACCAAGGCGAAATCGGATCACCATGCCCACTCCGAGCGTGGCTCTGACGAGCATGGTTCCGATCACGACCCGGATTCAGACTCCGATTCAGATTCCGAGGGAGATTCGGAATCCGAGACCGAGTCGAACGTTGCGAAGCCGGAACCGAAGCCGGAACCGAAATCGACTGCGAAGCCGAAGTCGACGGCAAAGGTCGCGCCGGCACCGGTTCCTACGAAACAACCGATTGCGAAGTCACCTGCCGCAGCATCGACGCCGACCGTTGCAAAGGCTGTTGCGACGCCCAATTCCGCCGGGTCGACCAAGGTTGCCGGCCTGAGCAAAGCGGCTGTGCCGACCAAATCCGCTGTTCCGCCTAAGGCGGCGGCCCATGTCAAGTCATCGGTCGGCCTTGGCCAAGCCGGTGTGAAAGCCTCGCAAGCTCCCGCTAAGGCCGCGCCAAAATCGGCGACGCCATCGGCCTCGAAGCCGGCGGCCAAAGTCGTTGGCAAGCCGCACGTCAAGACTCCCAGCAAGCCGGTCATTAAGGCTGCATCCAAAGCGACTGCAAAACCGGTTTCCAAACCCGCCCCGAAAGCCGCGAAGAAGGCTGTGTCCAAGCCTCCCGCGAAGTCTGCCGCCAATTCCGCCGGCAAGGCCGCACCGAAGCCCGCCGCGAAAGCCGCGGCCAAGAAAAAAGGCAAGTAGCCGCAGGCTGCAGCGGGCCGCGACCGCGTACTCAGGGACTGCCGCCCGCCGCCCGCCGCCCGCCCACCGCCCGATAGTTCGATAGCCGGTTAGCCGGTGCGGCGTGCTTTAGGTCGCTAATGATTGGAAGGCGAGGTCAGGTCCGGTGGACTATGGCGGCGCGGCGAGTCCGGTGCATCCGAGGGGGCCGCGGAATCGGCGGGGTTCGGCGGGAGCGGTGACTCGGGCAAGACGGCGGAAGCGGCATCCTGTTCCGCCTGATAGGCGCGCACGACTTCGCGATGTGCGGCTTCTTCCGCATCCCATCGCTCGAATGCCGCTCGGCGTCGCGCCCGACCACGCACGAGCGCCGTGGCCAAAACGAGTACGAACAACACGGCCATGAAGATCTGGCCTGCCATCGCGGCCATCCACGACTTGTCGCGGGACAGTTCGGCTCGAAAAGACTCCCACTCGGCCTCGAGCGGCAAGCCGCCTTCAAGGACGACGGCGTCTTCAAGCGAGACCCCGTTGAGGAGCGAGCGCAGGAGGCGGACATGCGCCCCGGGTTTTTTGCCGGCCGCAAGGTGACGCAGAAACGCCTCCGACTCGGCGTATGCCAAACCGGCGGCGCCTTCGCCGCCGTGGAAGGCCGCGTCCAGCTCCTTGAGATCAAGCAAGCGGCCGAAGAACGCCGCAGGCCGGAGATCGACGGCTTCCGGCGTGCGCAACACGCCTGCCGCGATCTGCGCGAACCCTTC
>SXGS01280144.1_pt1 | contig 10765 bp, 5 predicted proteins | sample 3174681 | NCBI WGS metagenome assembly SXGS01 (sample SAMN11356861, study PRJNA531348) | freshwater metagenome | isolation source: freshwater sample F1-80 | place: China: Fuxian Lake, Yuxi | collected 2017-12-25 | reverse complement strand
GGTCCTGGAGAGTCGTAAGGCTGCGCTCGACGCCGCCTACGAACGGCTCAGGGATGTTACCAATACGACGGAGACACGTTTCGAGCGGCTCGAGTTTTAGCGGGCCTGGCCGCAGCCTGTTTCATCCCAGAAAAATGGAAGCGGGGAGGCGTCCAACCGAACGCCTCCCCGCTTCGAGTCCACGGACAGCCGACAGGGGGTTTATTCCTCGCCGTCGTCCTCACCATCGGCCTGGTCTTCAGTGTCCGGGGTCACCGGCGCCTCTTCGAGGGCAGCATCGGGCGCCGGAGCCGCATCCACCACCTCCCCGGTGACCGGGGCCTCCGCGACGGGAGCGGCTGCCGCTGCGGCGGTCTCTGCCTCAGCCTGCTGCTCCAGAAACTCCGGGAACAGGTGCCCGAAGAGATCCCCAAGCGTTGTGCGCTCGCCGGTGGAGCGCGCCTTCTTCTGGAAGTTGTCCACCACCTGCCGCTCGCGCTTCTGCTCGAGCTTTCGGAGGCTGAAAACGATGCGGCGCTCTCGCGGTCGGAGGTCGATCACCACAGCGTCGGCTTCCTGACCGATCTGCACGGCCTCTTCGGGGCTGTTGATCCTTCGACCGGCTAGTTCGCTGATCGGGATGAACCCTTCCAGAGCGTCATCCAGATCCACAACGGCGCCCTGGGGCACCAGGCTGCTGATCTTCACCTTGACGGTGTTGCCGATCGCATACTTTCGTCGAGCTTCCTCCCACGGGTCCGCCATCAGGCGTCGCATCGAGAGCGACACGCGGCCGTGCTCGGGGTCGACTCGAAGGACCTTCACGCGCACCTTCTGCCCGACCTTCAAAACGTCCCCGGGCTTGTCGATCCGCTTCCAGGAGATCTCGCTGACGTGCAGCAACCCATCCACGCCACCGACATCCACAAACGCGCCGATGTCGGTAATGCGTCGAACGGTGCCTTCGCGATCCTGGCCCTCTTCAAGCCGCTCCATGGCGGACTTGCGGCGCTCGGTTCGCTCTTCCTCCATCACCTGACGGTTGGTGAGGATGACCGTCTGACGGCGGCGGTCCACTTCCAGAACTCGAACCTTGAGCGTTCGTCCGATGTACTGGGAAAGATTTCGAGGAACTCCCAGCCCGAGTTGCGAAGACGGCACAAACCCTCGCACTCCGAGATCCACCACGACGCCGCCCTTGACGGTCTCCACGACGGTAGCGGAAAGGATCTCGGCGGATGCCCGGGCGCGCATCAGCCGATCCCAGGCACGCTCGCGGGGGTCGAGCAGCGGGGTGAGCCGGGCGAACAGAGCCGCGTCTTCAGCAATACCGCTTGCGGCGGCACGAACCAGAAGTTGACGAACCACTTCCAAATCATCGGTGCTCACACCGGCCCGAGCGTATTCCTCCAGTGCCTCTACGGAGAAACCGCCGTCGGCCAGGGCTTGCGCTAGATTGGCAGGTGGGCTTTCGACCCACGAGGCCAATAGCGCGCCAAGACCGTTCAACGGGGTCTCAGCAGGGGTTGGGGTGTCGGACATAACGTGAGCTCCAGCGTTCTCCGGGAGAGACAAAACAGGAAAACAGACGCACCTCTCTCCGGCCGCGCCCTTGTTATATCACCGGGTTCTTCGGCCACTGGACAGACGCCGACGAAGCCTTATTGTTGAGTTGTTGTCGACTCCCCTGCTTGGCCCTGTCAACAGATGAACGCACCTGGGTTTTGAGGCCCGCCAAATCGGACTTTCCGAGGACTGTTTTCGGGGTCTGCTCGGGGGTGTGTCGCACTTCACACTGGCCCGGTCCCGGCGGCTCGTCGGTTTCACGGTTTCTTCAGAACTCCGCTGGTCCGAACATTCAGGCTCCCCAATTCGGGCTTGGAGCCGTGTCGGGATGCTCGTCGCATCCGGAGATCTGAACCGTGTCCCTCTCACATTCGTGGAAGTGTGGAACCCTCTGCGGTTCCCTTCTGCTTGGTTGGACCGCGGCAACCGGGCTCGCTCAGGGCCGACCTGGGCCGGCGCCGGGCGGACCGCGCCCCGAACCGCAACTCCCGGTCGCCGCGCTGCCGGGCCTGACCCCGGCTGAGCGCGCGGAGTTCGGAGCGGGTCTGTCCGAGTTTGTTCTAAGGCAGGGGCGGGACCAGGGCCTGGGCCCGGTCTTCAACGCGCGAAGTTGTGTGGAATGCCACCGGTCCGGCGGAGTGGGAGGCGCCGGAACCAGCCTCCTGGAGCACCGCGTCGCACGGATCGGCGCCGAGATCGGCGGAGCCTACTCGGATCTTGCGGAACTGGGAGGCCCCGTGATCCAACGACGGAGTCTGCGCGAGGTGGATCCGACCTGTCCGGTTCTGCCTGAGCGGATCCCGTCGGAAGCCCGCTTCGTCTCGTTTCGCTACACCACGCCCCTCTTCGGGGCCGGCTTGATGGAAGCGATTCCCGAGTCGCAGATTCTCTCCCGCGAAGATCCCTCGGACAACAACAGGGACGGCATCTCCGGCCGGGCGCACCGCGTGTTTAATCCCGAGTCCTCAACGGTGGAGATCGGCCGCTTCGGCTGGAAGGCGCAAACTCCCTCCCTGCATCTCTTTGCGGGAGACGCCTACCTCAATGAGCTGGGAGTGACATCCCCATCCTTCCCGGAGGAGAACCGACCCCAGGGTGGTCCGATCCCCGAGGGTGTGGATACCGCGGGAGATCCCGAAGACAGCGGCGTGGAAACCGACCAACTCACCGCGTTCATGCGCCTGCTGGCTCCACCGCCCGCCGTCCGGGCCGACAGAGATACGGTCGAGGGAGAACGGCTGTTCGTCGCCTCCGGATGCGCTTCATGCCACACCCCTCGGATGACAACCGGCGCCCATTCGATCACAGCCCTCTCCGCTAAGGATGTGGGCCTGTTCAGCGACCTGCTGCTCCACGACATGGGTCCCCGACTTGCCGACGGCATCAGGCAGGGCGACGCAACGGGCAGTGAGTTCCGGACCGCGCCCCTGTGGGGACTGATGCGACGGCCGTTCTGGCTCCATGACGGACGCGCCCGCAGCGTCGAGGGGGCCATTCTCGCCCATGGCGGCGAGGCTGAGGGAAGCCGAAGTTCCTACTCCCGTCTCGACCTCAACCGGCGCCGCCGCCTGTTGGCGTACCTGAGTAAGCTGTAGACGCCCGCCTGTGGGGACCGCTCGGACAGAGACATCCACCTCCTCGCGGGCGGGTTGGGCGCGATCCGGCTGAAACAGTCGGGTCGCGCCATCGTCAGAAATAGCGAAATAGAGTTGTTGGGCGCCGGTTTGTCGACCGATGAAGCGGTCCCTGGGACCGCAGTCGGACCAACCCGGCTCGGGGCGAGCACGAATGGCGCAAGTGAGTTACATGGTGAGACGGAGCGTCGGGTGCCTCGCGGGAGCAACCCTCTTCTCCGGCTTCGTGGCGGGGATCGCGTCGGCCGGACAGGAACCCTATAGCGCAGAACGATTCGAACGCAAGGTTCGCCCGGCGCTCTCCCGCAACTGCGTCGCCTGCCATAACGGTAAGAGAGCCAGGGGCGGCCTCGACCTGGACCGACTGGATCTCCTGGCATCCTCCGCCAAAGGTGCGCTAGCCCTCTCCATCAAAGATCCGGGGCAGAGCAAGTTGCTCAAAGCGATCCGCCACGAAGTCGGGGCTCCGGCAATGCCGCCGTCGGGCAAACTACCGCAATCCGACATTTCCGAGATAGAGGCCTGGATACGGGCCGGCGCCCCGGTACCCAAACTGGCTGTTGCCGGCGCGAACCGGCCGGATCCCCGTCGCCATTGGGCGTTTCAGCCGCTCCAGAAGAGTACGCCTGCCATTGCAACCGGCCGACCCGATTGGAACCGCAGTCGAATTGATCGGTATCTGCTGTCTGCGATGCGCTCCGAAGGTCTCCAACCTGCGAACGAAGCCTCGCGCTCCATGCTGCTGCGGCGAGCAGCCGTCGACCTGACCGGAATCCCTCCCACTCCGGAGGAAGTTGCGGAATTCATCCGAGACACCCGGCCCGATGCCTATGAACGACAGTTGGATCGGCTGCTCGCTTCTCCACACTATGGGGAGCGCTGGGGACGGCACTGGCTGGACCTGGTTCGCTATTGCGATGTTCCCGAGTCGTGGGCGCAAACCGACGCGTCCGCGTGGCTCTACCGAGATTGGGTCATCCAGGCATTCAACTCGGACATGCCGTACGACCGGTTCGTGAAGCTCCAGCTCGCCGCGGACGAGATGCCGGGTACCGCGCCCCGTGATCTGGCTGCCCTCGGTTTCCTCGGGCTGAGTCCTAGTTACTGGAAAGAGTTGAAGCTCGCGCCGGACGTCATCAAGACGGTGTTCTCGGAGGAGTGGGAGGAGCGAATTCACACGCTTTCCAGCACACTGGTCGGACTCACGATCGCCTGTGCGCGCTGCCACGACCACAAGTTCGATCCTGTCACGTCAAAGGACTACTACGCGCTGGCCGGTATCTTCGCCAGCACCCGCCTGACGGCGCGACCCCTTCTTCCGGAGCCTGAAGCAAAGCAGGTCCTGGCGGCGCGCGAGAAACTTGCCGTCCTGGATGCGGAGTTGAAAAAGCTTCAAACGGAGGCGGGCCGAGCCAGACCATCCTCTCCCGAGAAGCAGAAGCGTCTCGACGAGTTGGCCGCCGAAATCTCGAAGCTGAAGTCGGATACTCCACGAGTCTCCGAGCCTGTCTCCTATTCAGTCGACACCGCGAGTGTGGATGTGCTGCCCGATGGGGAGGCTCGAACCAAGATCGTGTGGCGTGCCGGGGTGGGACAAGACATTGGGCTGCAGCTCCGAGGCAACCCCGCGACGCTCGGCGGCATCACGCGACGATCCTTTCCCGCCATCCTCTCGGGGGGACGCGAGATTCCCCTGACTCGGGGAAGCGGCAGGGCCGAGCTTGGGGAGGCGTTCTTCAAGGATGCGAGCTCTCTTACGGCGCGTGTGATCGTGAACCGCGTCTGGCGCCACCACTTCGGACGTGGAATTGTCGAGACGGTCAGCAACTTCGGATTGCTCGGCGAGCGGCCCAGCCACCCTCAACTGCTGGACGATCTTTCGAGTCGCTTCATCGCCGCCGGATGGTCGCTCAAGTGGCTGCACCGCGAAATCATGCTCTCATCCGCCTACCGTCAGGGTCCGGGCGATGCGATCTCCGCCCGGAAGGACCCGGAGAACAAGTGGGTGGCGCGGCAGCGACGACGGCGCGTCGAGATCGAGGTGTGGCGTGACTCGCTGCTGGCGGCCACCGGCGCCCTGGATCGAACGATTGGCGGACCGGCCCGCGAGCTGGCGGAACCGACGAACCGAAGACGAACTGTGTATGGCGCCGTGCGCCGCAGAGAGCTCGACGAGTTGCTGAGGCTCTACGACTTCCCCGACCCTACCACCCACTCGGCTGCCCGCTTCGACACGACGACGCCAATCCAGCAGCTCTTCGTTCTCAACAGTCCCTTCATGCGCGATCAAGCAGCTGCCCTGGTCAAGCGATTGGCCGCCGAGTGCGGCGACGAGGATCGGGCGCGAATACAGCGGGCTCATCAATTGCTCTTGGGGCGAACGCCCAGCCAGGCGGAGCAGACGGCGTGCGAGTCGTTTCTCAGAGGGTCTGCGGATCGATCGACCGCGTGGTTGGAGTTGGCCCAGGTGCTCCTCTCCAGAAATGAGTTGATCTATGTCGACTAATAGCCGCCCCCAAAGACCGTTGACCCGACGGGAGGTGCTCCTGGGCGCCGCGGCCGGACTCTCCGGCGTCGGCATCGCGGGGGCCTGCGCTGCGGAAAGCGGTGGGATCCTCGGGCGACATCCGCACTTCCAGCCGCGCGTGAAGCGAGTCATTCATCTCTTTATGAATGGCGGGCCCTTTCAGGGCGACTTCTTCGACCCCAAGCCCGCGATCAACCGGTTTCAGGGTCAGCGTCCCATGGAGGTGCAACTCCGCACCGAAAACGCCACCGGTGGTCTACTGCCGGTGCCATACACCTATAAGAATTGCGGCAAGAGCGGGCTCCCGGTCTCGGACCTGCTTCCACATCTCAGCACGGTTGCCGACGAACTGTGCGTCCTCCGGTCGCTGCATACCGACAACCCGAACCACGGCCCCGCGCTCTTCATGATGAACAACGGAAGCATCACGCCCACTCGGCCGAGCATGGGCGCTTGGATGCTGTACGGGTTAGGCAGCGAGTGCGAGGATCTTCCGGGCTATGTGGTGCTCTGTCCGGGGCGGCCGGTTCGCTTCGCGGAACTGTGGAGCAATGGATTCCTCCCGGGTGAGTACCAGGGAACCTACCTTAACCACAGCAAGCTTAAGCCGGACGAGTTGATCCCCTACCTCACCCACGAGGGCCGAAACCCGGACGCTCAGCGCCGGCAATTGAATTTGCTCCAACAGCTCGAGCGTGCGGGGAACTCCACCGATGAAGCCTTCGAATCCCGGCTGAAGAGCATGGAAACGGCATTTCGGATGCAGTCCGCCGCCAATGACGCCTTCGACATCAGCCACGAGCCGGACACCATTCGAGAGGAGTACGGCAAGACGCACTTCTCCAATGGATGCCTGATGGCGCGCCGACTGGTGGAACGCGGGGTTCGGTTCGTGCAGGTGTACTACGGCAACGGACAACCGTGGGACACGCACACCAACCACAATGACGCTGTGCCGAAGCTGGCGGCCGACATTGATCGGCCGATGGCGGCACTTCTACGGGACTTGCGCCGGCGAGGGATGCTGGACGACACCCTGGTCATCTGGGGGGGAGAGTTCGGCAGAACACCCACCACCGAGGGCAGCAACGGTCGAGACCACAACCACTTCGGCTTTTGCATGTGGATGGCCGGCGCCGGCGTTCGCGGTGGAACATCCTACGGGGAGTCGGATGACTTTGGTTTCAAGGCATCCGTCGATCCGGTCCACGTTCACGACTTGCACGCCACGCTGCTTCACCTGATGGGAATGGACCACGAACGTCTCACGTTCCGACACGCGGGCCGCGACTATCGCCTCACCGATGTGCACGGCAAAGTCGTGGACAAGATACTGATCTGAACGGCTCCGGTCGGGATCCGGAAACCACTCCGCGATCCCGACCTCGCCCATCACCCCGGCCTGCCCGAGAGGCCATCACGCTAGAGACTGGACGCGTCACCCCCCACGATTCTCACGGCGTCGTCGCGCTCCGTCTTCTCAAGGGTGAGTTGCGTGGCCTTGAGCACCTCGCTGCGGCCGGCATCGGTGTTGCCCTGGGCCAGAAGTGCCTTCCCCAGGTGGTAATGGATCGAACCACTCTTCGGCCGGATCTTTACAGCCTGCTGGAAGTGGGCTATCGCTTGCGGGTACTTTCCCTGGCGATACAGCACCCAGCCCACGGTGTCCATCACCGAAGCGGATCCCGGTGAACGAGTGAGCGCCCGTTCTGCCAACTCCTGGGCTCGATCCAGGTTCTTCCCCTCTTCCGCATAGAGGAAGGCAAGGTTGTTCAGGGCGGTGATCAGTCCAGGGTTCAGCTTGAGAACCTTTTCGTACTCATCAATCGCCTGGGCTCGATTGCCGCCCATGGACTGCGCGACCGCCAGACCCAGGCGGGCGGAGACTGAAGCATCCGACCGGGTGAGGGCCGCGGCAAACTGGCGCTGCGCTTCCGCGGGATTCGACTCAACCAGGTACGTAAAGCCCATCATCACCTTTGGAAGCGGAGATTTCGGATCCGCTTCCGCCCCACGCTCGAACACTGCTCTCGCCTCGGGCAGCTTCGACTGTCGCATTCGGAGTTGCCCCAGCGCCATTGCTACCTGAGTGCTCGCGGGTTTCCGATCCAGAAAACTCCCGAGCGCCTGGGCAGCGGCATCCGGCTCCCCCATCGCCTCGCGGCAGCGAGCCATCAACAGCGATCCGATTGGATCCGATCTGTCCATCGCTGAGGCTCTGCGCGCAAGATCCAGAGCACGCGTAAAGTCCCGGGAGATATAGAAATGGGTTGAGGCGCTCAGCTTCACCAACCGATCGTCGGGAGCGAGTTTCAGGAGCATCTCATACTTCTCCCGAGCTTCCTTCAGTTTCCCAAGCCGGGTAAGCGACTCGGCCAGCGTCAGGTTTGCCGCGACATTCTTTCGATTGTCCTCATCCTTGAGGATCTCTTTGGCAAATTCTGCCGCCTTGTTGGGGGCGCCCACCCGTGACGCGATTCCGGCCATCCCGAGCACCGCTTTGCCGTCGCTCGACTTCCCCTTCAACAGAAACTGCTGCTCATCCAACAAGATCGCCTCGCCGAACGCAGTAGCGGCTCCGGCAAAGTTACCCTGATCGAGGTAAGCCTGGCCGAGCCGATTCCGCACTCCGACCTCACTCGGATTCTCGGCGGCGCTCTGTTCGAGACCCTTGAGGCGGGCATCCGTGGCCCCGTTCCGAAGCGTCGGAACACCCGACTTCAACCTCCGATCCGTGGTTCCCCCGGCCCCGATGATCAACACCACCACCAGCGCGGTTCCCCCGAGAATCGCTGCGAGTCGAGGTCCAACGACCTGCCACTCCAGTGTCTGGATTTCGTAGCCAACCTGCCTCAGATTTCGGATGAGCCGACGCATAGCCTCTCCAGACCTGCCGGCGACGCAGCCAAACTCAACGGCCGCCGCAGCCGACCAGGTACCATAACCTCAAGATGCCGTTCGCGGACGGCGCGTGTGAGGGTCGAAATGAGCCACTCAAAACCGGATGCCGGGGCAGAAGATGTCAGGTGGCCCTCCGGCGCCCGCATTCGAGGAGCTGCACAACAGTTGTGATCCAGACCTGAGTGCCGGCTCCTGATGATAGGATTAACAGGAGCACTTTGAGATCGACACCCCATCTCCGACCATGTCGGCGGCTCTCGAATGAAAGCGCCAACGGGTCGGACTCCAGACTGGTGAGAAGCGACATCCGGACCCTTCAGCATCCCTTCTCCACGCCCCCAAAGAATTTGTCGGCAGTTCTGCGCAGCCCGCTCACTCGCCGAGGAATAACGAGGATTCGCCCCCATACATCCCCTCGGGGATTGACTTTGAGGGGTCAAATCCATTAAGTTTGTGTTTCGCGTCTTTCATCCTGCATGTGCCGTACGTGTGTCCGGCGCGTCCGATTCGGAGCCCACCATCGTAGCGCGACCCGTTTCCGCCGATCTGCTCTACAGCCGTTTGGGCCGAGCCCGCATTCCCTTTCGCGCCGCTGTGGGCGGCGGCGTACGGTAAAGAGGAGCCACCATGCCATCCATCACCACCCGGGGGGAGAATCCGCTCCTGCCGAACCTGATCGAGATCCAGCTCAAGTCCTTTGACTGGTTCGTCGCTCGGGGCTTGAGAGAGCTCTTTCACAACTTCTCGCCCATTGAGGACTTCACCGGCAATCTGTCGCTGGACCTGGTCGATTTCTACCTCGACCGAGAGAAGTACACGGTTGAAGAGTGTCGAGACCGGGACATGACGTACGAAAGGCCGATCAAGGCTCGGGTCGTGCTTCGGACTCCCAGCGGCGATATGCAGGAGACCGAGGTTTATCTCGGCGACCTCCCCATCATGACCGACCGCGGCACGTTTGTTGTAAACGGCGTCGATCGTGTTGTGGTTTCACAGCTCGCGCGCTCTTCCGGTGTCTACTTCAACGACAACATCGACTTTTCGGGCCGAACTCTCTACAACGCCACCCTGATCCCGAGCGAGGGAGCCTGGCTGGAAGTGGAGACTGACGCGTCCGACGTGATCAGTGTCCGGGTGGGGCAGACCCGCAAGTTTCCGCTGACCACGCTCCTCCGAGCGCTGGGCGCCTTCGAGAATGCTCGAAACTTCGGCTACGAGTTCATCCCGCCGGCCGAAACGCTGGGGCGCACCACCGCGGAAAAAGTGATTGACCGCGAGACCGGCGAAGTCATTATCGGCGCGGGTGAGGAAGTCACCGAGGAACTGTTCGCCGCGCTAAGCGCTGCAAACGTGCCCGACCAGGTTGAAGTGCTCAAGTTGCCGATTCCCGCGAGCACCACCGGTGAGATCCTCTCCCTATTCTCCGAGGTCGAGGAGATCGAGGAGCCGAAGCGGGATCAGGTCTATCAGCGTCGCTCCGTTGATGAGATCATCGACCCGAAGACCGGCAAGCCGTTGATCAAGGCATACGCCAAGATCAACCAGGAGCAGGCTCGGCGCATCGAGACGATGGGAACTCCGGTAATCCGTCTCCTGAAGCCGAACAAGTTCATCGAGGCCACGGTCGAGGCGGAGGGGCCCAATATTCACGACACTGAGGATGCGCTCGCGGACATCTACCGGACTATTCGGCCCGGAGATCCGTCCACGGCCGAGAGCGCCAAGGGGCTCCTGTCCAGCATCTTCTATGACATGCGTCGCTATGACCTCGCTCGAGTGGGCCGCTACAAGCTCAACAAGCGCCTGGGTCTGAACCTGCCGATGGATGATCGCAAGGAACTGATGGCCAAGCTCGGCAGCGCGCATCGCGCCACCCGCTCGGTCACCCAGGCGGACATCATCGCGATCATTCAGTACATCATCGCTTTCGCAGAAGGCACTCATACTCGGGACGATATCGACCACCTCGAGAACAAGCGCGTCCGTTCCGTTGGCGAACTCCTGCAGAACCAGATGCGTCTGGGATTCCTCCGCATGGAGAAGGTGGCGCGGGAGCGCATGACCGCCGCCGACGCCGAAAACGTCGTGCCGCAGGTGGTGCTCTCGGTCAAGCCGATCAGCGCCTCGATCAAGAGCTTCTTCGGCAGTTCCCAGCTCT
>SXGS01185084.1_pt1 | contig 10768 bp, 16 predicted proteins | sample 3174681 | NCBI WGS metagenome assembly SXGS01 (sample SAMN11356861, study PRJNA531348) | freshwater metagenome | isolation source: freshwater sample F1-80 | place: China: Fuxian Lake, Yuxi | collected 2017-12-25 | reverse complement strand
AAGGAAGAATACTTTGTCTTGCAGAAGGAAGGAAAAATACTTTGTCTTGTAGAAGGAAGGAAAAATACTTTGTCTTGTAGAAGGAAGGAAGAATACTTTGTCTTGCAGAAGGAAGGAAGAATACTTTGTCTTGCAGAAGGAAGGAAAAATACTTTGTCTTGTAGAAGGAAGGAAAAATACTTTGTCTTGTAGAAGGAAGGAAGAATACTTTGTCTTGCAGAAGGAAGGAAAAATACTTTGTCTTGTAGAAGGAAGGAAGAATACTTTGTCTTGTAGAAGGAAGGAAGAATAAGTATAATTAGTTCCTAACAGGCTGGTACCCTGTTAGGAGTAATTTACTAGCTTCTATTTAGTTAGATTAATGTAGATTATTATTTTCTGGAACGGAAAAAGGGTTTTAATAAGGTTTTTTATTACATTTGTGATGTAGCTTTGTATATTATTAGGTTTTTTCATTGGTGTTATCCATTGCTGTTGTGAGTTGTGGATTATAACGCCAACGTTTTTCTATTGCTAGCTTTTAACAAATGTTATTAATATCCATTCAATCCCCTGTAAAGCGTTCGCCGCGATACCCCCAGAGATTTTGCAACAGTGTCGTGATGTTCCCCTTGTTCCATCAGCTTTTTAGCGTGTTCCACCTGTTGCGGGGTTAGCTTTGTCTTTCGCCCCATCTTCACACCACGGGCGACCGCCGCCGCCCTGCCCGCCTTGGTGCGTTCCTGAATTAACGACCGTTCCAGCTCCGCCAGTATCCCGACCATTTGCCACATTGCCCGACCTGTAGGTGTTGCCGTGTCTATGGCTTCGGTCAATGACTGAAAGGCGACTTCTTGCGCCTTGAGTTCGTCCAGTAACCCGATCAAGTCACGCAGCGACCGCCCCAACCTGTCTAGCTTCCAGACTATCAGCGTATCGCCTGCCGCCAGAGCCTTTAAGCATTTTGTTAGTTCTGACCTTTTGGCATTCGCCCCGCTTGCCTTGTCGGTAAATATCCGCTCACACCCTGCCGCCTTGAGTGCGTCAGTTTGCAAGTTAGAATTTTGCTCGTCAGTTGATACCCTAGCATAGCCTATTTTCATGCTCTTTTTGTCCCTGATTTATGACACAAATAAGCCCATGATTTAGCAGTGTTTTAAAGTTGTGTCAAATATCTTGAATTTCGGCACAGGTATTTTGTTATTGACATGTACGTTGTTTTACCGTACTTTTTATAAAAAGAATTGAGGTTAACCATGATGGCACAAGAAACACACCGAACAGCACGCATTGAAGCACGTATTACCCCTGATGCTCTCGCGCTTGTCCGTCGTGCTGCCGAATTGCAGGGTTGCAGCCTAAGTGATTTTTTAGTTACTGCTGCGCAAGATGCTGCACACAAAACCATAGAAGAAACAAATATCATACGTTTGTCAGCCGAAGACCAAATTCGGTTTGTTGAACTATTATTAAATCCGCCGCCCCCATCCCCTGCTATTCTTAAAGCTTTTGAACGTAACCGCGAACTATTTGGTATCGAGTGACCCCATCGTTCCGCATAGAATTGCTTGGCAATGAACACAACCGCACGGCTTTTTCTTGTGGAGTGGATGCCCTTAATCGCTATCTGCGGGAACAGGCAAGCCAAGACATGCGCCGCCGTGCTACTTCCTGTTATGTCGCAGTTGACCTCAACACCTCTGCTATAGCGGGTTATTACACCCTTGCCGCTGCGGGAACTCCGTTAACGGATTTACCAGAACATCTTATTAAAAAACTTCCGCGTTACCCTTCTGTTCCCGTTGCGGTTCTTGGGCGTTTGGCTGTTGATGAAAATTTTCAGGGTAAAGGCATGGGGGCTGCTCTTCTTGGTAACGCCATACAACGAGCGTTACGTTCTGAAGTTGCGGTTGCCGCTCTTGTTGTTATAGCCAAAGATGAACAGGCAGAAGCTTTTTACCGTCACCACGATTTTATAAATTTTGGCAGCATCCCCCGTCAGCTAATTTTGCATTTATCAAGTTATCGTTCTTCTTGATGACTATTTAAGATTTAAAATGACAGTTCTTGTCATTTTATGCCATTTGTGCCATAACATTTATATATAAATAAAATAAATGGAGCCGGTACTATGCAAAGTATGAACATTTCCTTGCCAGACCCCTTAAAGCAGTTTGTAGATAAGCAAGTTGCCCAAGGTCGTTACAGCAGCACAAGCGAGTATATGCGTGAATTAATTCGCGCCGATGAAAAGCTTAAAGCCGAAGAACAGCTTGAAGCAAAATTACTGGAAGGTTTAAATAGCCCTGAAAGTGAATTTAGCGGGGAGGACTGGAAAGAAATTCGTAAAGAGGCTCTCATGCTTTTAGAGTCCAGAAAGGCAAGGCGTTAATGCCCAAGATTTATAAACATGAGCAAGCAAGACGCGACCTTGTGGAATGTTTCGTTTATCTGGCAGAAAACGCCAGTATTAACGTAGCAGACCGCTTTTTAGAAAGTGCAGAAGAGAGTTTTAATAATTTGGTTGCAAATCCCTTTATAGGTTCGCCATTAACCCTGCGAAATCCTAAGCTTGCGGGTATGCGAAAATGGCGTGTTAGGGATTTTAACAATATCCTTATTTTTTATATGCCGATTCATGATGGTGTGTCTATTGTACGAGTTCTTCATGCTGCACAGGATTGGTGGGGTTTACTTGGTTTAATTTCTCCAGATTGATTAAGCCTGCCGGCGGCAAACCGTTTTTTGTGCCGGCTGTTCAAGCCTCGCTCGTTTATCAATCCGTCGTATATTTAACAGCCAGCACACAAAACGGTTTTATTTTTTAGTTGATATTTTGCTGTTACGCTTGTACTGTTTCGCAACACCTAGATAAACCAGTCTTGACACTCCACGCAACAAGCAAAAGAAACGATGAAACACACATTAGGCACAGCAGCAAAAGCAACGGGTGTAAGTCGTTCAACCGTTTTAAGAGCAATTAAAAGTGGAAAAATATCAGCTAATAAGGACGATAACGGCAATTATTCAATAGACCCGTCAGAATTACACCGCGTTTTTAATCCTGTTTTAGATGAACCAGTTCACAAAACAGCTTTGACACTCAGCGCAACAGCCGAAAAAACTATAGCAACAGCCGTTTTGTTAGAAAAAATTGAATTTTTAGAGAAAGAAAGAGAGCGAGAGCGGAAACAGCTAGAAGGAACAGTTACAGATTTACGAAATAGGCTTGACCAAGCCGACAAGGAACGAAGGGAAACACTAGAAAGATTGAACGCATCACAAGAAAAACTAACGGCGCTTTTAACCTATCAGCCGAAGCCAGAACCGAAAGCCGAGGAAATACCAAAAGTGACCGCTAAGAAAAGCGGACTTTATCAAAAATTGTTTGGCAGAAGAAAAATAGGGGAATAGGATTTTAAAAAAAAAGCCGCCAACCCCGCAAGAGTAACGGCTTTTTTTATCACTTCGTGCGGTCATCGGGTTCCCACCCTGTACCGCACGGCTAGTATAACAACACAGCCAAGAAAGAAAACCCCAAAAATGCCGGACACCTCAGAAAAAAAACCAAAAGAAAGAGCCGTTAAAAAAATCGTAAATGCTGCCGTTGAAATCGCCATGAACCCAGCGACAAACAACGATAAAGCTTTCATGAATAGACATTTATTGCAGGCTAATTTGCCACATAGCAAACCTAAAAATGATGTATGGCAACGTAAAAACGGTAATTTAAGTCTAACCGTTCAGGCGGGAATTAACCCCGATACAGGGGAAAGTTACGGGTTGCCTTATGGCACTATTCCCCGTTTGGGCTTGCTATTTCTTATTACCAAAGCAGTTAAGACCAAAAGCCGAAGAATTGAATTAGGCAATACCCTAAACGATTTTATGCGCGAAATTGGACTCAATCCCGACACAGGCGGAGGCAAAAGAGGAGACGCTAAAAGATTGGTGGAACAAATGCAAAAACTACTGAATGCTCGCTTCACTTTTCAAGAAACTTTGACTGATGCAAATGGAGCAATAGGAAAAAGGCGATTAAATATGGAAGTCGCACCGAAAAGCGAATTATGGTGGGACATTAAAAAAAATGAGCAAGCCAACATTTTTTCAAGTTGGCTTGAACTCGGAGAAGATTTTTTTGAAGCGATCACAGCAAACCCTGTGCCTTTAGATTTTCGTGCAGCGGTTGCTTTGAAGCAATCACCACTTGCAGTCGATATTTATATTTTGCTTTGTTACGAAGCATTTAAAGCCCATAAAACCGGTAAGTCTCGTTTTATCCCTTGGGCTTCATTATTTGAACAAATGGGTACAACTTACGGCGATGTTAAGGATTTTAAGAAAAAATTTAAGTTAGCATTGCGGAAAGTTCGAGTTGTTGCACCAACAATTTACATAAAAGAGGAAAACGGGGGTATTTGTATTGTCCCTGAAAGTTTGCCAGCTATTAATTCTAAGGATTTATAAAAACCTTTGTTTTAGATGATTTTTTTGTGGATAAACCTGTAAATTAAGATAGTTATCAACGGTGAAACGGTCCCCATTGTTATTTTAGACGGTGAAACGGTCCCCTTAGAGCACAAACCAAGTAAAACCGCCGTTTTTACGAACGGTGAAACGGTCCCCATTGTTATTTTAGACGGTGAAACGGTCCCCCCAATGGACGGTGAAACGGTCCCCCCTTCCTATAATATAAAATCCTTATTACCTGTAGTTAGCAAACCCATTTCTGTGGATAACTCAAAAAATAGGTTAATCGCGGAAAATTTAGAACCCTAAAATGAGTTCGCTACCGCTCACAAGATTAATTTTAATTGGGGGCTGTCTGCCCCCAAACCCCCGAGGATATTTAAACCGAAATGATGGGGAGGGAAGAAGGCGGGAGAGTTGGGAGAAGTAACCAGAAAAGCAAAAGCGTATTTTTTAGGAAAAAGGAATTTATTATCTAGTCGTTATGAATTTCTCTAGTCGGTCATAAATCTTGAACTCACCGACAAGCTAGCGTAAGTTCTAACGGTATTAAACCTATGACATGGATGTCAGACGATGAAAGAAGAGCAAGAACCCAATAGCCGCCGTTTTTGGCGATTGAATGACATAGCGGCTTTAGAGATGACCAAAAGCGAGGAACGGGACGCAGTAACACCGGAAGATTTAGAAGCCATCAGAGCTAACAATACCGAGTTAGCCGAACTTAAAGCACGAGAAGCCGCCGTTAAAACCCGTCATGCTGCTATGATTGCTAATCGACAGCAAAAAACCGATAGAACCCGATAAGCGCGTTTTAAAGCCGATAGAGACATATTTTTGTTTTTCAGCTACAGAACTATAGTTAAGTGTTATTTTGTTGCTCTAGGCTTAAATTTACCGCCTTATTGAGTGTATTTTCTAATCCCCATCACCTCCAATCATTTCGTCTAAAATATCCCCGCCGGAGGCTCTTTGTTTTTCAGCCCCCCGGATTAAGTCTTGTAAGTGCGGCGCCAAGCCGGAAATCATAGCATCTTCATTTTTAGAACTTCCGGCGGAGCCGGTTACATCGTTAACAACCGGGATTTTTTCAGCTTTAGGCTTGTTAGTGGTTCGGGTGCGTGGTGTCCATGCCGCCAGATTGCGGATATTTCCCGCGTAGAGTCGGCAAAATTCCATACTACGATAGGTCAAGAAGAAAGCAATAAACCAACCCCATGATGACGAGTCATTAGGGCTAGGAGTCATCATGTTGACTAATGCCACAAATGCGACAAGAAGAAAGATAACCCAGCCAAAAATTGAGCCATGAATACGGGCGACGAGATACAGCAGCCACAGCACAGCTTGAAACGGCAGCCAGACCAGCCGCAGGAGATACACAAACCAGACCGGCGACCGCCACACCAGAAACAGGATTAAAGCCGCTCCTATGCCCAAATATATCAACATTCGGTCACAGTCCGAACCAAAGCCACAAAGAGAAAAATATAAATCACTCATTTTTGTTTAAAAGAACATTGAAGCCACGGGGCGGCGGTATGCCGCCAGAGCTTACCGCCTTGAAACAAGATACCATCGACAAAAAATTTATTGTGTGCGCCTCCCGTGCGTAAACCTGAAGCAAAAAAGCTAGGTTGTATCAGGTAATCCATAGTTTCTTGATAGGAACTGCCATTAGTAAAACTTTCGCTGGTGCTGCTATTGGTTCCCCAGCTTTTCCCAAAATTCCAACTACTCGAAGAGCTTTGACCGACTCCCCCGCCGTTACTGCCCCCAAAGCCGGAATTTCCGCCCCGTGAAACGCCCGAACTGGTGCCGGTCGTGGTGCTTTCACTATAGCCGCGCCGGTACTGTATGCCCTTGCCTATCAAATCCGCCGCCCATTGCATGGTGTTGTGATCTTGGCAGGTATGAATGATTTTTGTCTGAAAATTAGTAAGGTAAGCATTTACTTTATGTTCGGGATGACTGCCGCCCGCCGCATGATAGAGCGCGGGCAGGCTTTGCGTCAGGCTGACACTACACACCCGACTACTTCGCGCCGTGCTTTGAAAATCCGCGTCATAACTGCTTAGAAAAAGCTGGCATTCATCCGCCCAGAGGAAACAAGGGCGGGTTTTATTCGTGACTTTCCGCCGTTCAATTGCCCGTTGCCAAGCAAACTTAAATATCTGTTGGGCGAGAATGCCGCCGCGTTCCCATATTTTTAACGACAAATCGAGGACGATAACCGCCCCTTCGTGGGAAAGTTCGGGAACGGTGGTGGTAGTCGTACATAACAGGCGGCGTAAGTCACCTTTTAAAAAATCATGCACCATACTCGTTAAGGTGGCAATGATGTTAGAACGGGTTTTATTGTCGAGAGAACCGAAGCTATCCCCGGCGAAATACTGTAAAACCGCCTCGAAATCTTCCGGGAGCATGGGTTTTACCGGTTCCATGGATGCCGTTTGCAGCGTTTTTAAGCAAAAAGAATTTGCCCGCCATTTTTCGTCCTGCACCTGTTCGGCACTGTGCGGGGCAGAAGAGACAAAGCGCATCAATTCCGGCAGGGAAACGCGACCATAAGCCGAATAAAGCGCGTCAATGGAGTTAGAGAGCAATATCCGCACGGAGTCCCGCCAGAAAGATTCCTCTTTTCCCCCGCCGCCGTCCATGCTGCGCATGACTTCCAGCACTTTAAGCAACACCGAAACGGCATTATTTGCCGAACTACCGGCATCAATCCGCGCCATTTCATATTCAAGGAAGTTAAAAGACCGCCCGTTTTTGCCATCAATGACGATAAGGGATTTTTCCCGCCCGGTTTGTTTAGCGTAACTTTGCCAGAGTGCCGCCTCATCCGGCTTGGCACAAAGTACCAGCCCACCAAAGCCGGAACGCAAGAAGGAAAGAGCAATAGCACGACCAGAACCGGAGGTTTTGCCGCTTCCGGTTCCGCCAATGATAACCGCGCCCATATAGGCATCGTTTAACGTCCAAACGTCCTTTTTTGAGAGTTTTAGTAATGGTGTTTCTGGTTTGTAGTGGTAGTTTTCAAACATTTGTTAAGCACTAAGAAACATATTATTTGCAGTTGGTTACAGGTCATAATAACATGTAACCTAAGTTTTTTAAGGGGGGACTATGAACAAATTCCAGCGACCAGGCGCGGGCATTTATGGCGCAATTGAAAATACACTTGATGATTTGCGGCACACTTGGGAACGGGTGATGTATGGGCGGGAAGTCACCGGCGATGTGAACATGTTCCCCCATATTCACAATGAACCCGAACACCAACAAGAACGGGCGGCATCATTTGAGCGGCTTTATGGTCAATCTATCGAGCCGACCACAAAAGAACATGAACGCGAGCTTTCCACCCCGCAAAAGCAACCAGATTTAGAAATGGAAATGGAGCGTTAAAGATGGAGAGCTTTATAGAAAATACAAAAAAAGCTCTAAAGGATATACCACCGGTTTATATTGTCGGTGCTTTAGCGTTTGTCATTTACTTACTTGAAACCCACCCTATCTTAGCGGGGTTCGTGGTTTTTGGGTTTTTAATAACTTTCATTTTTAAAAAATGGGGCGTTATTATTTTAAGTATCCTTGCTGATTTTGCCGATTATATGGGGGCAGCGGTTCCCATAGTAGGCGATTTTTTAGATATTTTTATCGTCATTATTCAGGCGGCAAGATATGGAACACAAGGTTTTGTTGGGCTTTTTGAATTAATTCCCTTTGCTGATTTATTCCCCATCTTAGCCATTAACGCCGCTTTTGCCGAGCATAAGAAAAAGAACAATCCAGCCACAACTTAAAATAATTTGCGCGCGTAAGCGCGCTCTTTATCCTCTACCCTTAATAAAAAACTTGCGCGTTAGCGCGCTTTATTTCTTCTCTTCCGGTTTAACTTCCGTTTCTGGCTTTTTGGTTTCTGCCCCTTGAGCAACAGAAAGCCCAAACAAAGCCCGTTCATCATTTCTTTTTAGAAATCGTTCCAACAAGCTATAAAGCTCTTCCTTAAATTTTGGATGCTTTGCCGCCTCGTCTAACACCGCCGAGCCTGCAAGGATTTTGCGCCGCGTGTCATCCTTGCGCTTGCGCTCATTTTCTTTGTTTTTCTCTAACTGAATTGCCGCATCGAGCGCGCTCCGCTTCTCGATAAGTTTTTTTAGCTTCTCGTTTTCCATAAATACCCCCGTCAGTAGTTACTAACTTGTAACACAGAATTAACTTTTGTGCTATCGTCATAATTAGAGCAACTGAACCACAGCGAGGCGGCAAACTATGGCGATGACTAGACCGAAGGGCGCACTTACGCAAACTATGTTTGCAGTGCGGCAAGGCGTTCCCCCTGCACCTCCGCCAAGGTGGGAAGCCTCCCCCCTTGGCAATCCCCCAGCCAAGGAGCGCGACCCCTTGACCCCGCCAACCGTGCGCCGATTGGATACGCGGCAAGGGTTCTGCACCCCTGCACCCGCATTAGAGGGAATGCTTCCCCCCAAACCCCCCGCGTTTTTTTTCGGGATGTCCTGCAATGTCTAGCTGGTATCATTGCAGCGTCAAACCCGTTAGCCGCTCCGCCGGTCGTTCCGTGGTTGCCGCCGCCGCTTACCGTATCGGCGACCGCCTATACGATGAACGCACCCAGACCCTACACGACTACCGGCGACGCGGTGGCGTAGAGGCAAGCTTTATAATTGCCCCCGCCAATGCGCCCGAATGGGCGAGCGATCCGGCGCATTTATGGAACGCCGCCGAAGCCGCAGAAAATCGCAGCAACAGCAGAACCGCCCGCGAGGTAGAGCTTGCCTTACCTTCCGGCGTTAGCGAAAAAGAGCGCGAGCAAATCACCCGCGACTTTGCCGAACATCTAGCCGAGCGGTACGGCGTGGCGGTTATGGTTGCCTTACATGAACCATCCAAACACGGCGACCACCGCAACCATCACGCGCATATATTAATGACCACCCGCCGCATGAGCGCGGACGGACTAGGCAGTAAAACCCGCGAACTGGACGACCAGAAAACCGGCAAGCTGGAAATTTTACATATTCGGGAATATGCCGCCGACCTTATCAACGAGGTTTTAGAAAAAACCGGAAGCGCGGAACGCATCGACCACCGCAGCTATAAGGACAGAGGTATAGAACAAACACCGACCGAACATCTAGGCGTTGAAGCCGCCGCGATGGAACGGCGAGGCGAGAAAAGCAGAATAGGCGACCGTAACCGCGAGATAAAAGAAGCCGCCCAAAGCCTAGACAATTTGACCCAAGAGCGCGAAGAACTCGACCGGCAAATAGAGGAAGCCCAAACCCAACAGCGAGACATTGCACCAGAAAAAACCAGCAAGACCGAACCGACCAAAGGGCGAAGCGCGACTTATTGGCAAGAGCGAATTCAAGCCGAACGGGATAGAGAAGACGACGACGAGGACAGCAACCGCCCAGTTGATCCACGAAGCATAGACCACCAAGCCCATACTTCTATTTTTAACGACCCGAATTTAAAACAGCACAAAGCCCAGATACTAAAAACCGGAGCTGTTAAACATCATGGCTTAATAGGCAAATGGTACGAACAAGCCGCCGAATGGGTGCATGAATTGCGTGAAGGCATAAGCGGAGTTTTAGACCGGTTTACCGGAGCAAACGAACCGGATAGAACACCCAGTAACACACTGGATAAAATCCGCCGCGCCGAAGCGTGGGAAAGATTTATCAGTCCACTGGATAGAGACACGGAACCAGACCGAACCCAAGATAACGATAGAGAGAGGTAACCCATGTTAGACATATTAAGCAGCAACGATACAGCCAAGCCCGCCAAAATCAGCGCGGGTTTGCCCGATTACCTGGCTTTTAATGTGAGAGACCGAACCAAATATTTAGAAATCAAAACCACACAAGGCATAAACCGCGCCCCCGCCTATGCTTATCTGTTAGATGTGGTTAGCGATGGAGAGCGTGGAACCGAAATATCATTATTGTTTAGTTTTATGGTGGTTGATATTCGCGGCAAGAATTTACAAGATGTGGCGCACTCGCTGGCAATGCGTGGCTGTGCCTTCATTCAGGATTTTGACCCTAAAGTTTTTGCCAAGCCGGAACCGAGCGCGGCTATTATTGAGTCAATCGAAATTGTGGTGAAAAAGTGATTGTAGAATTTGAAACGCTATAGCTGGCTTGCAGAAGGAAGGAAGAATACTTTGTCTTGCAGAAGGAAGGAAAAATACTTTGTCTTGTAGAAGGAAGGAAGAATACTTTGTCTTGCAGAAGGAAGGAAGAATACTTTGTCTTGCAGAAGGAAGGAAAAATACTTT
>SXGS01342484.1_pt1 | contig 10770 bp, 6 predicted proteins | sample 3174681 | NCBI WGS metagenome assembly SXGS01 (sample SAMN11356861, study PRJNA531348) | freshwater metagenome | isolation source: freshwater sample F1-80 | place: China: Fuxian Lake, Yuxi | collected 2017-12-25 | reverse complement strand
GCTGGTGCGCGACGGCGGCCTGCGGGGTGTGGTGCTGAAAGTGGCCGAGAACCTGGCGGGCGTCACCTTCGTCGGCCTAGCATGCCGGGCCGAAGGTGGCGCGCTGCTGGCCCATGTCTCCCGCCAGGCGGCCGGGCGCGGGCTGGCGGGACTGGAGTTCGCCGTGGGCATTCCCGGCACCATCGGCGGCGGCATCTTGATGAACGCCGGCGCCTATGGCGGTGAGATGAAGGAAGTGGTCACCCACGTGACCGTGGTGAACGAAACCGGAGAGGTGCGGACCCACGCCGCCGCCGACCTGGAGTTCGCCTACCGCCGGAGCCGTCTCCAGCGGGAGCCCTGGATCGTGACGGAGATTGCTCTGCGCCTCCAGCCGGAGATCCCGGAACGCATCCTGGCGCAGATGTCTCGCAACAACTACCTGCGTGAATCCATGCAGCCGCTCGCGTTGCCCAGCGCCGGCTCCGTGTTCAAACGTCCGCCTGGCAAGTACGTCGGGCCGATGATTCAACAACTCGGCCTGAAGGGTTACCGGATCGGCGGTGCGCAGGTGTCTGAGAAGCATGCCGGCTTCATCGTCAACCGGGGCGGTGCGAGCGCGGCGGATGTCCTGGCGCTGATCCAGCACATCCGTCAGCAGGTCCAGGCGCAGTTCGGCGTGTGGCTGGAAACCGAAGTCAGAATCATCGGAGAGGAGCTCTAAGCATGCGCACCCAACTGCAGGCGGCTGAAATCGAACACTATGGCGACAATGGCTTCGTCATCCTGGAGGACTTCCTCACGCCGGACGAACTCGAAGGGTGGCGTGCGGCGGTGATGGAGGCAGTGGAGGAGCGTGGGGATGTGCGCATTCCCGGGTTCCAGGGGGACTCCGGCGGCTTCTATGGGCGGGTATTCCTCCAGCGAGTGAACCTCTGGCAAACGAGCGCGCGGATGAAGGCGCTGATGCTGGACGAGCGCCTGGGCCGGCTGGCAGCGGAACTGGCAGGCGTGGACGGGATCCGTATCTGGCACGACCAGACGCTCATCAAGGGCCCGTGGGCCAATCCCACTGCCTGGCACCTTGATGTACCGTACTGGTCATTCAGCAGCCGGGACGCCCTCTCCATCTGGGTGGCCCTGGACGACGTGACGCTCGAGAACGGCTGCCTCTTCTTCTTGCCCGGCACGCACCGCGAGGCTACGTTCGACAATGTCGGCATTGGGCAGAACATGGGAGAATTGTTCCAGGTGTACCCGCAGTGGGCGACTCGGGAAGCGGTGGCGGCGCCGATGCGTGCGGGCTCTTGCAGCTTCCACAACGGCCTCACGGCGCACGGCGCGCACGCCAACATGACGCCGTATCTCCGGCGCGCGATGACCTGCGCCTACATGCCGGACGGAAGCCGCTTCAACGGCAAGCAGAACATCCTCCGCCCCGAACAACTCGCCCGTCTCTCGGTCGGCGATCCGCTCGACGATGACGCACAGAACCCGCTGCTCTTCTCTCGCTCGAGTTCGGGTGTAGGGTGTAGGGTGTAGGGTGTGGAACGAGTATCGGCGCCGGTCCTTCGTAGTCCATCGCCGGCGAGGAGTGAGGAGAGAGTGCCGGCACTCGTTTCTCTCTCTTCTCCCCTCACTCCTCGCCCGGCAGGTATTCCGGCGGCAACAGCGCCGCCACGGCCGCGTAGAGTTTCTCGGTGAGGGCATCTATCCGAGCACGGCGGGGGAGCGTGGGATCCAGATCCGAAGGGTGGATCGGGGGGCCGAACGTGACAGTCACACCACCCCTGGCCCATCGTGGGTAGATGGGCGGCTTCATCGGCAACATCCGGTCGGTGCCGGTGATCCCCACCGGGACAATCGGCACATCATTCCGGATGGCCAGCATCGCCGCCCCCCCCTCGAACGGATAAAGCGTACCGGTGACGGTCGTGCCGCCCTCGGGGAAGATGACGAGCAGATCCCCGTCTGCCAGGTGCCCCTCCGCCTCCCGCAGGGCGTCGCGATCCATCTTTCCGCGTTCGACCGGAAAGGCGCCGTACATGGGGATGAGACGCCCCAGCACCGGGATCCGGAACAGAAAGTCGTTCCCCATAAACCAGCAGGTGCGCCGGATGACGCAGCGCAGGGCCGGGGGATCGGCCCACGATCGATGGTTGGCCGCCAGGAGCGCCGGGCCGGATGTGGGAATATGCTCGAGTCCGGTGACCCGAAAGCCGCCGAACACGCGGAAGATCCCGTGCAGGATCCAGGAAGTGACGCGGATGACGCGAGGCCGTTGGAGATTCAAGAGGGTAAAGGGTAGAGGGTAGAGGGTAGACCAGCTCATTGCGGAGAGGAGCGAGTGGGGGAACGACTCGTTGTGGAGAGGAGCGAGTGAAGCGCAGTGAGTGGAGACGTCGGACACACACATCTCACGCCTCTCCACTCACTTCTCGGCGCCGGACGCACTCCTCACTTCTCTCCACTCGTTCCTCGCTGGGAGGCCGGCGGGACGCCGGCGTTCCCGGGATATCGCCCTCAGTCCCGCCTATCGGGGTGATGCTGTGCCGGCAGGCACCGCCGCGGTCTCTTCGCGCTCCCGCAGCTTGCGCTCGTAGCACTCCGGACAGTTGTAGAGCGGGCGGGCGTTGGCGCGGTTGTATCCCGTATCAATCACCACCCGGCTTACCGTCGGCGTCACCCGCCCACAGGTATCACAGCGCAGCGCCTCGGCATTGGTTTCAGTCGGCATAGCAGTTCTTCGGCCCCCGGGGGAAGTCTATCGAACTCCGCCCGGCGCAACCTGCCACTCTGCGTACCGCCGCCGATAGAGCCCGATTTTCACGGTGAGCGGCGGCTGGTAGTCGGCAAGGTAGTACTCAAGAGAGGACGACGAGTGTGCGAGTTGCCCGGGCAGCAGTCGCACTCGGACCCGACGGCGGTTCCGGTCGTGAACCTGGAGCGGAACACCTACGAACGACTTGCCTTTTGGGTGCACCGTGAGGCGCCAGCGAGCCCACCGGGGTACCGGCCCGTCCTGATGAGCTGTATCACCCGATCCAACGCGCGTCACCAGCAGACCCAGGCGTCCCGGCTCGCGGAAGTACGCTTCACATGATTCCCGCCACGCTCCGTTACTTCCGTCAAAGGTAAATCCCGGAACCCAGGTCCGCTTGAACCGAGGCCGATCGAGGTGGGCAAGGATCTGATCATCCGGGGGGCTCGGGGGTACCGCCAGCGCGCGTGTGAACTCGAGTCGCACCCGGTAGGTCTCCTCGGCAGGCAGCCAGGCGAGTTCTCCCAGATCCAACTGGTGCCGAACCTGTCCGTTCGCCAGAACGGAGGTCTTGAGGGTCCGAAGGAACCACCTGTTCCCGCAAGCATCTTGCATGGTCGCGTCGAGTGGCAGCCAGGGATTTCGGGCCGCGCTGTCGGCTGAGAACCGTAGGGAAAGGGTAATCGGAACGGGCACCGTCGCGCTGGGGAGAGACGCAGGCGAGAAGTGGTGACCCGGCAGGTGGAACCCATCCAGCGACACCACTGTGTTCTCCAGGCGACGCAGAGCAGGCAGTGGGGCCCCGGGCCACACCGGACCCACGCGCGCCATCGGATTCGCGATCGGGTACGTGGCGAGTTCTACCGGAGCGCGCCCGGGCTCTACCTGAAAGAGGCGAAACGTAAGCCGGGCATCCCGTCGAGGACGGTTCTGGGCTATCCAGACTGCCCAGGGATCCTCGGAAGCGGGATAGCTACCGCCACAGTTCTCGACCAGGCTCCCGTGACCACGTGCATTCACCAATACCCCAACTACACGGCCTTTCGGACTGGGCATCGGAATCCCAGCATCCCAGGCAGGTGCTGGCCTGGGCGCCGCCGCGCTTTGCGCCGGCTGCGCCTGCCGCTCGGTAAGCAACAGCAGGCCGTCGCCCGTCCAGCACTCCGGCGGTAGAATCCTGATACCCGAAAACCAGACGGGAAGATTCACCGCAACCGGCGGTATAAGCATCACCATGGGGGATAGCCTCCGCTGCAGCAGCGACCCGGTGCATATGAGGTACTGGTCGCTGGTGGACTGGGAGACTACAGCAGATAGCCGCAGACGACTGCCGTCCGGCAGGCGGGCGACGGGCCCCGGCACAATCAGCGCCGCCGACCCCAGGACCAACGCCAGGGCGATCAGTAGTGAAGCAGCCGAGCCCAGGAGCCAGTGCCGCCGTCTCCGATCAGGCTGTGCAGACATATCTACCTCAAGCTCCTACCGTATCCGGAACTCACGCTGCGTCAGCACCGGCCTGATGCCTGACTTCGGCGCCGGGATGGGTGCTGCTCACCAGTGCCAGCGGGGCACTCGCGGTGTCGAGGGGACGCGCTCCAGACGCATGCCATCCGTCCCTCAGCCGGGACAGTATTACCGCCGATGCCGGCAAGATGCCGGCGCTCCCGGGAGTGATACTGAGTCCAAAGTCCGGTGGCAATTCACGCCTGTCCGAGGGAGTGTGGTGCGCAGTGCTTACGCCGTCCTGATTCCAACGATGATTGCGGCCAGCACTCCGCTACACTGGTGCAGGCGTGCCTAACCGCTGCCGTTCGCGCTTGCGGGGCGCCGATGCCGGCGTTCCCGGGCACGGATCGAATCACGCACCATCGCCGTCATTTCCGGACGGTCCCCTCCATAGTGACGCGGCCGGCGTAGGGGCAACCCCCTGTGGTTGCCCGCTCAACCCCGGTGGTGTGCCCGTCCACAGGTCTGCCGTAGACGCAGTGCCCCACGGTCCGCATCCCACACAAGAGCGCTCCCCGGGGACGCCGGCGTCCCGCCGGCCTCCCGGCAACGAAACGACCCCGACAGGTACCTCCCCGGCACGTCCCTGAATGACCGCAAGTAGGGGCAACTCCCTGTGGCTGCCCCTGTCGTATCCTGCGGCACACCGGCTCTGACGACAGCGCCGAGTGGGGCCGGCAATCGGAGTTGCCGGACTCCACAGCGGTTGGCGGGGGGCTTGGCCGACGGGAGGTCGGCGGTCCCGGGGACGCGAGCCGGCAATCGGAGTTGCCGGACTCCACAGCGGTTGCCAGGGGGAGGCCGGCGGGACGCCGGCGGTCCCGGGGGTGGTGGAGGCTGCCGCCTCGATCGGAGGTGGCCGGCCAGACGGCGGCGGTCCCGGGGGCGGTCAGCTTCCCCGCGTGCCGCTGCCGGTCTCGGCGGCGGCGGCGGCGACGAGTTGCTTCTGCACGGCGGCGGCCGCTGCTTTCCCGCCGCGGCGCTGGAGCAGCTTGACGAACTCCTCTACGGGCCGGAGGGGGTCTTCGCCGTCGAAGAAGAGGCGTATGCGGTCCGGGATGAACTGGAGGCGCTTGTTGTGCCGGTACAGCTCACGCTGCTCGTCCCGGTCCATGCGGCGGGAAAGCCAGAGCAGGACGCTGCCCTTCTCGGTCTCGATGCGGGCCACCCCGGCCGTGAGGCAGTCCATGCGCAGGCGCAGGATCGCCAACACGTTCCAGACCGTCTTCGGCGGGTCCCCGAACCGGTCTTCGAGTTCGGCCTGGACCCGGTCCACATCCTCGCGGGTGCGGCAGGCGGCCATCTTCCGGTAGAACGCGATGCGCAGTCCTTCGGTGGGGATGTAGTCTTCCGGCACGTAGGCGGAGAGCGGGAGGATGACGGTGGGGAGGAGGGTTTCTTCCACCGCCTCGCCCTTCAGGGTCTTGACCTCCTCTTCGATCATCTGGCAGTAGAGATCGAACCCGACGGAGATCATGTTGCCATGCTGCTCGGCGCCGAGAAGGTTGCCGGCGCCGCGGATTTCCATATCGCGCATGGCGATGTTGAAGCCGGCGCCGAGGTCCGTAAACTCGCGGATGGCATCCAGGCGCTGCTGGGCGGTTTCGCTGAGTTCCTTGGCGGGCTGGTAGAGCAGGTAGCAGTAAGCCTGGCGGGAAGAGCGGCCCACGCGCCCCCGGAGCTGGTGGAGCTGCGAGAGCCCCAGAAAGTCGGCGTTGTGAATGAGGATCGTGTTCACGTTCGGAATGTCAAGGCCGCTCTCGATGATGGTGGTGCAGACCAGGACATCAAACTCCCCGTCGTAGAAGGACAGCATCACATCCTCAAGTTCGGTCTCCTTCATCTGGCCGTGGCCCACCCGGATGCGGGCCTGGGGCGCCAGGCGATGGATCCGCTCCGCGTGCCGGGCAATACTCTCAATGCGGTTGTGGACGAAGTAGACCTGGCCGCCCCGATCCAGTTCTCGGAGAATCGCCTCGCGGATCACCCAGTCTTCCGCCTCCATGCAGTACGTGCGCACCGACAGGCGCCCCTCCGGCGGTTCCTCGATCACGCTCATGTCGCGGATCCCGGAGAGCGACATGTGCAGCGTCCGGGGGATGGGCGTGGCGGTGAGGGTGAGCACATCCACCGAGGCGCGAAGCTGTTTCAGGCGCTCTTTGTGCGCCACTCCAAAACGCTGCTCTTCGTCCACAATCACCAGCCCCAGGTCCTGGAACTGCACGTCCTTAGAGAGAAGACGGTGGGTGCCGATGGCAATGTCCACCACACCGTCCTGGATGCCCTGTACGGCCTGCTTCAGCTCCTGGCGGGAGCGGAACCGGGAGAGCAGCTCCACCCGCACAGGAAAGGCCGCGAGGCGCTCTGTAAAGGTGTGGTAGTGCTGCTGGGCCAGGATGGTGGTCGGGACCAGCACCGCCACCTGCTTGCCGTCCGTCGCCGCTTTGAACGCCGCGCGGATCGCGACCTCGGTCTTCCCATAGCCCACATCACCGCAGACGAGGCGGTCCATGGGCTGCGCCCGCTGCATGTCGCCCTTGGTGTCCTGGATGGCCCGCAGTTGGTCACGAGTCTCGCGGTAGGGGAAAGCGGCCTCCATCTCCTCTTGCCAGATGGTGTCCTCGGCGAAGGTGTACCCCTGCGCGGCAGCCCGCTTGGCGTAGAGCTGGATGAGCTCCTTCGCCATTTCGCGCACCCTGGCCCGGACCCGGCTCTTGGTCCGCTGCCACTCGGCGCCGCCCAGGCGATGCACCGTCGGCGGGCTGTCGGTGTTGCCGATGTATTTCTGCACCCGGTCGAGCTGGTCGCTCGGCACAAAGAGCCGATCCGGCTCCTGGTAGTCAATCTGCAGAAACTCACGCTGGACGCCATTGACTGCCCGCCGGACCAACCCCCGGTAGCGCCCGATCCCATGCGACACATGGACGACCAGATCCCCCACCTTCAGCTCCAGCAGCGACATGATCGGTCGCCCTTCGCGGAACTTTTGCGGTTGTCGCTCGGCCCGGACACGGCGGCGTTGGCCCCCTTCGCCAAATACCTCAGCGTCCGTGAGAATCCGTATCTTGAGCGCGGGAAGCTGGAACCCGGCGCTCAGGCGGCCATGCACGACCTCGACCGGATGCGGCCCTCGGCGCGACGTGCGGGAAGTGGAGTGAGCAAAGAGGTCCGGCGGCTCCGCTCCTTCCTCGCTCCCGTCCGCTTCCTCCTCGCAGTGGTCCACCACGGTGGTCGGCACTTCCTGCTGCACCAGGAGCTCCACCAAACGGTGGGGCTGGTCGCTTGCAATGGCTACCCGGCTGCCCGTACCGAGCCAGCCGCGGATGCGATCCGCCAACCGGGGGATGTCTCCATGCACGGCATCCACTACCCCGGAGTTGATCACAATCTTCTCCGCGCTGTCCTGAACCTTCCGCATCCAGGGGAGAGACTGGGCCGGCAGGGTGAGCAACACGACCCGGTAAGCCTGAACACGTTCAAGAAAAGCGCTCAAATCTATACTGGTGGATCGCAGGCTGGTCACGTGCTGGGGCAGGACGCGGTCGCCGGCATCCGCAGCGTCCCGGCGCTGACGCTCCCGGTCATGGGCGTCGAGCCATTGGGAGCGCAGATGGTTCGGCTCGTCCAGCACGATCACCGAACCCGGCGGGAGGTGCTCCAGCAGCGTGACGGTGCGACTCACACTCTCCGCGGGTGCGATGTCTTCGCGCGCGGGCAGAATCCCGACCTCGGGCACTTCGTGCGTGCTGAGCTGTGTCTCCGGATTGAATTCCCGCAGGCTCTCGACGTCGTCCCCGAACAGTTCCAGACGTACCGGCGAGACGTGGGTCGAGGGCCAGACGTCCAGGAGGCCGCCGCGGACCGCGAATTGTCCCGGCTGCTCGACCAGCACCGCCCGCTCGTAACCCAGGTCCGACAGCTTCCGCGTCAACTCCGACAGGTTCACCTGTCCGCGCGCCGCAAGCAGCACGCGGTAATCGCTGACCCGACCGAACGTCTCCCGCAGCGCGGCTTCAATGGGCGCCACGACCACTTTGAGCGAGTGGGATGCCAGGGCCTCCAGCACTCCAATGCGCGTGCGGGCCAGCGCCTTCCGTTCGGAGGTCATCGAAGAGGCCAGCACCTGACGATCCGGCACGAACCGGTCCAGGTCCGCGTCGCTCGCCGGATACAGGCCGATCTCGTGCGCGGCCAGGCCGAATGCGACCAGGTCCTCGGCCAGTCGTTCGGAGACCTCCTCGGTCGCGGTGAGGAAGAGGACCAGGCGCCCGACATCCTGCTGGAGCGCCGCCGTCAGCGCTGCCTTGCTGGCGCCTGCGAGGCCCTCTATCCAGACGGGAGCCTGATCTTTCCGGAGGGCTTGGAGACCCCGCATGTACTCCGGGGACTGATGGAAGCAGCTCAGCAGCGGTTGCAGGCGCATGGTTCGGTGTGGGGGGAGAGGGTGTGACCGAGAGCGGTACGCACACCCCACACATTATCACGCCGCGTGGAGTACGGCGAGTTGGGGCAACCGCGGGGGCCGGGACAACCACGGGGGGTTGCCCCTACGGCGCCGGAACCGCGCGGATCTACCCCGTCCCTTTCACCCACACTCGGGTTCTACCGGGAGCGATGCGGCTGTCCCAACACAGCAAGGCAGGTCTCGATCACACTACGGATACGATCCGTGAACGACGGACCGTGCTGGGAGACCGGTTGGACCCGTCCAGCCCCGTCGCCGCCTGCGTCTGCCTCCAGTGGAAACAGTGCAATGGCCACCTCGCCCGGCCGCACCCAACCGGCCCGCCGCCGGGCTTCCTGCTCCGCTCCGGCCGGTGTCTTCAGGTATTCCACTTCGGCCCGCAGAGCATCATTGGTCGCTTCCTGCCGGGCCAGGGTGGCCTGAAGCTGTCGGATCTCCTGCCCGGTTTGATAGGTGCGCACCAGCGGATGAATCGCAAACTGGCCGAGGCGGACGACCAGGCAAAAACCGATGGCTCCGCCGATCAGCAGGAGGGCGCGCTTCTGCGCGCCGGCAACCCGGCCCAACCGCAGGGAAGGCGCCGCGCGACGTCGCGCTCGAGGCCTTTGGGGTCGGAGGGGGTTGACGAATACCGGATCCAGCTCGCGGGACTGGCTCATCTCTAACTGCACCGGAGGGAAGCCCGGCAGGGAGACCGGGAGGGGAGGGGTGTCGAAGTTCTCGACGACTACTTATATCATCGGATCGTTCCGGTGCAGGATTATACGGAAAAAAGTTTCGAGACGAATCGCGCCTGCCGGGCGAGGAGTGAGTAGAGAGAAGTGAGAAACGAGTAGTCTCCGCACTCACTTCTCTCTACGCTTGCCTCCCCCAGCCGCCACTCCGCCCCCTGTCTAACTCTTCCCCTTCAAGTTGTAGAACGCCGCCCGACCCGGGTAAACCGCCGCGCCGCCGAGCTCTTCCTCGATGCGGAGCAAACGATTGTACTTGGCCACCCGCTCACTGCGTCCCGGGGCGCCGGTCTTGATCTGGCCGGCGTTCAGTCCGACAGCCAGGTCCGCAATGGTGGTGTCCTCTGTTTCGCCGGAGCGGTGGGAAATGATCGCCGTGTAGCGGGCCCGCTTCGCCATCTCGACGGCTTCCAGAGTCTCCGTCAGGGTGCCGATCTGATTCACTTTCACCAGAATCGAGTTCCCCACCCCGTCCCGGATCCCGCGCCCCAGGCGCTCAGTGTTCGTGACGAAGAGGTCATCCCCCACGAGTTGCACCCTGTCGCCCAACCGCTGCGTCAGGAGCGCCCAGGTATCCCAGTCATCTTCCGAGCAGCCGTCTTCCAGAGAGATGATCGGGTAGCGGGAGCACCAGTCCTCCCAGAGTTGCACCAGCTCCGGACCGGTCAGCGTCTTGCCTTCAATCGGGAGCACATACTTGCCGCCCTGGTAGAGCTCGGTGACCGCGGCATCCAGCGCGAAGCAGATCTCGTCGCCGAGCCGGTACCCTGCCGCCTGCACGGCCTCGGAGATGACCTGGAGGGCTGCCTCGTTGCTGCCCAGCGCTGGTGCAAACCCGCCCTCGTCGCCGACCGTAGTGGTCAGCTTGCGGTCGTGGAGCACCTTCTTCAGAGACTGGTAAATTTCGGCCGAAATCCGCAGCCCTTCGCTGAAGGAAGGCGCCGCGACCGGCACGACCATAAACTCCTGAAAGTCTGTGCTGCCCTCCGCGTGCTTCCCACCATTCATGATGTTCATCATCGGCACGGGGAGCTGCCGGGCGCCGATCCCCCCGATGTACCGCCAGAGCGGCACGTCCAGCGCCGCCGCCGCCGCCCGCGCCACGGCCAGGGATACTCCCAGGATCGCGTTGGCTCCGAGTCGGGCCTTGTTCTTCGTGCCGTCCAGCTCGAGCATCGCCATGTCTATGCCGAACTGATCAAGGGCATCCTCGCCCTTCAACGACTGATCGAGCGTGCCGTTGACGTTCGCCACTGCCTTGAGGACGCCTTTGCCGCCGTAGCGTTTCTTGTCGCCGTCGCGGAGGTCGACCGCCTCGTGGGCGCAGG
>SXGS01332054.1_pt1 | contig 10771 bp, 10 predicted proteins | sample 3174681 | NCBI WGS metagenome assembly SXGS01 (sample SAMN11356861, study PRJNA531348) | freshwater metagenome | isolation source: freshwater sample F1-80 | place: China: Fuxian Lake, Yuxi | collected 2017-12-25 | reverse complement strand
GTGGTGGTCGACAGGTGATCCTGCGCCCCTCGAACGTCAAGCGCTGCCTGCAGTTGGACGAGGCGACGCTTTCGGACCAGCGCACCGACATCCAACGGGTCTACGACGCGATCGACGACCTCGAGCTGCACACGACGATCACGGTCTTGCGCACGCTCGGCAAGACGCTGCGCTCGTCCAACTTCGAGGTCACAGCCGTAATCGCCGACGCCGAGCTGATCGCCATCGAGCCGGGCGACACCACGAGTCGCCGCTTCGCGATGGCGATCGACCTTGGCACCACCACCGTCGTCGTCAACCTCCTCGATCTCGATACCGGCACGCCGGTCGCGGTCCGCAGCATGCTCAACAAGCAGCAGCCCTTTGGTGCCGACGTGATCAGCCGCATCTCCGCGACGATGATGGACCCCGACACGCTCGCGAAGCTCCGCGACCTCGCCCACGAGACGCTCGCCGAGTTGACCCTCGAAGTGCTCGCAGCCGGCGATGTGCGCGCCGATGAGGTCTACGAAGTCGTGCTCGCCGGCAACGCCACGATGACGCAGATCGCGCTCGGGATCGACCCCGAGCCGCTCGGTGTCGCGCCGTTTGTGATGACCAGCGAGGACTACGCCGGCCTGCGCGCCACCGATCTCGGCATCGACATCCACCCGAACGCACCCGCCCATGTCTTCCCGTCGCTCGGCGCCTACGTCGGTGGCGACATCACCGCCGGCATCCTCGCCAGCGGCCTCGACCGCGATCGCCGCCTACGTCTCTTTATCGACGTCGGCACCAACTGCGAGATCGCGATCGGCAACCAAGACCGCATCGTCTCGACCGCCGCCCCGGCCGGCCCCGCCTTCGAAGCCGCGTCGATTCGCTGCGGCATGCGCGCCGCCGACGGCGCGATCGAAGTCGTCAAGATCACCGAGACCAACGTCGAGCTGGGCGTCATTGGCGACGCCGAGCCGGTCGGCATGTGTGGCTCGGGTCTTGTCGATGCCGTCGCCGAGCTCGTCAAGATCGGCCTGCTCGATTCGTCGGGCAAGCTGATCACCAACGACGAGGCAGCCATCAGCCACCCCACCCTCGTCGATCGCCTGATCGAGATGGACGGCCAGCGCGCCTTCGTGCTCGCCTGGGCCGGCGCTCCCGGCGACAGCGAGAAGGCGATCTTCCTGTCGCAGCGCGACGTCCGCGAACTCCAGTTCGCCAAGGCCGCGATCGCGACCGGCTGGAAGCTGATGATCGGAGAGCTCGGCATCGAGGAGTCGGAGATCCAGCAGGTGCTGCTCGCCGGCAGCTTCGGCTCGTACCTCTCTGCCGCCAGCGCGATCCGCATCGGCCTTGTCCCGAAGCTCCCAATCCCCCGCATCATCAGCGCCGGCAACGTCGCAGGCGAAGGCGCCAAGATGGCGATCCTCTCGATCCAAGAACGCCATGCCGGCAGTGCCTTGATCAACGAGATTGAGTACGTCGAGCTGTCCGACCGCACCGATTTCAACGATCGCTTCATCGAGCAGCTCGCCTTCCCCGTGTAGCCATGGCAACCGTCGCAATCATCACCTGCGGTGTGCTCACGCGACACGTCGAGAACGTCAGCAAGCGGCGCGACTGGGACGTCTCGATCTATCCCCTGCCACCACTGCTTCACCAGCGCCCCGACCGGATTGCCCCGGCCGTGCGCGCGAAGGTCGCCGAGCTCGATGGCACGGTCGACCACATCGCGGTCGCCTATGCCGACTGTGGCACCTATGGCGCGCTCGATGAGGTGATCGGCGAGCTTGGCCTCGAGCGATTGCATGGCGCCCACTGCTACGACGTCTTCGCGGGCGAGCAGCGCCTCGCCAAACTGCTCGCCGACGAGCCGGGCACGTACATCCTCACCGACGCGTTGCTGAAGGGCTTTGATCGGCTTGTCATCCAGGAGCTCGGTCTCGATCGCCACCCCGAATTGCGCGACGATTACTTTCGCGAGTATCGGCGCGTCGTCTGGCTCGCCCAGGAGCCAACCGCTGCTCTGCAGACGCAGGCCGCTCAGGCCGCTCAACGACTTGGACTCCCGCTCGAGATCGTCGAGACGGGCGAGTGCGGCCTCGAGCGCGAGCTCGAGCGACTTATCAATCGAACCCCCATCGGCGCTGCTGGCGCCACCCAAGGAGCGTGAGCGATGGACACCAAGGCTGACGTCGTCATCATCGGTGCAGGCATTGTCGGTACGTCGGCTGCCTGGGAGCTCGCCCAGGCCGGCTTTACGAACGTGGTCATCATCGATCAGGGTCCGCTCAACCACACGGGCGGCTCGACGTACCACGCCCCAGGCCTGGTCTTTCAGACCGGCACCAGCCGCCTGCTCTGCACGCTCGCACAGTGGAGCGCGCAGACGTACGACTCGTACAACACGCCCGATCGCGAGGCGTGGGTCCCCGTCGGCAGTCTCGAAGTGGCAACCACCCCCGACCGCGTACGTGAGTTGGAGCGCCGCCGCAACGCCGCGATGGCCTATGGCCTCGAAGGACACATCATCACGCCACAAAAGGCGATCGAGCTGTGCCCCGTCCTCGACGAGAGCATGATCCTGTCTGCGTACCACGTGCCGACCGACGGCCTCTGCCGTGCGGTCACGGTCTGCCACACGTTGCAGGAGTGGTGTCGCGAAGCCGGCGTGCGCTTTATGGAGAGCACGAAGGTGACGGGCGTGCGTATCGAGCAGGGTCGCGTCCGTGGTGTCGAGACCGCACAGGGCCGTGTCGACTGTGGTCAATTGCTCGTCGCCGGCGGCCTCTGGGGCCCCGAGCTTCAGGAGATGGTCGGTCGCCCGATTCCGCTGCAGCCGCTGCAGCACTGCTTCGCCTGGTCGAACCCGGTCGAGGGCATCGAGCGCGGTCCGGTCGAGTCGGTCCTGCCGATGGTGCGCCACCAGGATCGCGACGTCTACTACCGCCAGCGCTGGCAGGGCATGGGCATTGGCTCGTATGCCCACGATCCGCTGCCGATCTTTCCCGACGAGCTCGAGCGCGAGGCCGACGGACACCAGACTGCACAGGGGCCGTTTACCGAGGACCACTTCGCAGACGCCTGGGACGCCACGCGCCTGTTGATGCCGAGGGTGCACGCGGCTGGGATCGAAGATTCCTTCAACGGGCACTTCTCCTTCACCATCGACGGCAACCCGCTGCTCGGCGAGTCGTCGTATACGCAAGGCCTCTTCTTTGCCGAGGCAATCTGGGTGACGCAGGCCGCTGGCTCGGCTCAGGCCGTCGTGCGCCAGATGCTGGGCGAGCCGACCGGGCTCGATCTCGGTGGTGCACACCCCGACCGGTTCCAGCCTCACCACGCGACGCGCGCGTACGTCCAGGCCCGCGGCAGCCAACAGTACGCCGAGGTCTACGACATCCTGCACCCGCTCGAGCCCACGCAGATCGCCCGCGGTCTGCGCCGACTGCCAGCCCACGAGTGGATCTCCGAGCGCGGTGGCGTCATGCTCGAAAGCGCCGGCTGGGAACGCCCACAGTGGCTCGAGACAAACGCCTCGCTGCCCGCACCCGAATTCACGCAACAGCGCGGCGAATGGGAGTCAAAGTTTTGGTCGCCGACGATCGGCAAGGAGCACGCGCGCACGCGCAGCCATGCCGGCCTCTACGACCTGACGCCGTTTACCAAGGCCGAGGTCGAGGGCAGCGGCGCGACCGACTGGCTCAACCGCGTCTTCACGTCCGAGATGGACATTCCGGTCGGCAAGATCGCGTACACGCTTGCTCTGACACCCCACGGTGGCGTGGTCTTCGACATCACCGTCACGCGCCTTGCAGCCGATCGGTATCTGATCGTCACGGGCGGCGGCTCGGGTCCACGCGACCTGGCCTGGCTCCGTGCCCACCTGCCTGAGGGCGACTCGGTGCGTATGCGCGAGGTCACCAGCGCCATGGCCGTCTGCGGCCTGTGGGGGCCAAACAGCCGCGAGATCCTGCAGCCACTCGTGCCCGAGGATCTCTCCAACGCGGCCTCCCCGTACATGCGTGCGCAGCACATCCAGATCGAGCACGTCCCTGCCCTCGCGCTGCGCATCTCGTACGCCGGCGAGCTCGGCTGGGAGTTGTACGTGCCGAGCGAGTACGGCGGCTGGGTCTGGGAGCGCCTGATGGAGGCCGGTAAGGACCACGGCCTCGTGGCGGCTGGCGGCGGTGCCTTCGAGTCGCTGCGCATCGAGAAGGGCTACCGCTTCGCTGGCGTCGACATGCACACCGATTACACCGCCGACGAGTCCGGTCTTGGCTTTGCCGTTCATCTCGGCAAGTCGGGCTTTACCGGCAAGCAGGCTGTTGTCGCCGAGCGCGCCCGGGGCAGCAAAAAACGCCTCGTGCCGATCCTGCTCGACGACCCCAATGCGGCCGCCCGTGGGGGCGAACCGATCCTGCTCGACGGCACCAAAGTCGGCTACGTCACGAGTGCCAATTTCGGCTATTCGGTTGGCAAGTCAATCGCGTACGGCTATCTTCCTGCGGAGCAGGCAACCCCGGGGACGAGGGTGGCCGTGCGGATCTTCGACCGCGAGGTCGAGGGTGCCGTGTCCACCGAACCGATTTTTGACCCCACTGGCTCGCGCCTCCGCGTCTAGCCACTCGATTCCCCCAGAGGAGCACCATGCCCAAACTCGCAACCGCCCTTGAGCGTCTCGGCACCGAGACCGCCTTCGAAGTTCTCGCCCGCGCCAAGGCCCTTGAGGCCACCGGCAAGCGCGTCATCCACCTCGAAATTGGCGAGCCCGACTTCGACACGGCGCCCCATATCGTCGAGGCAGCCGCCAAGGCGCTGCGCGATGGCCAGACGCACTACTGCCCCGCCCCCGGTATCCCCGCCTTGCGCGAGGCCGCCGCAAACCACCTCACCGCACATCGCGGCATCGATGTTCACCCCGATTCGATCGTCGTCACGCCGGGCGCCAAGCCGTTCCTGTTCTTCGGCATCCTCGCCACCTGCAACCCGGGCGATGAGGTCATCTACCCGAACCCAGGCTTCCCGATCTACGAGTCGGCGATCAAGTGGGCCGGTGCGACACCCGTGCCGCTGCCGCTGACCGAAGAGACCGACTTCGCCTTCACGGCCGAGGACCTGAAGTCCCGCATGTCGTCGAAAACGAAAATGGTGATCCTCAACTCGCCTGCCAACCCGACGGGTGGCTACATCTCGAAGCAGCTCAACGCCGAGGTCGCCGCCGTGCTAGCCGACCACGATTGCTGGATCCTGTCGGACGAGGTCTACTCCGAGATGCTGTGGGGCGGCGCCGAGCACGACACGATCGCCGGCCACCAGGGTCTCCAGGACCGCACGATCCTCCTCGACGGTTTCTCGAAGACGTTCGCGATGACGGGTTGGCGCCTTGGCTACGCCTCGTTGCCGGAGCCACTTCGCGAGCCGATCACTCGCCTGATCATCAACTCCGTCTCTTGCACGGCGCCCGCCACGCAGCTGGCTGGCGTGGCGGCCCTGGCTGGCCCCCGCACCGAGATCGACGCGATGATGGCCGAGTTCGATCGTCGTCGCGTGGCCGTCGTCGAGGGCCTCAACTCCCTCCCCGGCGTCACCTGCCGCGATCCGAAGGGCGCATTTTACGCGTTCCCGAACGTCAAGGGCACGGGCCAGGACAGCCGTGTTGTTGCCGATCGTCTGCTGCAAGAGGCCGGCGTTGCCGTCCTCAGCGGTACGGCCTTCGGCGATTATGGCGATGGCTACCTGCGCCTCTCGTACGCCAACAGCATGGAGAACATCCAGGAGGCCATCGAGGCGATGCGCGGTCTGCTCGAGGCGATGACTGCATGAGTAAGCCTCGTATCGTTGTCACGCGCCGCATTCCGCAGCCGGCGCTCGATCTGCTCGCCGAGCACGGTGACGTGTGGCTGTCGCCGCACGATCGTCCGCTCACGCGTGAGGAGCTGTTCGACGCCGTCAAGGGCGCCGACGCAATCGTCTGCCTCCTGCATGACACGATCGACGACGACGTCCTCGACGCGGCCGGGCCGCAGCTGAAGGTAATCGCCAACGTGGCGGTGGGCTATAACAACGTCGACACGAAGGCGATCGAGAACCGCAGTACCGTCTGGTTCACGAACACGCCGGGCGTGCTAACGGAGGCCACCGCGGATATCGCGATGTCGCTGATCCTGATGACGACCCGCCGTCTCGGCGAGGGCGAGCGCGTGATCCGCTCGGAGACCCCGTGGGTGTGGAGCATGTTCTACATGCTCGGCACGGGTATCCAGGGCAAGACGCTCGGCATCGTCGGCCTCGGCCTGATCGGCCAGGCCACGGCGCGTCGCGCCAAGGCGTTCGGCATGGAGATCATCTACTCGGGTCGCCGCCAGGCGGATCCCGCGATCGAGGCCGAGCTCGGCGCCAAGTACGTGTCGTTCGACGAGCTGCTCGAGACGGCCGATGTCGTCTCGCTGCACTGCCCCCTCAACGACGAGACGAAGCATCTGATCAACGCCGACCGCCTCACGCAGATGCGCGAGGACGCGTATCTCGTCAACACCACGCGCGGTCCGGTCGTCAACGAGCAGGCGCTCGTCGATGCGCTCCGCACGGGCGAGATCAAGGGCGCCGGCCTCGACGTGTTCGAGGAGGAGCCGAAGGTCAACCCCGGCCTGCTCGACCTCGAGAACGCGGTGCTGATCCCCCACCTCGGCTCGGCCACGATCGAGACCCGCACCGAGATGGGTTTGCTCGCGGCCGCTAACACGGTCGCGATCCTGAGCGGCGAGGAGCCCCCGAGCCCCGTCGTTCGCGTCAGCTAGTCACCAACGAATCACCAACGAAGACGGCCACGAACTAGCGCTTGCCGGTTCGGGGCCATTGTCGTTTCAAGCCCCGCTCTCCTGAACCACAACAACATTGCTGCCCGGGACGCCGATCTTCGCCCATTGCCCATCCGCAGCGACGATCCGATCGACGTCCAGATGCGTGGCCCCGGTCGCAAGAATCAGCGCATCGGCGGTGCGAAGCCTGCCACCACCGGGGCGTCTCGCATGGGCGACCCGGAGTCGAGCCGCCTCCTCAGCAACTGACTGGTCTGCCTCGAGGATCACCAGTCGTGCGTCGTCTGCAAACGCTCGGACAGGTCGATCGCTGCCATGAACTAGCTGTGCACCCGTGAGCACCTCCGACCATGTCACTGCAGAGACGGCGAAGTGCTGTCGGTCTTGCGCCTCTCGTTCCAGCGCGGCGAGTGCAGCCTCGTGAAGCGAGTCCCGGGAATTGAGCAGGGCGCTGATCACCGACGAATCGAGGAGCGTCAGTCCCACTCGCTTCGCAGCTCCTCAATGGTGTCTCGCATCTCATTGCCACCGTCGAAGGCGCCCGCGTGCTGCTCCAACACAGACTGCATGGTGACCACCTCGACGCGTCCGGGGCCCAAAGCCCGCACGGTGACGATGTCGCCCGCGCGGAGGCCCGCTGCCTCGAAGGCCTCCTTGCCGATTGTGATTTGGTGTTTGCTACTGATCTTTACGTTGTACATCAAACGTAAAGATACTGGACGCACGGGTTGGTACGCACTACGCGCAGAAACACCTGTGCAAAACCGCAGTCGCGCGTCCTAAAGATCAAGATGCCGGCGGCCGAGGCCAATCGGCACGAGGGCGAGCAGTACAAGGCCGGCCGCCGCCAGGAACGGCCAGGCCGCTGCTGCGGTGCCGGCCTCGCGAATCGTCTGCGTCAACTGATCTTCGAGCGTCGTCCAGGCGGTGCGCTCTGTCGGATCGGTTGGCACGTTACTGAAGACGTCGCCAATGTTGGGAATGCGACCGTTGGCGTCTTGCACCACGACGCCCAACCGGCCCGCGAGCGCAACGCGCGTCGAGAGTGGCAGCGGCGAGTCGAGCAGGAGCCGGACGCCTGTCCGTTCCACCTGAGCCTGCTGTGCCTCGAGCTGTTGCGTAAAGACTGGCGTCAGCGCCACGATGCCGAGCACGAGGCCGAGATGGCGTGCGGTTAGCGTCCAGCCGCCGTGCACTGCCAGGGGCGAGCGACCATGGAGCGCCGCGTCGGTGAGAGCCTCGATCGTGATGCCGATACCAATGCCGATCGCGATCTGTGCCGGCACCGTCCACCACCACTCTGGCGCCGGCAGCAGTGCCAATGCCGCCAGCCCAGCAGCCAGCAAGATCGTGCCCGCTGCGGCTCTCGCTGGGAGCGAGCCGAGGTTGTCGAAGGCGCGCGCGCCGACGATCGCCGACAGCGGCATCACCGTCACCACCAGCGCAGTTGCGATCGGCGACATCTGCCAGCCCTCGATCAGCAAGAGGACGATCAGGAAGAGCGCGGCGGTGAGGCCCGCGCTGAGCAGCAGCAACGCAACATTCGGCGCGAGCTTAGGGCGCCCGGCCGCGATGCGCTTGGCGTGCGTCTTGACGCGCAGCGTCGGGATCGCGAGCAGGATTGCCGGGACCTGGATAAAGAAAATTGCCTCCCACGAAATCAGCTGAGTCAGTAGCCCGCCAAGCGCCGGTCCAAAGGCAGCGCCAAGCACGCCTGCCGTCGCCCAGATCGTTGCGGCTCGTCGCTCGGAGCCCGTCGTGGTGGGCAAGATCTCGAGCGCCGCAGTGACGGCCAACCCGCCACCGACCGCCTGCACACCGCGGGCAAACAGCAAGACCTCAAACGACGGTGCGATTGCGCAAAACAGCGAGGCCGCCGCAAAAACCGTCAGGCCCAGCCCGAGCAATCCGCCAGGGGCACGACGACGCACCACGTACGCGACCGGCACGGCAACGAGTGCGAGCACGATATTGAAGCCCGTCAGCACCCACGAGACCTGCCCGATCGAGAGGCTGTAGCGCGCGAGGATATCCGGCAGCGCGAGCACGACGACCGACGAGTCGCTCAGCACCAGCCCAACCGCGAGCGCCAAAGCGATCGTCTTGAGGCGGTTGCCCGGCACGTCGAGGAAGCCCACCTCCCGCGCCAGCGGATCGGTCGTCAGACCCGTCTCGGTCTGGCTCGCCGGACTGAGATCTCCGCGCCGTGCGAGCAGGTTGTCGGGCTCATCCATCACTCGGAGTTTGCCAGAGATTCGAGCAGCCTTGCCAAGCCAGGCGGACCATCCACCGTCAGCACGGCTGCCGCCCCGAATGCTGCTGGAGCTTCGTCAGAGGCGACGGCAATCGCCACGTCTACGACGGCAAACGCGTCGAGGTCGGTCTGGTCGTCTCCGGCGTAGAGCGAGCGCACGATGGTTGGGTGTTTGGCGAGGAGGTGCTGCACCGCCGTGCCCTTGTCCTGCTCCAAGGGAGGTCGCGCCTCGAGTGTCATGCGGCCCCAGCGCCAGCCAAGCCCTGCTGCGGTGATCAACGGCACGGCTCGCGTGACCAACACCTCGTGGGCGAGCGTCGGATCGGGCGCCTCCCGCAGGTGCACCGAAAGCGTCGCCCCCTTGTCCTCAACCCAGGTGCCGACTTCGGCGGCGATCGGGGCGATCACTCGTGCCGCCGAGGCCACAATCGGCACCCATTCCTCGACCCCCGGCGCATGGTGCAACACGTCGTCTTCGAGCAGCTCGAGCCCGTGGTTGCCGACAAACCTCACACCCGCGACGGGTACGAGTCGCGCCGCATCGACAGCCGCTCGGCCCGAGATGCACGCGACCAAGCCATAGCGCGGGGCGAGCCGCTCAATCACCTCGAACGTCGCGGGCAAAACTGCGCTCAGGTCCGGGTGATCAACGATCGGCGCGAGCGTGCCATCAACGTCCAGCAAGATCGCACTCCCAGCCGGGTCGAGACGAAACGGTGCGAGGGGATCGGTAGCCATTGGTCGTTAGGATAAAGCCATGGATCTCGAAACCCAGATCGGTCGGGTTGGCGTGCTTCCGTACGTCGGGATCGGGGTCGTGTCCGGACTGTTTGCCGCGATGTTCGGCATCGGCGGTGGCATCGTGATCGTGCCGCTCCTGATCCTGATTACGAAGATGCCCGCGCGGATGGCCGCCGCCACTTCGCTAGCCACGTTGATCCTGACATCACTGATGGGCGTGATTCGCTATTCCGGTAGCGGCCATATCGACTGGGTTGCCGCGCTCGTCATCGGCACGCCCGCCGTCGTCGGCGTCCTGATTGGCATTCGATTCCAGAAGCGCCTGCCTGCTGAGTGGTTGATTCTTGGTTTCGGCCTCTTCGTCGTCGCGATCGGCCTCAAATTGGTGTTCGCGCTCTAATGCAACTCGACGCAGCCACCATCTCGCTCTCCACCGGCCTCCAACTGGGGTTTGCTCTCTGATGCTCCTCGACGCGACCACCCTCTCGCTCGCGATCGCCTGTGGGGTTGCCGCCGGCGTACTTGCCGGCCTCTTTGGTGTTGGCGGCGGCATCATCTTCGTGCCGACCTTGGTGATCATCTTCTCGTTCCACCAGCTCGACGCACAGGCAACCTCGCTCGCCGCCATCATCCCCGTCGCTCTAATCGGCGCGTGGCGCCAGAACACCGAGCACCTCGTCTATTGGCGCGGTGCCGTGATCATGGGTGTCGGCGCAGCCTTCGGCGTGCTGATCGGCGCCGAAGTCGCATTGCGACTTCCTGAAGCCACCCTGTCACGCGTGTTCGGCATGGTCCTGCTTTTGGTGGGCGGCGAGATGATCATCTCGTCGATCCGCAAACTCCAGGCCAAGCGCGCCGCCGCCAACTGATGTCCAGAAGGGGTCAGCGACCGAGTTGGCGGTCCGCGTCTTCTTTGATCGCCAGCAGGATCGATGGGTCGCGCAGCGTCGTGGCGTCACCGAGCTCTTTGCCCTCCGCG
>SXGS01074814.1_pt1 | contig 10775 bp, 8 predicted proteins | sample 3174681 | NCBI WGS metagenome assembly SXGS01 (sample SAMN11356861, study PRJNA531348) | freshwater metagenome | isolation source: freshwater sample F1-80 | place: China: Fuxian Lake, Yuxi | collected 2017-12-25 | reverse complement strand
TGTCCCATTGCCTGGCTCATTTTCGGCACGATCACGCGCGCCAGCCCATCAGTGCCGCCGCCGGGCGGGAACGGCAGCACCATGCGGATGGGTTTGTCAGGGTAGGTCTGCGCGCGCGTGGGCGGTGTGTGCAAAACCGTGAAGGCCATGCCGAGTACTGGAATCGCCAGTGCTGACAATGAAAAATCTGTTTGATTGTCCATCATATACGGTATTCGACATCGGCCTTTAGTTCACATTGATCTTCGCCGCCTTCACCAGCGCGGCATTGATTCCGATTTCATTCCTGATGTGGGTATCAAACTCGCGCGGTGTCATCTGCATTTGTTCCGCGCCGAGCCTGGCCATGCGCTCGGTGAGGTCCGGTGATTGTAAAGACTTGATGGTTTGCTGGTGCAGTTTGGTGATCACGCCGGCGGGTGTCTTCGCTGGCACAGCCATGCCCACCCAGAAGTTGTAGTCCGAATTCGCCACACCGGCTTCGAGTGTGGTGGGCAAATCGGGGAGCGCACTGGAGCGTCTGCTGCTGCCGACCGCCAGACCGAGCAGACGGTTTTCTTTGATCAACTGAAGCACCGAAATCACCGGGCAAAAATAAATGTCGATGCGGCCGCTGATAATTTCGGTCAGTGCTTCGGGCGTGCCCTTGAACGGCACGTGCACGCCGTCCAGCCCCGCGCCGAGACGAAACCGTTCGGCGTTCAAATGCGTGGCGCTGCCCGCGCCTGCCGAGGCGTAAGTGAGCGAGCCGGGTTTGGCTTTTGCGCCCGCGATCAGCTCTTTCACCGAACGGATGTTTTTCGACGGCGCAATCACCAGCACATTGGGCAGATTGGCGAGCGGTGTGATGCCGGCAAAATCGCGCAGCGTGTCGTACGGTGCATTCGGATAAGTGGAGGGCGTGACGGTATAGGACGACGAATGCACCAGCAGCGTGTAACCATCAGGATTCGCTTTCGAAGCCACAGCCATGCCGATGGTGCCGCCCGCGCCGGGACGATTTTCGATCACGATGGTGTAGCCGAGTTGCGTGCCCAATCGTTCGCTGACGATGCGCGCAACCGCATCGGTGGCGCTGCCAGCGGTGAAAGGCACCACCGCGCGCAGTGGCTTGGTCGGCCAGTTGGTAGCGGTGTCCAGCGCCTGTGCAGGGGCACTGGCACCGAATACACAAACCGCCAGCAGCCATGGTGACTGTGCACGTCGGGAAGATATATATAAGTATTTGATTTTATTCATTATTTTCAGATAAGGTGTTTGGTCTGCGTAACCGTGATTGTGCGCCAAAGCGCATCCTGCGTCATCGGCAATGTTTCCACGCTGACTTGCAGCGGCGCGAGCGCATCGTTCACCGCATGGGCGACCGCCGCTGGCGAGCTGCGGCAATGAGTTTGGCGCCATCGCCGTGTTCGTGCAGCAACGCGCAGGCTGCGGCCACTGATGCGGCTCGGGTGTATTCGAATAGCGCGGCTTTCACTGCGGGCCGCTGCTCAATCGACTTTCATGCCGGAGGCCTTCACCACTTTGCCCCAGCGCACGATTTCGTCGCGCACTTTCGCGCCGAACGCTTCGGGTGGCATGAATGCGGGTTCCGTGCCGGTGGCGAGGAGTCTTGTGCGCATGTCGTTGTCGCGCAGGGCGGTGGCGAATTCGCTTTGCAGCCTTTGCACCACAGCAGCGGGTGTGCGCGCTGGTGTATATATGCCAGACCAGCCTTCGGATTCGTAGCCAGGCAGTGCCGCTTCGGCAATCGTGGGCAAGTCGGGAAACACTTGAGAGCGTTTGGCATTGGTCACCGCCAGTGCGCGTAGCCGTCCGCTCTTGATGTAAGGCACTACAGCAGGCGCGCTGAGAAACGCCAGTTGTACATGTCCGGCGACCTGCTCGATCACCGCTGGCCCGCCGCCTTTGTACGGCACGTGCAGCAGTTTGATGCCACTCAGGGTCTTTAGCAACTCGCCTGCCAGATGCGACGGCGAGCCATTGCCCGCAGAGCCGTAGATGAGTTGCACGGGGCTTGATCTGGCCAGCGCGACCAACTCCTTCACCGATTTGACCGGCAGCGACGGGTGTGCGGTAAGAATGCTGGTAGTGATGAAGAGCTGTGCCACGGGATCAAAATCACGAGTCAAGTCATACGGAATTTTCGGAATCAGACTGACATTGATGGTACCGGTAACCGTGGAGAGCAGCAGCGTGTATCCATCCGGCGGTGACTTGGCGACGATGTCTGAACCGATAATGCTGCTGCCGCCCGCCCGATTGTCGACCAGCAGGTTTTGTCCCAGCGCTTCGGCCAACTTGGGCGCCAGAATGCGCGCGGTAATGTCTGCGGGCCCGCCGGCAGGGAAGGGCACGACCAGGCGTATGGGTTTGGCGGGCCAGGTTTGCGCGGTGGCGTTGCTTGCGGCGAGCAGGGCCAGTACGGCAAGTGCGGCCGGGAGGCTTGCTGCGCCAAAACGCAGAGATATCATAAGTATCTAATTTTATTGATATTTTTTTATGCCTTTTAAAAGGCATTACTTGCGTTTTGTGCCAGTCAGTTCCTTGTATAACGCAGTGAATTCCTGCGACAACTTATGGCCGCGATCAAAGTGAATCATTGGCGTGGCCTTCTGGTGTGACTCCTTGATGCGCACCGAAGCCGACAGCAGCGTCTTCAGCACCGGCAGTCCCTCGTCCCGCAGCTCCTGCACGATTTTCAGCGGCAGGTTGGCGCGCGGCTGAAACTGATTGACGATAATGCCTTCGACCCGCAAGGCGTTGTTGTGGTCGGTGCGTATCTCGGCGACGTTGTCGAGCAGTGCGTAGAGCGCGCGGCGTGCAAAGTCGTCGCAGTCAAATGGAATCAAACAACTGTCGGCAGCAATCAGCGCCGAGCGTGTATAGAAGTGCAGTGCGGGCGGCGTGTCGATCCAGATTTCATCGTAGCCTTCCAGCGCGCTGAGTATTTCCTTGAGCTTGTAAATCTTGTAGCGTGCTTCGAGCTTGCCCTGCAATTCTTCGAGGCCGCTGTCGGCCGGTAGCACTGAAAGATTTTTGAAGCGCGTGGCGGCAATGAAGTCCTCGGTGGGTTTGGGCCACAGTTTCATGCTCAGCATCTGATCGAAAAACGCACTGCCGGTGTTCTCGAGCTTGTCGGTGGCGTCGCCGAGCAAATAGCGTGTGGAGTTGCCCTGCGGATCCAGGTCAATCACCAGCGTGCGGCGGCCGGCGGCTGCGGCCACCGCGGCAAGGTTGCAGGTGATGGTGCTCTTGCCCACGCCGCCCTTCTGGTTGAATACCACGCGTTTCATGCCATACCTCGCAGCGATTGGTCAGATTGGAAGTCGTCCTGTCGATACTTAAGCCGCAGCGAATCCCGTCGTGCGCCGCGCCGCCCGCGCGCCGGCCGCTTTCCCAAAAGCGTTGTAGAGCGCACTGGATAGCGCATGTTCGTCGGGCCGCCATTCCGCATGCCACTGCACGCCCACCACAAACTGGGTATCGTCGTGATACCGCAGGCCCTCGACTACGCCATCGGGTGACACGGCTTCCACGATCAGCCCCTTGCCCAGACGATCCACGCCCTGCCCGTGCAATGAGTTGACCATCATTTCATTACAGCCCGTCAGGGACTGAAACAGCCCACCGGCCGTGAACTTAACCAGATGATTGGGACGGAAAACTTCTTCGTGCGTGACGTCTTCACGCTGTGGCCTGCGGTGATCGTTCTTGCCGTCGAGCTGATGAATGCGGTAATGCAATGAACCGCCCAGCGCAACATTGATTTCCTGAATACCGCGGCAGATGCCGAATACCGGCACGCGTTCGGCAATGCACGCACGCACCAGTGGTAACACCAGCGCGTCACGGCCCGGATCAATAAATTCGTCGGGTGGGAATGCCGGGCCGTCGTAATGATGCGGCTCAACATTTGCCCGGCCACCGGTCAGCACGAATCCATCCATGCGGGATACCAGATCGGCCACGTCGAGTGCCGTGCCCATAGGCGGCAATAATACCGGGATGCAATCCACCATTTTCATCAGCGCATGAATATTGCGCTCGCCGGTGGCGTGCACACGGTTTCGCCGCTGAACGGCTTCCATGGCGTTGGCGGAAACACCGATTAACGGGCGGAGAGTAGCTGTCTTCATGGTGAGGCTTGTGTGGTCATCTTTCGAGCAAGTTCCCCGGCGGCTACGATCAATTGATCCATGTGCGCGACGGAGTTCCATACGCAGGCGTTGGCACGCATGACATAACCGAAAGGCGCTGGTGCCAGCGTTTGCGGATCGCGGTTGGGTACCGTGCCTTGAGGAAAATTTGCGGCCTGCGGGTCGGGCGCGCGGGTGAGCCCATCGGGGCCGACGCCGCCGCCGGAAATGCGAATGCCGTATTCGGCCAACAGCCGCCGGCGAAAGGTCAGATTGAATTCGGCGTCGTGGCGGCGTTTATCGTCCGGGAACGGATTGAAGGCGACGATGGCCGATTTCAGCGCCGGGTCTGCGATGGGTTGCAACAAGGCATCGTCGCCAAACGTGGCCACGATGCGCTCACGCAGGTAATCCGCCAGATTGATGGTCCACGCCTGTATGCGCGCGCGGCCGATGTCGTCCCATAGCGCGCACACATCGCCCAGCGCGCGCCAGTCGGCGGATTCGGGAAAGCCATATTTGCTCAGCGCCGCGCCGATGTCGAAACCTTCGGGCCGGCTGCCATCAAACGGAATATCGCGGGCAGAGGTGCGGATGAGGTGAAAGCGCGGCAGCGGTGTAGAGTTGGCGGCGTTCGGGTGATTGCGCGCATAGAGTATGCCTGTGCCCCCCGGCCCGCATTGCCACTTGTGCCCTGCGATGGCCCAGAAATCGACGCCGGTTTCGTTGAGCCTGGGATCGATCATGCCGCCGTAGTGTGCGCCGTCCGCCACGGAAATCGCACCCGCTTCCTGTGCCAGCTTGGCGATACGCAGCTCGGGCATGCGCTGGCCGTTGGGCCATAAGGGGCTGGAAAAAAAGACGACACGGGTTATGCCGGGGTTGATGCGTTTGCGTATCGCTTCAACCACGTCATCGGCGGTCGCAGTGCGATGTACTGGCACGCCCCACTGTACGATCTTGACGCCGAAGCGCGCGGACAGTCGCAGCACCGTGGCGAGCGCGGCGGGATGTTCCATTGGTGAGACCAGTATTTCATCGCCACGTTGCCATTCGATGCCCATCAAAATCTGTGACAGCGCATCGGTGGTATTGCGCGAAATGGCAATTTCATCGACGCTGGCCCCGTAACCGCGGGTAATGCGTGCGAGCGTGTCTGCCGTAGGTTCCAGATGCACGGGAAACGGATCACGGGCGATCTGATCCAGCCCTTCGCGGTAACGCTGGCGCACGCTATTGGGGATGGAGCCTTTTTGCCCGGCCATCAGATAGACGACCTTAGGGTCCAGCGAAAACTGTTGGGCAAAGGCCTGGAAAAAAGGCGCTTCGCGGGCGAAGAAGGCGGCCTGATCAGGACTCATGGGGCGAGCCATTCAGCATCTGTCCGGGTAGGGAAGTTTCAGGCGCCATTGGTCAAGACTGTAGCGTCGCGGGTGTCTACGGTCAATAGCGCGGCGCAGGGGATAAGGGGCATTGAGTGTCTGCGGGGGATTACCCGGCGCGCTTCGCCAGCAATCCTTCCTCCACCGCCTTGATTTGCAACGCGACGTACCGTGAAAATATCCGGCAGTTGGCGAAGCTGCCGCCGACGAACCACAGCCCTTCCTGCGCGGTGCGCTTCCACATATTGCTCATTTCACCGTCAGGTGCTACGCCCCAGATCGGACCGACTTTCCTGGCAATGTCTTCGCCCAGCAGCTTGCCGACCAGCACTTCCTGACTGGCAAAGCCGGTGGCCAGCACGATCAGGTCTGCCGGTTTTACCGTGCCATCCCTGAGCAACGCACCACCTTCGGCAAACCGTTCGACGTTTTCATATTGCAGCAAGCCGATTTCACCGTTGATAATGAGGTCAGCGCAACCGGCATCGAGGTAGTAGCCACCGTAGCGTTTGCGGATCATCATGTTGTGACCGGCGTGATCGTCGCCGTCGTGCCACTTGAATCCGCGTGCCGTGAGGCCGTCGATCATCTTGCGATCGAGTTCGGCCATGCGTTGGGTGATGAGTTGCAGTGTGCGTGTCAGCACGGGCAGGGTGCTGGTCATGGCCAGCATGTCGCCGTCGTCCAGCGGCACGTCCTGGTACACGCCATACGTCAGTTTTGCGCTGGGATCGATGCTTAACACCATGGTCGCACCGCGCTGGATGAGGGTGGTGTCGGCGCCATAGCTGTGCAGTTCCTGCGCCACGTCGTGCGCGCTCGTTCCTGTGCCCAACACCAATGCCTTTTTGCCGCTCCAGTTCGCACCGTTGGTGAACGCAGTGGTGTGTATCACCTCGCCTTTGAAGGTCTGGATGCCCGGCAGATCGGGGATGTGGGGAAAACCCACCAGCCCATTGGCGAACACCAGATGCTTCGGGTGCAGCGTACGTTTTTCGCCGGTGGTGGTATTGCGCACTACGGCGTTCCAGCGGCCTGCGGCTTCGTCGTATCGACCGCTCGCCAGTTCCGTGCTGGTCCAAAAATTAACTTCCTGCGCCCATGCGTAAGCTTCAAACCAGTCGGCTACCATGTCTTTTGACAGATATACCGGCCAGTTCAGCGGAAACGGCATGTACGGCAGATGGTTGTAGTCCGTCGGGTTGTGCAGCGCCAGCGAGTGATACCACGTACGCCAGCAATCTCCCACGCGCGGCAGCCTGTCGATCACCAGCGTATCCACCGCCAGGTGCGTGAGCCGCGCGGCCAGGGACAATCCCGCCTGTCCGCCGCCGACCCCCAGCACGGTGGGTTCGCGATCGGTATACGTTTGCGTGGCTGCGCGTTGCTCCTTCCAGTTGACGCCGCCGAAGTTGCGCGAATACGCTTCGCCGGTGCGGCGGCGTTTGCCGACTTTTTCTTCATGGCCCTTGAGTTCATGCAGGCTGGTCATGAGCTGAAACGCCTTGCCGGGTTCTTTGACCAGCAGCCGCAACACGCCGTAGCAGCGCCCGATTTTGGTCTCGAACTGAAAAAAGGCTTCAATGAGATCGAGCGCAGTACGGGTGACCCGGCGAGGCGGGGTACGATCGCGCGCCACGGCAAAACCACATGCCTGGGTTTCCGTCTGCCTGCCCAGCAGCAGGGTTGCAATGGCATCTGGTCCCTGGCACGGCGTAAGTGTCCAGGTAAATGCGTACATATCGCGCCAGTGTCCGTCTTGCAAGAACAGCGCTGCCAGCGCGGCTTGATGGCCGCTTTGCAGTGCAGATTCAAATTGGTCAAGCCATTGTTTCGCCAGTGTCTGATCAGCCTGCGTGGCGGATGTCTCCAGCACAGCGGCATCTGCGGTGCCCATGCTTCGCTCCTTATGCGTTAGCTGCTACGTCAGGCAAATTTTTCGATGCCTGCATAGCCCGCCAAATCCGCTCCGGCGTGGCCGGCATCTCAACGTGCTTCACGCCAAACTCGCTCAGCGCATCCACCACTGCGTTGATCATCACGCCCAGCGCGGGTGTGGTGCCGCCTTCGCCGCCGGGGCGGATGCCAAGGGGGTGGGTGGTGCAGGGTATCTCGGTGAATTCGGCCGTAAACGACGGCAATTGATCCGCGCGCGGCATGGCGTAATCCATGAATGAGCCGCTTAAGAGTTGCCCGCTCGCCGGGTCGTAATGAATATTTTCCCACAGCGCCTGACCCACACCCTGTGCGATGGCACCGTGCACCTGGCCGTGGACGATCATCGGGTTCACTGCGAGGCCGACGTCGTCGACTGCTGAGTATTTTACGATTTCCAGTGTGCCCAGCGCGGGGTCGATTTCCACTTCCACTACGTGGCAGCCATAAGGGAAGCTCGGGATGTGAATGGTTTCGTCGCTGAATGCCGCGAGGGGGCCGCGCAAATCCTCGGGCAGGTCGGGCAGGCGTTGCGCGGCAGCGGCGACTTCGGTCAACGAGCGGGATAGCTCCGCGCCCTGCGCAGTGAATATTCCCCGCGAGTATTGCACCACGCTGGGGTCGCATTCCATCAGACGTGCAGCGATGCGCTTGCCTTTTTCGATGATTTTGTTCGACGCATTCCACATCACGATGCTGCCCAGCCGCAGGCCGCGGCCGGAGTGTGTGCCGCCGCCCACTTGCACGATGTCGGTGTCGCCGACGATGAGGCGCACCTTTTCAATGGACACGTCGAGCCACTCGTTGATCAATTGCGCGAACGAGGTCTCGTGTCCCTGGCCATTGGAGACGATGCCGAGCACCACGTCCACGCGGCCATCGTCGTGCACGGTAATCTCGGCGCGTTCGCGTGGCACGCCGGTGGCGGTGTCAACGTAATTGGCGGTGCCGATGCCGCGCAGTTTGCCGCGCGCTTTCGCCTCGGCGCGGCGTTTGGGAAAACCCGGCCAGTCGCCGAGCGTGAAGGCTTTTTCCATGGCGTCATGGTAATCGCCGCTGTCGTAGACCATGCCGAAGGCGTTGGTATACGGCAGTTCGTGCGACTTCAACAAATTGCGGCGGCGCAAAGCCTGCCGGTCGAAACCGAAATCCAACGCGGCGATGTCGATCAGGCGCTCCATGATGTACATCACTTCGGGCCGGCCCGAACTGCGATAGGGGCGGGTGATCATGGTGTTGCTCACCACGCCGCGCGCCTTGAAATACGCACACGGCACGCGGTAAAGGCTGGTCATGATTTCCACGCCTTTTTTGAGCTGCCCGTAGTTGGAGGGGACCGAACCGACGTTGCTCAAATTTGAGCCGCGCATGGCGAGAAAGTTGCCTTCGCCATCGAGTGCCAGTTCCGCGGTGACCACGAGATCGCGTGCCTGATAGTCAGAGAGAAACGCTTCGCTGCGTTCACACGTCCACTTCACTGGCCGGCCGACGCGGCGCGCGGCCCACGTCACCGCGCCGAACTCCGGATAAATCATGCCGCGCGTGCCGAAGTTGCCGCCAATGTCGTCCATCAGCACGCGCACATCCTGAGCCGGTACATCGAGTATTTTCGCCAGGTCTTCTTTCAAGCGCACCGCGCCGCCGCTGCCGGCGTGCAGGGTATACCGGTGCGTTGCGGCGTCGTATTGCGCCACTGCCGCGCGCGGCTCCATCGGCACGCCGGTTACGCGGTTGACCTGGGTTTCAAATTGGGCAATGTGCCGGGCGCGCGCGAACGCGGCTTCGGTCGCGGCCTTATCGCCAACTTCGGCATCGATGCTGATATTGGAATCCGGGCTATCCCATAGTTTGGGGGCGCCGGGTTGCGCGGCGGCTGGCGTGGCTGTAACGGACGGCAACACGTCGTAATCAACCTCGACGGCTTCTGTCGCGTCCTTGGCAAGATTCACACTTTCGGCAATGACGATGGCCACTGCTTCGCCCACGTAGCGCGCTTTGTCGACAGCCAGCGGGTAATGTGGCGCGATCATTTCCTTGAAGCCAGGCGGGCTCACGAGGTTAGGTTCGTGCGGGTTGGCGGAGTCAGGGACATGCGGCAGGGGCTTCAGGCCATCAGCCAAAAGTTCCTTGCTGGTAAGCACGGCAAGCACGCCGGGAATCGCGAGTGCAGCACGCGTGTCGATCGCGCTGATGCGTGCGTGCGCGTGCGGCGAGCGCAGAAAAACCGCGTAGGCCTGATTCGGCCAATTCACGTCGTCACTAAAGCGGCCCTTGCCGGTGATGAGCCGCAGGTCTTCCTTGCGCCGTACCGGTTGGCCTATCCGTTGATTGCGTGGCTTTTCAGCAGAAGTGTTCATATATGTAAGTAATTGATTTTATTGATAATTTATTGGTTGGCCGATGCTGTGGCTTTGCGCGGGTGCGGCACGGCTTCGAAGCCTAGGCCACTGCCGTGGCCACGGCGCGCTTTGCCATCTCAACCACGGCATGCGCGCGGTATTCGGCGCTGGCATGAATGTCCGAATTCAGGCCCCCGGCATTGAGTGTGATGCCATCCATCGCCGCGGCGTCAAACCGTTTCGCCAGGGCTGCTTCAGCAGCAGTAAAACGAAACACAGAAGGGGCTGCTCCGGTTACTGCCACGCGCACGCCACCAGGCGTTTGCGCAACGAACACACCCACCAGCGCAAAACGCGACGCAGGGTGACGGTATTTGGCATAGGCCGCACGTTGCGGCAGAGGAAATCGTACTGCGATGATGATCTCGCCGGGCAGCAATGCCGTTTCAAACACGCCCTTGAAAAAATCATCGGCGGCAATGTTGCGGTTTTGCGTGACAACGGTTGCGTTCAGGCCCAACACTGCCGCAGGGTAATCAGCGGCCGGATCGGCATTGGCTATCGAACCGCCCAAAGTGCCGCGATTGCGCACCAACGGATCGCCGATGCCTTCGGCGAGCGACGCCAGCGCGGGTAGCGCCTGCCACACCAGCGCACTGTCGGCAACATCGGCATGCGGCGTCATGGCGCCGACGACCAGCGCATCGCCTTCGCGACGAATGCCTTGGAGTTCGGCGAGCGCGCCGAGATCAACCAATGCCGCATGGCGATTCAGCCGCAGTTTCAGACCGGGAATCAAGCTCATGCCGCCAGCCAGCAATTTGTGTTCGGCGCCGCCGAGTTGCTTGCTGGCGTCCGCGAGGGTGGAAGGGTGGTGATAGGTGAAGTCGTACATATCAGGCGCCTTTCATTGCGGCAGCGCCGGCTTGCACCGCCCGCACAATGTTGTGATACCCGGTGCAGCGGCAGATGTTGCCCTC
>SXGS01534488.1_pt1 | contig 10776 bp, 8 predicted proteins | sample 3174681 | NCBI WGS metagenome assembly SXGS01 (sample SAMN11356861, study PRJNA531348) | freshwater metagenome | isolation source: freshwater sample F1-80 | place: China: Fuxian Lake, Yuxi | collected 2017-12-25 | reverse complement strand
GCGGTGAATGCGGCGCGAGTGGATCCGCATTGGAAAATGGACCCAGCCCAGACTATAGTTAAACGCAATGCTCTCAGATCGGGACTACATGCGGGAAGAGGACCAGGGAACCCGTCTCTCTTGGACGGTGATGCTCCTCATCGCTTTGGTGGTGGTCTTCGCCGCGGACGAAATTGCCAAAGCCTACCTGGGCCTGTCGCTGCAGCAGCACGGGGCCCTGTCCAGCAGCGTTTGGCAATCGGGTTGGGTCTGGCAGCTGGTGACCTTCCAATTCTTGCATGGCGGTTTCGCTCACCTGTTCTTCAACGGGTTGGGTATTTGGATGTTCGGACGCCCCATTGAGGCGGCGTTTGGCGGCCGACGAATGCTGGGCCTTTGGATAGCCGGCGGTCTGGTGGGTGGTTTGCTGCAGTTGGGAATTAGCGCGGCCTTTCCGAACCAATTTTCCCCGGATGTGGTGGGCGCATCGGCTGGGCTCATGACCTTCTTGGCGATTTTTTGTCGGCTGGAGCCCGATGCCCGAATCCTGCTGGCCCTCATTGTTCCGGTTCCGGCCCGTTTCTTGTTTTACTTCTCGGTCGGTGTCGCCGTGTTCTTCATCGTGGTCCCATCGCGGGACGGAGTGGCTCACGCTGCACACTTGGGTGGTTTGCTCTTCGGGTGGTTCTGGGTCCAGGCTGGATATCATCGGGGCGAGAGTTTGTGGGATCGTCTCTCCGAAGCCTGGCATCGTTGGAATCAACAGCGGCAGACCTCCCGCCCCGTCTCTCGAGCGGCCGAGGGGAAGATCATCAAGCCGTCGTTCCGTTCGGACTCAGCTCCGACCCCAGCAAAAGAACTCTCTGACGCTGAGTTCATGGCCCGTGAGGTGGATCCCATTCTCGATAAGATCGCCCGGGATGGGATTAGCAGCCTGACCGAGGCCGAACGTCAAACGCTCGAGGCAGCTCGTAAGAAAGTGACCCGCCGATGACGGCTCTTCCGTTGGATCCACCGATGAGCGCATCAGTTCTTAGCAGCCATTGAGGGAAACCCCAGACAGCGCGATGTCATCCCAGTGGCTTGCTCAATGCCCTAGTGCAGTGTCTTGCTCTAAGACACTGCCTCGGAAGTGGGTGGGTGAGGATGGTTTTTCGGCCACCCAGATGTAGCCCGAGGACTTCCTAGGTAGGGACCGATCTCCGAGCGGTCCGGTCTGCGGCGGTCCGGCTCTGTGGTATTGGATCGGGAGAGTGGCGCTCTTTGTCATGTTCGCCGACGTGGCGCTTTCGGAAAAATCGCCCTACCTCAGAAGTGCTTGGGTGAGGATGGTTTCTCGGCCACCCGGTACCGGCTAGTCCGCCAAGATCTTGTCGGCCGCTCTTTCGGTGGCGCCTGGAGGCCCCAGAAGTTGGCGAACCAGGACGAGTTCTTTCCGGGCCTCCGAGAGTGCTCCGGGGGTGGTTAGCAGTCTCAGGGTCGCCTCAGCCAGGGCGTCGGAAGTCGCCGCGTCTTGGACGAACTCCGGCAGGACCGCCTTGCCGGCCAAGAGATTCGGCATGGCCAGAAAAGGAACTTGGATGATCCGCTTTCCAATTTGGTAAGTGCTCCACGAGGTCTTGTAGAGGGCGATCGTGGGTACCGCGAACCAAGCACATTCTAGGGTGACGGTTCCGGTCGAGGCGATGGCCACGTCGGCGTCAGCGAGGGTTGCGGCGAGTTTGCCGATCTGGATAGACATGCCTTTGGGATGAGGAATCCCCGGAGGCAGAGCCGACCGGGCGGCTTCCTGTGGCAACACCAGTGTGCATCGGGCCCCGGTTTTCTCGATGACATTCTGGGCCGCGGCCGCCACCACTGGCCAGTGGCGTCGCAGTTCTCCAGAGCGACTTCCCGGGAGCAGCACCAGATGGGGTTGCTGCCCTGCTGATCGGAAGGGGGGCGCCGGCGGTAGACCATGCCGATCGACCAAAGGGTGACCCACAAAGTCGACCTGCACACCCGGTGCATTCTGGGCATACCACTCTTTCTCGAAGGGAAGGATTGAAAGTAATCGGTCCAGAATTCGAGGCATCTCCCGGGCTCGTCCGGCCCGCGATGCCCACACCTGCGGCGACACGAATTGCACCCGTCGCGGCCGCCAGTTCTGGAAAGTTCCAGAGCTCTCGGAAGTCATTGCGGTGATGGCCTTGAGGAAGCGCAAATTGAAGGCCCCGAAATCGACTCCGATCACCACGTCTGGAGTTCGTTCGCGGGCCGCCTCCAACAACTCTCGGAACGCGCGGCGGAACTGGCCCAACTGCCGCAGGGCATCGGCGGGACCGATGACCGAATGCGCGGTCAAGTCGCAGAGAATTTCCACTCCGGCCCCCGCCATGGCCGGCCCCCCCGCCCCGAAAAACTGGGGTTCCAGAGGACCCGTCCTTCGGCGCAGAGCGCGAACTAACTCGGCGGCGAGTTGGTCGCCACTGGGCTCACCGGCGATTAGCAGGATGGACGAAGGCTTCACCGTGGGGCCGTTAGCTTACGAGGATCAGCCCGATTGTGGAAGCGCTCCCCAAACACCATTTTGCCCCAGAAACAATTTCTCGGTGAACCCGGTTTCTAGGCCCCGTGCTTCCCTCCTGAGCTTCGCACGCATGGGCCGGCTCGGACCGAGCTTGGGTGCGGTGATCTTCCCTCTCGGTCGAAAGATCGCTTCGCCGAGTAACCCGCCGGGTCTTTTTACCCTTCGGCGTCCTGCGTTTTCCCCGCATCAGGGCCTCTTCCAGTCTGGCTTTTGGAAGGAGTCTCCGAGAAAATGCAGAAATACCAGAGCCCATGAAGATCCCCCTGCTTCCCGAGGCAATCGCCCTGTTCACCGGAACCCTCCTGGTTTCCCAGACGATGGCGGCGACCGACTTCACGGCCGAGATTGAGCCGCTATTAATTCGGCGTTGCTTCGAATGCCATGGCCCGGACAAGCAAAAGTCTAATCTTCGCCTAGATTCCCGGGCGGCGGCCTTTCAGGCGGCCGAATCTGGCAAGGTGGTCCTGGAGGTTGGAAAACCCGAGACCAGCGAACTCATCCGTCGCGTCACCGCCACCGATCCAGATGAGGTCATGCCACCCAAAGGGCCTCGATTAACACCGGCCGAAGTTGCCAGCCTCACCCGCTGGATCCGCGAGGGTGCTATTTGGCCTGATAGCAATATCCAGAAGCATTGGTCCTTCCAGGCGCCGATCCGACCCAATCCTCCAGAAAATCTGCCCAAGACGGCCACTCTTCAAAATCCCATCGACCGCTTCATTGTGGCTCGATTGGCCAAAGAAGGGCTGCAGCAACAGCCTGAAGCCGATCGGGCCAATTTGATTCGTCGCGTCTCCCTCGACCTCACCGGCCTGCCTCCGGAACCGTCCGAGATCAGCGCCTTTCTCGCCGACAAGTCGCCGCGCGCGTTTGAGACTCTCGTCGACCGCCTGCTCGCCTCGTCCCACTACGGGGAGCACATGGCTCGGGGCTGGCTCGACCTCGCGCGCTACGCCGATTCCAATGGTTACCAGGTAGATTTGGCTCGTTCCATTTGGCCCTACCGCCAATGGGTGATCGAGGCCTTCAACAAAAACCAACCGTTTGACCAGTTTACCATCGATCAGCTGGCCGGTGATCTTTTGCCCCAACCTACCTTGGCTCAGCGCATCGCCACGGGGTTCAACCGCAACACCAAGGTCAACGACGAAGGGGGTGGCGACGCCGAGGAGTACCGCACCAAGGCGGTCAAGGACCGGGTAGCAACCGTGGGCACGGCCTGGTTGGGACTCAGCCTGAACTGTGCCGAATGCCACACGCACAAGTACGACCCGATCACCCATGAGGAGTACTACCGGTTTTACTCCTTCTTCAACAACAGTTCGGACTCGGGCAATTACAGTCTCGGCCCTTCGGTCGAGGTGCCCAAGCCAGACCTGACTGACATCGACGCGCACCTTTCTCGGCGGTTGCAGGAGACCCGGGATGAGCTTTCTCGCATCGAGAAGGAACTTCAGAAATCTCAGGCCGTTTGGGAGAAGTCGGTGGCTCGGAAGGCCGACCCGTGGCGCACTCTCCAACTCGTCAACCCCCAGTCCACCGGCGGTTCCAGCTACACGAACTTGCCGGACGGATCCCTCCTCGGAACTGGGGTCAACGCCATCTACGACACCATTACCGTCGAAGCCGAGACGGACCTAACAGGCATCACGGCTGTCCTGCTCGAAGTGCTGCCCGATCCTAGCCTCCCGAAGAATGGTCCGGGTCGTTGGGGCGCCAGTGGCAATTTCATCCTCGACGAATTTTCCTTCGCCGCCGCTCCCATGAAGGGCGTCGCTCCGGCCAACACCAACCTCTTCTTCAGCAGCGCCACGGCCGATTGGGAACAGCAGTATTACAAGGCCGAGCACGCGATCGATCGTAATTCCAAGACGGGTTGGTCCATTGGTCCTCGCTTTGGACAGCGTCACTTTCTCATCGCTCGGTTGCAGGATCCGACCGGATACCGCGGGGGCAGCCGGCTCACCTTTCGCTTCGACCATTACCATGGGAACAGCCATTGCATCGGCCGATTCCGCATCTCGGTGACCACAGAGAAAGATCCCCAACGCCAATGGCCCCTGCCTGAAGACGTGCGGGTGGCCGCCTCCCGGTCCTCGCAGGAACGGTCGACCGAGCAGTCGGCGCTCTTGGCAGCCAGCCAGCGCTCCGCCTCGGAGAAGGTCCGTACCCTTGAGCGTGAACTCTTCGTTCTTGAGCAGAATCGTCGGCAGCGCGCCGGTCAGAAGTTCACCACGCTGGTGATGCAGGAACGAACCGATCCGCAGCCGCGCGAGACTTACATTCATCTCCGTGGCGACTTCCTGACCAAGGGGAAGGTTGTCCAGCCGGGCATCCCAGCGGTGTTCCCATCCCTGCCAGCGGGACTCCCGGCCAATCGCCTGACCCTCGCCCGTTGGTTAGTCGATCCAGCCAATCCCCTCACGGCTCGGGTCACGGTGAACCGGTTCTGGGAGCGCTGCTTTGGAACGGGTCTGGTAAAGACCAGCGAAGACTTCGGCCGCCAGGGTGAATTGCCTTCGCATCCCGAACTCCTCGATTGGCTGGCCACCGAATTCATCGCCAGCGGATGGGACGTCAAGGCCCTGCAGAAGCTCATCGTGATGTCGGCGACCTACCGACAAAGTGCCGCAACCGATGCCACTCGTCAGGAGAAGGATTTCTACAACCGTTTCCTCTCGCGCGGACCTCGCTTCCGCATGGATGCCGAGATGATTCGCGATCATGCCCTGGCGGTCAGCGGCCTACTGCATAACAAGGTGGGCGGTCCGAGCGTTTACCCTGTGCAGGTGGCCAACCTCTGGAAGGAGATTGGATTCCTTCGCCCCGAGATCGGCATGGACGAATGGCCGGTGAGCGACGGCCCCGACTTGTATCGACGAGCCCTCTACACTTTCTGGAGACGCGTTTGTACCTATCCTACCTTGGCCACCTTCGATGCCCCCAGCCGCGATGTCTGCGTCTCACGGAGGCCCCGGACTAATACGCCGTTGCAGGCTCTCGCCGCACTGAACGAACCAACACTGCTTGAGGCGGCTCGATTTTTTGGACAGCGCATCTTGGCCGAGGGCGGTCCGGACGATGCCTCCCGCGTGGACTACGCCTTCACGCGGAGCGTCGGCCGACCTCCGACCGCGGCAGAACAACGGCGGCTCCTGGCCTTTGTCCTGCAACAGGAGCGCAGTTTCCGGGCCGACCCCAAGGCGGCAGCGGCGTTGATACAGGTGGGGCAGGCGTCAAAAGCAGCCGATTTGGAGACCCGAAAATTGGCCGTTTGGACGACCCTGGCCAGTGTCCTTTTCAACCTCGACGAAACACTCACCAAGGGCTGACCTCAGCCGCCGATGCAGCTCATGGAGCGTTGCGGTTGCACAAAGTCTGCCTGGCCAATCTTATGCCCGGCCTCCTTGTGTTGAACCCGGTCTCGCAGCAACGAGGCGAGATCTTCGTCGGAGCCGCCGCCCCGCAGCAGCGGCTTGAGGTCGTGCTCATCGAGGCTGAAGAGGCAGGTTCGCAGTTTTCCGTCGGCCGTGAGGCGCAACCGATTGCAGTGACCGCAGAAGGGCTCACTCACCGGAGCAATGATGCCCAACTCGCCCTCAGACCCTTCCAGACGCCAACGGCGCGCCGTTTCTGAGGGATTGGCCGAGGCATCGACTGGCTGCAAATTGAACTCCCCGCGCAAACGTTCCAGGATCTCCCGACCGGGAACGACCAGCCCCTTTTGCCAGGCACGGCTGGAGTCCAGCGGCATGAATTCAATGAAGCGCAGACTCAGATTTTGTTTCACTGCGAAACGGACCAGATCGGGGATCTCGTGGTCGTTCATTCCGCGGATCACCACGGCATTGACCTTCACAGGATGAAACCCGAGTTCCCGGGCCAGGCGGATTCCGTCGAGCACACCTTCCAGACCGTCTCGCCCCGTCATCTTCCTGAAGTTGTCTCGGTCCAGCGAATCCATGCTGAAGCTGACTCGGTTCAGCCCGGCCTTCCGCAAGGCAGCAGCCTGGGATCCGAACAGCGCCCCATTGGTCGTCATGGCCAGGTCGCGGACGCCTGGAATTTGCGCGAGCGATCCAACCAGTCGGTCGACTCCTTGGCGCAATAGAGGCTCGCCGCCGGTGACCCGGACCTTCTCGATTCCTAAATCAACGGCGATCCGGACTACCCGGGTGATCTCCTCAAAACTGAGGATCTCCGACTTCGGTTTCCATTCCCGGTGAATAGGGGTGGTCGAGAGGTTGGCCGGGGGGTTGGCCGGGGTTGGGTTACGCAGGCCATCGTAGCGAGTGCGGTAGAAATTCGCGGCCTCTTCGGTCTCGGGCAGGCAGTACAAGCAGCGGAAATTACAGCGATCGGTCACGCTAACCCGAAGGTCTCGCATGACTCGTCCGTGGGAATCCTGTAGTTGCCCGTGCATGGTGCCAGTTTGGGCCCGTACGGTGTCGGCCGCAACGCGGAGTATGACCGGTGCAAGACGTCCCCAAGGGTTGGGGTCTACGGCTTAGGCGCGGTTTCCACCCGGGTGGATCCGTCGGTACCCACCTCTACCTTCAAGGGGTAGGCGTTGGTGGCCGAGTTGGCCGCAGCCTTGGGTCGAATGCCTTCCTGGAACAGTTGAGCGCCCTTCTTGTCGAAGCCGTAAAGCCCACGCCGGATGAAGTCGAGTCGGCGAGCGATGTTGAGCTCCTCCTTCAGCTTGCGCACCTGATCGCGGAGGACCGCCAAGTCGTTGAATTTCTTCTCGAGGTCGGTTTTTTCGGCGATGAGCCGCTTGAGCTCCTTCTTGAGGGCTTCACGGTCCCCCTCGCTAGCGGCGAGCTTCCGTTCGGTGATTTTGATTTGGTTCTCGAGACCTCCGATTTGACCGGTCAATTCGCCCATTTTTTTGGTCAGGTCATCCTTTTCTCCCTCCAAGTCGGAAATCTGTTTGTCCCGGCGCTCGATCTCAGTCTTGGCCGCGGTCGCCGCCTTTGCTGCCTCGGCGGAAGTGCGGGTCAGTTCTCCGGAAGTAGCGACCCACTTGTTGGAGACCGTGTTCAGGTCTTCGATGCGCTGGCTGAGATTTGTTTCGAGGGTGGCATTCACCCGCACTTGCTCGGTGAGCTTGCCCGTCGTGGCCACCAGATCATTGGACAGGGCAGATTGCTGACCCTCCATTTGGATCCGTGTCTCTTCAGCCTTCTTCGAGTTCAGAAACCATCCGGTGCCGAGGCCCAGGCAGATAAGTACCAGCACCGCGGGAACGAGTTTGGATTTCATTGATCAGTTAGGTTTGGACGGCCGGAAGAATGCCCGGTCGCTGGATCAATAGACACTGAATTAGTCCGGACATTCAATCTCCGAGCAAGGGCCCGCCTTGCGTTGGCTGGAGCCCACTTTACCGTGAGGCCATGTTAATACCCGACCGAATGGGGGTAATGATCCTGGGAGAGGCCAGCCTGTTTCCACAGGCCATGATGCCCCTGTTCATTTTCGAACCCCGCTATCGGGAGATGCTGGCCGAGTCGCTGGAGACTCATCGGATGTTCTGCCTGGCGATGCAGCGGACCGACGCCAAGCGAGAGTCCCCCTGCCGGATCGCCACCCTCGGACTGGTCCGGGCCTCGGTCCAAACCCCGAACGGAACTTCCAACCTCGTGCTGCAAGGACTTATCCGGGTCCGCTTGGGTCGGATCGTCCAAACCCGGCCCTTCCGCACGCACCTCATCACTCCCATTAAGGAGGACGTGGACAGATCCCCGGAGGTGCTTGCTCTGGTCAACCGCAGCCTTGACCTGATCGATGTGCGCCTGCGTCAGGATCAGCCGGTGCCACTGGACCTCATTTGGCAGCTGGCATCAGGCGGTCAGGCCAAATCGGAGACACGGGTCGAAGACTGCATTCAGGAACTGAGGCGCATCAAGAACCCGAGCCGCTTCGCCGACCTTATCGCTGCTCTCCTGCTGCCCAATCCCGCGGCTCGGCAAATGATCTTGGAGACCGTCCAACCGGAAGCCCGCCTCCGTCATCTCGTCCTGTTTTTGGCGGCTGAGGTCCACCGGGGCGCCTCGGGCGAGGGACAGTGATGACACCCGTAACCCATAATCCGACACCGACCACGCCCCATCTATGGAGCAAGTACGGCCATGTGCTCTCCATGGGTATTCAGAACACACTGGTCTACCGGACTAACTTCCTGTTTCGGGCCGCCTTTGGATTAGTCCCTTTGGCGGCGACGCTTTTTCTCTGGGAGGCGATTTATGCCGATAAACCGGCCGGCACGGCCATCGGTGCCTACACGCTGGCCCAAATGGTGAGCTACTACTTGTTGGTCACCGTGGTGGATGCCATTACCGCCGTCGCCGAAGACGACTGGCAAATCGCCGCCGATATCAAAGACGGGGCCGTCAGCCAATTCCTGCTCAAGCCGCTCGATTTCTTGGCTTACCGGCTTTGCCTCTACCTTTCCGGACGCGTGATTTACACCAGCGTGGCCCTGATCCCGGTGGCCTTCTTTTTGTTCTTTCAGCGGGAATACCTGGTGGGTCCGGCCGAGCCCTTGAGGTGGATTCTCGCGCCGCTGTCGGTGTTGATGGCGGGGCTTCTGCAGTTTTTCATCGCCTACACCGTGGCGCTCTTGTCGTTCTGGGTGCTCGACGTCAGCACCTTCATCTTCATCCAGTTCGCCTTCGAGTTTCTGGCCAGTGGCCACCTCTTCCCGTTGGACATCCTTCCGGACGGCCTGCACCGACTCCTGCTCTGGTCCCCCTACCCGTACCTTCTCTATTTTCCTGTGGGCGTTTATTTGGGCCGCATCCAAGGTGCGGATTTGTGGCAGGGTTTTGCTTTGCAGTTGGCCTGGGTGGGGGTGGCCTTTCTGATTGCGCGGTTCGTCTGGTCCCGCGGCTTGCGAAAATACACCGCGGTCGGTGGCTGAGGCGCTGGCTGAACCAATAACCTGCATGCCCTCCTTCTCTCGCTACGCCGGCATTTATGCCGCGCTCATCCGCTACTCGTTGATCCACGAGATGCAGTTCAAGGTGAACTTTCTCCTCTGGATCGTCGTCGAGGCCCTGTGGTTCGGACTTCAACTGGCCTTCATGACCGTCCTGTACGGGCATACCGACCAGATCGCCGGCTGGTCGCGGTGGGAGGTTGTCTTGCTGGTGGGCTGCAACCAGTTCATCCAGCAGCTTTTCCACACCCTTTTTGTCACCAATTTATCCAATCTTTCGGAATTAATCCGCAAAGGGACGCTCGATTTGTTGCTCCTGCAGCCGGTGAACACGCGCTTCCTCATCTCGGTGAAAAAGTTCGAGATCGGCAACATCATCAATGCCCTGATGGGTCTGGTGGTCATCGTCTATTCGCTGGCCCAGCTGGGACGAGTGCCGACGTTGGCACAGTGGTTGGGTTTCGCGGTGGTGTGCCTGGCGGGCCTGAGCGTCCACTACTCGCTGATGTTCCTTCTGGCTTGCATCTCCTTCTGGACAGTCCGGGCTCAGGGCATCGTCTGGGGGTACTACAACCTCTTCAATATTGCGCGCCTTCCGGCGGAGGCCTTCCCGCGGGGAGCCTATCGGGCCGTTTTCACTTGGGTCTTGCCCATGCTGTTGGTCTCCAATGTCCCCGCCAAGCTGTTGGCTCAGCGTCTGGCATCCCCGTGGGAATGGCTCGCCCTGTTAGGCATGGCCGTGGCTTGTTTCGTGGTCAGCGAACTTTTCTGGCGCTTCTCTCTGCGCCATTACACCAGCGCCAGCGCGTAGCCATTAGCCGACGGTGGGTCTCGGTGCCGCGCTCGCCACTTTGGCAAAGCGGTAATGGCTGACGTGCCATTGGTTTCCGTCTTGGAAATCCCACAGCTCGGCGCAGGCCATGAAGAAGACCCTCCAATAGACCCACCAACGGGTCTCCTGGTCTGCGCCATACGTTGCGGCGAGGATGCCTCGGACCTCCGTCTCGTGGGTATCCATGTTCTCCAGCCACTGGTTGGCCGTCCGGCCGTAATGCCGACCGTTCACCACCCAGTGCTCTTCGAGCCGCAGGTCGTCGTTGAAGTAGAGCAGCAAATCGTCGCTCGGCATAATGCCCCCGGTGAAAAAGTACCGGGCCATCCAGTCGCTCGGGCTTCGGGGGATAAAGTGGTAGGCATACTCCCGGTGGGTGAAGATGTGGACAAACAGACGTCCATCGGGCCGGAGCCAACGGGCGATGTTGGCCAGGAGCCGCCGGTAATTCTTCAT
>SXGS01519073.1_pt1 | contig 10776 bp, 12 predicted proteins | sample 3174681 | NCBI WGS metagenome assembly SXGS01 (sample SAMN11356861, study PRJNA531348) | freshwater metagenome | isolation source: freshwater sample F1-80 | place: China: Fuxian Lake, Yuxi | collected 2017-12-25 | reverse complement strand
TCGAATCCTGTCTCCCCGACCATTTTGAACTTCTAAGACTTTAAGGATTCGATTCGCGAGGGAGACTCGTATGGTCGATAGACGAATCCTGTATTCCAACGATTTTTCGTAAGACTCTCAAATCATAGCTGGGCTTTTTCCCGACAATTTTTTCCCGACAATACTGTCTGGAGTCGGCATACCGGGCTAGTTGATTTTTTGAATCGGCCTCGCCCATTTGCCCGTAAACGCTGGTATCTTCTTGATTGCCCCCCCCTGGCTTGACGAGCGAGAAGTCCCGTTTCGGGATTCAGAATTTACTCTAAAATTGCACCCATTTAGAATTAAAGAGTGCCTGCCCAGTAAAGCCAACTATCGACCAGCGAGGGGCCAATGACTCAATTCAAAATCAATCGCGCCATACTCCCGACCCTAGCCGCATTATTTATTTCGAGCCTGCCGCTATCCGCATCGGCCAAGCGATCCATTGAGTTGCCGGTCTTGAGATTTACCTCCTCGCACGGAGGCATCATGAGCGATAAAGTTTGTGGCGCTTTAGCGATGTTAGCCGCAAGTTACTACGACCATCCCGCAGGCGCCGACGGCGGAGTAAAAATCGCGCATCATGAGTGGGTTTTCTCATTTAAGAATCTATCTAGTATTCGGCAGACAGTGCGGATCATTCTGCTGCCGGGTACCGCTGTGACGAGCATGAACTCTCGAGGCGACCTTTACGGGACAAATGATGGAACAACGAATCGCACGGCTCGGGCGATAACCGAGGCAACAACTTTAACAGTCAACGTTCAGCCAAATGGTTATGCATCTCAAGGGGTCGTGTTTGAAGCAGGCTCAGCTGTGGGAGCTATCATGCCGATCGACGCCCAACCGACTTGCAATACGCAGCCCGGTCATCGTTGCATGCTGCAGACTTCGATTGTGAATGTGCGTATCGAAGTTGACGAAGATCGGGGGGCCGTAACAGGCAATTTGTCCGCTGGTGGACACCGTTGCTACGGCATGGTCGACACCTTTGTCAGTCCGCCATTCAATTATCCGATCAATGGCGGTAGACCTTTTTAAGTTTGGGCTTCGCTTTTGAGACTCACGGAATTCTTCCGTCCACAGACTGCGCTCTTGCCCAAAACAAAATCTGTTGATAAATCTCCGGGCCAAATTCAAAGGAGCCCGAAATGAAACTCGCAGTTGCAGGAGCCGCTCTTGCGCTCTTTATCAACACACCGACTTTGTCAGCTGACAGTCTTGAGTCCGTACCACTTGAAGACATTCTTGTTGATGCCGACGATGTATTCGTTCAATGCAGGCTCACGGATGGCCGTACGCTTCTTGCCACCACATTCCAAGTTGCTGTCGGCGACGAGATTCTTTCGAAAGAAGAACCGACCGCGCAGACAAGCAACTCAGCTGACTACCTCAATTACGAGGGCCCGTCTCACCAGATCTCGGTTTACCGCCAATTCTGCGGACGTGAAGGCTATCAGGGAGTCGTCATTACGCATCTCGAAGTGGCTGATCCCGAGAACGCCGTCGAAGAACTCGTCTGTCGCGAAAGAGTTCCCTGCGAATAACTAGGACTTTGCAACTCCGTTTCCCAGCTATCTCAAGGGAGACGGAGGGCTCTAGAGAATTTGCGTTCTCTCTCCACGAACTCAGCCTATTGCAAAATCGATCAAACCGCGTGAAGAATGCCCCGGGAGGTTTGCGATGGCGAAAGCGAACACGCACAGCGTACCAGTCGGCTATATTTTCTGGATTTTCGGTTTTACGGGAGCTCACCGCTTTTACTACGGCAAACCGGTTACGGGAACGATCTGGTTTTTCACCCTTGGGCTACTAGGGATTGGCTGGCTCATTGATCTCTTTCTGATCCCCGCAATGGACCAACAAGCCGATCGTCGATTTAAAGAAGGCCGAGTTAATTACACCTTGGCGTGGGTGCTGCTCACCTTCTTAGGAATTTTCGGCGCCCATCGACTCTATCTAGGCAAATGGTTAACGGCCATTCTGTATTTCTTCACGGGCGGCCTGTTTACCTTAGGATATCTTTACGACCTTTGGACTCTCAACTCGCAAATCAGCGAAGCCAATTCAAAATGAAGAGCCTGAACAATCGAGATCAGGCTCTCAACTAAAAATGTTTAAGCTGTGAGTTCCGGAGTAAAGGCGCGCCTGAAGATTGGACTATCAAAGCAAATGGAGCAGCCCACGAAAAACAATGTGGGCTTCGATTTGCCTACTTCCGATCCAAAATCAAATTTTGATGTTCGCTCTTGCAGCCATGTAGCCGCCTTCCGCGACGCTACCCCAACTTAAAACATTGTACCTAAACTGCGTATAAGACTGAAAAACCTTCTTCGTCATTGGATCTTTGTTCGCCGCTTCTTCGACGATCGCCTTCGAGGTTTTTGCAAGCTCAGTGAGTGTCTCGTCGCTAAAGCGCTTCAATTGCACTTTGTGGGAGTTCAAAAGCAAGCTCAAATACCCGTTGTTCCGCGCGGAGAGTTCCGCATTGAAATCCAACTCCATCGCTTGGATCGCGTTGGTCAAAATCGCCTTCAGGTCCTTGGGCAAAGAATTCCACGCTGTTTTATTCACGAAAATATCGTTGACCGTTCCGGGCTCATGCCAGCTGGGCCAGTAGTAGAACTTCGCAGATTCGTAGAGCTTAAGCGCATAATCGTTCCAAGGGCCCACCCACTCTGCAGCGTCGATCTGCCCTGACTTCAAGGCGCTGTAAATTTCGCCAGCAGGAACCATGGTCACGATGGCACCGTGTTTCTTTAGAACATCTCCCGCAAACGCAGGATAACGGATCTTTAATCCCTTAAAGTCGTTGATGGAGTTGATTTCTTTGTTGAACCATCCACCCATCTGGCAACCAGATCCACCTGCCGGAAAATAAACAAGACCAAATGAATCGTAGAGTTCCGTGGCAAGCGCGCGGCCGCCTCCGTGATGAATCCACGCTTCCGTCTCACTCGATGTGAAACCAAACGGGATCGTCGCAAAAAACTGAAAAGCTTCGCTCTTACTCCGCCAATAGTACGGCACACCGTTGCCCATTTGCGCTGAGCCCTTCGAGACAAAGTCAAAACACTCAAAAGGTTTACAAAGCTCTCCGCCAGGCCGAATTTTGATCGTGAGGCGTCCCTCAGACATTTGGGAGACTTGTTCAGTCATCCGAACTAACGAGGAATGATAACCCGGGAGGTCTTTCGGCCAAGCTGTGACTAAGTCCCAGGCGAACTTCTTCGCTGCCGTCTGGGCAGAGGCAGCAGCAGGAATCGTGAGGCTTGCGGCGGCGAGTGCACCCGACTCGCCGAGAAATTTACGACGAGTTTTTGTCTTCGAACTTTCGTCAATCGCCTTCACTTTTGCTTTTGCCTCTTTAGCCATTCGGAAAATTCCTTTCAGAAACGCAAAATTGGCCTAAACCAACAGAAATTGATTAGATGCGCTTCATCAAGGGTGGCAGGGATGGATTTTCAGTCAAGTCCAGGTGGGGCAACTCGACCCATTTAGCAGATGCAGGGCAGCTAAGAGCCCGCCAGTTTGGAGGATTGAATCTGGTCGAGTAGACTCACCAGCATGTTTCATTTCTTTGCTTACTTATCTCGGATGAAATTGATCGATCGCTGGAGCCTGATGAGGTGCGTTCAACGTGAGAACGTGCAGGAACACAGTCTTCAGGTCGCTATGGTTTCGCATGGCCTCGCTTTGATTAAAAACAAACTTTATGGCGGCCGTCTTAATCCAGAAAAAGTCGCGGTCATCGCACTTTTCCACGACGCAACCGAAGTCCTGACGGGCGACTTACCTACTCCCGTGAAATACTTCAGCGGTGAGATTCGGGATGCTTACAAAGCGTTTGAGGGCCATGCAGCCCAAGAGCTTCTTAAACTTCTTCCGTCTGAGTTTCGTGAAGACTATTCACCTCTCATCGTAGGTCGATCAGACGATCAAGAAGCTCACGAAATCATCAAGGCTGCTGACACCATCTGTGCATTCATCAAGTGCCTGGAAGAGAGAGCTGCCGGTAACCAAGAGTTCTCGAAAGCTCAGAAAGCACTCGAAGCAAAACTCGACGCTCTCGCTCACCGGCCCGAAGTTGGCTACTTTATGAAAAACTTCGTACCGAGTTTCTCGCTCACGCTCGATGAGATAAGTAAACCACTCGAGCTCTGATCCCCATGGCCACAATTGCGGAATTCACGTCCGACTCGAAGGTTTCCGTTGACGCGCGAATGCTCGCGTCTTCTCCTATCTGCAGGATAAAGCTCGGTCTCGAGTTCTGGTGATCGCAATGGGAAAAACGCTCGACTTCAAGATTTTGCCGCAACCAACGGAGACGACCTGTGGGCCGACTTGCTTACATGCTGTCTACCGTTACTTCGGTGATCGCGTCTCCCTGAATCGAGTTATCAAAGAAATTCCGTATCTGGAAGAAGGCGGAACCCTCGCTGTCATGTTGGGCACGAACGCCCTAAAGCGCGGATACAGGGCGAAGATTTATACTTACAATCTGCACATCTTTGATCCGACGTGGTTTCTCCACCCAGAAGCAGATTTAAAAAAGTATCTCGCTGCGCAGAGAAAAGCTAAGCGGAATAAAAAACTTCAGTTAGCTAGCGATGCCTACATCGAGTTCCTAGAAAATGGCGGGCAAATTGTTTTCGAAGATCTCACTCCCCAACTTCTAAAGAAGTATCTTCAGAATGATCAACCGATTCTCACGGGCTTAAGCGCGACCTACCTTTACCGCTCGGCACGCGAGATCGGCGAAACAAACGAATACAACAGCATCGAAGGCGAACCCTCTGGTCACTTTGTCGTTCTCGCAGGTTATGATCGTAAAGTGAAGAGCTTGCTTGTCGCAGATCCGTTTCACTTAAACCCCTTCGCCGGAAGCAACTATTACTGGGTCGATATCCAACGAGTGATCTCTTCGATCTTACTTGGAATCGTCACCTACGATGCGAACCTGCTCATCATCGAGCCGAAGAAGGACGACGACGAGGATTGAAGATTGAAGCATCTCATCATCTTAGACAACCCAACTGAGTGGAAGCTGAGCGTACCCGGAGTTGAAGTTTACTCCGCCCGCGACTACTTGACGAAAGAGGCTTTCCGTAAAAGGCGGAACGTTAAAGTCTACAACCTCTGCAAGAGCTACCGTTACCAGACACTCGGATATTACGTCTCCCTTCTCGCGGCTGCTCGCGGACACAAGCCAATTCCCTCAGTCTCCACAATCCAAGATCTTAAGTCTCAGCCTCTCGTGAGAACGGTTTCCGAAGATCTCGACCAATTGATTCAAACAAGCTTTGAAGGCTTGAAGTCCAAGGAGTTCACTCTCAGCATCTACTTCGGCCAAAACGTCGCAAAGAGATACGATCGCCTCTCCGCGCATTTCTTCAAACTTTTCCAAGCACCTTTTCTGCGCGCGCATTTCGAACTTGTCGCTGAGAAATGGGAGCTTCAATCCATTAAGCCGATCTCGGCACTCGAGATTCCCGAAGAGCATTATCCCTTCGTACAGACTTCCGCACGGGCTTACTTCAAAGGACGTCGTGGCACACGGAAGAAAGAAGTCGTATACAACTACGATCTTGCGATTCTCATAAATCCTGACGAAGCTCTTCCACCGTCAGATAAAAAAGCGCTCGAGCGGTTCATTAAGTCTGCAAACGATCTCGGTCTGGATGCCGAACTGATCACTAAAGATGACTTCGGCCGCCTCGCTGAATTCGACGCGCTCTTCATTCGCGAGACCACATCGGTAAATCACCACACCTATCGCTTCGCGCGCAGGGCCAAAGCCGAAGGCCTGGTGGTCATGGACGATCCTGAGTCGATCCTAAAATGCACAAACAAAATTTATCTTGCGGAACTTCTCGAAGCTCATAAGGTTCGCACTCCACGAACGATCATCGCGCATCGAGACAACATCGCCGAGGTTCAGCATAAGATCGGCTTTCCCTGCATCCTGAAACAACCTGACTCGGCCTTCTCTCAAGGCGTGAAGAAAGCAAAGAATCTCGAGGAACTCGTCGAGCACCTCGAGAACTTTCTATCAAAATCCGATCTCGTTATCGCTCAAGAATATCTACCAACGGAGTTCGACTGGCGAATCGGAATCATCGATAAGACACCGTTTTATGCGTGTAAGTACTTTATGGCTCGCCAACACTGGCAAATTTTAAAGCAAGCCGGAGCCGGCAAACACGAAGAAGGACGCGTTAGCACAATCCCCTTCGAAGAAGTCCCGGAGAGCGTCATCAACACGGCTCTCCGTGCGGCAAATTTAATCGGCGATGGACTCTACGGTGTCGATCTTAAAGAGATCGACGGTAAGTGTTTCGTCATTGAAGTAAACGACAACCCAAATATCGATCACGGCTACGAAGACGCTGTCATGAAGATGGATCTGTACAAAACCATCATGGAAGTCTTCCGCGATCGCATTGAAAAGAAAAAGCAAAGGATCACCTGATGAGCCGGTTTCTCAAGCTGTTCGAAGGCTTCGGCATCGAGCTCGAGTACATGATTGTTGATAAAAAGACGCTCCAGATTCTTCCGATTACGGATCGACTCATGGAAGCAGCCCAAGGCACCATCGTCTCCGACTTCGAAGACGGCGACATCACTTGGTCAAATGAACTCGTCGGTCACGTTGTTGAGCTAAAGACGACTGGCCCCGCGACATCACTAAACCACTTAGAAACAGCGTTTTTGAGAAGTCTACGAAAAGTTCAATCGCTCTTGGAACCCATGGGAGCAACTCTTCTTCCGTCGGCAATGCATCCTTTGATGAAACCCGACGAGATGACTTTGTGGAGCCATGACAACAACGAGGTCTATGAAGCATATGATCGAATCTTCGATTGCCGCGGCCACGGCTGGAGCAATCTGCAAAGCATGCACATCAATCTGCCTTTTAGTGATGATGCGGAATTTGAGCGACTGCACACCGCGATTCGTTTTCTGCTCCCGATTCTTCCGGCCTTGACTGCGTCTTCCCCCATGGTCGAAGGCAGACTTACCGGCGCCCTCGACAATCGTTTGCAGTATTATCAAAAGAATCAAATTCGAGTTCCGTCGATCGCAGGGAATGTGATCCCCGAGCTAGTGACTTCAATGAGCGATTACCGCGAAAAGATTCTCGCGAGAGTGTTCAATGACATCGCTCCCCACGATCCCGACGAAATTCTTCGTGATGATTGGCTCAATTCGCGCGGCGCCATTGCCCGCTTTGGCCGTCAAACGATAGAAATTCGCGTCCTCGACATCCAGGAGACTCCCTCAATGGATATCGCAATCGCGAATTTGATTACGTCGGTTCTTAAAGAACTTGTAACCGGCAAACTCGTTTCTCACGAAGCTCAGCGCAAGCAAGAAACTTTGGCTCTCAAAGCAATCTTTGATGAAACAGCTCAGCACGCTGAAGGAGCAAAAATCGGCGACAGGAACTACCTCGCAGCTTGGGGCTTGAATGCAGATGTAACGGCAGCGGACCTCTGGAAGAAAATTTTTGCCACTCGCGATTTGCCCACATATCACGCAGAAAAAATCTCGCTGCTGTTAACGCGCGGAAGTCTCGCAACGCGAATTTCCAAAGCGCTTGGCCAAATCCCTTCCGTTGAAGACATACGGAAGACTTATCTCGATCTTTCATCGTGTTTGGTGAAAGACCAATTCTTCCATGGGCGCGAGAGCCAATGAAACTCGTTCTCACGTGCGAGCACGGAGGAAACAAAATCCCCCCGGACTTGCGGGATGAATTCAAAAACTCGAAGCGACTTCTGGAATCTCATCGCGGTTGGGACCCAGGAGCCCTCGCATTTGCGAAAGCTCTTCAAAAAAACCTGCGCGTTCCTCTGTTTTTCAGCGAAACGTCGCGCCTGGTCGTGGACTTGAATCGAAGCTCACACCATCCTCGCGTGTTCTCTGAAATGACAAAGGTTCTCGACGCCGCAAAAAAGATGGAACTCCTCGAAAAGTACCACCGGCCCTTCCGCTCCGAAGTCGAAAAGCATCTCGTCAAACTCCTCTCGCGCAAGCTCTTTGCCCTCCATTTTTCGATTCATTCCTTCACTCCAGAGCTAAATGGCGAAGTTAGAAATTGCGAAATCGGACTTCTTTACGATCCCAAAAGACCGATCGAGAAAAAAATTGCTTTGCTCTTGAGAAAATCGATTCTCACTAAACTTCCAGACCTTAGAATTCGATTGAATTATCCCTACAAGGGTTATGCGGACGGCCACACAACGGCCCTCCGCAAAAAATTTGGTTCTTCGGAATATGCGGGGATTGAAATTGAGTTCAATCAGGCTTGGATGACTCGTCGGAAGGAAACTAAAATCTGCCTCCGCGCGATCACGGAGGCACTTTTGAAACTAGATCACTTCGCACACTTGTAATTGAGAGTAATTCTAGTCATCACAGGCACATTACCTGTTACTTGCAATTCCATCCGTGTCCAGTCCGGTGTCGCGCTAACATTAGCAGAAGCCGGAAGCTGAGGATTATAGATAACTTCGTACTCATCTTTCAGCGGCCGACAGACGAACGGCAGAGTCAGAGATTTGCTCTGAATGTCTTTGCCGATATCTTCCAACTGATAATCGTAAAAGTTTTCGCAGATTGAACCGAGCTTTCCACCCGCCATCTGAGTCATACGGGCGTAGCTGTATCCTTCCGTTCCTCGAACGAAAGTTCCTTGGCTCGACTGAGTTTGCTTACACGCCGCATCGCCAGGTTTAACAATGATCGAATGCGCACTTAAAGTCTTCCCGGGATACAGCTTCCGGAACCGAGATATCAAATTCTCCGGCTTATCTTTTTCTTCCAACGGATACATGCTGATCAAGGCGCGATCGTTTTGATCTTGAGCTGATCTTGTATCCGACATACCTCGTTCATCTTCATCCGCGAGGAAGATAATCGCGAGGTGTGAGGCCGGACGCAAAAACTCGTTACGCTCAATAGCCAAGTACGCTGCAAAAATCCCGCGTTCATCATTTGAGGGGCACTCTTTGTAGTTACTTTGTTCGCAATGAAGTGTTTCAGCGCGGCTAATCGTATTTGTGAACAATGATTCTTTGTTCGGCGTGCTGTCGGTGAGATATTTCACTCCGCCACCAAAATCGATCAGATTTCCATCTTGCAAAGCACCGTTACCGTTATACGGACCTGGATAATTCTGAACTCCGAGCGGAGTTTGTGAATGAGCCGTTGAAACATCGGTCGTAACCATCGCGATCCGATAATCGACAGCACCCAAACTCGATAAAAACGTGCCGAACGCGTTACCCATCTTTTTCTGCTCTGTCGACATCGAGCCTGAATTGTCGTTCACGATGAGTACATCTACTGGCTGCTTTCCAACAACTTTTTCAGAAGTATAGAGCTTAAAGCAGTTCTCGCCTTCGCACTTTGCTACGCAAGCAACACCTTCAGCTCCGCAAGGCGGTTCAGGCGCCTTATCGAACTTTACGGGAGAGCACGCAGCAAAATAGCCGTAGACGACTCCAAGAATTGCGATTTTCCAAGTGGCCTTCATTTGAAACCTCTCTCCTCTAAAAGTGAGGTCCAAGAGATGTGCCACGGCTCAGCCATTATCTAAGTCTTTGAATTGACGAAGCTTCATGAGCTGGCTTCAGCTCAACAGTCTTTCTCTGAGCTGTCGCGTCTTTATACAGATAATGGCTCCAAAAACAGATCCATCAATAATTCCAGCAGTTTAAACCTGACTGCCTGTCGTGCTTGACGCGATTTTCGTCACCCACTTTGGGCTTGGTATTTTGAAATCTTTAGCGCGAGCTCAAATGAAGGTTCATCCTCTAGAAAGAGGTCATCGCATGCGCAAACAAAATCAAATTGGAATCATCTTCGTAGTAGCCGCAATCGCTTCAACACTCTGGATCACCTATGTTTTTTTGAGAGTCGACTACTGGATCAAATCTCCGCCCGAAAAGTTAGCATTCAGCTGGATAGAAGACTTAAAGCTCTTAGAACAGACGAGCAAACTACCTAAGCAATGGTCGGAAATCCGAGAGATTCGCGTTCGAACTGATAACTCCCCCGTACAAGACTGGATCACGAAGATTAAAACGCCCATAAAGATCAACCCGAACGGACGTTACAAACTGGATGTCTTCTTTATTCATTGGATTGAGAACTATCGCTACGGAGTTCTAGTTGAATACAAGCTCGTCGATTTAGGCACGTCGAATCACCAATGGGAACTCAGTCGCACATTCAAACTTGGCATTCACTACTAATCTCTTCCAGCCCCTCGACGAACCCATAATATAAATAAACACTGTTTATATCCAGGCAATAAAAAAACCCGAACCACTTTCGTGATCCGGGCAAAAAAAGTGCCGGCGTCGCGCTACTCTCCCACAGGGTTAACCCTGCAATACCATTGCCGCAAGCGGACTTAACTTCTGTGTTCGGAATGGGAACAGGTGTAGCCCCGCTGCTATAGACGCCAGCGAAATCTGAATACGTAATTTGATTCAATATCATTCATACCAAGAGAATGATGCGTTGATGCGGATCATTCAGTTAGATTGCGATCGAAAATTTCATTCGGTGATTCTTAGCGAGGGATAAACCATCAACTAAGAATTTAAAAAAGCCGCACGATTATTAGTATGGGTCAGCTGAACGCCTTACAGCGCTTACACCTCCCACCTATCAACCTCGTAGTCTCCGAGGAATCTTTAGAGGCCGAAGCCTAGGGAAAACTCATCTTGGAGTTGGCTTCCC
>SXGS01244948.1_pt1 | contig 10776 bp, 11 predicted proteins | sample 3174681 | NCBI WGS metagenome assembly SXGS01 (sample SAMN11356861, study PRJNA531348) | freshwater metagenome | isolation source: freshwater sample F1-80 | place: China: Fuxian Lake, Yuxi | collected 2017-12-25 | reverse complement strand
TTGAAGAGGACAGCAGCGGGGCAGTGAACGCGGGGTTGGGGTATCAGTGGAAGAAGATGTGGTTGGACTACAGCTACCACATCCCCCTCGAACTGACCGAAACCAATGGCGCCCACCGCTTCTCCCTGGCTTACGAGTTCTAAAGACAAGCGGCATCGCGACAAAGAAATGGGCTGTCCAGAAACGGGCAGCCCATTGTTTTATATTTAGTTGGCCTGGACTAGATCAGGTGCCCTGCCAGTGACTCAGCGGAATATCGGCCATCGTGCGCAGGCCTGGGTGGGCGCGCAGCAGCGCTGGGAGGGCGTTGATCACCATGGCGCAGGTCGCGATGTCCCCATCCACACCGCCTTCAACGGTTGAACGCAGGGGTGGCTGACCATGGATCACCACGGTGTCGCGCGGCTGGGGGTGGCCCAGATAAGCCTCGAGCTCCAGGGTGATCACGACCCCGCCCTGGGCCCAGCCCGTGCCCAGTTGGCGCAGGCCGGCGCACTGGCCCGCTTCGACCTGGATGAAGGAACTGGCTGTTGCCTTGGCCGCAACCACGGGCTCGACGCGCTCCTCGACCCGGTCGAGTTTCCAGCCAAACGCACTGGCAATCAGGTGTATGGACTGGGCAAAGCCGACGTGGCGGATATGGCCAGCCTGGTACTGAACCGCGAATTCGGCGGGGGACAGGCCGGCGCCGATCTTGCGCTGGAAGGGCAGCCTGCGTATCGCGGCATCCTGGTGGCGCTGGACCTCCACGGCACTCACCTGCTGACAGGCGCTGGAGAGAAAGATGGGCAACGCGTCCATCAGGAACCCCGGATTCACACCCGTTCCCAAAACCGCCACCCCGTGCTGTTTTGCCAGGCCGTCGATCTGGGCGGCGATGGCGGGTTGGTCCTCGAAGGGGAAGGCCAGTTCCTCACAGGTCGAGACCACCGACTTTCCGGCCCTGATGCAGTCCTCCAACTGCCCCTGGATCCGCACCAGGGAGGAGCCGGTGGCGAGGACCACGGCATCTGCCTCCCTGGAGAGCACTTCCGGGGCGTCGGCCGAGACCAGGACGCCGTTTTCCGGCACTCCCGAGAGCAGGCCGGCATCCCTGCCTGCCTTGGCCGGATCTATGTCTATGGCTCCAATCAGATCGATGTACGGGCGCTGGCTCAGATACTGCACCAAACGCTGGCCAATAGGCCCAAGGCCCAGCTGAATAACGCGGAGGCGGCGGCTCATCGGGGCCTCTCAGTTGGCGTCGGGGAGGAGGTGAAGGGCGCGTTCAAGTTCGTCGATGGTATTGTAGAAATGCGGTGAAAGGCGGAGATATCCCCCCCTGAGGGAGGAGATGACTCCACCGGACCGCAGGGCCTGATAGAGCTCCTGGCTGCGATGGCGGGGGCTGCTGCAGGTCACGATCCCCGAGGTCTCACTAGCGGCGCGGGAACTGAGCAAGTCGAACCCCTTGCGCTCCAAACCCGCACCCAGGTATTCGGCCAGTTCGAGCACGCGGGTGCTGATCGCCGGAATTCCCACCTCGAGCAGGAAGTCGATGCTGGCCTTCAGCCCCGCGATGCCTGCCGTGTTGTGGGTGCCAGTTTCAAAACGCCGCGCATCGGGATACAGCGTGGTGTCGTAGCTGAGGAAGTTGTACGCCGAGGCGACGCCAGCCCAACCCAGCCCGGCGACCTGAAGCTGGTTCAGCGCCCGCCGCGAACAGAAGAAAAGTGCGCAGCCCTCGGGACCCAACAGCCATTTGTGCCCATCTGCCGCGAGGCAGTCGATGCCCAAAGCCGACACCTCAAGTGGAAAAACGCCCAGGCTCTGGATGGCGTCGACGACGAAGAGCACCCCGCGCTCACGGCACAGTCTCCCGAGCGCGGGAAGGTCGTTGCGGAATCCGGACAGGAATTCCACCGAACTGACCGCCAAAGCGCGGGTGTTGGCACCGATCGCATCGGCGAAATCCCCGACGCGCAGCCGGCCCGCGCGCTCTGGAACCCAACGAACCTCGACGCCGCGCTCGCGCAGATTGAGCCAGGGGTAGACATTGGCGGGGAATTCTCCCTCGGCCACCACCACATTGTCGCCCGGCTGCCAGCGGATGCCATTGGCAACTGCCAGGAGACCGTCCGTGGTGTTTTTCAGGAAGGCGATCTCGTCGGGCTGGGCCCCCAGGAGCGCTGCGGCGGGCACTGACGTACAGCTGGTTCCACTCGTCGCAGTTTACCATGCCGTTTTCCTCGGCGTCTCGGACCAGCCGGCGCATGGCGCGGGCAGCTGGGCGGCAGAGAGGGGCGACGGCGGCATGGTTGAGGTAAATCCAGCGAGAGGATACCGGCATCTCGCTGCGGACGGCGTAGAGATCCATGGCTTTTCCCGTAGGGGCGTAGAAAATAAATGGGGTAAGAGCAGAAGTCAATTGACGCCCAAAGGTGCCCGGTGCTAATTTTCAGTTGAGAATAAGGAAGGGGGTTTGGTGTGATCAAGATGGCAGTCTGGGCGTTTATCGCCTATCTGGGGTACCGCGTTTTCCGCAACCTTTCGCAGGTGTGGCGGCTGATGAAAACCCCGCCGCCGCCCAGCGGCCGGAGCCCGGTCGAAGCAAAATTCGAGGTCGAGGACGGAAAGTGAACCGCAGCGGCCCGCGCAAAGGAGGCGAGGACCTGCGGCGCGATGTTGAGTCTGGGGCGCGGTTCCCCTTCTACCTGCTGCACGGTGCCGAGGAGTACGAGCGGGATGTGCTGGCGCACTGGCTGGTCGAACAACTCGCCCCCAAAGATGCCCGGGAGTTCAACGTCGAGGCCTTCCACGGCGAGCAGTTTTCTTTGGAACGGTTCCTAGACGTCTATTATTCGTATCCCATGTTCGCCAGCCATCGGCTGGTGGTGATTCGGGCCTGCGAACAGCTCAGCGCCGAGGTCTGCAAAAGCCTGGAAACCGTCGTCGAGCGGCCCGCTGAGACCACCTTTATCGTGGTCTACGGCGGCAAGATCGATATGCGCCGCCGTTTTTTTCAGCAACTTGGCAAGAAGGGCCGCGCCGCGGAGTTCCGGCCGCCTTTCGACAACCAACTCCCCCAGTGGATCGCGCAACACGCCCAGCGCCGCGGGCTCAAGATGGATGCCGAAGCAGTCGAGCGGCTCCGGCAGGGCGCCGGTCCTGGTTTGAGGGAGATGGCCATGGAGATCGAGAAATTGGCGGTGTTCGCGGGCGCAGGGGTGCGTATTAGCGCCGAGATGGTGGACCAGGTCGTCGGCAGCCATGCCCAGGGGGATATCTTTGCCCTCACCCACGCCATCGGCATGCGCCAAGCGGACAAGGCCGGCAAACTACTGCGCACCTTGCTCGAGGAGGGCGAGGAGTCCGGCCGCATCCTGTGGATGTTGCAGCGCCACTTCCAGCTCCTACTCAAGGCGCAGGATCTGCTCCGCCAGCGGGTGCCAAAGGATGAGTTGGCGTCTGCACTGGGGGTGGCGCCCTTCTTTCTAGATCGATACCTGGACCAGGCCCGCCAGAGCCCTGGGGGGCGGTTGTGGGAGGCGATGGGGGCCTTGCACTGGGCCGATGACCAACTCAAAAGCAGGGCGCACCGGCAGGAAAAGGGCCTGATCGAGTTGCTCCTGTGGCGCCTGTGCGGGGTGGGTAGGGCTGGTTGACAGCACCGGGGCCCCTCATTATACTAACGCTGTAATCGAAGGGGAAAGTCAACAGCGAGCGCGAGGATCGAGGTGGTATATGAGTGAACCCATTACATTGACCGACGAGAACTTCGCCACGGAAGTACTGGAATCGAAGGTGCCGGTACTGGTGGATTTCTGGGCTGTCTGGTGCGGGCCCTGCCGGATGGTGGCTCCCGTGGTCGAGGCACTTGCTGCGGAGTACGAGGGCCGCGCCAAGGTGGCCAAACTCGATGTGGACAGTGCCCAGAAGACGGCGTCTGAATACGGCATTCGCAGCATTCCGACCCTGCTTATCTTTAAAGCGGGCAAGGTCGCCGACCAGGTGATCGGCGCGGTGCCCAAGAAACAGATTGTCGAGAAGCTGGACGCAGCGCTGGCCAACTGAAGCTCTCCGCCCGTGGCGCGGGCGCAAATGCGGGGCAAGACGGCTCTTTCGGGTTCTCGAAGGAGTCGTTTTTTCATCGGGAACTGACGATGGCTGATCCATTCTGGGGCCGACTCTTCAATGGGAAGGCCGAGAAGAAGGAATCACTTTTCGATGTGCTGAAGCGTATTCCCATCTTCCAGGATTTCGACCCGCGCGAGTTCGCCAAGATCGAGGATATCCTGCACCGCCGCAGCTTCGCCGTCGGCGAGGCCATCGTGCGGGAAGGGGAGACTGGGGTGGGCATGTACATCATTCTGGAAGGGCAGGTGCAGATCCTACACGCCGGCGAAGAAGGCCAGGCAATACGGTTGGCCACCCTCGGGCCCGGAGATTTTTTTGGCGAACAGGCCCTGCTCGACGAGTCCCCGCGCACGGCCTCCGCTGTGGCCACCCAGGCCTGTCAGGCGATTGGGTTTTTCAGGCCGGACATGCTGGAACTCATCGAGCGGAATCCCCGGACCGGCCTCAAAGTAGTGATGCGTCTTTCGCAGATGATTTCCCTGCGTTTGCGCCAAACCAATCGGCTGTTGAAGGAGGCCCGCGAGCGGGTGATTGCCGCCGAGCGGCAACTGGCAGCTGCCCCAGAGCATGGCGAAGAGCCACCCCCTCCGGTACCCTCTCGCCGCTGAGCCTATCCCTATGGACCGGGAATCGAGTTTCAGTTGGGCCCGACTGGTGAAGGTGCTCTTGGGTCTCGTGGTGTTGGTGGGGGTGGGGTGGTTTCTCTACGCCATCCGCGAGATACTCGTCCCCTTTATCCTGGCTTTTATCCTCTCCTACGTACTTAATCCCCTGGTCGACCACATGGAAGGCCGGGGCATGAGCCGAGGCGGAAGTATTGCGCTGATTTTTGTCGGCCTGATCGCGCTCGGGGTGGTGGGTTTTTTTACCGTAGGCAAACGACTCACCGATCAGGTCATGGACATCACGGAGCAGTTCCTGCGCCAGGAATCCGTGGTCAAGGAATTCAGCATCGCCAATACCGGGGAAGAGAGCATTTCGGTGGACGTGGTGTGGAAACGCATGCGCCCGGGGAAACGATTCGCGCTGGTAGACCCGCCCGATTTCCCGATGGAACTGGCGCCCGGGTCCAGACAGGTTCTCCAGATCCGTTTCAGCCCCCGGGACACGGAGCAATGTGAAGGCATCCTCCGCTTCAGCAGCAGCGATCTTGCCGTGCCCTTCGAACTCAGGGTCCACGGCAACGCCACGGGGGAGCAGGAGGAGTTCTGGTCCAGGCCCGAGTACATGCAGAAGGCGACTGTCCAGACCCTCGAATTCTCCACTGCGGGTATTGATTTTGGCAAGGCCGGGCCCAGCATAATCACCAGGATGAGCGATGTGGTTAGCGGCCTGCAGCCCAAGTTGCAGGCCTACCTTGGGGTGGATATGGACCTGGAGCGGCTAGTGAAGGTGAAGGGCCGCGAGATGATGAACACCCTGGTGGGCAAGTCGAGCGCTTTTGTCGAGGGCATTTTCTCCGGGCTGGCGCTGCTGGTGATCGTGCCCTTCGCCGTCTTTTTCTTTTTGAAGGAAGGCCGACGCATTACCCACGAGTTGATCGAGCTGGTCCCCAATGCCTATTTCGAACTCTGCCTCAACCTTATCTACCAGATCAACGGCCAGATCGGCGGGTACCTGCGCGGGCAGATGCTGGAGACCGGCATCGTCGCCCTGCTCTCGGTGGTGGCCCTGACCGCCATTGGCCTGCCCAATGCCATCCCCATCGGGTTGCTCGCGGGCACCGCCAACATGATTCCCTACCTCGGCCCGCTGATCGGGGGGATCACGGCGTCGGTGGTGGCCCTCAGCACGGGAGGTGGGGGCTCGATGGTGCTCTACGTTATTGTCGCCTTCGCCATCATCCAGATGCTCGACAATCTCGTGGTGCAGCCCATCATTGTCGCCAAGAGTGTGGACCTGCACCCAATGCTGGTGATGTTGGTGGTTTCGATCGGTAGCCAGCTGCTGGGCATCATGGGGATGTTGATCGCAGTGCCGTTCACCGGGATCGTGAAGGTCAGCACCCAGACCATTTACCGCGGAATCAAGGGCTACCGGGCAACCTAGGCAGTTGACAAAACCGCCAATAGGCCCTATTAATTCAAATTATAGGAGTAAGGTGGTGGGGTGAGAAGGATAGCTTCACCAATAACAGGAGGATAGGTGTCCTTGTCAGTTTCGGTAGTGTTAGACCAAACACAGCTGGCGTCGCTGGCGGACCGGATCTGCCAGGCCCGGAAACTCTACGGTGCCGATAGTCCTTACGTGCTGGGCCTCTTTGTAGCCTTCGAGTGGTTGACCAGTGGCGGTGAGGGCGGGGACGGGTTGAAGCGGCAGCTGGCCGAGAGGGTGGTCGAGATGGAGGCCGGCAGGGCGGCCCGCCCCACCACTGAAACCACCCCGGCGCCTGCCGGCGAGGGCCTGGTTGAGAACAACTGGATCAAGGGCAAGGTCAAGTGGTTCAACAACGACAAGGGGTACGGGTTCATTTCCACCGAGAGCAACACCGACGTCTTTGTGCACTGGCGCGATATCTCCTCCTGGGACCGCAGCCTGGCACAGGGCGACGAGGTGGAGTTCATGGTCACCAAGACCGCCAAAGGCTTCCAGGCCATCAATGTGATGAAGGTCGGCAAGGAAAACGCGGGCGAGGGGGAGGGGGACGAGGCCCAAGCCGCCGGCCAGGCCCCCAGTGCCGTGAAGGAGGGAACCGAGGCCGAAGAATCGGGCTCGGATGGCAACCCGCCCGCCGCCCAGAGCTGAACCCACCACTGGATAGTTGAAAGGAACGTCCCCAGGGCATGTTGAAAAAGCCGCGCAACGAGGTCAATTGTTCCTTTTGTGGCAAAGGGTACAACCAGGTCGAGAAGCTCATCACTGGGCCTTCGGTGCATATCTGCAACGAATGTGTGCTGTTGTGCAACGAGGTGCTGGAGGAGGAGAACCGCCAGGAACCCAAGCTGAACGGCGGTCCCTTGCCCAAACCCGCGGAGATTAAGGCCCATCTCGACGTCCATGTGATTGGGCAGGAGCGCGCCAAAAAGGCACTTTCGGTGGCGGTGTACAATCACTACAAGCGAATCTACTCTGGGGCCTCGGACGTAGAACTGGCCAAGAGCAATATCCTGCTCATCGGGCCCACGGGTACGGGCAAGACCCTGATGGCGGAAACCCTGGCCCGCATCCTGCAGGTGCCCTTCGCCATTGTCGACGCGACCGTGCTCACAGAAGCTGGATACGTAGGTGAGGACGTCGAGAATATCCTGGTTCGCATCCTGCAGGCCGCAGACTACGACACGGCTAAAGCAGAGCGGGGCATACTCTTTATCGACGAGATAGACAAGATCGCCCGGAAGACAGGTAACCCCTCGATCACCCGGGACGTGTCCGGCGAAGGGGTGCAGCAGGAATTACTAAAGATCCTTGAGGGCACGGTTTCCGGGGTGCCCCCAAAGGGGGGCCGCAAACACCCCGAACAGCCCCTGGTCCAGATCAACACCCGCAATATCCTCTTTATCTGTGGCGGTGCTTTCGACGGCCTCGACAAGATCGTCGGCCAGCGCCTCGGCCAGCGCGCCCTCGGATTCGGCGTGCAGGAAGGGGTGCAGCTGAGCACGCCGGCTCGGGCGCTCTCGCGGGTCGAGCCCGAGGATCTGATCCAGTTCGGCATGATCCCGGAGTTGATAGGCCGGCTGCCGGTCCTGAGTGTGTTGCAGCCGCTCAGCAACGAGGCGCTGCTGGACATCCTGGTAAAACCCCGCAATGCGCTGATCAGGCAGTATCAAAAACTCTTCGAGATGGACGGATTGTCCCTGACCTTCGAACAGTCGGCGTTGGAGGGAATTGTCGAACTCGCTCAGGCCAAATCCATGGGAGCTCGGGGGTTGCGAGCCGTGCTCGAGAAGGCGATGTTCGAGCTGATGTACGAGTTGCCCTCCAGGCCGGAAATCAAGGAGTGTACCATCACCCGCGATTTTATCGAGGCCAAGGGGCCTCCTATCCTGATACCAAAAAAGAAACGGGCCTGAGCCAAAATCGCACCCCAGCCGGCATATACCCCACCGGGCGTATAGGCCTTTTTTATGATTCGGACCAGCACACCTAACCCCAACTATCCAGCACGTTGTCTGCCCCCCGAACCCACCGGCGGTGTGGCTCCTGCACCAGGGGACACCGTCCTGGTGTATGGCAGACTGCTCTGCGGCGATGCCCGCGGTGGCCTGTTGTTAGGACCAGATGGCGTCAAGTTCCAGTGCCGGTGGGCATGGGTCGGCCAACCACCTGCGGGTGGCGCTATCCTGGAGGTGGAAGGCCGGGCTGAAAAGGGCGGGGTGTGGGCGACGCGGGTCCGGGTCCTCGCACCCGCGCTTGCGAGGCCCCGGGTTGGGGAGTGGGGGGAGTGGGAGGAGGAGCAGGCCAGGATGCGGCGGGTTTTGGCGTTGCGCGCCCAAGTATTTGCAGCGGTGCGGGCCCACTTTGCAGCGGCGGGGTTTCTCGAGGTTGAGACTCCCGGCATGGTGCCGGCACCGGGCCAGGAGGCCAACCTGCTGCTTTTTGAGACCAGGTACCGCGCGCGGCAGCCCGTTGACCTTTGCCTCGTCAGTTCCCCCGAACACCATATGAAACGCCTGCTCGGGGCGGGATTTGCACGTATATACCAGTTGGGACGTGCCTTTCGCAACGGCGAACGGTCGGCCACCCATTTGCCGGAATTTACCATGCTGGAGTGGTACCGGGCGTACGCCAGTTACGAGGAGATCATGGTCGATGTCGAGGCGCTAGTAGCTGGTGTCAGCCTGGCGGTGAGGGGGACAACCGTGTTCGAGTACCAGGGGCAAGCCCTCGATCTCACCCCCCCATGGCGCCGACTGAGCGTGCGGGAGGCCTTCGCCGAATTCGCGGGCATTGACCTAGACCCCGAGGTCAGCCTGAACGTGTTTCGCAGGCTGGCGACCAAATGCAGCGCCAGTGTTGACACCAAGGACTCCTGGGAGGAGATTTTCTTCAAGCTTCTGCTGGAAAAAATCGAACCCGGTATGGCGGCCACCGGTCGACCGGTGCTCCTGAGGGACTACCCGGCCAGCATGGCGGCCCTGGCCAAGATTCGGCCAGGTGATGGGGTGGCCGAACGGGTGGAGGCGTACGCAGGCGGTATGGAACTGGCCAATGGATTTACGGAGCTCAACGACCCAGAGGAGCAAAGGCGGCGTTTCGCCGCTGAGCGCGCAAAAAGGGCGGCACTCGGTTTTCCGCTTCACCCCATCGACGAGGAGTTCCTCGAAATGCTCCGGCTGGGAATGCCCCCGGCGGGCGGTATGGCCCTGGGCATGGATCGACTGGTCATGTTACTCGCCGATGCACGCTGCATCGATGAGGTCGTCGCCTTTCCCTTTCCAGTGGTCGAGGCGCTGGTATGAGCAAGGTCCTGGTCGCCTCCGCCGACCCGCAGCTCATCGCGGTGGCGTCGGGGGTGCTCCGCCGCCTGGAGAGCCAGTGTGTGGTGGTGGCTACGGAGGAGGGGATCGTGCATGGACTGCACCAGGACGACACGGATCTGCTCCTCCTAGACCGGCGCCTTCCGGCATTCCCAGAGCGCGAGTTTCTCCAGCGCCTAGCCGCCGACCCTCTGGCCGGCGAGGTGCCGGTGTTGTTGATCGGGGCGTTCGCTGACCACGAGGAGCAGTTGGGCCTGGTGGATGCAGGGGTGAGTGAGTTTATTGCCCAGCCTGTGGACCCCGGGATGTTGGCGGTGCGGATTAAGTCCCTGCTGCGGCTGGCCCGCCGGCTCGACCAGATGAGAGCTCAGGCCCTCATCGACGAATTGACCGGGGTGTACAACCGGCGGTACCTGGAAGGCCACCTCAGCGCCAAGTTCGGCGAGGCCAAACGCTACCAGCATCCCTTCAGTTTTATCCTCCTCGATCTGGACCATTTCAAAAAGGTGAACGATACCCTAGGGCATCAGTTCGGGGATTTGGTCCTGCGCGAGACAGCCGGGCTGATCCGGGAGCAGATGCGCGGCGAGGATACCCTGACCAGGTACGGGGGGGAGGAGTTTGCGATTATCCTGCCCCATACCGATCTCGAACCTGACCAGGTACGGGGGGGAGGAGTTTGCGATTATCCTGCCCCATACCGATCTCGAAGGTGCGCTGATCCTCGCCGAGAGGGTGCGCCAGAGTGTGGCGGGCTACCAGTTTGTCTTGGGCGAGAACCAGATCCGGATCACCGTCAGTCTGGGCATCGCAGCCTATCCCAATGACGATTTCACAAGTACGGCCGAATTGATCGACTGCGTGGATGCGCGGCTGTACCGGGCAAAAGACGCCGGTCGCAACTGCCTGATCTACCGCTAGGCTGGGGGTGTTTCAGCCGCTGGGCAGGGGAGGGGAGAGGGAGGCCGCATTGTGGAAAATGCCGTCGATGAGCCCAAAGTCCTTGGCTTCCTCTGGGGAGAGGAAGTAATCGCGCTCGGTCACCTGGGCGATGCGGTCGAGGGTCTGGCCGGTGTCCCGCTCGAGGATCTGGTTGAGGCGCGCGCGCCACTCGACGATCTCCCGGGCATGGATCTGAATATCCGACGCCTGCCCGCCAATACCACCCCAGGGCTGATGCAGCATGAGCCGCGCGTGGGGGAGGGCGTTGCGTTTGCCCTTGGCGCCGCCGGCCAGCAGGATG
>SXGS01196401.1_pt1 | contig 10779 bp, 5 predicted proteins | sample 3174681 | NCBI WGS metagenome assembly SXGS01 (sample SAMN11356861, study PRJNA531348) | freshwater metagenome | isolation source: freshwater sample F1-80 | place: China: Fuxian Lake, Yuxi | collected 2017-12-25 | reverse complement strand
CTGCTGCACCCTACGCGAGGATTTACTCAAGGAAGTCGCCAAGCTCGCGAAGGCGCGCAAATTCGACTACCTGCTCATCGAATCCACCGGCATCAGCGAGCCACTGCCCGTCGCCGAGACATTCACCTTCACCGACACCGACGGCAAGACCCTCAGCAAAGTCGCGCGCATCGACACAATGGTTACGGTCGTCGATGCGAAGCATTTCCTGCGCGACTTCAAACAGTCTGACTCGCTCAAGGCGCGCAAAGCCGAACTAAACCGCGATGACGAACGCACCATCAGCGACCTGCTCATCGACCAGGTGGAGTTCTGCGATGTGCTCGTGTTGAACAAGATCGACCTCGTAAAGCCCACGGAATTGAAGCGGCTCCGCGCGATTCTGCAGAAGCTCAATCCTCGCGCCCGCATCGTCGAGTCGCAGCACGGTCGAGTGCCGATGAAGGAAGTTCTCGACACCAACCGCTTCGACTTCACTGCCGCTCAACAGGCGCCCGGCTGGATGCAAGTGATGCGTGGCGAGGAACAACCCGAGACCGAGGAATATGGCATCGGCAGCTTCGTATACCGCGCGCGGAAGCCGTTTCATCCGCAACGATTCTTCAAGTTCCTTCACCGGAACTGGGCTGGTTTGCTACGCAGCAAAGGCCACTTCTGGCTCGCCACACGAATGGAACACGCGGGCCTGTGGCAGCAAGCGGGCGGCACGGGTGAGCACCAATGCGCGGGCTTTTGGTGGACGGCGGTGGACAAGGATTACTGGCCGACCGACAAGGCCTCGCTCGCTGAAATCAGACGCCTGAGCGAAGCACCTTACGGCGACCGCCGACAAGAACTCGTTTTCATCGGCCAGCAACTCAACGAGAAAACAATGCGCGCCGCGCTTGACGCCTGCCTGCTTGATACACGCGAGATGTCAGATGGAATGGACACCTGGAGCTTGTTCCCCGACCCATTCCCGGAATGGACAAACCTGCAACCCTCCGCGCCGCAGGAGCATTGAATGAACAAACATCTTTGCAATATCACCCCCCGTGTGGCTCGGAACCCGTTTTCAAACTTGAACATTTCACCTCCAATTGCGTTCACTCCGACGGAGCCGCACGAGAATTGCCATGGGATGAAAGGTGGCAATGTTTAGCCCGATATTGCGCCGCTTGACGTTGCTGCCTCGCCGTTCGAGCGCCTTCACTCTGATCGAGCTGCTCGTGGTCATCGCCATCATCGCGATTCTCGCGGGGATGCTCTTGCCCGCGTTGTCGTCGGCCAAGATGAAAGCGCGGCAGACTAACTGCGCGTCGAACCTGCGGCAAATTGGCTTGGCCTTGACGATGTACGCGGACGATCACAATGGTTGGCTGCCGCTCACCACGCACGGGGAGAGCGACACAAATCGTTCGTGGATTTTCACACTGCGCCCGTATCTCGGAAACGTCGATGCCATCCGGGTTTCGCCTGCTGATCCGCGCCGACTCGCCCGGCTGACAAACAATGCGGCGAGTTACATCATGAACGAGTACACGGCCGTGGATAAGCTCGATCCGTTCGGTGTGGTGCTGGAATCGTTTCGGAACCTTGAACGGATGCGTCGTCCGGTTGAGACGCACACCGTCTTCATTTGTTCAGATGAACTGAGTCCCACGATCTTCGCCGATCACACGCATTCGCGTAATTGGGTCAAGAATGGCGTCGGTTCGTGGGCCGCAGTCACGACGGACATTGCGCCGGATCGCCATCACACAGGCGGAACCAGCGCGGATCACACGCGCGGTTCGGCCAACTATCTCTTCGGCGACGGCCACGTCATCGCCATCAAAGCCTCACATTTCAAGCAACGCATTGATCGTGGGGACAATCCCGCCAAACCCCCGGAGTAACATGAACCAGGAATCTTCATCCAACTGCGCTTTTGGAAAACCAGCTTGGCTCACGAGCAGGCCGGGTTCATCGGCTCGATTTATAATGCACGCTTTTGTGGGGCTGGTGTTGACCACGGGTTGCTTCTACACCGCCTTCGCCCAGTCCACGAACATCGTTGAAGTCATCAGCGAACATTGTGATTTTCTCATCCTCTATCAGCCGGAACAAACGAACGCGCTTTCCATCGTGCTGCGCAATGAAGACCAGGGCATCAACCTCCGCACGAACGAAGTGATCCTCGTCGCGGCGGAGTCCTCGCAAATCACGCTGCCCGCCGGGACGCCTTTCGGCAATGAAGGGGAGGCCATCTGGATTCTTCCACAGAGCCAGGACCCAAACCTTCTCTACCTCGGTTTCTCCGCCGAGCGCATTCCGTTCGGAATCTTTGCTCGTCCGTTCAACTTTCGGCTCAAGAGCGTGGAAGGCCCCGGCCAATTCTTCGCGTGGCAGGCGGCGGAGTTTGGCGCGCTCAACGTGAAGATGAACACCCGCGACGGCGTGGGCGAAGCCGACAAAACGACGCCGATCATCGGCAGCCACGAGCATTTCAATTGGGGCTTCACCACGTCAGGCGTGTACCGCGTGACCTTTCAAGTCGATGGCCAGCGCGTTGGCGAATCCACGAATCTTGTGAGCGAACCGGCCACGTTCGTCTTCCACGTTTTGCCGCTGCCCACGAATGCGCCGCCCACCGCAATCGAACTTCGCGATCCCCGGCTGCTCGCGGACGCCAGCTTCACTTTCCATCTGCTCGGCGCGGCCAGCCAGTCCGTGGTGATTCAAGCGACCGAGAACTTCGCGCAATGGGTTCCGGTGACGAATCTCCTCATTACCGCGTCACCGCAACTCATCACGATTCCAGCGGACACAAACCAATCGCGCCGCTTCTTCCGGGCGCTCCGGCCATGAAGGCCATGGCCCATGAAACCCCATTGAATTTTCGCCAGATTCTTGGCGTGTCGGACGAAATCAAAAACGAGAGACAAATTGAAAACGAAAACTGAAATTTAGGTGGTGTGGCGCGGAATGGCGTCCCGTTACCAGCCGTCCTGGAAGACTCTGCTGGTCGCGTGCCGACATACTCACAAGCGCCACACCGCCGTCACTCAACCGCAAAGCGCGGAAAGACGCAACTACATGAGACACTCACAACTCATGGCCGTGATCGCGGCCGTACTGGCTTTGGCTCCGTCAGCATCTGGCCAAGCCCACCTCGACATTCTTGTTTATCAGCGCTACGGCGCGTTGCGCGCGGGCGCGTTTGATTTCGGCACATCGGGTGTCCTGGAGAGCAACCAGGTTTTCAACGTCCCGCTCTCCGCCGTCCCGGGCGTGACGGGTGCTGTGACCGTGAACAGCCCCGGTTGGAACGCGGTGCGGAATAACTTTCAACTCATGCCGCCGGGCGCACGGGCGTTGCCGGGCGAATCCTCGCTGGGCTTCAATCTGGTCCCGGCCAGATTCACGGGTCGAAATCTGTCCTACTGGAACGGTAGCGGCGACGTGAAGTTCGGGGCCGTTCCCTCGGGCGAAGTTCTACAGTACTCCAAGGGCGATTCGCTCTCTGGTCAGATCGTTGCCGACGGTTCGAGCAACAGCGTGCCGGGTTACCTCATCGCCTCGACGGGGCCGAGCGGCTATGTGCATCGGCACCTTTCCTTCAGTCTATACGGTAATTCCAGTTTGGACTCCAGTTCCAGTGACGGCCCGGAGGTGGGTGTCTATTTGGTCACGATGGAAGCCACGGTCTCCGGTTTCAGCCGGCCGTCAAATCCGGTCTTTGTGCTCCTGGGGTATCGTGTAAGTTCGGACACCCTTGCCCGCGCGGCGACGGCAGTCGAGCAAATCATCGGTGCGCCCTCAACTCCGTTCGATCCCGGCGGCGGACAAACAGTCGTGCCGGTTCACTCGGATATTTTCCTCACCCAGACGAATGGAGCACTCAGAGTTGAGCAGACCCTTCATCTCGGAAACTTGCGCGAGAGTGACGTGCGCGGTGACGGCACGGTGTGGGCCACGGACAATCCGGGCTTCGCAGGCAACAGTTTCACCTTTCAGGACGAACTGCTCTTCGACATTACCGGCCCGTTGCTGTGCTGGAATGGATCGAACTGGGCGAAAATCAATGTGGGCGCGGAGCAGATTGACTTCGTGGAACCCAGTCCGTTCGGCGAGCCGCTCCACTCCGTCACCGTCACGCCGACAACCACTTTTGCCGAAGGCTACGGCATCTCGAAGGCAAACACGCGCGGCACGATCCATACGCATTACACGTTCATCCTGCGCTCGACAAACGGACACCCCCCCGCCGTGGGCGCATACAGTTTCCCTCTTACCGTTCGTTCGCCGCAGTACGCCTCCGCGCCGCCAGTGCGGCTCATCTTCAACAATGGCTTGAGCGAAGCGGCCTTCACTGTTGCCACTGAAGCCTTCCGGGTCGCGCACGAGATGCGATTGACGCTTGCGAAGGCAGGCACGGGCAAACTCGCGCTTTCCCTCCTCACAATAGACGGTCGCAGCTATCAACTGGAATCCGCTCCAACGTCCTCAGGCCCGTGGAGCAACGCCGGGGTGCCCTTCACCGGAGACGGTCATTCCTACGAAACGATCATTCTCACGGGAACTCCATCCGTTTTCTACCGTGTCCGCCATCTCAACCCTTGACCTCTTTCCACATGCAAAACTCAACCAAACCTCATTCCAACAACCACGATCCACAGCAAAACTCTGACAGGCGTATGAAGCAAAACTCAATCACAGATCTCCTATTCGGACATCCATCCCGACGATGGAATGTATGCCTCAGCCTGCTTGTTCTGGCTTGGGGCGCGTTGACCACACCGCGAGCGGTCGCCGCCGATCCAACCCTGATCCAATATCAATTCACCCGCATCCTTCTGACGAATTCCGCCGGGGACACCGCGAACAAAATTAACAATCGCGGCGAGATCACCGGTACCGTGGATGGCACCGACGGCGTGAGCCGGGGCTACCTTTATGCGGACGGCAAGGAACGCGAACGCAGTGGTTGGACTGGCTCCAGCTTTACCGAATGGGAAGGAATGAACGCCTCGGGCGAACTGTCGGGCTATTACGCCGATCCAGGCGATCCGAAAGGCAACACGTACAGGGCCTTCATCCGTAAACCCGACGGCACGTTCCTCCCTATTGGCTGGCCGGGCGACACGAATTTCAATTTCACGGTGGACATCAACCGCTCTGGCCAGGTGGCGGGCGGCTCTTCGGCGCAAGGCTGGGTGCGGAACACGAACAACACCTACGCCGTTTTCAAGACACCGGGCTACCAGACCAGCGGCGCGTGGGGCCTCAATGACGCGGGCCTCGCGGTGGGCGTCGCGTTCACAGGATTTTTCGACGTGGCGAACGGTCTCATCTACGACACGAAGGCCGACACGTTTCAGATTTGGAATTACCCCGGCGCGGCGCAGACCACGCTCTACGGCATCAACAATCGTGGCGACATCGTGGGCGGCTTCAAGCAAACCGTCGCCAGCGCGGAAGTGCCGTTCATCCGCTGGATCGACGGCTCGACGCAGGTGTTGACGTTCGCGGAAGAATCGAACGTCCGCGTCTATGGCATCAACGATACCCGCGTCATCGTGGGCCGCTATCAGGATGCGAACAAAGTCAGCCACTCGTTCCTCGCGTCGCCCATTCACACCGTTGACCACCTTCTCGTCGCCAATCAATTCGGCGGCGAGATCGTGCAGTTTGGCGCGAACGGGCGGGAGGGCATTTTCGCCAAGGACGGCTTGAAAGCGCCGGGCGCGGTGATCGCCGGGCCGGACGGAAACATCTACGTCTCGGATTACACTCGCAGCGTCGTGGTGCGTTACGCGGCGGATGGCGCGCCGCTCGGCACGTTCGCAAGTGATGGGCTGGACGCTCCGCTGGGGATGTTGTTCGACACGTCGGGCAACTTGCTCGTCGTCAATTACGCGGGCCAGAACGTCGTCAAGATCGCACCGAACGGCACGCGCTCCGCGTTCATCACGAACGGACTCGACGGCCCCGTCGCCATCGTGCGCGCGGCCAATGGCGAATTCCTCGTTTCCAATTCCGTCGGGAACAACATCCGCCGGTACTCCGCGACGGGCGCGAACCTCGGCATTCTCACCACGAACGTCAGCGTCCCCATCGGGCTGGCGCATGATGCGTCTGGCGTGCTCTACGTCGCGAACGCGGTGGGCAGTACGATTGGCAAATTCGCCACGAACGGCGCGAGCCTCGGCAATTTCCCGGCGGCGAACTTGGACGGCCCGACCGGTCTCGCTTTCGCATCCAACGGCGATCTCTACGTGGCAAACGCCTTTGCTGGAAACGTCCGGCGCTATTCCAGCACGGGCGCGGACCTCGGCGTCGTTGGAACTGGTTTCAATTTTCCCTACCTCCTCGCCTTCGCGCACACCCAGCCGATCCTCGACGCCGTTCATGCGGACGCGGGCATCGACTACGAGGACGGCGTGTGGAACGTGCATCTGCACGACGAGACGCACGACATCGAATATGCGCCGGGCGGCGCGGTGATCCAGGTTTCCGAAGCCGCGCGCACGCTCGTGCCGCAGGACGCGCGTTTCCGCTTCCTCGGCGCGGCGGGCGATCCGCTCTGGCTGCTGCCGCAGGTGCAGAACGAGAAGGTCACTTATCTCGGCATGGCGGCGGACGGCGTGACGGACGGCGTGATGCGTGACAACAAGGTGAAGTTCACGCTGGTCAGCTTCAGCGGCCCCGGCCACTTCGTCCTCTACGGCGTCGATGGCTTCGGTTCGCCAGTCGTGTTCATGAACACGCGCGACGGCGTTTCCCCAGCGGGCGATTTCCGGGAACTGCTGACGGGCGGCCATGAAGATCGCAATTGGGCCTTCACCGCGCCCGGCGTTTATCGCATCGGCTTGCAGGCGTCCGGCGTGCTCGCGAGCAACGGCCAGGCGGTGCAAAGCCCGGTCGTGACTTACACGTTCCAGGTGCTCACGGGAACGCCGCCGCCCGCCCCGCCGCGCTTCACCTACCAGACGTTTGACCTGCCGGGGGCGAAGGAGACGCTGATCGCGGACCTCGACAACAATGGCCGCCTGGTCGGGCGGTACAAGGATGCGAACGATCTCAGTCACGGCTTTTTTCTGAGCGGAACGAACGTAATCAAGTTCAACGTCACGGGCAACACCGCCACGTTCGCGACGGGCTTTGATGCGGCGGGGCGCATCGTCGGCTTTTATCGCGACAAGGTGAACCCCGACGTGCAGCACGGTTTTCTGCGCAACACGAACGGCACGTTTGTCACGATCGATTCACCGGCCAACACCACTACGACGTATCTGTGGCGCTTGAACGACGCGGGCCAGATCAATGGCTACCACTTCGAGGACGAGCCGTTTTTCATTCGTAGTTTTCGGCGCGCGTCGAATGGCAGCTTCACCACGAACATCGTCTTTCCCGGCTCGCCGCTCGGCACGGTCACGCGCGGCATGAACGAAGCCGGCGTGCTCACGGGCTGGAAGTGGGACGACAATTTCAACCTGCAAGGAGTGATCGTCGAAGGCACGAACTTCACCAGCGTATTCACTGTGCCGGATTGGGCGAACACGCTGCCGGGCGACATCAATAATCGCGGCGAGATCGCGGGCACGGTCATCAACGCGGAGTTCACTGACCGGCGTGGTTTCTTCCGCACGAGCGACGGGCGCACCAGCGTCTTCGCTCCACCCGGCGCGACGGAGACGGAAGTCTTCGGCCTGAACGATAATGGTCTGATCGTCGGCGAATACGTGGATCAAGCCGGCAAACGCCACGGCTTCATCGCCTCGCCTGCGATCGGACTGGACAAAGGCCACACCGACGTCGGCATCGCGTTCGAGAATGGCGAGTGGGACTTGCACATTCATCACGAGGTCACGGACATCGAATACGCGCCGGACAAGGCGGTGCTGCAATTCGGCGCGGCCTCCGAGCAGTTCATCTCCGACGCGCTGGACTTCCGCTTCCTCGGCGACGCGGGCCGCTCGACATGGATTCTGCCGCAAGTCGAGAACGCGAACCTGCTGTTCCTCGGACTCGCGGCGGAGGAGATTAAAGACGGCGTGTTTGTGAACAACACGCTGCGCGTCGAACTCGTGAGCGTCGATGGGCCGGGCAACTTCTTCGTCTGGACGGCCGATCCGCTCGGCCATCCGCAGCTCCACTTCAACAGCGCGGACGGCATTCTCTCCTCGCAGGATTTTTACTCGCTCAGGACGGGCGGGCATCAGGACATGAACTGGGCCTTCAGCGCGCCCGGCACGTATCGCGTGGGCTATCGCGTTTCCGGCACGCTCATCGCGGGCAATCAATTCAAGCAAAGCGACGCGGCGTATTACACGTTCGAGGTTCCCGCCGCGCTGCTGCCGCAGCCGCCGCAGCCGGATCACAGCACCTTCACCTATCACACGCTGGCGGTTGCGGGCGCGGACCGCACGCAGTTCTACAAGGCGAACGATGCGAATGTGATCGTGGGCTTCGCGCGGGATGCCGCTTCTGGGCATCGTCACGGGTTGATTTACACCAACGGCGGCTACGCGCTGTTCGACTATCCAGGGGCCGTCTCGACCGTGGCGGTGGACATTAACAACACCGGACGCATCGTGGGGTACTACGAACGCGCGGACGGCACGGTGCGCGGTTTCAGCCGACTCGGCACGAACTACACGAGCCATGCGCTCCCCGGCGAAGCCAGCACCACGCTGTGGTCGATCAACGACGCCGGTCTCGCCGTGGGCGACAACTACGACAGCACCACGTTCTTGTTGAACCTCGCGCTGCCTGCGCCGACGCCCTCGGTTTTCCCGGGGCCGAATGGAACCACGCACTACCTGGGCGGCGTCAACAATCGCGGCCAGGTCTTCGGTGGCTACGACATCGGCGGTGGTCGTTTCGCCGGTTTCGTGCGGGAGCCGAACGGCACCTTCTCGCTGACGAACTACGTCCACTTCGATTCTGCGGAAACGTTCATCGACGACGTGACCGACGACGGTCGCCTGCTGGTCTTCATCCACCGTGGCGAGCAGTTCGGCACGCTCATTCAGGAAACCAACGGGGTGACCCGCCCGGTGCTTCTCCCGTTGATCGGTGACGTGGTGGGCTGGGGACTGAATGAGACGGGTCTGATCACCGGATATTATTCCACGGGGAATGGGAACCGGAACGCATTCGCGGCCACGCCCGCCACGCGCCTGACCAGCGGCCACACGGACATCGGCGCGCTCTACACCACCAACGGCTGGGAACTGGAAGTTCACGCCGAGTCGCTGGAAAAAGAGTTCGAGCCGGGCGCGGCCTTGCTCCAGTTGCCCGCGCTCACGCAGACGACCGTTCCGACCAACGCGGCGTTCGCCTTCCTCGGCGCGGCGGGCGCGCCCGTGTGGGTGTTGCCGCAAGTGCAGCATCCCAAGCTGCTCTTCCTCGGTCTCGCGGCGGAGGAAATTGAGAAGGGCATTTTCGCGAACGACGAAATCAAGTTCACGCTCAAGAAGGTGGAAGGGCCGGGGCACTTCTTCCTCTACGCCGTGGACGGCTTCCGCAGCCCGGTGATCTATTGGAACACGCGCGACGGACTCAGCGCGAGCGACGCGCGCACCATCGTCGCCGGTGGCCACGAGGATTTGAACTGGGCCTTCACCGCGCCCGGCTATTACCGCGTGACCCTCGAAGCATCCGGCACGCTCGCGAATGGCAATCGTTTTACCACGAGCGGCGACGTGACGTATCACATCGAGGTCGTCGGCATCGACACGCAGCTCTCGCTCACCCGCACCGACGCGACGAATCTCGCGCTCACCGTCACCACGGAGGACGGCATCATCTATCAACTCCAGTCCGCCGCGAAAGTGAACGGGCCGTGGAGCGACGTCGGCCAGCCGTTCATCGGCACGGGCCGGGACAAGCAATTCTCCGTGCCCCTCGGCGGCGGTGCGGGTTTCTACCGCGTTCAGTCGAACACCGGCAACTAGCCAAATTGCACACAGCCGGGCGGTCGGCGCTGCTGACCGCCCGGCATTCCTCATCCATGAACTCCACTGCGATGCTGACGAAGATCCGACAGGCTTGGCCTGCACGGATGTTTCTGGTCGCCAACTTGGCTTTGGCACGCAAGCTGGCCGAATGGTTCTGGCGAGTCATGGTCAAAGGCGTCACCTACGTCGAGCAAGGGTTGGCCAAATACGAGACGCAAGTCCTGGAGACCAAACGGCGAGCATTGCAGCGCCTGGCCAAGCAACTGGGCAGAATAGTCCTGCCAAGCTCGGACGAACTCCAACGCGCCTAGAACTTTTCTTCTCGTGAGCACTGCCAATTCGCCTCCACAACCCGTTCGGTTCATGGGAAGTGACCTCGATAAAAGCCTCGTGGGACTCGTTGCCCGCAGAGCCATCGGTTCTCGGCGCCTTGCTCTCGATGGACTTCACGTCAGTGACCAAGGCCCCGATGGAGGCCAGCTTTTCGGGTATGGTGTTTGGCCGATGACGGCTTGGACTACAGGCATGATAAACTCCGCAACCGCCGTCACCACTTCCGGCAATTCCGGGACCGGCTCGCGTCGAACGGACTTCTTCCAAAAGGCTTTCCACTGGACTTGCTTGGTTTTGTCCAATGCGAACTCGCTACTCAAGCCGATGGGGCCAGCCGTGGGCAAGAGGGTGCCCCGACGGGCAAAGGTGGCGCGGATCGTCTCGCCAAATTCCTCACCCTCAACTGTGAAATTGCGGGAGAGATGCCAGAAGTCAAAATAGTCCTTCATGCGGGTGTTGATGAAGCCCAGCTTCACCATCGCCTCGAATTTCTCGGCGAGGGAATTCTCCCGCGTATAGG